>ENA-UOTX01000065-UOTX01000065.1-compost-metagenome-genome-assembly--contig:-NODE-65-length-103985-cov-18.303393_pt1 | contig 103985 bp, 69 predicted proteins | sample MGYA00238143_ERZ746982 | MGnify/ENA primary metagenome ERZ746982 (study PRJEB28758, sample SAMN06268862) | compost metagenome | isolation source: single cell | place: USA: California, Emeryville, Joint... | reverse complement strand
CAAAGATATCTCGAATACATGAAGAAGGTCGAGAAGAGAGAGGAGGAACACAGAGCCATGAAAGCTGAGCTTGAAGCTGCAAAGTATTGAATTACATTTCTATTTAGAAACTAATGCTATAATTCTAAAGGGAAAAAATATTCGCCAGACTTACTGCCGAAGAAGCCGCTCGTCAGAAAGAAAGAGAGCAGCTTGAGGATCTTAGACTACAATTGTATCTCGAAGAATGGGATGCCAATGAACGCAAGAAGGAACAAGACGAAATCGAAAAGAAGAGAAAGTGAGGATTTTTCCACTAAAATTTGGCCTAATTGCCTCGTTTTTTAACAGACATAAGGAGATGATGCTTGAGGCTGAGAAGCTTGATAAATGGTACAAAGAAGAGAGAAAGGCAGAGGAGCAAAGAATGGAACAAGAGTTCAGAAAGAAGATGATGGAGAAATTCGCTGTGGAACAGAAATTAGAGCAACTTACGCTCCAGAAGAGAAGACAAAAGGAATTGGATTTCAAGAAGGAGGTAGTTATCAATTAATGAATGAGATAATTGATTGTTATTGTTTCTTTAGGTCGAGCAAATGTGGCAAGAGAAGTTGGCTGTTTACAGAGCAGAAAGAGAAAGGGAAGCTATGGAGGCTAGAATGAAGCTTGAAGAAGAGAAATATAAGGAAGATATCATCAGACAAGAGAAGGAGAGACTGCTCAGAGAGCACATGCCTAATCTCGATGGCTTTTTACCTAAAGGTGTTGTAAAAGGACCTGAAGAGGCTTACATGTTGAACTACACGAAACCTCAAAATCAAACTCAAAACCAAAGCTACAATTCAAGAAGATTCATGTGAGCACATCGTTCAGATACTAACTTGAAGGGATAAATGAGAAATAGCGATATGCCTTCAAACTTCATCATAAGCTTGAAACTGATAAATTGATAAATATTTTTTCTCTGACTGTGAGCTTCGATGATTATTTCAAAATGTCCTTGCATTCGATTCGACGTAAACGCAACTTATTAAATATTTGCTATATTACATGAAGACGCAAACAGTTCACAGACCTTGCATTTCTTCAATCAAATAAGATCAGAAAAATTTTAGCTTCGTGAGTATTATTATTTTAAACCAAAGAGAAACCAAAAAAAAAAACTGAGAAAAAACCATCAGATATATTTTCTGAGTCTTATATAGCAATTCCAAGGAACGAACACATAGTTTAAGGAAAGAATTGGTAATCGTTGTTGAGGTTTCGTCTTTATTGTTGATGACGGATTCTAATATCATAGTTTAGAAGTGCAAGTTGAACCTTTATCCTGCTGAGACTTATGTTGGTAATCAAAGAAATCGCAATGAGAAAGTTTTCGAAGCTTTCCTGTAAAAGAGAGAAAAATTTCAACTCACACTAACTCATTCCGTAAATTAATCTTTTATCCTTCAAGATTAACAGAAAAGGTTTTAAGCTTTGATACTCATCAACATTACAATAGACACTTTGCTTCTGTCTAGAAAGCTCTAAAGGAATAACAAACTACACCTATATAAGAAGCCGGCACTCATGTCCTCAAACATGATAATTGAACTTACAGAAGAAAAACAAGAAGGGCAACCTCAAAGCAAAGTTCCTGACCTTAAGCATCTACGTTTGGACTCTCTTACGAACACACAGGTCTTTGCTTATGGACTCGGTCATTTCTTGAACGACGCAACAGCTACGCTCTGGTTTAATTTTCTTCTCTACTACCTCGTAGAAAAAGATCCAATAATTGAAAACAATACCACTGAAGCAGGAGCGCTGGTTGGGTACTACCTACCTGTTATTAATACCTTTATAATCATGAATTAGGCTTATCTTCTTAATTGGACAGGTTGTTGATGGATTGGCTACTCCTCTGGTTGGAATATTGTCTGATAAGTATGATACAAGATGTGGCAAACGAATGCCGTGGTACTACGTTGGAATAGTTTTCGTCGCAGGCAGTTTCACATTTATGTTTCAACCATGTCGATTGTGTCAAGCATTCGGGAGGTCTGAGCTCATGACTTTTGCGAACTATGCATTTTTTGGCATCATATTCAATATTGGATGGGCAATGTGTCAAGTTTCGCACATGTCGCTCGTGCCGAGTCTCACTCTATCACGTGGAAGAAGAGACATGCTTAATAGCATGCGTAGTTTTTTTACATTCGTCGCGAATCTTTCGATACTGGCTCTGGCTGCTGTCTTATTCTCAATCATTGAAGACGAAAAGCAGAAATACCAATTGCTTGCTTATATCGGCGTGACCATAGGGTTCGTTGCCTGCCTGGTGTTTGTATATATGATAAGAGAGAAACTGCTTGTCGAAGGGTGTCGAAGACTGGCTAGTGAATACCGAGAGGCCTACCAATATTTACAGGAAACTGGTGAAATATCACCCGATAAGAACGATAAGAAGGAAGCGACGGAAAGGAAACTTTCTCAAGATACAACTTTTTCTGAAGCATCAAGGTAAAACCACGTGACTAATTTCTGTAATATATAATCGACATTATTCAGCCCAGATAGAAAGAATGAAATTGAGGAAAGTTTGATAGCCAGGAAGATTGACGAAATTATGCCGAAGAAAAATTTTAGTTGGTACCATTGGCTTTCTTCAGGGCAGTTTTGGCTTTATGGTGGGGTTTATATGGCTGCAAGGATTTACTGCAACATTACTGCTGTAATTTTCTCCTTCTGTTCGTATTTTAATTGAATAAACTCAGTCCATGCTCCTTTTCTATTTGGAAATCTCTCTCAGAATAGGCGAAAACGCCGAAGACGTCGAAGAGGATAAAACGCCATTTTCGTTTGCCCTTATTCCTATGCTGATCTATATCAGCTCCTCGGTAGTGACAACTCGGCTTCCCAAGCTCTACTCAATTGCTGGAAGGTAAATCCTCTTCATATTTTCATTTCTTAACTGTGAAATATTAGAAAGAAGATGTTTAGTATCGCAGCTATCGTAGCGATTGGAACGGCTTTATCTCTCCATGTAGGCTATCCTAATCTAACATGGCCTAAACTCTCTGATATCTAGCTCTTACCCTCATCTTTAAGCACTGTGATTTATGCTATCGTGCTTCCTCTCGGATTCGCGCAATCAGTAATCCTCAATACATCGATCGCCTATATCGTAAGGAAATTCCAGCGATATTTTTTCTATTAACTTTGTTTAGAGCGAAGTCATTGGAACGAGAACTGAAAACGGCGCGTTTGTCTTCGGAGCTTATAGTCTCTTTGAAAAAATTGCAAATGGCGTCCTTCTTTGGTTTATCCTTGTAATAAATATGGAACTCACAATTTACATAATGATTCCTCTCAATTTTGATTAGGACTCACAAGACGTGAAGAGCAAAGACAGCGATGAGTATATTCGTTTTTGCATTGCCCTACTTCCACTTTCGGCTGTATTATTCGGCTGGGTTTGCATACTTTTCGGAAAGGCTAAAGACTACGAGGTCAGTGGAAAGGGCGGACATAACTCAGATGCTTTAGTGCATATATAGTACAACTTAAAATCTAAATGGATTGTTACAAATTATTTCGTGTAATTCAAATACCAGAGTTTAGACCTGATAGATATATATAGATATCTCGTTGTTCATATCTCTTTTGAAAAAAATTTGAGAGAGATTTACAATTATATCTTCATTAAATCATAACAATTTGCGTTTCTTCGAATTTTTCTTTCTAAGCAATCGAGGAGTTAACAATCAAATTATCTCTGTGCAATAGCTTCTTCATTTATCAAACATAAACAGCTTACATTGCATAAATATGGATATTTGCTTAGGCTTGGATTACTGATAAATTTTAAAGAAGAACATTATGGAGCCTGGTAGTATTGTCCCATGCCAGGATTCATTCCAACGTTCATACCAGTGTTCATGCCTTGATTTCCAAAGGCATTAGTGAGTGGGGATTGATGGACCATGCCGTGATCTAATTTAATATGGATATGAGTTGGCGCTCCTGGCTTTGTTCCGATTTGCCAGTGCATGCCGGCATTGTGGAATCGTTTTTCATTTTCTTCTTCAAGAACGGAAGCAATGACTTTCTTTCTTGCATCAGCATAACAGCAAGCAGCACAGCAGAACAAGATAGCTCCCACTGAAATCAATCCGATGTAAGGACCAAGCATAGCCCACATGTCTCTATCTTTTGAGCTTCCGACAATTCCCAAAGGAAGCACAACTGGGAACGTGAATAAGCCGACAATAAACAAGAAAATGAGGAGGTGGAACCATTTTCTGGTGGAGCCAGTGGTATTTGAAACTTTTTTGGTAATTTCCTCAATATCAGCCTTGGTAGCTCTGTTATTGGTAAAAGCTGGGTCAAAGTGGTCGGTTGGACCAATCTTTACGCAGCAGCAGCTGGGACAGCAGTTATCCTCAGGGAAGACAAAGTAGTAGTTGTTTGGATCGCTGTTTGGGATGTAGACAATTTGTTTTTGCTGGTGGCTCATATTGCAACAATAGCGTATAGATTAAGTTTATTATGTTCCTTATGAATACGAGCTAATTAAAAATGCTGAATTAAACTCGAGAATTTTTCTGATTAGAATCAACTGTGATAAGTAAAAAACCTGGATGCTACAGTGATGATAAAGTAAAATTTCGTATCCGAGGACATCAGGGAGTTATGAAAGATAATGATACGATGAGTTTAACGAAATTATGCATAAAAAAAAAATTCTGTTTGAGATTTCTCTCGTTTAGACTTGAGAGTCTTGGTTTGTCAGTGATGGGAGGTGCGGAAAGGAAAGATATATTTTTCTGCTAGCAAAATGCAAAGAAGTTATTCATCTTCTTGAAGCTAATAAATTAACTTCATTTTCTATTCTGAAAACGATATTAGTAACAAATCTAATATCGAATTCGGTTTGTGTTACTCAAGATTGAATTTTTAAATTCTACTCGAAAATGATATTCCTGAAAATTTCATAATGCTCAAAATGCTATTATGCTCATTTCAGATACCTTACGGTTCCGTCTACTTTAGTTGACGAGATAGTATTGTTGGGGGGTCAATTCAGACTTAATATCAAAATATAGTAACAGCAGCAGAAAAGAAACTCAGTTATAAACAAGATAAAATGCCAACTAAATCAAACATAATGAAGAAATCAAATGTTTAAGCCGAAAAATGAATATTATGAGCATTGGCGAGAGATATCATAAATAAATCTTCTTTTTTCTGGTTCGCGTCTTTAATATGCTCATGCGTTTGTAAAATTTCCTCGATTCAGTTCTCTGAGTTCGTTTCAAATACCCCACGTCCGCATATTTCTATTTCCAACAAGAAAAAAGAAATCAACTTAAGTTGCCCTTGGTCTCTTCAGTCGAATGAATCAGCAGATTTCCACCAAATTTTTTCTACAAAATTTCTGAAACAAATAAGATTCATACCACGCAAGAACCAAAACAACAGATAGAAAGCATAATTTTCGAAATTATTAATGCCACAATTTCGATCCAGTAATCCCTCTGGAATACTCTCATTGTCTTAGAATGAGAAAGCTCCCTTGCTTTTCCTTAAATGAATAATTCCTAAAGCCGAAGTAATTTGCGCCAGTTGTTATAATTGGTTTTACAATAATCTAAGCACAAAACATCTGTACAAAAATCTCAACCAATATGGAAGATAGAATTAATTTATAAGTCGAAAATGAAAGAAAAATACCCTGTACATAAAAATCTAGAACCATTATCTACCTCCTCCAATACTCTCGGAAGGATCGATCCGATCCTCTTCCGAAACATCTACAGGCAGCACCGCGCATTAAATATGGCAAGTACTCAAAAGTGGGGAGCTTGTACTGAAATATGGAGTTAATTTCGCAAGATTATTCTCTGTTTTAGTTGCCCCCATCCCTTTCGATTTCTTTGACGTGTACATCTTCACTTTAGTATTCGCTAGTTCTTTTTCATCGTTTACTTCTTGCGTCTCATCACATCCCATCTTCTTTACAAAATCGCATTTATTTGAAAGGTTCGATTTTGTATTAAAGCGACTAAAGCCACTACCCATGCTAGCGCCTCGGATAATGCTACTGGCGTATGGAGAGTATGCGGCTGAAATGTTATTCATCGTAGGGATCTTATTAAATGAAGGAGGATTCATATAAAGCGTAGTAAGAGCTTGGCTTTGATCAGGGAACCCATAGAACGAAAAATTATACAAATTTCGCTCAGTTGTTGGGGAGTGCTTCACTCCAAACACCGTATACTCATCGAAACTGTCCTCTGCAAAATCAATGTCATAATTAATCTTTCGGGAGTTGAATTTGACGGAATATGGATCGATTTTTATCGGTGGGTTCAAGCGCTTCTTTAATACATCGCTCATGTTGAGGTTTTGAAGCCATGGGTGACTACAAATTTCATTCAATCCCTTTTTGGCGCCAAGTCTAGTTTCCGGATTGTGATCAAGCAATCTAATAATGAAATCTTGGAGTCCAGGAGAAATATTTAAATTCTCAAGTAACTGCTTATCGTCGAACGATCTATCCTCGGAGTTTAGCTTGGGGACTCTACCAGTGACGAACTCGAACGTTAATGTACCAATGTTATAGTAGTCCGCGAGGCAGTTATGAGCACTGTCTCTGTATATTTCAGGGGCCATAATTCTAATATACCAAAAAAGAGTTATAAGAAACGTTGTGCGTCAAGGCATTTACTCAAACGTTCCACATTTTGAGTGGTTAGGATCGCGAATGCTATTTACTTCTTTGACTAAACCGAAATCCGTGAGTTGGATATGTCCGTCGAGATTAAGCAATAAGTTCTCAGGCTGTGTGAATATATAATGGATTCATTAGCCGAGGAGTGCTAATAACAAATGATTACCTTGAGATCTCTGTATAAGAATTTATTTGTGTGAATCGCGTTGAGACCGAGAATCGCTTCAGCAATAAAGAATTTTGTTTCGACTTCAGAGAGGCGCTGTTTGAGAGTCAAAATGCGGTGGAGGTCGCCACAAGGCACAAAATCTAGTACAAAGTAGCAGTAGTTCGTCTATCAATCCGTAAGAACCTAAAAACCAAGGGATTGATATTACTGTTTGGAAGATCCAATGAAGATGGGCAATAAAGGGACAGTTCAATTGGATTAATGAGTTTCTCTCTCTTTCAAGCATCTTACGCTTTCTCCGACTCAAATCTCCCTTCCTGACCTGCTTTAGCGCATAAAGTTTGCCTGTGGATTTTTTTCGGACTAATTTCCATAAGGCATCTGCAAATGAGTTGTGAAGTTACCGAGGTAAACCGTCGAAAAAGCTCCGTGTCCAAGTTTTGTTTCAATATCAAAGTCATTTAACTCGACTTTATTGTCAAATTCTTCGAGCGACTCCTCAGTGCTTCCGTAGTATGGTTGCAAGACGGTACCTGTTTTCAGAAATTGAAGACTTTGTGTTGGATTATTTAATAGATGATCAACTGCATAGTTGTTGTTTTTAGTTTTTAAGGTGACAATGCTCTTTGACTCCTCCAATAAATTCAGATTTGTTGGAGATTTATTTATTTCGCGCGTGGCTTCATCAAGAAGCCATTGACATGTCAATGATTTTTTGCAATCTTCTGGGATCTTGATTTCGAGTTTTGAATCACCATCGTATTGAATTTGAACAATTATTGTTTTTTCATCAGACTCTTTTTGCTCTTTCTTGTATGAAGAAGACTGGAGATGCGTGAATGATGAAAGTTTTTCTAAAATTTTGTTCATTGATTAGTTTTTTATAATTTCTTTTAGCTCTGAGGAGTTATGAAATACAACTTGTCATAATAACCAACTCCTTAATTTCATCAGTCCATCAGTATTTTAAACAAATTTTATTTAGTGAATGCCCCCAAAAAAACGACCTAAGCATGCTGCTTGGCCTATATCTTTCAAACGTCTAAGCGGTTGCTAACCTTCAGGTTCGAGTTCTCTTATCATCGGTTCGATGTCAGTCAGTTCGGTCGAATGATATTCAATTTTCCAAAAACATTACACAGGTTTCTTTTCTTGAAAAGAGTAATTCTTCGGCGTTGAATTATCTCACTTCAAATTTCGAAATAAGCTGATAGATAAACTCGTAAAAATACAATATTTTTGAGAATTAATTTCGTAATGCAATATTCTATTTCATTCTAAATAAAAAGATCAATAACTGGTTGATCATTTTTTGGATTTTTGGCTGTAAAATTTTCTAATCAGAAAAGAGAATGTTTCAGATCAAATTTATTTACTCTAGAAGAGTTGAGATCAAGTAAATTTATAAGATAATAGGTACGGGCTTACTGTCAATGAAAGCTTAAGTTTTTCAACAGTAGCAAGTTGGCAATAGACGTAGACAGGAGAGAAGTGAGTAGTCTATTTTCATTCCGAGCCCCACGAGGATAAATCATCATATTCACATTTACTTCTATTTGATCAATGACTAACAGTTCTGCTTAATTGCCAGCACTTTATGCAATAAGGACCTTGAAATGATCACTTTGATTATCTTGATCATAACAACCGGATATAAATAACAGAAGCAGGTGGCATCCCTGTTGGAAATAGTGAGAGAACCTCAAATTTATGGTCAATCCGGTTTCTATATTTGGAACTCACAGTTTTCTTTAAAGCGGATTATGTGATGAAGAATGATATTCTGTGTATATAATAGGAGTCATTTACGACTACTGAAATTTTCTCGATGGTCTAATTTCATAAGTTCCTCTTTACAATAAAGACTGAGCCCAGAAATTTCCTCAAAGGAATTTTCTATAGCTAGGAGTCGATGTGAAAATTTGAGAAAATAAGAGATCTTTGATAAAGCAATGGTGAACTTGATACTAGAATTTCAGTCTGAGCTCAGGGGATCTGATTAGGAGAATTCTCCCTAGTAAGCCCTCCTTATTTTCCTAATGCGATAAGAAGTTAAAGTTTCATGGTATCAACACCGACATTACTTTCTCTATCAAGGAAAACCATTTAGTTGAAAAGATTTCTGAGTTCCCTTATGTGCTTATGTAATTGAATGTGTTTAATTTGGAGGAGTATAGGTTCTACACGATGAATTTGCTACGAGGTGTAATTTCAAGCTCTTTCTCTTCTTAAACATACAATAGATATACAAATCGAGTCTGGAACTTGAGAAGCCTTACAGTTGATATTCGTGAATAAGTATACTGTTTTTTCATAAGATGAAAATTCATCGATTCATTTAGAGAACAAGCCTTGAAAGCAATGTTCAGGAGTCAATCTCAATGTGGAAAATTTGAGAGAATTCAGAAAAATCAACGAATCGATACGTATTCAGATGTAGAGATCTCTCAGAATCCGGTGATGTAATTGAGACTCATGAAAATGTTGATATGTGCTGAGAACTATCTTGATTAAAAAGTAAAACCAACTCAATTCAAAGAGATGTCTGATTTTAGAATGCAAGGCTCATGATGATTTCCATAACTCATATATGTATATATCTCTTATTCAATTCGTTAAATTTCAAAAATTTTCCCTCAAATAAAATGAGTAAGCAACCTACTTGAAACCGTTCTCATTTGAATTCGTTTGCAAGGGACCAGCAGCATTCGCCGGCGAACCACCGCTCGAGCTCCAATCGATTCACCAGTCAACCGATCAAAGAAAGAAAACGTGATTGACGAGCATAATTACGTACATTTAGCTGAATATCATCTCGATTCAATTGCTTTTAGGTTTCAGATATCAAACCCATTGAGAGAGTAGATCGCGCTCGCTTTAGAGACAGAGAGGATGAATACAGAGATCAAGTATCCCAAAAACTTTCTCGATCATAATGTAAATATTTTAGGAGAACTTGCGACTAGAAGATGTGGGCTTAAGAAAATCGGGTGCCTTGGAAGGTTATCTTCGAGAAGTCGAAAACGAAAAAAATCAACTTCATAACACGTATTTTTCTTAACGATTATGCAGAGATCGTTATCATATTTCAGAATCCAGCAGTTAACTACAAAGCAGCAGGATATCCAAAAGCAGATTAACCATTTAAAAGATGATATTGCCAAGCAAGATCAAGTTATTCGAGTAAATGACGCTTTTTAAGCAAATTGTGTGAAACAAATAAAGGAATTGGAAAGGCATTTGGATGCTGCAGATAGCCAAAAAGGCCAGATCGAACAGCGAATCAATAGAGAAATTACAACTCAAGTTCGCAACTCGGCAAATTCTTTTTTGTAAGTTTTCTGCTTAGGGCGCAAGAAACGAAAAATTACAGGAAGAGATTGCAGCAATTAGCAAAGAGCAGCTTAGAATCAAAGAGATCGTCCTTGTAATGACCATATTTTCGTTTCAAATCTAATGGATCACAGGAAAGAGAAGAGGAAGTAAAGCTTGCTGAAAGAAGGATGCAAGAAGTGCAGGAGGAATTAATGGACAAAAAGCGATTGATACAAGAATTAGAGCAAGAAATTCAGTCAATTTTGCAGGCTCAATACAATGAGCTGCAAACTTGCAAGCGAATTGAAATGGAACACGAAGATTTAATCGCTCGCAAACGCGTTTATCTCCTCGAAAGAGAGAATCTAAAGATTGCTACAGTAGATTTTTCATCCAATCTGACTCGTATTTGAAATTGTTATACCCTCAAAGGAAGAATTAGAGAGAGAGTCGGAGGAGATAAAGCAGAGAACTGAAGCTGAATGCATTAAAATTGACGAGCAAACCAAAAGAATGAGCTTGAGCTACCAGCGCAATAGAAAAATCATCACTAGCAAATTTATGGGAGCGATAATCCGCCTTGGTCTGAACAGATCACTTGGAGTAAGATAACTAATCGTGGCAATGTGTCTGAATATAGTTTATTTAGATTGGTTTAAGTGCGATAAAAACTCACTCCCATTTATTGGAAATTCAAGCAGCAGGGCTCAATAACCTCGTGAATTCTTTAGAACAAATGCATTATAAACGGTTTCACGAGGCTTTCCGATTTTTGCGGAATCAAACACTCAAATGGGACAAGTATTTTTTATTAGCTCAGGGGAGATTAAACAGCGAACTCTAGAGTTAATTTGATCAATGAAATCCTTACAGACGATCTCTACAACCGAAAACAGAGCCGAAAGATGTTTGTGAACTGGAGAAATGAGTTCAATTTGAGGAATATTGGCTATTTCCAAAAAGAAGAGGTTGACATCCATTTGCCAGCGTGATATAACTTGTATTCTTTTCACCTTGTGTAGGCTTGTATTGTGCTGTTGAGATTTTCCGAGAGTTATGAAAAAAGGAAAACTCAAAAATATTTGCACTTATGGAGAACAAATATCGTTGCTTCTGAGACAAGGAGATATGCTCTCTCCACCTTGCTATGGAAAGCAACTAAGCGCGATGTAAACATAACCAAATCAAGCTTTATAAGTGATTTTTTTTGTCTATCTGGTGAAACTAGTTAGGTGATGCGTTTTTGAACTGGCAGCTGTTTATCAAGCGCGTCAATCAAGACCAAATGATGGATACGATCAACGAGCAATACCAGAGCGCTAAGTAGCTGATTGTGGATGGACTTGGTTGTCTAACTGAATGATTTAGACTTGTTAGTTCCTGCTTTGCGGGTTGGAAAAAGTTCTACTTATTTTCTCGTATGCGGCGCTTCAGATTCAAGCATAAAGTACAAAACAGAGAGTTCACTTCCATTTCAGCATCAAATATTTTTGCATTGGATAGGTCTTCAAAGCATGGAAGATGGGAAATGCTCAAACACACAAGTTATTGAAGGCAATCACGATAATGAAGATGAAATACCAAAATGAACAAACATTGTCTCTATTAACAGCATTCCAGAGATGGACCCATATAAAGTTTCATTTACTAACCATCTTGCTGTTGCTCATTATTATTATCTTTTGAAGTTATTTAGGAAGAATTCATGAGTCCAACCAAAGACACAAGGATCTCCAAGAAGCAGATAAGAAAGTGATCCAGGCCTATCGCACTCTGATGCAAGAGAGAGTGCCTATCTTGAAAAGTACACCAAACCTTTTTGTGCACTCACTCTAACTACTGTAAACAGAGAACGCGATACTGAGATTAATGGCTTTCTCTCGAGTCGGCGTAAGAGAAGCCTTTCTTAGATGGAAGCGGAAAGGATTCATCAAAGCGGAATATCTCACTCTTCTGTTCAAAAAAGCCAACGTCAATCATTTTTCTGCTAAAAGATCGGTATTTCAACCCCTTACCATTCAATGTTTCAATTCATTTCAACCCAAAGGCATTTGAGTTGTGGAAAAGAATAATCATCAAGACTCAAATCGAAAGCATCGAAGAAGAGAACGAGCTGCTCAAAAAAGACATTAAAGAGACCGAACATCAATTACAAAGAGCTTCTGAGACCTCCGAATTTTACATCCAACGAAAAAGTAACAAAATACTTCCTTACACTTTATGCCTAAAACTCATTCAAGTTGACGTCAGAAACTCAAAGCTCGATAAATATTTTGAAAGCTACGAGACCCGTAGTTTGAAAAGAGCTTTCTCTATCTTTAGAAATAACGCTCGGAAGCACCAGTTAATTATAGCGGGTTGTAATACTATCATATGGAAGACCTATCAAACTCAAACAAGAGACGCGTTTGATAAAATCCGGAGATTTGTGGAGGAGAAGCTTCAAACAAACCTGCATGAGAAGATCCTACAACAGATCAGCCAAAATCAAGTGAAACGAACCCAGCTGAAAGTCTGGCAAGCTTGGTCCCTCATGAAGGCGAAAACCAAATTTTTCAAAGAAACGATTCGGAAAACTGAGATGCAGAATTCGAAGCGTAGACTAAATCTCGCTTTACATAAATGGAAAACGCAAAAGGATAATTTGAAGATTAGACAGCTCAGCTACGTTAACGATGGGCTTGACAAAGAAAACTATGATCTTTCGAACCAAGCGAAAGTTATGCAAGAGGAACGTCAAAGGATTTTGGAAGAGAAGGAACGGCGACAGAATTGGGCCTCAGGGATATTCTTCAATTTGCTGGATCAAAGGCTCGTAAATAACAAGAAAAGACGAATATTGTATTATTTCAAAAATTGGGAATATCAAGCCAGAAAAGCAAGTAAACTCGATAGGATCGTTCAAAAGGTATCCCCTAGAATATATTTTAAGTGGAAGAAGAATAATACCCTTTCATAGCTGGATAAAAGTTTCATACGTATCTTGAAGCAAACGGGTTTCGTGACGCTGTCAGCAAATCAGTACTTCACGAAACTACAGTCGCTGCGAGACATGATAAACGAGCAATTGCTCGAAAAGGTAAAAACAAAATTGAGCTAAGACGCCACCATTAACTCTATTTATGTAGAAACTCTTGAGGGAGCAGCAGACAGTACAGAGAGAAAACCGAGTGAAAGAGATAGAAATGTTGGATTTACATCTCAATGAGGCTCAGGGAGTGAAGCAGCAACTTACAAAAATGAAGAAAAATCTACTCATCAATCACATTTACAGCAAAAATGTGGAGAGCAACGGCCAATTAATGAACCTTACGTTCCAGCTCTGGAAGAATCTATGTAAGGTGAAGCGCGGAGGAGTAATAATCCTCTTCAAAACCTTGACAACCAAATATTTCAAACGCTTCTTCCGCAATCTGAGCATGGTCACCCAACAAAGCCGTCGGGCCGAAAAACAAACCAAGGCGATCCGAAAACTCTTAAATAATCTAGCAATCAAGCAAGCGCATGACGCAATAGTTATGTGGAACAACCATTGCAAAGAGTTTCTCCGCATTCAGTTAACAAACCGGCTCCAGCACACTCAGAACCAACTCACACATACTCGTGAAATACTTCATTCAAAGAAGCAAGCCATGGCCAATGAGATAATTGAAGAGAAAATAACCAAGCTTTTAAAGAAGGTGCTAAATGGGTGGCGAAAAAGAATTTTGGCTAAGCAGATCAAAAGGCATCAAGAACAAGAGGCCGTTCTTGCAGCGCAATTGAGGCTGAAGCAGAAAGTGATGTTCCTTTTCAAACGGAAGGCAAAGGCAGGAGTGTTCAAAAAAACCGTAGAGGCTTCCATTGTGAAGAAAAACAAAATATTTTTGCAAAGGATTTACTTCAAGCGTCTCTTGAGGGTCGTTTTCATAAGGAAAAAAATTGAAGACACATTTTACCGTATCGAAAAGGCGTTTAACATCAAAAACATGGTAGCCGCAATTTATCATATCAGATGGTTTGGAAGCAACATAGTGTTGGATCAACAAGCTAAAAATACGCGGTTCTTCTGCTTAGTGGACTCAGTTTTCAAAAAGAGAGAGCGACAAGCGGTTCTGTTTGCTTATTTACGACTCTTAGAAACAAAGAGTAAAACCAGTGCGAAAGAGGACCATATCAGACGAGTCGTCTCGAGATGTATGCTTAGAAATTTGAGGTGGAGTTTCCAGAACTGGTTTAAGACAGCAAAGGTTCTGAAAAAAATCGCACAAAACAAAGTAACAATTTCAAATCAATTGAAACAGTTCTCATTGTAATTTTTCATAGGCGATTGGTGAAACTGCGCTGGAGAACAGAGAGCTTCAGAAAAAAACGAACTACATCGAAGAGTTTTTGAGGCATGAGGGAATTCCGCTCAATGAAATAAAAAAAGCGACGACTCAGGTTGGGAATAAAGCCTTGAATTCGCAACTTGTGCGATACTTTGCTGAGAATGAAAAAACAAACCTGATAAAACTCCGCAGAATTTTCATAGGTTGGCGAGCTGAAATTACTAACAACAAAAGATCACAGCAATTTTCAAAGTTTGTTGAGAAATACGTCATCAGAGGAGAGTTAGCACATGCGTTTAACATTTGGTCCATGGCAACGAGAGTTGCCGCTGGAAAACAAGATTTCCTTAAGGAGTTTGTAGTTGCCAGCAAATCAGAGCTCCTTAACAAGTAATACGCGTTATTTTTGGTTATTTACTTATGATGTTAGAAAAAACGAAAACGAAAGGCTCTTAAAGCAGCTGACCACTCTTAATAACGAGAAGACTCAATATAGCAATACTTTGCATACCAAAGCCAAGCATCTAGAAAAACAGTTTGTTACGGCCAGACGGCTTGGGATAAGGCGAATGGATCGCACTTTAAAAGTAGGGCTGCGTATCGCGGTTCAGAGATGGAAAAAATTCGTCGCAGATGAACAAGAGCGGGAGTATGATCAGCTCTGCGCAGAGGCTGCGGATAAGATAGAGCAGCTTCAGAAAGAGATTCAAGCTGAAGAACGAGAGAATCTTGACATTGAAGAGCAGAATGAAGAGCTAAGGATGATTTGCTTAGAAGGAACCAAGACAGCGAAGGTATATAATGACATAGATTTCTTTGTAATCTGAATAAATTCATATGATAGGAACTGCAACTCCTTATCAACGACCGTGAGCAATTAAGTCTTGCTCTTTGCGACAAAGTGACGCTGATTCAGCAATTACTCGAGGACAATGCAATTCTTTCGTCAAAATTAGTAACTGCTCAACAGGAAGCTCGAAACCTGATTGCTTTGACTCAATCCGGATACCAGGACTAGATATCGATAGATAATTAGCTACTTTTGATCAATATTTTACATATGATGCTCATATTTAGTTACTCAACAATTTTATGAATAGAAGTCTTGTTGATAGAGATATAACAGATCTGTGAACAATACTTTTGCAATAAGTAAACCATCACAATTCTTTCTAGAGAGATAAGTGCAACTTTTGCGGATAGATCCGCATTTTGCGACCCAACGAGACCTCAATTCAACTCTTTCTCGAAAAAATTAATAACCGAGCCAAAACTATATAAGCCTCTCCATCGGTTGGACTTTGAGCAACTTAAAGTGGAAAGACCCTCATTAATCTAACACTTCGATGGATTGTTCTAAATTAAAGAGCTTTTTTTTTTAAACAAAACCCTTCTAAGATCCTTTGACATCCAGTCAGAAAGAAGACCTCGATTCTAAAACGTCCTCTGCAGGCTCTCCTGAGCTTTATTCGATTGCTTGTTTAGTCTAAACAAGATTGGGCTTTAAGAAAGTTATAGAAAATTTCACATTCAAGATGGAAGAAGCAACCTCAGATTATGTCCCCGATTTCACCATAATCGAAGGAGCCTGGCTCAAACCTTCGATTCATGAACTTCTCTGATCGTTGAAATTGATTCTTGTCCACGAAAATAGCAGAGAATGTTCACAGCCAATTACAAGTTTCCCTTGAAGAAAATCAGTTTCCGCCCGAGAGTTTGCAAGCTGAACTAAAAGTTTCGAATAAAATGAAAGAGCGTTTTCCAGCTTAAGCAAGGTAAACTGCTCCAGTATTTTTTCGTACATGAACCGTCTCGACAGTCTCTTCATTTGTATCGAAAGCTTCTAGTTTAGTCTGAGCTCTGACGGCTTTGTGAATGATTTTCAGGGATTTTCTGTCGGGGGAAGCAGACTTTATGTATTTGTATTTGACAAGAATTTAAAAAATTGTTGGAACGAATTTCATTAGAGCTATTTATATAATTTTTCACGTTTTCTGAGCAGAATCTTCCATACTGAATTATTGAAATAATGAGTTTTTCATTAAAATTTTACCAAGTTTCAGTGGTTCTTATTAAAAAGTTTGGCTTACGTCATCGAGTTAGTTATAGCAGGAATTCGATTCTGAATAATTGATTACCGGGCTCATGGAAAATTGCCATACAGAAGCTAGGAAATTGATTCAAAATTTCATGAGTAACGTGTTGATTACGAGAAAAATTCCCGCAAGAGGAGGAAGAGACGAAAATGGAAAGGGGCTCTCAATTTTCAGGTTTCTTAAATTCTCTTCCGAAGGTCATTTCGATTTTATACATATTTTACTGTCGCAAAGATAGAATGCCTTCCGGCTCCTTCCAACATGGGTTGTTGGGAGGACTTTTGTTTTTCTATCAATCGCAGATATAGAATGAAAGGCAGACAAGACTTGCTTTCTACCTTTTTGATTTAAAGAAATTGCCTTTGATAATCCTCATCATTTTTGTCTTGCATGACTTGAATTCTATTGAAAATAACGAAATATGTGTGATGAAAAAGGATTCGGACAACAATCATCTCGCTACTCTCAAAAATCGATAGAATTGCCTTCCAACCTATTTTTCCATAGTGCCGATTAGCGAAATATTATGTGGATGTCGACTGTTTTGGCTTTCACCACAATATGGTTGCTTGGGACTGCCCAAAGACTTTGCAACATGCCCGTAATATGCTAGCGGAAGTGTATCATAATTGAAAGCTGGAAAGGAGAAATAACAATACATCTGAAAATTTTCAATCTTTTCAATGGAGTTGTAATGTACTGCTGTGCATAGGAGGACAAGTTTAAACTTTTGTTCCACATCATATTCTTTCGGCATGCGCTTTGAGTCCACTTGAGAACTCGATAGCAGAGGAAATAAATGAAAAACGCAATCAACCCATGATTTTCAGAGAGAGAGAGCGATGAAATAATTGTGTCAACAACAAACTGAGCTAGGAGTTTATGCTCATACAGCCGGATTACTTCTTAGCCAATGTATTTATTCAACATTAATTGTCTATCGATAATAGTCAATCAGTTTTCTAAATATTGCCGAAATAACAGACTTCTCAAGTTCTAGCCTCATCATACAGAGGGAATGCAGCTGGGGTCGAGTTCTAGATGAAAAAATGAATGCAATTCCCTCGGTTAATGAGTTTCAATCCAATTTATTTATGGGATAAACCTTTTTTTCTTTAATTTGGAAGTCAGCTTCGATGAAAGAAGAGAAAATTTTGTTGCGTAGTTTTTCTCTTCTTTTTGTCTCAATTTCATCTCTTTGGCTTTCGCAACACTAGTACTGATCAATATGAAAACTAGTCATGAACTTTGTCTGCTTCTCAATTAAAGAAATAAAATTCATTTCTTTCATGATTTCTTTGTTTTCAATCTGCAGTTCCATTTGGAAGTTTTTTGATTTCCGAAAAAGCTGTTAGCATGTTTGAACAAGAATGTCGTCCAAAGAGCGTTTTTATATATGTGTACTGGGCCGAAATAAAAAAAAGAAAGTAAAATTTAAAGTTTTCATGGGTTTTTTTTTTTGTGTTTCGTAGATGACTGAATTGAAACAAATTTTCGGTGAGGATTTTGAAAGAAACGATGAAACGATGAATCGAGAAAGTCTTTCCTGAAAGAAGTTTTCAGTCTTTAAATTTTTTTCAGCCTTGCTTTTCAACTATCTAATTACACACATGATTGTATTGTCCCTTGCTTGCCATATTATAAAAGAATTTATTTGGGTAGAGTTTCGAACAATATGTAAACAATGAATGATCACCTACAGGATACGCCACCTGGGATCCATTTGCCATTTTTCAGAAGATCTTCTTATTCACGAGAAAACTGAGAACTACTCAATGACTATTATAGACCTCCCAGAAGAGATGGCAGCGTGTTATAGAATAAGAACGAACTCATATTTCCGTGGAGGAGCTTCTGAAGATAAATTTTAGATATATCGTCAACATAACTTTTTACTATATTTCAACGCATTTTTTTGCTATCATCCGAACGAACATCATAATATATGATAAAAATTGCGAACAAATAATATCTAACTCATCACTCTTTTATAACTTTGGAGATATCATAGGGTTTAAAACAGACATAAATTCAAGAATACATTTTGCAGTTCCTTCAAGATCAAATGTCATTAGCGAGTGGTCACCTCCAGGGAAGATTTTCAAGATTGCTTGTGATCCAAATAACTTGGCATATTCTTCAGCTCTTGCTTTTTTAATTATTAAATCGTCCTCTCCATGCAGGATAAGTATTTTATTTTTGATTTTCTTTGCTTCCCCTGTACCATCCACAATACCGTTATTCTCTTCACTAATATTGAACGTCATCAAGCTATACACGACATGTATACTATTCCTTTGAAGACAAGCTTCCCTCGCATAGACATTAAATCTTTCAGGATCAGGATATCTCCCAGAATTATAAACACCAGCCTTAAAAGTCGCACGAATCGCCTTTATGTCACCCTCTCGTTGGGCTTTCTCCAACATCTTCCCCATTGGCCAATTTTCTTCCAAGTCTTTCAAGGTAGGCTTCGAATCTCCTTCCCATGGAATTCTGACTCCTTTGGGACCAACAGAGCTTAGCAAGATCAGTTTGTCAGTCTTTTCTGGGTACTTGCTTGCTAGTTTCAACGCAATTCCACCTCCTGTCGACCATCCGAGTATAGAGGTCTTTCCTATTTTCAACTCTGTAAGAAAGAGATTGATATCTTCTGCCCAGTCATCGAGCTTTGTGCATTTATTATTGTAGGTGGAGTGTCCAAAACCTCGCATATCCACGGCAATGACTCTGAAAAAACCTTCAAGCAGAGGTATAAGTGTGTCAAAGAACAAAGATGACGTCATCGTTCCATGAAGAAGCAAAAGAACCTTGTCACCTTTTCCTGCTTCTCGGTAAGCGTAAGTTTCTCCGTTTGGAAGGTTAACCTTTTTCAATCTCAATGATTCCACCATATCTTTGTTGAAATTTAATTAAAAATAGTCGATTGATGCAAATCTAAAATAATTTTCATTATTCAAGAACGGACGAATAAAGATGCGAAATTCAGGTTAATTCTCTTGCTACACTAAAGTATAGGTTGATTTCAGTTCTTTTACTTATCAATGACTCATTAGAGCACTCACATACATGCATACATACCTAGATAACGAAGATCCCCTTATCTAATTTGTTGGCATAAATAGCGATTTTTAGTTGTAAATTCAAGTTTATTCGCTAATTCTCCAACGGTTGATCATTCAAAGTCCAGTGAGCTTATCATTTTCCAACTAATAGTTCTTAATATTCATGTTTTTATCAAAAGGTTTACTCAATAGCTATCATCAATCATGTTACTAGGCAGACAAAAACTCAAGGAAGTATTTGGCCGATGTTTCAAGGTCGTATGTAAGAGGAGAATGATCTCCGCCAGGAAGGATTTTTAGGGTGGCCTGTGATCCGAAAGCTTTAGCCATTTCTTCAGCAGTCTCCTTTTTAATAATGAAATCATATTCTCCCTGAAGGATAAGGATATCATTTTTTATTTTCTTGATCTCGCCTGTTCCATCCACCAGACCATTATTTTCTTCTGAGATATTGTATACCATCAAACTATACACCACATGTTTATATTTTTTTTGAAGACAAATCTCCTTCGCATAGGCATCGAATCTCTCTTGATCAGGGTACTTACCAGAAGAATAGACGGCACCCTTGAAGATACCTTGAATTTTTGCTATATCACCGTCTCGTTGATATTTTTCAGTCATGGCGCCGACTGGCCATTTTTCTTCCAAGTCATTCAAGGTAGGCTTCTCGACTCCTTCAATTGGAACCTTGATTCCTTTGATACCGACAGAGCTCATCAAGATCAGTTTGTCAGTCTTTTCTGGGTATTTGGCTGCAAGTTTCAGAGCAATTCCACCTCCTGTTGACCATCCGAGGACGGAAGCTTTCTCTATTTTCAGCTCCGTAAGGAACAGATTGAGGTCTTCTGCCCAGTCCTCTAGCTTTAGGCATGGATTATTGTAAGTAGAGTGTCCGAAGCCTCTTAGGTCGACGGCAACGAGTCTCAGAGTTCCTTCAAGAAGAGGAACCAGTGTGTCAAAGAACAAAGACGAGCTCATATTTCCGTGGAGAAGTAAGAGGACTTTGTCGCCTTTGCCTGCTTCTCTATAAGCGTAGGTTTCTCCGTTTGGGAGGTCGACCTTTTTCAATCCAAATGATTCCACCATATCTTTCTGTAATTAAATAAAATATACGGATTTATTACAGATACGCGTTCAAGCAAGATTCAGGATGGGTGAATCCTTTTAATTATTGAAGAATTGAAGAATCGAGCGAAAAGTATAAGCAATTCATCTCGCTCATTTCATAGTGTCTCGCTTGGTATAAGATAGAAATTTATAAACCTTGGGCCACTACTACTACTCCAATAAAATGGACCTCTTGCGGGTGGCTCCTCTTAGATCTCTCTTTTCCACAATGGATGGTACTATTAATAAATCTTTGAGAAACACAGATTTTTTTGATTTTCACAATTCTTTGATTATTCTTCTTGGAGACAGAATATGCTAATAAATAATTCATGCATACAAGCCCATCATCATGCACTGAAAGATCTTACAGTCTATTACTATAAAAACAAACTAACATTAATCATGTATCGCCCACTACAGCGCTTTATTCGTTCCTACAGAAAGTTCAACTAATTAGATTTTTGGCAAAGAATTCCACTCAGCGCTAATCCGCTGCTCAATACTGCCACTATAGCCAGTACAATCATAATAATTTTAGAGTTGTCTTTTTGCTTCGTCATTCTACCCAATTCTTGCTTCAAGGACATTTCTTTCGCTTTGAAACTTTCTTCTAATTCTGACACTTTCATCATTTTTTGCTTGATCTCCTTCTCCAGTGTCTCATTCGCCTTCGATTGAGTTCTTTGATTCTCTTCTATCTGAGATTGCAATCTCTTCTGGAGTTTCAAAATTTCCGCATTTTGTTGTCGGAGCTGACTGTTCAGCTCTACCATCTCCTTTTCGATTTTCGCTGCGTTGGCAACCTTTTCATGCATATCCCAAAGCTCTTGAGTTTGAAGGTTCAGCTTTCTCTCATTCTTTTCGTATTGTTTCGATAGGTACTCGTTATCTAAGTGGACCTTCTCGAGCTCATCTGCCATGTCCTTATATTCTTTTTTCGAAAGGTATAACTCTTCCTTGATTTGTTTCAGACGGCTCTCGGTTTCTAACAACTCTTTTTCCTTAAATTGTAAGGAAGCGACTACCTTCTGATACATTTCCCCTTTCAGCTTAGCTTCTTCTTGTCTTCGCTCATTTAACTGCTTCTTTAGAACTTTCATTCTTTCTTGATCATCCAAGATCCGCTTTTGGAGCTTCTGGACTTGCTTTTTATGATTTTGAGTGTCCTCTTTTACTTTTTGTGAGTGTCTTTTGCGTTCTCTTGTAAGGAGCGTTTTCAGTCTCGTGCATTGAGAAAGCGCTTCTTTTTCCTTCGTTTGACTCGATTTCATCGCCTTTTCGAGCTTCTCAATATCCTTGCTTTTAGACCTCAAGGATGTTATTTCAGCCTGAGCTTGCTCCATTAACTTTTTGACCTCCTCGTTCTCTTTCTCCAAGGCAATTCTCTGAGGCTCCTTTTGTTTGAGTTCTTCAAGGTGGATTCTGAGGGTTTCAAGCTCCTTTTGAGTGTTACCAGCCTCTGAAATTTTTTCTTCCAGAGTTATGATTTTTTCTTTCAATTCGGTGATTTCGTGATTTCTTTCCTCAATATCTTTCCTTAATTTATCCAGTTCAGCCTTGAGGGTGTCGCTAGCTTCAGTCTTCATGCTTAGCTCGTCATTTAAATCCTGGAACTGTGCGGAGAGTTGGACTTTTTCGTCGGTTAGCTGCGCTTTCTGACTCTCAAGCTCGCGAATCTCATCCTCCTTGACCCTGAGCGACTCCTCAAGTTCATTGATCTTATCTTCCATCTTTTGCATTGTTTCTTTCTCTCGTGAGCTTCTCTCTTGGCCCATTGCTTCTAATTTCAGAGAAGTTTCGGCAAGCTTGGCGTTAAGATCATCTCTCACTTGGGAAATAATTCTCAGTTCCTCAATCTTCGCTTCCAACTCTTTATCTTTGCTATGAATATCAACTTTCTTTTGATTCAATTCAGACTCGATCTGATTCAGCTTTTGAGCCAGAGTTTGCTTCTCTGACTCTAGCTCGGCTGCTCTGCTCCGCTCGGTGTCCAAGCTTCTTCTAGACTCGTCCAAGAGCTCTTGTTTTCGAGAAACTTCAGCTCGCAGTCCATTTACTTGCTCACTGAAATATTCTTTTTCCCCTCTATACCAGTCTCTTTCATCTCTCACCTTGCTGAACTCTCCCCTCAAGTTCTCAAGTTCCCTTGTCTTTTGTTCAAGCAAATTCATGTGTTCCTTGTTGCCATTCACCTGAGATTCATGGTGGTTGATATGCTCTTGGTACTGATGTACAGGATCTTCAATAACTTCGAAGCTCATTGAGGACAAATTTTTTATTGTTTTATTGTTTGTTGTAATCGAAACATAGCCTAGTGCTTATATAGGAATAAAACCCGTTTTCGAAATAATGATTGTTCAGGAAATTATCCAATCATTATTAATTTTGCTGAATAAATTCGTCAAAGAACTTTTAATCGAAAATTTCAACTCTTTCTGGAATTTTTAATTTCTGGAACAGTTTTGGGTCAAAGGAATCTGTGATGGCTTTCCAGCAGAAATTTTTCTCGTGCTGATTAAGGGCGAAAACCAGCAAATCTGTGACTGAATGACCATAAAATGCTCTTATTTGAACAGGAGGCTATTATATTCTTTCTGATCTCAACAGATCCATGCCTTTTTTCAAGATTGATATCAAGGATGAATTTGAGTTGGGATGAGGAAATTTGAAATTTTTTTTTTCTCCCTTCTTCTTCTGTTCGACTCGCACCTGTACGGGTGCCTTGGCTGAAAGGAATAAAATGGTTGTCTTTGACTGCATAGGTTTGTCTTAGAACAATCTAATAGATGTGAAGAGCTCTAGCCATTCATTTAATAATTTCTTTGAACAGTTGCTGGTTGCTCGCCAAAATTTTGGAAGGTTCTTTGCGTTGTTCCTTAGAACATAAATTTTCTGATCTGTTGGAAATTAACACACAGAACCTTCTTTTAGAAAGGGCCCTGTATATGAATTGAACTACTTAGCACTTTTTCGTGCTGGCCAATTCAAAACCGAAGTCCTATTAACATTGCTTTTCTCACATAGTCCTAATAATTTTTCAAGTTTCAGATTCCTTTTTCATAGTCTTTTGAAAAATATCACGAATTAATAAAATATGAAAGCAAGTAAAATCCAATATAAAATGATCAGATGAAGTCATCTATAATTTACTCTCATTTTTGATTACATAGTGCGACCCTCTTTTGTGGATCTGTGGAAATAAATCCATGATAAACATGGCAAAGTAACCTCCTGGATCTCCTTCCATCCACTTACTTTACTTCCTCTCTTTTTCTATTGATCCTTAATTTTTCTGACTTCGGAGGACTCCCCACTAAAAGCATGGTTTAGTTTCATTTTCTTTCATTTGAGACTATGGCTATTGAGCCGACCAATCTCTTCGACTTTGCACTCGGTCTAACTCTCTCTTTTTTGCTCAGCTTGAGATCTTCGAAAAATTATTTTCATTGGGGATATTCAGCATTCCGCATCATTATCTTCTTAGATTCGAACTAGGTTTTAGTTCGCATTCACTCTCGAAAACCAGTCCATACCTTTAAGGATTCAATGAGTAAAAATTTGAGATTCAGTTGAAAGAAGGCCCGAAATAAAATAAGCATTAATGGTTCGAACTGTTTTGTAGTAGTAATAGTAGTCGACCATTTGAAGCGGTAATAAATCATTATTGACCTTATGATTTATTACCGCAATAACCCTTAAAACGGTGCATACATTCCGTTTCATTCCAGATGTAATCAAAAGATGAAAGGAGCCGCATCCTATGGACGTTTAATCATAGCATTTTCAGAATGTTTAAGCTTATTACTACTGTGATTCTGTACAATGCACTAGCATAATTTTGTAAGGATTTTGGGTTTGCGTTTTCAATAAATCGCTTTTGAATCATATCTAAGCTTAAATAAAAGACCTTGTTAATTCTGCCTTTTTGAAATGACAAAGAAAGGAAGTTTCGACTCAGATAAGAAATTCAGACAAGCGGAAGATGTACATTCACTTCCTAATGCATCACTGATAACTCTCCAGGCGCTGGACAACGTTGATGAAATATTTTCCAAGGCTGAGAACGATTCATGCTCCCTCAGAGATATTCTCTTTGAATTGAAGAGAGCAGCCTTCAACCTCAATAAGTATTGCTCACCTTCACTAGCCGGAATCATATAACCGCTTACTCAAAGAATCAAAGATAATTTCAATATGGATAGCAGCACTTCTGTCGAATTACGCAAACGCATCGATCAAGTAGATTACATCCGACATCTAATGGCTTAATTACTTACTCAATGCATAAAGAAACTCGAATCTATCAGCCAGTTCAACAAGCAAAAGCAGAATATCACGTTTTCTGAGGGTGAGCAACAGAAAGTTCTAGACATGTAAACCCATGGACCAACTGCATCTCTCATTATTGCTTGACTTTTTCAGTATTGACGCAAAAATAGCAGAGCTGAAAGTCAAAATTAACGAAATTCGATCCCAGATTGAAAACCTGAACCTGAAGAAACAAACTGTATACATTTCCGACCATCTTTCTCCACATGAACTCTCTTTTGCGGGTTTTTAGAAAGGGAAAAACGCTCAAAGAGGAGAGAAACTTGATCGACAAATCCAGAACATCGAATACCATAGAATCCGCCTTGAAAAGATGAAAAACTACTTCAAAAGCAAACCCCTCACATATGGGCAAGTCTGAAATAATTTTTTCTCATTAATGAAGCTTACTTTTCTTTTCTTGCTCTAAAGGATGAACTATTTCGCGAGGTCGAAAGCTTTTTTTCAAATTACATATCAAATCAGGAATACTTAGAAGAAAATAACACTATGGACCACGTAGATATTTTTCCCATCATAACACTTTATGATATAATGATAACATTGGATTTAGATTTACAATCAATTCGGTGAAGAAGGTCAAGACCAAGCAAACGGCCAAGAAGAAACGAAAAACGCGGATCTTGGTAAGGAGCAAAATAAATTCGAGGAGAATACAGTGGTTAAAGCAGGAAAGGGGCTCGTTGAATTTGATATGAACGCTGTACGAGCAGTTGGCTTCAAAGAAGAGAAAACAACGATATCTGTCATCAAAGAGGTAGAAACCAGCTATTATCTCTTTGATTGCTCACAATGCATTTCCTCTAGGTCCAGAAGAAAACTGAGTTTAACTTCTTTAGCATGCTTGAGAGCAGTTTCGCCAACATGCCTCGAGAAAACGTAAACATTACCCTACTAATTGGAAAGATATGAATGAAATGGTTTCTCAAAAAAAAAGGACATGATACCAACCCCATTGACAAAAGAGAAGGTCACTAACAAAACTTTGCTTCCAAAGAGACGAATGATCGAGCAGAAGAGTTTTGCTGAAATGAAAAATGACACCCTATTTGCGATTTTCTACTTCCAGAAGGTAGTCCTCTCCAGACCCACTGCCTTATCTTCTGCATAGAATACATACGATCAATATCTCGCTGCACAAGAGCTGAAAAAGAGGAATTGGAGGTTCCATACAAAACATTTGAATTGGTTCAAAAGACTTGAAACTCCCAAGGTTATTACTTGAAATTAGTACTCATTGTCTCACGTATTTCAGGTTGAGGAGGCAGATTATGAAATCGGAAATTATCTATTCTTTGATTTCGATCTTGGTAACCTCTTCATTCAACCATTAAAACTAATCAAATCTTGTTTATCTAACAGAATGGAAGGAGCTTCAAAAAGAAGACTTTAAATTCACTTACAATTTCCTCGAGAATAATTAGCAGATCTTTACAAAGCATCAAAACCTTATAGCTATATTAATTATTCACGAGAGCTGTTGTGAAATTTCTTATTGTGATAAAAGAAAAATTAACTTGCTTCTGCTAATATTCCCGCGGTCTTTTTCGTCGTGTTCAATTATCAGCGCCTCTGCTAGTAAGTCTTACCCTCGAATTTTCAATAAGAAATGAGAACCTCATGTTAGAATTTAACAGCATACGAATATCTTGGAAGTTAATTATTCCAATAAAGAAATTCCTCCTTACATAGTGAAATAAATATCAATGACAGAAATACCAGAACGCAAATCTTGGACCGATTTCCCAAAGAAGCTACTGAAAAGCGAGAGTACCTTCCCCTCCTATTCTAGATTCTCTGATCCAAATAATAGAGAAAGAGGCGAACCTCTGGAAGAAAATTGAGAATTATCAGTCGAATAGAATCCTCAACAGCTACGCAAGTAAGAAATCTTTAGCTAATGTGCCTTATCTCAGTCACTTAGATGTCGTCGCTGAAAGCTTTGAGGCCCAGGATGTCACGCTCTACGTTTGGGACAAGCCTTTCGTGAAATTCGGATTTGAATTGGAAGCTCTCAGAGTATGCAACCGTTTAACCAATTCTGAGTGTGTGTCTTCTCTAGATGTCGTTCAGCCTGCTTGGAGTCAAACATGATGTAGTTTCGACCCCGTACAAGCATATATATCTTGGAGATCTGCCTATTGTTCAAGCTGATGACCTTTTCATGCAAAGTTCGGGATTTCTGACCTTGCTTTTCAAGGTGATAATGGGAAAAATAACGCTTTTTTACTAATTATAAAATTATAGATGATCTATGATGAGAGCAACATTCTTGAATACACTTCGAACAAGAGGATTTTCACTCTGTGTGAGAACGAGCTGAAAAGGATTGCTGTAAAACCCATTGCTAGCATATAAATTTACCAATTAATTAATGGATTAGGAATACTTCATGTGGGCTGAACCTTCAACGGGTTATTTATCATTCAGAGACCCATATTGGCTGGCAATAAGCCCGATCCATAAAGTAGAGCATAACTACTGGCTGCAAACTAAGAAAATCGCCCTTGCGAATACAGGACTTGGCTCAATGGAAGAGGTTTGAATTTATTTCTTTGCGAATGACTTATGAGTATTAGGCCTTGGAAAAAGCCGCGGGTCTCTTTTCGGAACTGAATCACGTGTTAGAGACTTACAATGGCTTTTATATTGGCCTTAAAGAGGACGATCCTAGGTAATTTCTAATTTTTTGCAGCAGATGCATAATCGCTCTCTCTCTGTGATAAGGTATTATATTAATAACGTGGTTGTGTACTGCGCTTTGGCATTCATCATTGAGAACCAGCCGTTCTCTCCCTTGGTAATTTGTTGTGTATTATATTCTTGCCTAACTTTGATACAGACTAAGATGCTCATGGAGCAATTCCCTAAACTGTTCCAATGGGCCAAGGAGTTTGACGGAAACTATCAAATTCTGGCGAACAAGTACGCTGCGAATACTTTATCAATTAAGCTCCGAGAGATAAAGTACACTCACTCCTATAAACAAAGGAAGACTGAAGAGGGTCCTAAAAAGAAACTCACAAGGAGAAATGTAATTACGACAGCTGTTATTGCAGCAATGTTTGCCGTGTATTTGTACAAACGAGATTAGTTGAGGTTCTTCATCGTGGGATATCTAATTCGATGCTTGTGGTCTGTTTATTTGTGGGATTAAAAACCTGACTTTTGAGACAAGCTCTGATTATTTAATCGTAAAATATTCCCAAATATGAATATGTGATCCATATGTGATGAGAAGGCTCAATTAGGAAGGAAGGCATGTAGCGTCATTAAAACGCAATTTAGACATGCTGGCTGATCAAACTATTTTGTGACGAACCCGATATCCTATCGTTCCTTCTTTTATTGCAATTCAAAATTAGTTGATATGGAGGTTGGGAGCATAACTAAAGTTTGGAACATATAGATAGCATGGTAAATGTAGGAGATAATTAATTTGAGTTTATGAAGAGCAGCAAAAAATTTGATTTGAGATTAATTAATTTGTATATAATTTGAATATTTTTTTGTTGTTTGAATTTTGTATCTAATACTTTATAGAAAGAAATTGAATAATAAAATTATAATTCTAAATGAAAATTTGAGAGGAGTTGATAAAACATATTTCCGATGTAGCAGGTATGAAATTTGATGATAATCATGTGTATATAATAATTTTTCTGAACCCTTCATTGGAGTAAAGAGTTTATTTCTTTAGGTAAATGGTAACTTCTTGTTCTGGATACCAAAGCTTAATCATAATTTGAAACTTTCGATGAGTTTATTTCCTCACTCGGTAAAAGTGATAATCTTAAATGATAAAATTGATAATCTTCAATGGGAAATTCTAACTAAATTGTAAAGTGATTTCTCACGAGAGATTTCTCTAATCAATAATCAAATCAATATTGGAATAATTCTCCCGATGATTGAAAATTTAAAAAGAAGTATTCAACAATTGTGCAATGTAAAGAGACACTGCTTTCAGTCTAATATACTTTCGAATAGTGAATTGACAGTAATGTAAATATATTTATCGCCAGTTTAGTCGTCTCGATTTCCTTCTTAGCATGCTATTACTCATCATAGTGATCGATACCTTTAAAACACTATATACTAGTATCATTTAATTTATTAAACTGGATATCAGGTTGGATGGGTTCTGCTTTACGGCAGAGAGTATATCCTGATGCCTATTATTGATATTTTCCACTTTGCAGAACAGATTATTGGAGAGATGATCAAACTATTCTAAAGAATTGAAGAGATCCTGGTAAATCTGCAAAATCCAAAGGACGCAAATATCTGGGATGAAAGTTTACCCATATAATATTACTGGTTTCAAAGGAATAGTTTACTTGAAATGCGAATGGTTGTAACAATGATAAATGTGAACTCAATAAGAAATTGTCCTTTCTCAATACGGCATCCTCAATTCTGGCTTATTATTGTGCATCTTTTTCTTTCCTAATTTCTGAATTTCAAAAATACTTTTGATAATTTCTTTAAAGCTCTACTCAGAGGCAAAAGTTGTGGCTCTAAACCCGAGGCACACTAAAGAGACTTTTTGAAATATTCTTAACGCTAGGAAATAAAATAAGCTTATTAAAAAATTTTAAGAGCATCTCTGGCTTTATCTTTTTTGTTTTTTTATTATTGGTGCACTCTATCCTCTCCATTTAGAGGTTAACGTCCTGTCCTTTCGTTGGATCAACCTGCGGAGACTCGGCATTCGTCATCGCTGAATCAATTTTCGGTAGCCAGCTCCCATCTGGCTGGTAGTACGGACTAATATATTTTTTCTTTGCCCCTTCCTTTGCAGTCCCTGCTTGGTTCTTTGAAGCGCCAACACCAGATGGATCCACGTAATCTTCACTATAACTACGTGGTTTTTGCATGTAATTATTCGGATCTAGAAAACTCAATTGCCAATCGGATCGATAAGAGAATTTTACTGTTTTGATACATAGAATTAGGACCATTTTGACCCTGGTTTGCATTGGGAGCTGCGTTCTGTTGGCCGTATTTTCCATTGATATATTGTAACTTCTGTTCAAGAGTAGTTTGGAACGCATCTCCTTTGACTTCTTCATTTGTTTCATTTTTTGAAAAAAACTTTTTCTCGCCAAGCGAATTTGAATTTTTCGTTGAGTTTGGCGCAGAGTCTGATTTTGGTTTGAATGCTTCTTTTTTTGGATTCAATTTCTTCCGTTCTTTTGTTGGTTGATTTGCTTGGTTTGACTGGTTTGATTGATTTTGGGAATTTAGCAGTTGGATAGTAGTAGTTGCCGTATTCATCATCACGTTTGCTAGAGCATATGATCACAATTGGTTTTTCAACCAAAGAGCTTACTTGTATTATTTCCTAGCCCCGGTTTTGAGAAGAGTAGCCTATGAGATTGTGGGTTTGGATTCTGCGTATTTGTCTAAATTTCGTCATGGTTTAGTCTGAAAATCCAAATAAAGCTTACATTATTTTGTAGGTAAAGATATATATCTGGTCTTATTGGCTGAGCGGTTTTTTGTAGCGTCTCTGAGATTTTCCCGAATGCTATCGCCAAATAAAAAGATGATGAACTGCAAAATAATTTATCGAAATCATTACCATCTTTTCTATCAGGAGGATACCAATCACCATTAAAAGGCTCGCCAGTAATAAAAGGATGAAAAAGTGCTTGTGCTGGAGTCCATCGCTGTTCAGGAACAAAATTCAAGAGCCCTTTAATGAAATGAATGAATGCGCCCATACGATGTTGTTCTAACGGTTCATTTATACATAATCAGGACATATCTTCTCAATAAGCATTTACCATTAGGATTTTTTTCTCTGTAGCGAGATTTGTTGTAGTAACTTACCAAATCTTCCAGTCTATTGAGCACGAAATATTTTTTGTGAGGCTCCAATTTCACCTTGTTCTCCTATTGATGGAAAACGGGATTAGCTTTCTCAGTTTTCAGCGATAAGATGAACTTACGATTTCGTATTCTTCCTGAGTCTTGAACACATAGCCTGTTTCGGTTTGTTTAAAAAATTTCAGTTTATAAATGCCTCTATTGACCAAATCGTCGCTTGGCATTCTAAACAACACAATTCTAGTCAGACGAACATTCAAAGGAACTAATTCATTACCCGAGAATATCGATAATTCTCTTCAGCTGATTATAAACGCTGCTTCCTGGGAAAATAGGCGGCCCTAAATACAGCTCCGCGATGATGCATCCAAGTGACCAAATATCAATCGCTTGCGTATATTTAATCCCCAAAAGCACCTCCGGTGCGCGATAAAATCGAGATTGGATATATGTGTAGACTTGATTGTTAAAGTAGCACGAAGACCCCAAATCGATGATCTTTATCTGCTGCTCTTTACTCCTATTTTTGACCATTATTACCATTATGACATCTGGGTATAATCATTGTTGTTACGATGCTAGCAATATATTTTCCGGCTTCAAATCGCAGTGTATGATTCTGTTCCTTTCTAACACAACCAAACCATGCAAGAGCTGCGTCGCAAAATTTTGAATTAACGAGAGGCCGAGTCCAGTGAACCTCGTCATGTTGATGATTTCCAACAGAGAAAAGCTGATCAGCTCAAAAACGATGCACACATGGTTGCGATAGACAAAATAATCTCTCATTTGCACGATATATTGACCACTGTTTTCATCTTGCTGCACCGTCAGAAAAATATCGACCTCTGTCCTCGCTTGTAACGTGTAATTTGGCTTATTTTTGATCACTTTGACGGCATATTCCTCTAAGGTCTTCGGAATCACGCACTTGACAACCTGTCCAAAAGTCCCTTTCCCTAGCAACTCTTGAATAACGTACCTATTTGCAATATTAATAAATTTCCACTCAACTCTGCCTTGAGGTTACTCAACGTTCTCAGGGGATATAATCTTGTCTTTCACACGAAGGATATAGTCGTTATTTTCGTTGTCCCAGCCGTCGTTCAACACCCCTAAGCAATTTAGCATCAGCGATGAGATCAAATACTTTGCGTACCTTCCGAAGGAAACGTAAGCACACGCTTGGGATTGTTTTCTGGGTCGTAATAGAACCGTTTGTTACATTTCTTGTACGTGTCTGTAATATCGGTGGTTAATTTCCTCGGCAACTATAATGAATTAGAGATCCTTTGGAGGTAAACCTCATTACATTGGACTTGGAGGGTGGTATCTTCTTCTCCGGGCTGTCAATGTCCTTAGGAAGTATGTCTCTCCATTTGAATAGGGATTTAGCCGAGAGAGGAAATTTTTCAGCGCCCTGGCTTTTCATAATATCACTCGATAATGATTAGAAAATAAAATAACTCTACTTATTCACCTTTTACCCGTTTTCAATCTTATAGTTTTTTAACAATGCTCAACAGCGTCGAAAAAATATTTGAAAAAACACTTTGATGGCACAGAGCAGTCCGATCGCCTAGCGAAGGTTGTACCTCGAAAAATAATAAACTTCTTAATGACAATTCTGAATTTTAATTCAGAATTGCCATTAAGAAGTTTAATATTTGAAATTATAGCTACCTCCTTTACAAAAAAGAAAAAGCACTCAGTTTTTCAATCAAATGAATTCGGTACCTTGAAGGCTGTTAACATAGGATTTATTTGAAGTAACATTAAACTAAAATCCTCTGGAGACTAATTTCAATGAGCAAAGATTTAAATTGCTATTGGTTCATCGAATCAGCTCTGTAATGGGTCTTAAATGGGAGTATGTTTCTCACGATTTATTCAATCATATATATCTTCTCTGTGACTTATAAGTGAAATGTGATGAAGTCTCAAAATCAGAGACTGATGATGGATATATATTCTCTAATCTGATTATTTGCCACCTTTTTTTGCGAGTTCGCTTTCTTTCTTCAAGTCGTCGATCTTCTTGATATCCTAATTATAATATTAAACACGTGTTAAATACTGATTCATGAGAATTTGTTAGAGCTACCTTTGGCTTGTTAGGTGGGAGGATGATTTGGACGATGAGCGTCAACATGCTGATACCCTGTTATTAATGAATATTTGTAAGGAGAGAGAGAAAATGAGGTAAAGCTACCAAATAGATTTTGACAAACCAGGCTTTTCCTAAGAGCGTCGTGCAAAGTGTCAAATGGTTAACTTGGATTCCAAGAAGATTGCTGATGGTCGTAAGGCGAGTGTATTGTGAGAAGGCTTGGTTGCAGAACTGAACGACTGCAACAGAGCAAACCAAAAGCATTGTGACGTTGAAAATAAGTGAGTTCATATAAGTTTCACCAGCTCTAATAAAGGAGAAAAAGAGTTGATACGTGCTAACTTTAGGACTATTGAAATTACTTCATTGGATGCATAGGGCAAAGGAAAGGAACTCGAGACCCGAAGTAGATTTGACCTTGCTGCACAGACCAAAGCAGGAATAAGCAAACAAATGAAGAAAGTGAAGTTGATAAGAAAGTGAGATTGCCACCCTCAAACCATGTCAGCACGGTGTTTAGGAATGGACTTGCTGGGGCACCTGCATCATCGACGAGAACGATATAAAGAAGGCTTGAAATAAAAAAAAAAATCAGCATCGAGTAGAATAACCGCTTTATTTACCAATGGACCCACCAGAGAATGGCGAAGATGAACAATAAGATGCCGACGACTAATTTGACGAAGTAGAAGAATGGATTCATTTCTTCATAATTCATTTCGAGAGCAAATATTTCATAATCCTAAAGAAATTTCAGATTAGCCGCCTGAATACACAAGAATTTACTCTTTCGAAATTGACGACTGCAGCTTTGAATTTATTCATCTCAGTGTTAACTTTTTGTTTTGCTTTTTGGGCAGCTACCACACCCTTAGCTTCTTTAGATTCTTCAAGATCCTCTGTTCGAATTATAAGTGGCTGTGTATTTGATATTGTCGTTACTCTCGATATGATTTCCACTTTCGATGAGTGCTTGGAGTTCATTACTAAGGAGCTTCTTTTTGGCCAAAATGTCTTTTGGATCTCTCTATTGACAAAAACGAAAATTTTTCAACAAAATGCTCTTGGTGTACGAAATATTACCTTTTGTGGTCTGAATCTGTAAGCTGAAATATATTCCATAGGGATTCCGAAAAGTCCGAAGCCTCCAAAGGCCAAGAACATGACCCAGCCAATCAGAACCAAAAAGCCCATAACAAAAACAGCGAAACTGACACTCATTGTTATTTCAGCCTCCACGCCAGTAACCTAGCAGGTAGAGTTAAGTAATAGCATCAATTCAGAGCCTTACAGAACAACCACTAGGAGCGGCAAAAGTACTGGTTGATGATGTTAAACATGTCGCTGCTAACGTGTAACTTCGTACAGGAAGCTGAATCTTCCTGAGCATAACGAAAGAAATCCAGAATCCGATGTTGATGACAATAAAAACCATGGTTTCCATGACAGTGGCACCGATGATTCTTGTACGCTGGAAAAAAACGCCTTTAAGCAAATTTTTTTTTAGATGATTGGTCATACGAAGGATTTATCCTCGTCAGTCTCGTAGTAGAAAATTGTGAATGGCAGGAAAATGGCTGCGAAGGCCGCGATTGCAAGAAAAGTCGTGTACCAAATCGCTTTCATGCTGATGCCAGGGTTTCTAATTGTCATGAGGTTTAATATCAGTAATCATGCGAACGAACGGTCTGAATTACTCTATATGAGTCACACATACATCCAATGGCAGCAGCAGCACGGCCCCTTCGGCCATAGTAAGACTGAGAATCTGTAGATATGATGGTTTATGGGAAGGTGCTAAAATAAAGATGTAGTTACGACGACAGCTTTTGGGAACCAGGTAGAGCCAAATCCTTTTTCGTCAGCAGCGCAGTAGATAGCGAGCACGTAGATGTTGATCAAGATCAGCATGATCAAAACCACGATAGAAACGATCAATATGTACCAGTCCATCTTGTACGTTTATTAGATTAAATTCAATAGTTTGTTTATAAATAAAGGAAGCTGAAACTAATGAAATATATACAGCTGGCTTATTTCTACAAAAGAAAGCTCCTAGCATGAATTAGTCGTAACTTAGTAATTTATACTCAAATCAAATAGAAACTGGAGCTTGAACAACACAATAGTTTTTGGGGAGGGGCTGGCTTATTGCAGATTAGACGAGGAAAGTGAATTAAGGCTCATTTAAGTTCAATTAAACTCAACATGGTATCAAAATTGTACACTATTTAGAAGAATTTCTTACTTCAGATAAGCTAAGTTCTCAATTAAGTCCGAAGAGAGTGAGCGGGACTTTAGGCTAGGGATGATCAAACAGATTTTGAGACAATCTTAGCGAAGGATATATTATTTCATAGCTGATCCGCTAAATCGGGAAAAAACTCTTACTTTTTCCGAGCAAGAACGATATGATCCGAAATTTATGATATGATATTGACTCATTTTGTCAAATCAGAGCTTGGCTCAGACTCATCCCTCGATTCCAATGATGTTCAAGCAGAGAGGGACGGTAGCAATTAAAGCTAAACTTCTGATGAGCGGTAAATCCGTACAGTTCTGGTTAAGCGAGCACCTAGGGAAGGTGTGAAGACTCCAGGGCTCCTAAGCAATTTCAAGGTGAAGCTTGAGGAGTTTTATAGTAATAAGTAGAGAGCTCCTTATCTCGCGGGCTTATTATGCTTGCGGGTATCTAATAAATTACTTATCGTAAAATAAATGCACGGAGCTTTTAAAAATTTCTTGAAGGTAGGAATCGTGACTTCAGGCACCGTGGGCATAACTTTATTTTCGCTCTCCGAATATCAGAAAAACGCAAAAATGACTCAGCAACTGGAAATCCGACGAATCAACCCTCCCATTCTCGATGAAGAGCACATCAGCCGAAAAGTCATCTGCTACCGACCATCGCGCCGAGGCCTACCAAATCTTTCTGTCGAACGAATTGCAGATAAAATCGTCACTCATAATTACGGACACGGTGGAAGCGGATGGACCCTAGCACCTTCATCCGCAATTTATGTTGTCGATCTCCTTGAAAAATTTGCTCCTGAATTGCAAAAAGACACACCAATAACTGTCATTGGCGCTGGCGTCCTTGGGTTATTTACTGCTTACACATTGCTCGGTGCAAAATACAAAAACATCACAGTCGTCGCTGAAGATTTCGAGGATCTTACATCTCATAAAGCAGGAGGACTCTTGTCTCCAGTCTACGGCGGAAATCCTGAATGGGAAAAGCTGATAACAACCCTCGGCCTCAGCTCGTATTTATTTTATAAAGACGTCGCTGAGAATAAGGTTTCTGGCTTTGAAGGAGGCGCGTCGATCATGCCAGCGTATTTTCCGAATACGAAAGAGTCTGAACTTGACTTGTACGTCGAGCACAAGGTTATGAAACCTCCAAAAGACGTGATTCTTGATTTCGGCAACGGAACCCAGAGAAAGATGATTGCTTATGATGATGGAATATTTATACACACTATGAGACTCATGACGCATCTGAGGAATCAACTGGAGAAAAAAGTGACGTTTGTAAAAAAGAAAATCAATGCTTTTGAAGATATAAAAGATAAGTATATCATCAATTGCACGGGGCTAGGAGCGAAGGAGTTAAATAACGACCCGAACATGGTATCTATCCAAGGACATCTGCTTTTGCTCAAAGATCAGAATTCAAGTGATATGCAATATATGATCGCGCAAGATTTGGAAAAGACGAAAAATAAGCACGGGCAGGATATTTTGAGGCTGTTCTATATCTTTCCAAAGATAAATCTGAGTGCGAGCGACAGAGATGTCGGTGTGCTCGGAGGAACGTTTGTGACAGGAGCAACGAAGGATACGCCGAATACTGAAGAATTTGAGATAATGCTAAAAAATGCAAGGGAATTCTATGGAATTCGATAAAGCAAAGATATTTATCATAATTTAGCATATTAAAGGCATTTTTGTGGTTAGATTCTTTTAAACCAAGACGAGGATTGCTACTAATTGAGAGATTTTGAGACGAATAATATGCTTACTTACACGTTGAGCCAATACTTTATATGCAAATTCTATATAAAAAACACCTATATTGATAAATGAATTTTGTCATTTCTTCGGTGCGGTAGTCTTCATCATTTTATGCGCAAGCGCCTCGTAAAGAACAACAATTCCGCTTTTTACTGTTTCTTCGCTGAAATTTAAATTCTTTTGCGATTTTCCATTCTCAAAAACGCATGTGTAGTCTTCGATTTCAGACCCTAACAAGGTGTTAAACAAGCTATAATACCTCTATCCTCACCTGCAGAGAGCGTTGACAATGAGCCTAGTACACTACCGTTTTTTATTTGACATCCTGGTTCTACTCTGCCTATGTTGAATTGATGAGTCAAACAAGCCCACGATTCGATTCTATTTTACTTCTGATTTCAAAAGTGTTGAAACTGCCAATGTTCGAGCCTTCAATGCTGACTCCAACCTCAAAGAGGTTGTAACTACCGATTTCCATCACACTAGGCTCTAATTTTCCCTCATTCAATTTTCCTTTGTTCACGATGACACATCTCTCCTCGATGATATTAAAATCGCCGAAAACAATAGAAGACTCATTTTCTGCAATAATGCTTGCGCTAGGGTGAATTACGCAACCTATATGTATATTTATTGAAGGTTCATCTTGAGTTGCTGAGTTGATTGCGAGTACCTTTGCCGAATTTGACGTTTCCTTGCACTGTGCATGGACTGCAAGCTATCGGTTTTTCAACTACAATTGATGGAGTGGTAATTCCCGTTGCCATTGTCTTTGATCAACTTTTAACTTATCTCTAAATAAATTATTAGATATTGATTTCAATAAAGATTTTGGATCCGCTTAGAAAATATACTTCAGAGTATAAGTCCTCGAGCTCATTAGATTTCTAATATGGTGAAATGAAGGGTGGCTGCTCAAATTAGGTTGTAGTAGCAATGAACATGAAAGTTAAACTTGAAATCAAGGTTATTAATAATTCATATCTTTTGATAAGAAAAATATAGGAAACAGAAATTGAAATTGTATAATATCTTAATATCAGATCACATCTTGTAATAAACCTACAAAATACAAGAGGTTTCAACTCAATTTTTGTGAATAATGCAATTACGAAATTTGTTAATAAAAATAATAATATTTTTTCTCCTTTATATTATGTCAGTTCCTTCAATCTGTAATATCCAAGGAATCCGATTTTCTGGAGAAGTTCATGAAACGGCTTGACATTGCCATTCAAAAACTGGATTATATTTAACAAAAATTAAATTTCTTGAGCTTTATGTTTAAAGCTTCTTCAAAAAAAGAAAAGACAGTGTGTAAAATTCCAGTCCATATGCTTAGACCCTTGCGTTTTCATCATCCAACAACGCAGACGCACTGCAATTTCCTTTGGTAAGCAGCTCATAATTCGCTTCAAGGAGCTTGCCGAACAACGCATTAAGTCTATTCGTGTCAAGAGCATTCTCACAAAGCATGTATTTCACGATCTGAATTTTAATTGGTAAGCAATCTTCCTCTTCAATCTGGTAGAATGAGCAAAACTCATCGATAATGGCTTCGTAATCTTCCTCAGCTGAGTCAAAGATTTTTAGTTCAGCTATTGTCCCATCGTATAACGTAACAGTAAGCTCGAATAGAGGCTGTGAGACAAAGGATTTCTCTTGTAATGAGAGATCTCCTGGGGAGAGGAGAGAACTGTTCCGTTGCTCGCACTTACTGAGGGCTATTTCTTCGTTCTGAGTTTTGTCTGAGTTGTTAGTAGACTCGCTGGTAACACTGTATCTCTCCTCATCTTGCGCCTCGATGCTTGTGAGATCAGCTGTGTTCTTTAAAAACGAGTCCATTTGCTCAGCTTGGTTGCTTTTTGGAGTCTCAGAAATTGTCGAGCTGTTCCTTTGAAGGACCACTTCTTTTTGTTGGTCTCTCTGCTTCGGTGGCTTATATAGCACTCTGTCCGGTCTCTTTTTCTCTATGTAGTGTTTTGTGTAGGGCTCAGCCTTCTGTTGAAGTTCGACCTGCTTTTGTTTCTCATCTTGTATCGCTACATCAGTTAAGGTATGGCTCTTCGATTTTTCGTTATCATAAAGTTTCCTGGAGGTCTGCTCGTAAGTAAAATGCTTTTTCCTCCGGTTTTGATATCCAAAGTCTCTTTGAGAGAGCTCCTCTCGCTCCAGTTGCTCAAATCCACTGTGATCCCAACGAGCGGTCTGATTCGCATAGGGTTTGTAGCTGTAAGATTTGTAGGGCTTGAAGGACATTTGAAAAAAGGAACTTTGTGCAAATTTGTATTTTTTAAATTTATGTAAGAGAGTTGTTTATTCTCAGTATTTTCAATTACCCTTTTTGAATTTGAATTTGAATTTAATTAGTGCTCTTTCTTCTTAATTTTCTTTTAAGACGTCCTTAATGAATCCCACGCTCTCTGGAGAATAATCTCAAGGAACATAGAACCCATCATTGAGATGAAATGATGATTCTTGCCTCTATCAAGTCAAATCACCAAAAACAATATCATTCAGGTGCAATGTTTGATAATTAACTTAATGTATAGTCGTGAATTTAAAATCAAATAAGTTAATTAAGTATCTATTCACACAAAGACTCTTTATGTTGCAAAGACGGTAATTGATTTTGAATTTGAATAGTCAGATCACATGCTATCGATCTTTTGAATATCAAACGGATTAGACCTCTAACCGAATCCAGTTTGATGCAGTGAAGTTATAGGAATAGAAAAACTTAATCTCTCATGGCCAACTCGAGATGCTTTTTGAGACAGAAGAAGATAGATTAATTAGGATTTGCTGTAAAAAATGTTCTCATTTTTGACTTTCAACAAAAAAAACAATATCAAAATTGTTAACCATAGGAAAAATGCGATACATACAATTATCATTCGAAAACCCACTTTTAATTTGTTGCGATGAGGAAAAAAGCTTTAGAATACTATTTATCTCTGTATATTAGTTATTTTACACTGGATTTTCTTCTGTTCTTCGATTTGTAATACTTGAAATAATCCCTGAGATTTTAATTTTGTTGGAGGGAAGGGGAAAAATTAATATCTTTTCGCGGATCAACTTTGAATTCGACTTATTTATAGTTCATGGCTTTTATTTGTGTTCTGACTGGAGAAGGTTGTCTTTTCTCATCCAATATTTCTGCGGACTCCTCCAAAATAGGCGTAGCTAGCGAATATTTCAAATTGCTCTTTTTTCCAGAAAGTTTTGGTTTCTCAGATTGGAAGAGTATTTTGGAATCCTTGATAACGATGTCTTTATTCCGCGAGTCATGGTTTTTCAGAATATTTTGAATCTTTTGTATCATTGAAGGCTCCTCTAGAATCTCTGAATAGCTATCGCAGCTCACATGCTTTGACCCTTTGGATTCATCTGTACTATAAGACGAGAACTGTTTGTGGTTTTGGACGGAGAAACTGTAATTTTTCATGCATATGGGCTGGGTATTTATCGGCGTTTCATCACTCACTACATCATCTTCGATGTCCCCATCATTACAGTCTATCGGCATTTTTTTCCTTGCTACCGATTCTTTCACAGGATTTGTCGAATCAAACGCTGTCGAGTGAGATATGTTCGCAAGATCATGTTCTACTCTGCGCAAATGTTATTATAATCGCTTGAGAAAATATTTTTATATTCTTACTGTTGCACTTGAGAATCTTCATACTCTTGATATTTCTTCATTTTCTGTTCCAGAGAGCTAATCAAGTCATTTTTCTGAGTAATCGAAGCAATCCGATCCTTTAACCTCGCTTGCAACTAGCAATTCCAATGAAAATCAATATTTCTCAAAATATTGGTTTCGTTTACTTCACTCTCGGTTTTTTTCAAGTCATTCAAAGTCAACTTTTTCACTCTATATTCCACACAGCCAACCACCCACTGCAACAGAATCGCTGCGCCTTTCGAAACGCCAGAAACTCTTTCTAAAATATCTGTTTGATGCTTCCAAAGAGGTATCAAGTCTTCGACGATTTCCTCCTTCATATTGTCCACATTAAACGTCTCCATTAAACCCTTCAATGTGTTGTAGTTTTTGCTCAGGTCCTATCGAATTTTAATTATTCGAGAATTTTTGAAGCTTCCTTACCTGAAAAGCGTGCCAGGTTTTCTCTTTACGTTCAAGTAATATCAAAAATTTTGCGGTAACATCAACGAGATCTGGTGCAGGCTTTTTTATTTTTGCTAATTGAAGGCAAATATCTTTCGTAAATCTCCAGTTCGCGTCTTTGATTTGTTCATTCACAAGCTGCGTTTCACATTTATGAATCTCTATTAATCCCATTTAGCCTGTTTAATCATCGTGGAAGACGTACCGATCTGATGTTGCGTCGAATGAATCTTTTCCTTGATTTTCTCGAGTTTAGTCCTTGCAGATTGCAGCAATTTACGTTGTGACTGGATTTCTGCTCCGATTTCCTGAAAGAAAGTCGTTAGCTCAAACGGTGATGTATTCTGGCTTCTTTACCTTGAAGCTTTTTATCTCATTAGGGTCAAATATATGTTTCTTGGCGCTGCTATCTCTGCTGTTCGACTTACCGCCTTTGATTTGCATGACTCCGTTTATTTGTGTGTAGTGCTGTGAAGTTAATTAAATTAACATAATTTGGTACTGACGTTCATTCGGTATGAAGAAAGTGTACTGTTTTAATTCACATTAACAAATCAAAAACCTCGTTTAATGTGATTAATCTCTTTAAACGCCAAAGTGAAGAAAAGTAAATTGCGATAATCGGCTGTGAATACAACTAAATAATATTTCAAATTCGTTCAATTGAGATTATTCTTCATGTAGAGAGACATATGACCGAAAGGAAATACTCCTATTTTTGGAGATTTCCTCATTTACATCTCGTCAAAGCAACGATTTATAGAAAGAGACATATAGGATTACAGTGGATCATTAATGTCATAAAATGTTTCAAGGATATTAATTGCAAGCTTGTACACCTCTTCTGATTTATGCTCTTGAAGTTTTTCGATTTTTTGTGTCGCTCCCAATGAATCGAGGTGGTTAAGGTAAGGATTGTCTCCAATCTTCTCGACGTATCTGATTCCGTGATGCAGTATTTTATTGATCGCCTCCAACGCCACAACCACAAGCTTTGGATCGTCTTCCTTCTCCAACTGTTTCGCCATGGTGTCAATCACTTCGTTCTTACAAAGGAACTCAATCTGCTCGGCAGTTCCGTGGCTAATTGCATTTGAGAGCACCCAGGTGGATTCTCTTCGGACCTAACCAATTTTCACTCAAGGAAGTTTTTCAGCTAATTACCTCCGGGCTATCTGTCAGAGACAACATGCAAAGCTTTTTGACGAGACCGTCGCATCGCAAGAGCACATCGATATTGGCTGGAGTTCCAGCAGTGATGTTGGAAAGCACCCAGCAAGCCTCTCGACGCACAGGCTTTTTCTCGTGGTTGAGGAGCTCAAGAATTGTTGAAGCAAAGCCTGGGTAATTCACGACCAACTGATAGAAAATAACAAAAAATTGAGAAGAGGAAAGAGATATTTGTTTTACGCTTGTTTGCTTTTCATTTCCTGTCACGATGTTTCCGAGGGTTCTTAAGCAAGGGATCAAGACAGAAAGGATAGGGTGGTTCAAATGCCTGACAAGAGCAGGTACGATTTCAGTGTCAATCACCATTTGCACGACATTTTCGTTTCCATCTATTGAAATAACGTTCTTGAAGCAACCCTAAATGAGTTCGAATTTACCAGAAAGGTAAGACATAGCCCAAGCAGCGTCTGTCAATATTTCAGGATCATTCTCTACTTTAATAACTTGGGCAAGCGGAGCGATTGCGTTTTTCACCAGATCAAATTTCGGGAACGGTCTTCCTCTGCAGAGGTTGGAAAGAGCCCAAGTTCCGTGCTTAAGGGTGTGTCTGTTATTTGTGTTTTTGAGAAGTTTGATCATCGGGTCTAAGCCTCCGGCTTTCAAAATCATGTCTCGATAGGTGGCAGAGTCTCCAGAAATATTTCCGATAGCCCAGATCGCCTATTTTTTGTTTATCAACAGCGTTAGGATTCACCAGACGAGCATTTGAAAAATGTACCTGTTCAGCGACGTCAACGTGAGGCGAATTGAGCAATCGCACAAAAAGCGGAATACCTCCCTTATCGATGATTGACTGAGTTTGCTGTGTTGTTCCTGAGGCGACGTTTGTCAGAGCCCAAGCACTTTCAAGCTAGTAGATAAAAAAAGAGTTTTTCAGAGCTATTTTGAGGCGATTTTTACTTGAAGATGCGGTTCGTTTTCATTTTGCATAAATTCGATTAATCTTGGAACGAGATTCGAGTCAATGACAGGTTGAATGGGAGGGTTGTCAATCGAAAGGATCTTTCTCAAGCCGATCACACCGTAATGCTGTTTGAAGCGATCTTGAGAGTTGATCGCATCAAGAATCTTGAAAAAGTCGTTCATAGTGAACTTCTCCTGCAGGACTTTGTCGATGTATTCTTTCAATGCAGTGGTATTGGGATCCAACTTCACCCCAGAAGCCTCGAGCGCCTGAAGTTTATTCTGATCCTTAATTTGAGGTCTTCTCTTGCTCATCAATTGTTCTTCTCTGGAACATGAAGGTAAATTGAGGTTTGCGCTCCAGGAAATACCTGTTCTTCTTTCTGATCTCAGTGGAGTATTCATCTCTTTTGCTCTTAAGACTAACTCCTTCTGAAATACAAAGTTTTGGTAAGACATGATTGATTCCGAGGGAAAGATTACCTTTTTCATTTTTTTCTTTTGAGCCGAAGAGAGAGTCTACGTTTGCTTCTGAGGAATGAGTTAGATGGAGGGGAAGATTAGGTGGTTTTACGTTCGGTTCCAGTTTTGGTTTCTGAGTTTATGACGTCCATTTCAGAATTTTGAAGAGGGTGCTTTCGAATTCTAATAAAAATGAAGCTTTGAAATTGCGCTTAATAAAATAGTAAAAAAGGAACTTTGGGAATAAATTTCCTCTAACCGTTAGGCAGGTCATTTACGAGATATTTCAAGTGTTTGGAGGCGGCAATGAGTAGTATTCCGAATTTTAGGGAGTGCCCTATGAGGCGGATGTGATAATGACACTACATTCGCTTAATATGATGATAGGAATTAGTACAATGGTTTCGAAAGATAGATTGTCAATTTTTGCATTTGATATTAGCTCTCTAATTTGATGGAATCTCGGGAAGACTTTAAAGAGCTCAAGATCTTACGAGCTATTTCCACGCTAGGACTCTCATTTTTGATTTTCAAATATCCTCCATAAATTTTCTTTCAGATTTCGAAATTTCAGTCAGCAATTTTGCAGGGTTTTTAGATTTTGAGGACTTTGAAATATTGGAGATAAATATAACATTGTCAGCTTACTTGCTCTCAAATTGTATTGAGGTCTAAGTTCCATGAAGATTAAATCGCTCTCTACTAAGGGTCAAAATAAGTAATCTTAAAATTCCTCCAAATTTGGATTGGCTTCGAAAAATTAAATGATAAGTCCGCAATCAAAGATTAGCAAGAGATTGCCTGAAAAGCGCTGCAATCTATTCATTTACATGGCTGTCACAATTAGATTTCGTGGCAGCAATTCCTATTCAAATGAGCATTGTCGTACAACGAAAATTTGAGAGAGACTTCAAAGTTCTGGTTCACATGCCATACCGTTTATTGTTTTACTTTATTTAAGGTCGTGATGATTCTTGGACAAAGGCACATTACATTAGTAATAAAATTTTTTCTGCTTTTGAAAATTGTCAGGGTATCACAGGGTACAGCACAATATGAAAGTCAAAAAAGTTTTATTTGCGAGTCGAATGCTTTCATAGGTATATAAACCCATTTTTTGGGGGCTTGCCTTTGAAGATTAATTTCAATTTGCTGAGTCCACTGAAATTCCAAAGCAATTGCCAAATGCTTTTCTGACATCAGCCAAACTACTTTTTTTATTCTATAGTCAAGAAGCAATTACAGCGAAAATTATCTTGTTTACAAAACCAAAACAAATCAAGCATTCAGCGTGCTGACTAATACCAGAATTGAGAGAGAGAGGACAGAATTAATAATAGTACAAGAGTTATCACACTCAAGAGGTTTTAATGATAAATTACGGAAGTAAAGATAATTCTTTATTCAGCATGTCAAGAATCTCACTACTCTTGTTACTACTCTCTATCACCACAGTTTGTTGTTTTAGACCCAATAATGGACCAGAAAAAGACTGCCTCATTGATCAAGATTGCGCTCCTGGGCTCAAATGCGATGAAGATCGGAAATGCAAAATACGTCACCAGACAAAAACCCAAGAGAATCTGAGAGCAAGCCTAGAACGGTTGCTATCAACATCTTGCACGTTAGATGTCGATTGCTGGCCTAATGGCTTTTGTGATCTTGGTTCCAGCCTATGTGACACTACAAGCCCTTGGGAAATCATTTCCAGTGAGGCGAATTGGGCTGAGATTACTGGCGATAATTATGGTAGTACCAAGGAAGTCACAATCCCATCGAGGCTTACTCTCAAAATCGATAGTGCGTTTAGTGCGAAAGTTCTGACCATACATGGAACGGTTGAGATAAATTGTTTAGGGGAATTAATAGCAGGTCAAATAATAGTGAGCGGAACCGGTAAATTGATCGTTGGAAACGCGGGCAGCGAGTTGACTTGTGAGAAAAACCCAGTAAGTCTTTCTAAGGAAACCGGTGCTCTGCCATTGACCTTAGACGATGGAACCACAGTAGCAGCACCTTGCCTGGTAGTCAAAGGGACCTTAAAGTATTATGGAGCTATACGCACTCCAACAATGGTAAGAGCTGGCCAGACTGCCCGCAGACCTCAGATTGAATGCTATTCAAATTCAACAAACAGCACGAATTCGACAAATACCACAGATCCTTCGCAAGACGATATGATTTGCAATCAAACATTTTCAAACGTTCTCATCCTAGATCAAGCCGTCTCTACCTGGGCAGAGGGCAACCCCCTTTTAATCCTTCCTTTCTACAAAAATCCTAGCTACCTGGAAGCAACCAAGATCGCTAAGATAATTAATAGCACCGCGATAAATACAACGGATTATTTTTACGTTGATCATTATGGATGCGATGCCCCAGAAGGAGGAGGCGCGACAGACATGAGAACTGAATTAGTAAACTATCGGAGATCCTTAAATTTCTGGTGTGCTCAAGGCCGCTACTATTTCTACGGTGGAGCTGACATTTATATTCAAGGTGCATCCTTAGCGAACGTGGACGTAGAAATAAATGGCACTAGCTCCGTGGTTCTAGACAATGTAGCAATAATAGGCAGTGCCCACTATAACCTCAAAATCTCAAACATCCCAAGCGCAACTATTCGAGACTCAGTTTTTTACAATTCACAACTTTACAATGTTTGGATTCTAGACTCGGTGTCAAATCTGCACTTTGAAAATAATATCGCTACTTATGCAATGGATACAAAGTCTGAAGAATCTAATAGCAGTAGTATAATTGCGAACCTCTATATCACGACTCCTCCTACAAGCTCTATTTTCCAAGGGAACACGTTCGCTGTTTCAGAGAAGTACAATGTTATTTTGCAGGGAGTTGAAGCAGATGCGACATGTACCCCACTCGTAAGCTCGTCTACGTTTACCAATAACATCGCTCATACAGCAGATATTAATCTTTTAGTTACTAACGATGGGTTATCGACAACTGCTGATTGTGTGAAGATTAGTGGTTGGATATTATATGGTGCAGTGAAAGCAGCAGCCACGGGTTGGATCAATACGAAATACTTATCGATCAGTGATATGGAGATTTCAGATGCAGGATACGGACTTGCTCTGTCAATTGGAGTTGACGATGAGTCAGTGTCATCCATAAAGGGAGAAGTTAAAAACGTTTATTTTAGCGGTCATCGGCTGAATAGCACCTGCGGAAGTACTATCTCATGGTTTTGGCAAAACACACTGATGGATGTGACCGAGTTTTCATGCACCCAGAACTATGGCATATATTTGCCTTTGGTCACGCTTCAGCCGAAAGGACTAAACGATATGAGTGGGTGGTGGAAACCAACAACAAAAACAGTTGATTTCTCTACTTGGAGTTTCTCGAATATCACCTTCGCGAATTTCTACGGAAACAGTTCCTTTCGCTACAACCAGACCCCTACCGGCTGTTCTTGTGGAGATAATTTTCCGATACATTTTAATCCGTATGCAGGAGACAGCTCTCCACTTTACACATTTTCGGAGGTCATTTACGAGAATGTTTCTGTACCTGCGAGCGAAATACTTTGGGAACAGTCAGACAGCACTAACTATTTGAATAGCTCGGATTGCGGCTCTTTTGCATGCACAGGAAACCAAAACATTGTTATTCGAGATTTAGACGGAACCCTTGCAAGGAATGGAACAACCTCTGCGACATTATTGCCTCCGAATAAATTTGCTTGGATTCAGGACGCTTGTCAGGCTTTGGTTGCGGAAGGAAACGCGGCAACTCTAGGATACAAGTGTCCTGATACCATATGGGGGTATCTCGTGATTAAACCCAGTTCTGATTCCTATGGAACCACCGCCTATGAGCCAGTCACCATCCAACAGAGCATAAACGCAAATATCCTCAACCGCTATAAAGCTGATGGCTCAGGGAAAAGACTTGCCCGTTTTCACTCTTTGATTCAAGAAGGAGAATCGTATTTTATTCAGTTTACTACGCTCCCAAAGCCGGTTGATTTCCAGGTGTTTGGAATTGAAAACACGAAGCTAATATATATCAGCATCCAATTCGAATCGACTACTTCTCCACTTGTGATGGTGCAATCTGGCGGAACAAACAGCTCTGGACCAGTTACACTTGTAGATGAGACCAGTCCAGGCGCTCTTCAGGCAGCAGGCACAACTTCATGTGGTGGCTACGCATACGATCCGGAATATAACCAAGTGACATTTGTGGTTGTGGGAAGCGGAAGTGACCCAGAAGGCTGTTTAGTTGCTGTGGCTCAGCAGCAAGCGGTCCTCTTCAAAACGAATTTCCAGACTACGGCTGACAGTTTCGTTAATGGCGGTGGAATAAATGACTTCAAGCAAAAGGTAGCGAATATCGCTAAAATACCGACAAGTAATGTCAGAATATTGTCGATCAAGACGGTGACCGAGGATGACACCTTTGATGAGCCTTCATTTGAGTCAGGTATCGTGATTACGACTTCTTTGGATTACACCGCCTCCGGCGATTTCTCTTCTCTAAACGAGTTTTCAACATCAGTTCAGACTTCGATTTCAGGCGCCATGAATAATGGCTCTATCTCAGTCGGAGGGGTAGCTGCGAAGGGAGGTGTTTTCCAGCTCGCAACTGGCGATACCATCTCGGATTCAGGCAACAATACGACGACTATCTCTGAAAGCAGCAGTGGAATCAGTCCTGGAATTATCGCGTTGTTGGTGTGCCTGCCAATACTCATAGTTGTGATATTAATTGTAACAATACTCATTATAAGAAAACTGAAGCGGGAGAATCAGCCTGACAAAAAATCGCCAGAAACAAACCAAGATGATTCACCTCAGAAGCCTGAGGAGAAACCGAAGCGCGTTTTGAGAAGAACTCGACCACCGAAGCAAGTTCTTGAAGAGACCCAAGAAATAAAGGTAGAAGATTTCACAACTGAAGCACATAAGCCAGAACCCCGTCGAAAAAGGGTGACTAGGAAGGTGGATTATCCAGGCCAGTCTTGGCAACAGACCCCTCAGAGCCAAGCTCATAGCCAAAGTCAGGTTACATATGATCCGAATGCTTCATATCAAGTTAGCTTCAGAGCTCCTGCGAACAACAGTCGAATGGAAAACTCCGTGGATCAATTCCTTGCGAATAATAGTTTTTCACAACAACAGACCATTGATGCGAATGCAGGAGGTTTGATAAGTACGAATCAGCCACAACAAAACACCCGATTCCAACCAAGGCTGAGGAAGGAAGCAGGAAATATAGAAATGACTCCTGGTCAGTATTATCAACAATAGTAGTGGGGAATTTTCGAAATTGCTACTACTATCGCTGCTTTAAGAGTTTTTGATAAAATGATTAGGGAAAAACCATCTTCCCAATAAATGATTGGAGAAGGTGGTCTATGAAGGATTTTGTAAATAAAAAAAAGAGAGGATTTAGTCAAATTATCAACAAGAATGAATTAGAGGTCAGTTTGTTTGTGATATTGTTGTTGTGAAGTTGAAAAGGTTATATGTTTGATAGCAAATGAACATTAGTCAAAAAAAACTTAATTTGGATCCAATAAATTGCTAATCTCTCTCTTTCTCGGACTGCAAGGTTATGCTACCTTTTTTTGATAAGTATTTATGGCTAGAGTTTAGAATCATGATGTTCGAAAGGCACAATAAGGCAGCGATCATAAATTTATAGCTCTCTACAAAAATCTCAGGAGGAACAAATTATTTTTCGAATACGACGACTCAATTGTCCGAAAATGGGACAAATGCTAGTCGCTCTTTCGATTTTTGATCTACTGCTACGTTCAACTTTCTTAAGATATCACTGAAAATCTCATGAAAGTTTTCCACAGTGTGGAATCCATTCCACAGCAACTAGAATATGTGAATTTAAGCTCTCCTTTGTTAATATATCAGCTTTGAGCCTAGTTTTATGATATCGAATGGAGCTTATCGCCAATTTTATTTGCTATTCAAGATTTTAATCAAACGCGAATTGGTCCGCTTTATCCAATTTATTACCAGACCTGAATTCTGTCAAAACTTCATTTCTTTTAAACTCCAATTTAAATACTACTACGTACTACCTCAAAATCTAATTCTAACTTCTATCTTTTTCCATATCTCCCACTAGGTTATCGATTTTTTTTCCTTCGATCGCTATGCTTTTCGATTTTTTTTGAGTCTCGAACAGGCTAGATTATCAGTTGAGGAAAAAAAAAATGCTCGAATTATTTCGAATCTCCTGGCAGCCACATAGAACGCATTGCTTGACATCGCATTTAGCTTCAATCCCACGGTTCGAACAGATATGTCAATAAAAAAAAAGTGCTTCATTCCCGTTGAACTTACAGTGTTCCACAACTAAAAATTATTCACATTTTGAAATTAAAAGAACCGACACAGGTTTCTAATCACGAAGCATTCTTCATCTATTATAAAATGGGAGCTGTCTGTGGCAAACAAGCCAAGAAATCTCGAGTAACGATCAACGACTCCAAGAAAGGGTCTTTTGCACATTTAGATGGTAATAGTCGCATACCTAAAGATCCTTCATCTCACAAAACTTAGTACAATCACCGAATCACCGACCTGAGTCCATTAAATCACTAGTTAAACTGAGCTCCAGATTTGGCCCGAGGAGCGAGACTACTCTTGTCCAAACAGCGACGACATCCACGGAAGATATTAATAAAGTTTACCACATCGACTCTAAAATAATAGGTATTTCTTCCTTTAGATAATCAGCTGTTTGTTACCTGCAATTTTAGGCAATGGCCACTTTGGTAGCATTAGACTAGCCAGATTGATTAAAGATCCAACGAAAGTATTCGCTCTTAAAACGATTTTGAAAGCCAGCATGGAAAACCAGCATCATCTCATGATACAAGAGCTCGAGATCCTCAAAGCGATTGACCATCCCAATATTGTCAAGTTCTACGAGACTTATCAAGACGAAGAAAACTTTTATATCGTGATGGAATATTGCTCGGGCGGTGACTTGCTGAGTCGTTTGGAAAAAGGGCCTATCACTGAAGATGGGATCCACAGAATAATGAAAATGGCTCTGTCTGCAGTGAAGTTCCTCCATGAAAAAGGCGTCGTGCATCGTGACCTCAAACTCGAAAACTTCCTCTATTCTGATCAGTCGGAAGACGCAGAAATAAAGTTAATCGATTTTGGACTTGCAACACGAATCAATCCCCAAAAGCGTGGCAGACTCAATTCTTTCGTCGGTACCGCATTCTATGTAGCGCCTGAAGTCATCAATTCTGACTACGACGAAAAATGCGACGAATGGAGTCTGGGCGTAATGATGTATATCCTCTTCACTCAAAGACCGCCTTTTCAAGGCAGGACCGACTCTGAAATCTTTCAAAACATCCAAGATGGTTATTTCAGTCTCGATGGCAAGGCATGGACGAACGTCACGCCGTTAGCAAAAGACTTGATCAGGAAACTACTCACAGAGGATGCGACTAAACGACTTAGCGCTGCTCAAGCGCTCGAGCATCCTTGGATAACGCTTCGAGAAACAACCGATAAGAACCAGTCACCGAGGAAGCGTCTTCAAAGCAATCATTCAGATGTCGTCAATAACATTAGGACGTTTGAAAGCAGAAATAGGTTTAGAAAAGAAGTGTTAAAGGTCATGGTTACGCTATTGAGCGATGAAGAAACGAAAAAATTGACAGAGGCTTTCAGAATTTTCGATATTAACAACACAGGAGAGGTAACAGTGGAAGAGTTGTACGAGACAATGAATGAGCTTGGTTATAACTATACGTTGGACGAGATTAAACGTATTATTAGAGGAATCACTTTGAATGATAAAGAGGATTGCATTAAATATACAGATTTTCTATTTGCAGCCATGGATACAAAAGCTTTGACAATGGATAAGCTGCAAGTGATGTTTAAGTATTTCGATGTTGACGATTCGAATTATATTACACCGGCAAATATTAAGGAGACGATGGCAAGGGCTGGGAGGAAAATAGATGAGAAGGAAATTGAGGATATGATAAGGGATGGTGATATTATTGGGGATGGAAGAATTAATTTTCAGGAGTTCTGTGTGATGATGGGCGTTGGAGAGATGAGAAAGAGCGTCAATGGAGAGTTCGAATATATTGGCATGCCGAGGAGCTTGGAAGAGGTGCCGGATGAAAAAATAGATAAAATTGAGGTTTTATCAACTGTTAATGTGCGTTTAAAGGGATGTTAGAATCGGTGAATGTGAAGAAATATTTTAATGATGCATATTTTATTTTCTGTGAATCCCAGACTATTTACTCATTTTTTATCGTATTGTGGGTCGTAATAATATTCTTATTATTATTTGGTGAGTCAAAGTTAAAATAGCAATGAAAGTAATGAAAATATTTGACTGTGGCTCAATGAAATCAATTACATAAGCACACAGTCCTAATGCACGTACGTTTGAGTTTGAATGTCAGAGATTATTTAATTACTGATGCAAAAAGTTAACTTATGGGAGGTTGAGGATTACATTTCAATCAATCAGCGAGAAAACTCTATACATAATCACTAAACAAAGTATGTCATTTTCCGTGAATTGAATTGGTGCCCAGGATTTCTGCTTTGTACACTATTGAAATTTTTTAGTTACACTATTGATAGATGAATAAGAATTTATTGGTTTTAATATAGTGATGGACCGCAATAAAAAATACGCTAAAAGAGAAGGTTTCCTTTACCACCTCCGAGACGACGCGAAAGAAGGTTCATCTGATGAAGAAAGTCCCCAAAAAAATATACCCAAAGGGAGAGATTTGTTGGCCCTTACCGCGAAGGAGGAATTGACCAGAGAATTTATTAGATTCAGTATACTCCTTACCTGCTGGGGGATCTAACTCAGAATTAGGTGCGATCGAAGCGCATAAGCACAAGGCGATAGAAAATTCAAAGACCTTTGATAGAGTACACAAAGAAATGCAATTGAAACGAAGCCATCAAAATAATGACAGCTTTTCATCAAAAAAATCTTCTGGGAAACATATCAAAATTCTGAATCCTATGGAGGAGATGAGAAAAAAGCTCGCTGAAAGCAGAGACAACCCTTTCAAAAATCATAGATTGATCGTACTAAACATATCTTTTTCGCAATCGTATTCATTTTTTCACAGGATAGAGCCTCAAAGACGGGAACAGAACCATTTAAAGCTATCAAAAACAGATATTATGGAGATCTATCCATGGTTATGGAGAGCGAAAAAGATAAGGAGCTCAATAAAAAAATAAAAAGCGCTTCTAACTCGAAAGGTCATTCACCGCTTAGGGAAAGGGTGCTGGATCAAACTGTTGTAGAAGGTGAAAAGCAAGCATTTGCTGACTTTTTACGTTTTTATGGTGGCGCTAATGATAGTGCTGCTAACTCGCCAAGCCCTACTTCAACAAAGGGAGATCGATCAGTGGCAAGTCCTCAACGCATTACAAAGCCTCCTGAAAAAAGCTTCTTATTGAACTGTCCGTCTCCGATCTCTGAGTCAAATCCGGAATTAGTTGCCTCGAATTCTGTTGCTGTGGATATAGGAATCAAAAAAACAAAGGTTAGAATAGAAGATATTGGTAGTTACTTCGATTTGGTGGTCTCGCAAAAAGAGCCTGTCTGGAAGAATGAAGAAGATGAAACCCTAGGATATCATAGGATTGTCTCGGCGGAAAAGATAGAATGGAGAAGCAATCTGAAAAGTAACTTTTAAAGAAAAACATTTTTCATTTATTGGAACTTAGTTATTAATGAATATACGACACTGATTATGATGGCGTTCGATCCTCTTGCCTTGTTCGAGGAGTTTGATTGTGTGGAGGTAAGAACGGAAAACGTGGATTTTGAATGGCTGAGCAAAAGAATCAAATCTTGCCTTCCTTCTCGATATTTTACTTATAATGAGTCACGAATGCTAATGGTATAAAAATTGCCAAGTGGTTTAAGTAAAGATATGACTTTTTTTCTAGATATTCGGTGTGAAAGGAGACGAAGAAAAAGGCATGAATCATCACAAGCAATTGCTAATTTGCCGAATGCTGTTCCAGTTTAACCTCAAAAATATTTTTCCAGAAAGTTTTAAATCAGAAAAGGTATGAATCGTAAAATAATACCGATAGAATTGATTTTGGGGCATTAGGATATTATTAGTTTCGTGTACATCATGCAGTATTTCATCAAAATGCAAAAGGTCAAAATGGAAGCCATTTCAAAGCAACAACTGACTACCTTTGCAGACCTTGCAAAGATGATAATCGAAGGTAATCACTCATTGAGGGAAAACATCGACAATGCGTGCTAAACATTATTATTCTTCTAGGTAATCTCAAAGCGCCTGATAAAATGCAAGAATGGTTCAAAAACATCCCAAACACAAGGATTATTATGGAATGCAGAGGGAATTTACCCCATTTACGAAAAGACGTTTTCAAGGCCGAAATGTTCAACCTTCGGACCTATCTTACATTTGAAACGTTCGACGAGAGTGAAGATTACAAGGCCCTGCGGCGCACTCCAACACCTACTTTGCCTCAGAGCAGAGAAGGGAGGAATATCAAAACCAGTCAAAGCAAAAGGAATAGAATACAGAGTTTACGCGATCCAAGGGCAAAAGCAAAGAAGCTTAATAAAAGCAGTATAGAGTTTGACCCAAGTCCCAAGTCCCCGCAGAAAATCTTGATCACAGAAGAGAATGGAAACTTTTTTTTCACAAGTCCCATCGATGGTTTTATCTCGGAAGCTCAGTTGGCTGAGATGAGCCAATATTCTGTAAAAAAGCATAAGATGCCGGAACCTACTTACAATAGAGCGCTGGAAGAGCAAATGTTTGGAAATTTTAAATCGGTTCAGACGAGAGGGATGGAGTACAGAGATGATGATGAGGAAGGCAAAACACGTCCTTCGTCTCTGCAGATGTACCGTCATGCAATTTTTCAGCCTTTGAATGCGAGAAAGCGCAAAGTGCTGAGCGATTTGGAATTGAAAATGTTGGCTTTATCGAGAGATAAAACCAGTGAAAAGGACCGGCTTTCTAGAGAGCTATTACTTTTTTCAACGAATAACTCCAAAAACTTCAAGATAAAAGCGAAAGTAGACCTAGGAATTAAATTCAAAATATAGCTTCCACTTCATTTTTGAGAAAACTAGTTGTAATAAAGAGACTTTTTCTATGTTCTTAGATAAATCTTTATATATGTTCGTTAGAAAATGCATATCCTAATGTTTTTTTAGTGTCTGTATTCTATTAGAAAGATATTAATTCCTTGCATTATCGAAAATGAGAACATTGCTTAGGAGTTTTATTAACTAACACGTGGAAATCGGTGGAAAATTTTGACACGTGGATTTTAAATGTTGCACCCACTTGCATGAGCTTAGGTACAGTTAACCTTGGTAGATGATTAAACCTTTCAAAGAGATGATGTTTGTTTGGTAGGATCTTTGAAAATTCTCATGAGATCAATTTGCCTGATGTCAGATTAACTCTTGGTGCATTCGAAAATGTGATGAGTCAATGAGCATGGTAAAACTATTTCCACGTTTGATCACGAAGAGCTAGAGAAAAATTGTTCCTTTCATATACTATGGTAATGAAGGGAACGTTCTTTAAATTTGCAGTCAGCGTATCAAAAATTATTTAAATTTTCTATCAAAATTCTGAGAGGAATAAAAAGCACCTATGAGTGTCAAAACAAAATCAGAGGACATGACCGTGATGAAAAAACGTCAAAACGGAGGGAAATTTAGCGGGGTTCAAATACTGCTAATCCTATGCTGCGGAATTCTAACACTGATTCTGTTCAAAAGTTATGAGCAATCAATTCTCGAAAGTCGCAGACTAATGTCAGATCTTTCCGATCTGAGCCTCCAATTACATATGCTTCAGCAAGAGAGCAATAGCTTAAAACGCGAAAACGCTGAACTTCGAGGCGCTCTGAGACAGAATACAAATTCGATCAATGAACTGAAACAATTGCTGAGCAATGAGAGAGAAAAGCTGCCCGAAAGAAGGATAAGAGAGGAAGAACATATCGAAAAACCTAGAAGGTAAGTTCTTATTATTTTAGACCTTGTTTCTGAAATCAACTGCTAGGGGATCTGAAAAGGCGCAAATTGATGCAATTAATAATGAATTAAAAAAGCTTCAAGCAGAAGTTTTGAACTTGAAGGTTGAAATTCGAGAGCATTATCGAAAATTGTTGATCGCGGATGATAGCAATATGCAGAATGCCCGTATTTTGGAAAAGACACAGCGAGAATTGAATGAAATCACAAAGAAGCATAAGAAATTAATTGAATCATTTATTGAATCAGAGAAGATCCAATCTCAATTGAGAGCAGATCTCAAGGAACTCAAAGAGAAAAGCAAAGACTTTGGCTCCCACGAGAACGAAAATCACAAAAATCATCACAGGGAGAAGGGCTTCTCAAACGGTCATGAATCCCATCACAATTGGCATCATGGCAAAAAATGGAAACATGGTAACAGAAAACACCATCGAAAAAATTACGAAAACATTTGGGATGAGCTTGCTTCTATATTTAATCAATATCAGTTCGAACTTTGATTGGGCGGGTGAAAGCAGAGACTAAAGAAAATGATGGCAACTATAATTAAAAGAAAATTACTTTAGCTATACCTGTTTTCAACAAGAAAGAAAATAGAATTAAAAGAAAGGATTTGCTTCAAATTTAACTTAGAAACTAACTGTTCTACTGAATAACTTCATAATTTGTAACTTATTGTCATTAATACCACTAAGACTGTAATTCACATTTCTTGGTTCTAGTTGTCATCTTAAATATAGTTGAAGTATGCGTGTATGCATACTTCTATATCATAACTTACTGAAAATGCTTACAAATTGTTTGACGGAGTCCAAGCTATTATTTCAAAGCGAATTATTTTATACAAACTAGCATTCCTTGAGGACTCATATAAGTTATTTTTTGCCTTGCATTCCAATTAGTAGAAAATTAGGCATTGAAAAAAAATCGAATCAGGTGTTCTCATATTGCTGCGCGTTAAGTAGTAAATTTTTAATTTTCTCAGTTTGATTTATTCCCTCAAAATCTGCGCTTCAAAACATGTTCGACCCAAACGCATTGAATAACCCGCAACTCTCCATGCAGAATGATCAGAAACTAGACTCTCGAAATGGCGATAAAAAAGACCTCCTTTTTCTAACAGAGAATTCTCCAACAAAAAATGCAATTCCATTCGCTGAATATAGCAGCGTTGACTCGACCAAATATCGTGACCCTTCTAAAATAACTTTCGAGACAAAGAGTTTAATCAGAGGTAATCTCATCCTGGCTTCCTAGCATTCATCCTCTTTCTAAAATTACAGAAATCGATGGCGAATTATCAAAGATTCAAGTATGGAGGTCTGAGCAAAAGCTTGAACTTGAAAGAAATTTACAAAATAATCAAGAGCGCTATAAACCTACTCCTCATTCGATTGATTTCGATAAAGATCAGAAAGAATATGAAGAATATATCAAAAAACTCAATGGTGTTCTTACACTCTATAATGAAGGTAATTTCCTTTATTTTCTTCGTTCCGGTGCGAAAATCATTAAGGCTTGAAGAATAGTATGAGCTACACAAACGAGTTTAATAGCGAAGGAGCAAGCATTGACCAGAATTTAGAAAAACAGATTGAAGAGAGCGAGGATAGATTAGGTGAGTTAGAGCAATATATCGAGCTAGAATGCCTTATCCTTTATTATTAGTAAAAATGAATTGGGACAGACAGTTTAATCAGCCGAAAGAAACGTTAAATAAGGAATTTGGATCTCCGCTAGATGATATTGATATTGGGCAGATTAAACAAACGCTGGAGTTTTGGAAGAGCGATGTTTCTTCGATGTTAGAAGGGTCGAAGAAGTCTGGAAATAGCCAAAAGGATAGGAAATTCAAAAATTTCAGAGTTGAAAACGAGAGAAAAGATGACATGGTCAAAGAATCCGACGAAGACTATTCAAAAAAATCGGATGCTTTGAAAGAAGATTTTGATGAGATTGAGAATGAGCTGAAAGAGCTCGAGGAAATGTTGAGCAGAGTAAAATGCTAAATTATTGTTTAAATGTTTTAATGAACAATTAAGTTGTTGAATGTTTCTATTTTACGTTACTTATTGTTTGTTAAAAAATAAGCGAAATAATAATAGAAGATATCATTTCTGTATACCCATACAGCGTAAACTTTTTCATAGGTTTTTGTGACACCTTTTCGAATTTCGACTTTCATAAAATTTCAAAATTCATCAAATTTCATTCATTTTGGCTATGAAGATTTATAAAAGAACGCTGCAGAACTGACACCAATTATGAATAAATGCACTACTCGAAGTTACTTGACGAAGGGAACGTAATTAAACTAATAATGAAGGGATATGGAGCCCTAAAAAACAAAACAAGAAAATACACAACATTCTTCACTCAGGTATAATATTCAGAGAGATATTTTCTTTATTCTCTGTGTTATCTACGAGATTTCCCTTGTTATCTATTGGGCTTTTCGCCTTACTTATAGATTCGAGAAATACACTGGGAGATGCCATTTTCCTTTCAGGGCTCATTTCATTCAGAGGGTATTTCTGTTTCATTAATGTTTCAAAACCTTCCGCTCGTTTGATAGCCTCATCAAGTTCTTTTTCGATGGTTCGCTTATGATTCAACGCAAATAATGTATCCGAGCGAAGTAGTTCCTCGATTTCTTGTTGTAGAGATTTATTTTGTTGCTGCAAACTCTTCAAAATAGTTTCCTTTTGCTCGAATCTTTCCGTAACTTCACCAAAGCTTTTTAAAATCTGATTCTTTTGCTCTATTTTTGCTTGAATCTCATGGTTCAATTTATCTAACTTCTCTGCGTTCTTTTTCGCACTCTAATAATTTTCAAAGATATCATCACATTCTGTGAGAAGACGAAATTTACATTATCAAGTTCTTGTTTCTTTTCTTCAAGCATACTATTCAAATTCCTTTGCTTCACTTTCAAATTATTGCACTGTTCTTTTGCATCTCTAGTTTGATCTTCCAGCTAATATTGTGAAAGTGAATATATATCTATCTATTTCGATAGGATTACTATACCTGTTGGAGCTCAGTGGTTAATCTATGGTTTTCATCCTCTAATGCGTTCCATTCACTCTGCATCTGGGCTCTGATACTTTGCATTTTCATTTTTAGTTCTTCATTGACGTCTGTTGAGACAATTTTCGTAATGAGGTTCGGTCGCTGGTTAAGAAGTTCTTCTTTTGATGTTGTGTCAAAACAGCTGAAATTTAACTTTAAATTCAATGAGCCTAATTTCGAATGGATCTCTCGATCTGCTAATATCAGCTTATTGAAGTTTTCGGCAGCAGCTTCAGTCTAATTCAGAACAGATTAGCACACACAAACGTCTGCGAGTTGCTTTACTTGTCGTATTAACGCATTGACTTTTTCTTCAGCTTTCCTTAATAATTGAATTTTTTCTTGGCGTAACTCTCGAACTTGGGTCCGTATCGGGTCCATATCCTCGATGCTTCTTTCAAGAGATTTGAATTCTTCAATACTTAACTCTTGGCTGCGAATTCGTTGAACAATTTGCTCATTCTCTTGTCCGAGGGATTCAGCCACATGCCTCATGTGACTATAACTATTCTGATTATCAGGAGTTATGGCTTGGTATAAATAATTGTTCTATCACCTTCTTCTCAATAATGAGTTCCTCTAGTTGGGCTTGCTCCCTTTTCAATGTGTGAATTAACTCACGAGTCAATCCAATTTCTTCCTCTATTTTAGTTAACTTGCTTCGTTCATCACTGATATCTATGGCAACGATAAATAACTGTTATAGCCTGAAATTTTGCAACCATACCTTTTGAAGTCCCTTTAAGAGACTCGATTTGCGCCTTCAAAAGCTGCTTCCTTGACTCTAATTCCAAAGAGCTGCTCTTCGCTTTTTCCATTGATTCTTTGAGGCTTTTAAAGAAAAACATTTAATCTACAAAACCAACAAAAAAGACTTTACTAGTCAAAAATAGGTTCAAGATGGCTATCTTTTGTCGCTACATCCATATCTCCGTTCGAAGTAAAAAATCCTTTCGTTGTGCATTCTTCAAATAATTCACTCTCGAAATTCCTTGGATCAGGTGCCTTGACTCCAATATCATCATCACCATTGCTTTGCTTGATAGAATATTTAAATAAATCCTCATCCAGTCATGGAATTGTTTTACCTCAGAAAGATACTTCGCCATAGAAATTAACCAATCAAGGACTGCTAGAAGCTGTGGCCATGAACTCGGAGTTGCAAAGGTATGCATAATATTTTCCTTTAACGCATATGGGTAACCCAATGCTTTCACAAAGCCTGGTAAGTCCTCCCTTAGGATGTTTTCAATGTCTTCTTCGGAAATGTTTTCGTCGAGACATCTGATTAGATATGTGAAGTACGCCTGAAAATTTTTCATGGATGGGTTTTTAATCGAATATTTGCTGAAAGCTTTATCGAATTTGAACTGATCGCTCGAAATTAAGAACATGAAAATGTTATTGATGATCTCCGTTTCTGCCACTTTGTCAATATAGAGCTTGAGCTCTGGCTTCTTTGACGCCTGAGTTGTCTTTGAAGCTGATTGTTGAATTAAATATTAACGATTTGCCGTGGTGGAGCAGATATACTGAGAGAAAGCAAGGAAGATCGATTGATACTCGAAGATCGTGCTGAATCGAAATTTTGTGGTGCTAATGTGTATCTAGAGGATGAACCCTTCAAATTAGCGTCCTCGCTATCTGTTCTTCAAAGTGAGCTGAAAAGTTGGAGGTGAATAGTTACGAGAAGTGTTCTGAGTTCGCTGTCCTATGAGAGAAAATCGGTTATTACGGAACGAATCCATGACAAATTTAAAATCAAATTGAATTTTAATTCCTAAGGCGCCTTTTTTTGTTAGTTAACGGAGATAAAGGAAAAAACACTCTAAAATAAAATTATCATCGAACTTCAGGGCTGAGTCAAGCAGAGTCCACGCAAAGATCTAGCTACAGCTGCAAAACCAACTTAAAAAAGATTTATCATTTTGTTGGATACTCAATGTATTCGATTTCTGAGAATAAGAATGACTTACAGTATCATGGATTAATATTGATGTGAGTGTGAGTGATAGGCGCATACGAATCACTAACAAAGGCGAGAAGATTTGTTAAGAAATAAGTTTGCAAATTTATTCTACAAGGGAAATACTTTTGGAAACTCAGCGAATGTAATTAGAATAGATTTTCAAATATATTTTTTCACAAGCAATTACAATAGGATAAAATGTATCAAAAAATGCATGCCACCTTTAAGAAACCTAAGGTAATTTCGTTCCCATCAACCAATTCATGACAATCCCAGAAACTTGATGATGATGAACTAGCAGAAGACAAGTACTTCGATGAGGAAGGCGGATCTCATCAACAAGCTCAAAATGATAATAATGATGATGAAGTGGACCCATTAGACCTGTTCATGCAAGGCTTGGAATCAGCGGGCAAAGAAGCTGAAAAAGGAAAATCAAACACCACAGCAGCTGGTGATAATAAGGGAAAGCCTCTACCGAAGGTTCGAATTTTCGTTTGCTTCATTGAGCACTATAGCAGTTGTGTGAATTATAGAAGGAGGAGAGAATGATGGCTGATGATCCACTAGACTCTTACATGGATAGCATTAAGAAAAAGATAATTGTTGAGCAAAGTATACTCCTAGCAATGAAGAGATGTGCCTGATAGCCTTTCAGATAAAAAAGCGGGTCAACTAGGAAACAAAGGAGGACCTAAGTCAAATGATGATTCAGAGGAAGAAGTATTAAAGGCAATGGAGCAGGAGGGCTTGAAAAATTATGATTTTATTGACAGTGAAGGGTAATTCTCAAAAGCGGGCTGCAAAAAGTTGACTTTCAATTTTATTTCAATAGCGAGTTGGACTACGAAGCCCTGCGAAATGTAAAAAAGCAAAAAATAGAAGAACTACCAGCACTTGACCATTCACAAATCAAATATGAGTCTTTTCGAAGAGATTTTTACGTAGAGCACTCTGAAATAAAAGAGCTAGACGCTGAGAGAGTCTCACAAATTCGGTATTCATCATTTACATAGCGCAATGTTTCATCATCATCCTCCTGATTTCAATAGCAAAGACCTTGAAGTTAGAGTCGAAGGCAAAAACGTACCCAAACCCATAGTTTCCTTCGCGCATCTCAGCTTCCCCGAAAAATTAATGGCAAAAATCCGAAAACAAGAGTTTGAAAAACCGACGCCCATTCAATCGCAAGTGAGCTATTCCATCATCGAATTGATTTACTCATCTATTTTATTGAAGGCCTTGCCCTGCGTCCTATCAGGAAAAGATGTAATTGGTATAGCGAAGACAGGATCTGGAAAAACGCTGGCTTACGTTTGGCCAATGTTAATACATATTATCGATCAGGTTGATGCTCAGCTTTTAGATCGGATTCTCATCAATTGTGTAGAGAGCTTTAGCGAAAAATGATGGACCAATTGGACTTATTCTATGTCCCACTAGGGAGCTTTCGCAGCAAGTTTATCTTGAAACCAAGAAATTCGCAAAAGTTTTTAGCTTAAAGTAAATATATTTATTTTTTATTTTTTTTGAGAGAGAACTCTAAAATTATTTAGAGTCGCTGCTCTTCTCGGAGGAGAGAATAAACACGAACAATGGAAAGAGTTGAAGGCAGGTGTCGATATCGTCATCGCTACTCCTGGTAACTAACAATTCTTATATGAGACACATCAGCTGACTCAAACCAATGAATAGGTAGATTAATCGACATGATAAAGAAAAAAGCAACAAACATGAAAAGATGCACCTACTTAGTCCTTGATGAGGCAGATAAGATGTTCAGTATGGGCTTTGAGCCTCAGATTCGATCGATTGTGGGACAAATCAGACCTGATCGCCAAACTTTGCTCTTCTCTGCAACCTTCAAAAAGAAAATTCAAAACTTGTGCAAAGATATTTTGAATGACCCAATCAAAATCAACGTTGGAAAAGAATTACAAGTATAGTTTCAGCCTGTCTCGGTCTCTGTAATTCAATTATCGAATAGTCCAACGAGAATGTCCGTCAAGATATCGTTACTTTCGATAAAGACGAAGAAAAGCTCCAATGGCTTGGGCTGAACATCGGAGATTTTACACGAGAAGGCAAGGTTCTCATATTTGCAAACCAAATCTCCACTTGTGAAGAACTTTCGAAAATGCTCTTGAAAAACTACGGATTAAAATGCCTCTTACTCCACGGTGATAAGCTCCAACAGGAGAGAACCCAAATCGTCAACGATTTTCGTATGAATCCGGAATATAAGATCATGATTGCTACAGATGTTGCTTCAAGAGGACTGGATATCCCAGAAATTCTCTATGTGATAAACTACGACGTGCCAAAGGATATCGAGACGCATATTCATAGAGTAGGTAGGACTGGAAGAGCCGGAAGGGAGGGTTTTGCTTACACGTTGCTTTTTCAATACGAAACGAAATTCGCTTCTCAACTCGCTAAAAATTTCGAAGCGTCAGGCCAACCTGTCCCGCTGGCGTTAGAAGAAATCGCAGCCGAAGACGCTGACTATAAGAATCAAAAGATGATGAAGGTGCATGGTCTCGATAAAGAGTAATTGGCATTCTTGGACTTTAATCATTTAACTGTGCGCTATTAGAACTGAAGCGAGTAAAATGCTTAAGAAAGCGCTTGCGGCAGGACAGAGAGATTTGAAGGGAATAGGCTACAAAGGAGAGAAACAAGTAACAGATAAATTACTGTAGGGACGAATTTCTCATGTCCTTTGTATAGACTAAGAAAGGCACGAAAGACCCTCAAGAAAGCAGGTTTCAAGGGCTTTCCAACACAGCTCCTACAATGTCTTTTATTCCTGCCTCAAACACACCAGCAACCAACCCTCTCTATGCAAATTTTTCAATGCAATCAAAGCCTGAGATGGGCGTTAACACGAGAGAATCTCGAGAGGCGATTCTATCTGAATACTCTAACAGAATGAAATCAAACATGCAAGTCCAATTTCGAAGAGGGTTTGTGTCAGGAGGTACAATTAATGCGACTGCAAATGTACCGTCAGTGAACTTTGGGAATAGTAACTCTCCTAATTCAGCTTCAAGATAACATTTGCCGTGATTTTCCTTAGATCAACCTTACAGATATGAGCCTGAAGTGCCCGAGAGACAAACTGTCACGCAGAGCGATAATACTGGGCCTGCCCCAAAGCGCAGAAGTCGATTTACTGATGCTCCAGATGAGTATCAGCCAGTTCAAGCGGACCCTTATAAAAGGTAAAGAATTCCTGAAAATTAAGAGTTTAAGAATCGTATAGAGTCAAAAAAATTGACGATTTTGATGACGAGCTCTAAGGAAAGAAGGGACTACTAGGAAGTGAGAACTCTCTTTCGTTAGAGGAGGCTGTCTTAGGAAAAGTGAAAAGATTCTTGCCATGTAGTAGAAATTACAATGGACATAGAGACTCTTCTCAGAAAATAGATTAGAACTGTATTTGTACGTGTCTCAATAGTGTCTATGTCGTGTCAGCATTATTTCGAATAATGATTCTAATGAAAACTAATGAAGATTTTTCATACCAAATAATAAAACGTGACAGAGGGAGAGAGAGAAACTAAGTTGCCTTCAATTGGCTAAAGGGAAATTTCGCTGATCATATTGCTTAATCAAATAAATGGGGAATATAATTATAAATCGATTCCCTTAAAAGTGAGCAACCAGGGATTGGATTAACGCAACTATGATGCACCACATAAAACAAATAGATATGTTTGAAAAATCTGTTATAAGAAATCAATATTGCTAGCCAACCTGGTTGACGCAATTAAAAATATAGCAATAATATCCTTTTATTTAGCAAGCAGAAGTAGCCAATTTAGTATTAGCTTAAATTCATTGATAATTATAAGCCTTATTCTGCTCTTCTTTACGATTCTGATAATCTATGGACAAAGCTTCATCCTTTGGCTCAGCCATCTCGAGAAGATTTCATTGGCAACTCATCTCCATTATTTTTCGAGTTACCATCTGAACAAAGCAGCATCTCTCTCTGTGCATACGTCTCACTGACAGAGTCATAAATGTTTCTTTTCTTCTCTTCTTGTAAGTTTGTCTGATAATATCGCTCAAAGTTATAAGAATTTTTGTGATAGCCAACATCAGTTTTAGCAGAGTTAAGGTTAGGATTTTTTTGGAGGAATCTCTAGCTCGTCTTCGTCAGCAAATCTAGCGTATGGGTCTCGCCTAGTAGCAGGCTTTTTTCTAAAACAGCAACTGCATAGTCTTTCACAGCAATCTTTACCGTGTTGAGCATTCACCACATACACCAGTAGCACACACTCCGATGCAAATTTCACAAAGACATTCTACGAAGACACCAAACATAGAGAAACGCTCTGTCTTTTTTTTTTAAAGTTCAATTGAATAAAATTGATCTGGTTTTAATATCAAGTTGCATGAATCTACGATATCAATAACTTGTGTAGCGATATTAGGCTTAACAAATTATAGCTGAGGTCTATTCTTCAAAGTTGCTGCTGGCTCAGCACTGAATTGAGCAAAAGAAGATTGTATCTGATGATGTTGTACAATAGGGTGGAATCAATACTTGTTGGAATTGTGATATTTATTCTGCTCTTTGGTGAGATTTTGATAATATGAGGATAACGCATCAACCTTTGGCTTAGCCATATTTGCATATTTCTTTCCTGGCCCGTCTTTATTTTTTATGGAGATTTCATCAGCATACTGTAACGTATCTCTCTGCGGCCGTGTGTGCCCGACGGAGTCATAGACGATTTTTTTCTGCTTGTCAATGTTGGCAGAATGATTTCCATCAAATTCCGGAAGCATTCACTCGTAATCCAGATCGAAATGGCGGTGACCATATTCTGTTTTCCTCTCTTCATTGAAATTGTTCGAGTTATGTGCAAGATCAGCTTTAGTGGAACCAAAGATAAGATTAGGTTCATTTGGAAGATGCTCTTGTTCGTGCTCCTGCTCGTCCTCAAATCTTGCGTATGGATCCCTTCGAGCAGCGTATGGATCCTGTCGAGCAGCGTATGTTTTAGTCAAGCAACAAACGAGTATTGCTTTAGAGCATTCTAAGCAGACAGCTCTGCAGCATCGAGCAATGTCGGCTCTCGAAGCAACGATTAGCTCTCGACAAGTACATAAAATGCATTGAGCACAACATTCCGCAAGTGACAGAGAGGAGATTCTGTCTTTTTTAAAATTTTATTTATCCTAGGTTAATCGGCATTACTACTGAATTCAATTAATAGTAGCGTAAGTAATTTTAATGTTTGCTGGAATAATACTCTCAACCCCTGTTTTTCCAGCTCTTTTTCTTAAGAGGTGAATCCAGCGATTGCTCTAGCCAATTCGCAACAGCATATTGCTAGAAAGCATTCTTTGCAGTACTTTATGGAGCATTCATTGTAGATACCAAAATGTAGGCACAGACCCATACACCGAGGACTACCACCCTGAAACAACACCTTGCAAGGGCATGGCCAACACAAGCCACACGCCTTCTCACATAAAGGAGAGTTCTGTCTTTTATTAATAAGTTCAATCATTAAATACGTTTTAATCAGCTTTAATAGTGAACTCAATTAATTGTAACATTAGAAATGTAATGGCTTTGGAATATCGAGCTTTGATCGTGCTTTCTCAACTCTTTTCATTCTTGTGAGGCAGAGATGAACCCAATTTGGAATCTTATTTATCCTTGGGGATTTAGAAGCTAATTTGATTCAGCAAAGTCCAAATTCAAAGAGGCTATTGAATCAATACTTAGACTAAGCAATGACATTGTTAATCAATCAAGACTTCTGATCAGTGGTTCACGTGAATTATATACAGACAATGGAATCACCTTGAATTTATTCTGACAAATTACTTTTGCTAGTCATTTTGTTTGAGAAGAATGTATACTCACAAATCGAGTAAGAGTCTCAGAATAAAAAGCTAATTTGATAATAAGAGCAAGAATATCTGAGGTCTCATTTATAATCGTAAGCTTTATTTTGTTGTTCTTTGAGCTGTTGATAGTACGCAGATAACGCGTCATCATTTGGTTCAGCCATCTGATAAGGCCTTGCTTCGATAACGTTAGTATTGGCATTACCATCTTGATTAGCGAGCAATTGCTGCTGCGCCTGTGTGTAGTAGGTGTCATCATAAACATTGACTTTCTGCTCTTCAGAAGGGAGGTTTACTGCCCATGCCTCAGGATATGTATTGTTTTCGCCGGCTGCAGTCGGTTTGGAAGAGTAATGGCCATGTGGCTTTGCTCCAGGAGGATGGCGATTTTTCTTATCCTTCATTTTTGAGTAAGGTTGCTGTCGTTGAGGACCTGCGGGTTCTACTGGACAGCAACATTCGCAACCTATTGCCCTACAGCATTTTTCACAACACCCTTCTTTGCAAGCTTCATGGCACAATTCAGCCACACATTTAATAAAGCAGAAACAAGCGATTTGGCAAAGACAGCCTCCACAATCATCCGCCATTTTGCAAATTTCTTGACTGATAAATATCTTGTTGGAACGAATTAAATTTATTTAAGTATGACTGAGGCACAATTTTAAAGTCATTCCTAAAGAGGTTAAAATTTAACAAATAAACAAGCTCACGAGCTTGAAAAATTATAAATAAATTCCTGAAGTTTTCTGCTCCTCTCTTTTTTGAGTCATAGCATCGCAATATCATGATGAAGCAATAATAGAAAAGTAATAACACTGAAGTAAGATATGATACATGTATCAAATTGACCATAAAGATTCTTTTCGAAATAAAGAGCAAAAAATGTAATTAGCTTCATTAAAGTTGACCATACATAGATAATGAATGCATCATCAGTCGGCTTAGACATCTCATTATGACTCGCAAGAAGTTCTTTTTCTCTTCTTCTTTGTAGTCGGTGTTGTCATAAACGTTTATCTCCTTCTTTGCTGGGCAAAATTCTGGATGCTACACCTCAAATTTATAGGGGTTTTTTGGGTTAAAGTAGTTTTATTAATACTATTGTCAGGCTCTGGCTTTATTACAGAATACTGCTCCTTTTATCCTCAAATTTTATGGATCATCGCTTGATTGATACAACAGTAGCAACAAGTGTTGAAAACATTCGCCATAACTTGAGTGTCAAAGCCTCCTAACTTTTAGGATTCCTTACATACTTCACCTATGCAGTTCATTAAGCAGAAGCAAGCTAATTCCGCTATGTGTGGCCCAAAGTCGTTGGACATTGGGCGCACTAATCAAAGGATTTTGGTAATAAATTTTTCAATACTTGAGTTTCATATCAGCAAGGAATAAAGCAAAGATGGGACATCCTAAAGGTGGTCCAATTTTATGTATGATATTGCGATATGAACGATCAAATTAACCACCTAACCCCAAAATTTTTCCTCTTCATGGATGTCGAAAATATTTAAAATTTGAGTAATCAACAACATAATCTTCTGAATTTTCTCGAAACCTCAATTCTGGAGAGAAGTGGAAACAGTAGCTTTTGTTTCTACTGAAAGCCTTCCCGTGCTCTTTTTGTTCCCAAAATGTTGCTTTCGTTGTTCATTTTAAGCTCTTTACTTTCTAAAGGCTGTATTTCTTGAATTTCAGTCTAAAGGTTGTCCCTCTTTTCAGACATAATTCACTGTGCGAGCATTTGGATCAAAATTGTAACAAGAAAATAATTCAATAGTCACAAATTTTTAATACTTGACAACTCAGAAGTCGCTCTGACGATGCTATGTGTCCACTTACAGAGGAAAATAATGTTACCAAATCTAACTTTGCTCTGTTATTAAAATTTCCGAAGGAATCACCCATCGGATCGAAATCAATGCAAAGCAAACATAACAAATCGATGGATCCTTAACTGACTGCGTTGTAGATTCAAAATATCTAATTGATGAAAACCTAGAGAATAAAACGATCTAATTATGATGAGCAGGAGAAAGGTATGGATTCAGCCTCATTTAAAATTGTATGCTTTATTCTGCTCTTCCTTCAATTGCTGATAATATGCATTTAACGCATCGTCATTCGGCTCAACCATCTGAGAAGGCCTTGTCCCCATAATGTTTGTATTCTGAGGTTGAGTGTCAAACATCTTCAGCATTTCTTTCTGTGCCTGACTGTAATACGCGTCATCATAAACGTCGACCTTCTTCTCTTCGTTGTCTGGAACGATTTTGGTTTCATTCTTTCCCGCAGAGGGGAACCATCCCTCAGGATATGCGCCTCGATCGTCAAAACTGACTTTACCATTAGAATCAATCACTGGAGCATGCGGATTGTGTTTATCCTCGAATTGAGGGAAGTTATCCTCGAACCGGACATAGTCTTTTTGCTGCTGAGCTGCAGGCTGAGTAGGAATGCAGCAAGGGCATAATTCCCTGCAGCATTGATCGCAACATCCTTGTTTGCAGGCCTCATTACAAAGTTCAGCGACACATTGCACGAAGCAGTAGCAGAGGATTTGGCAAAGACATTCGCCAAGACATTTACCCAACGCGTCTGACATTGAGTGCGTTTACTTCTTGATGAATAAAAATTTAATGTAATGAGCGATTTTAAAATCCTTTATGAGAGAAGCTGTGAGTGATACCATTAAAACTATTTTCCAAAATATTCTTTAACAAAACAGAATCCAAAAAAAAAAATACATATAAACCATCATGAACCTCGAAAACCTCGGGTTTATTCATTGGAATTTCTCTCATAAGACGTTATTTCGTGCATGGGTGAGAATTTTACAATCAGATTCTCATGCAGCAGGATTATTTCATTTATCTCGATTTATGTATGTCCTTCTTAGATAATCGATTATTGAGGCAGTATGCCTAACTTATGCAAAGAAATTGTTTGAATAAACTCAGTTTGATAGTTTCAATTTCCAATATTTTAACAGAAATTAAAGTTTCAAAATTATCAAGTGACTTTTAGTCAAAGAAGCATGTTTTTAGATCAGATCAATACCACTGTGTATGTGAAAAAATATGATATATTGCTAATTGATTATCATCAAGAATTGCACGAAATTTTACTAGTTACCTTGTATATATATATTACTCGAAGTAACGAAGAAAACGGAAATTGTTTCAATTCCAATGAACTCTCGTTTATTTATAGTGGTATGCCATGTGTTGCTCTGCTTTAAGATTTTGATAATACGCCGACAACGCGTCATCATTAGGTTCAGCCATCTTAGAAGGCCTCATTCCGATGATATCTGTGCTATTATTTGAATGTGTATCAAGCTTAGCGAGTATTTCTTTCTGTGCCTGGGTGTAGTAAGTGTCATCATAAACGTCAACCTTCTTCTCTTCTGAGGTGTAGTTTAGTTTCCATCCTTCAGGGTATGCGCTTCGTTCGCTGGCGGATGTCGTTTTGGCAGGATTATGGTCATATTCTGACTTTATTACAGGAGCATGCGGGTCCTTTTTCTCCTCAAATCGTATATATTGGTCTTTGTGAACGGCGGATTGATTGTGTTGAGGTTCAGGAGGACAGCAGCAATATATAAAGCAGTAGCAAGCCAGTTCGCAAAGACATTTAATGATTTCGTAGTCTTGATTGTTATCAAAAGCTGACATTGAGCCAGTTTTGTATTAAACGACGGCCTTGAAAAACCTGCTGCAATGAAAATTGATTATATAATTTTATAATCGCTTTCAAATTTATTACATTTATGAAATAAACTCAGCAAGCTGAAACTGTATGACATGCGGAATGTTTAAAGAAAATAATTAAACTTCTGAAGTGTCTCCGAGAACAAACTCTCGGTAAAATTCAATTCTTATATCAAGCATGGAGTTCTCTCTCTTGTTGTTGTTTGAGTGCACACTAGCTGGAATTGATGTGAAGACGGTCTTTTGTCACAAAGACCGCACCTTCAAGTATTCCAGTTAATGAGATTTCCAAGATTCATTCTGTGAACTGGTTTGACTCATCTCTAATGAGTTCTATAGCGTCGCAAAATCAAATGTTATTTTTCGCATTAAATGACGCCGTTATTGTTCAAAAGCTGTTTACTATATTGAATATTTTCTAATCAAAAGCACAAGTAATACAGCAAAGATTAGTTGGCTGATATTTAGAGAATTCTCTTTCGGATTTGACAAATTAGTAAAGTCAGAACGATTTGGGTTGAACTGTTTTCGAATAGCATATTTATTCTACGATCAAATTCTAAACATTGGGAAATTGAGATATGGAGAACAATTCTCATAATGAGGCAGAAAAAGGTTATTGAAAATAAATTGCTGAATATGTAAACAGCACGCTTGAGAAAGTCTCTTTGACAATTTTTTTCAGTAATTAAGTGTGTTTCTTCTTATTAAAATGATACAATTTGAGAATTCGGATAGAAAATCCTGTAGTTATTGAAGAAATCAATATTTGAAATTGTACAACCTACAACAACGGGACATGAATTCAATCATAAGCCACAACAGCATTCTATCAAGAGGTTCCATTAATTCATAAAATCCTCAAACTTTCCTTTTCTAAAGAGGACTTAGAGACAGACACATTATGAAGCTGAAATAATGAATAGGAGTAAAAATACTTGACTATAAGAGCTGCTGGGGGCATTCAACGAGCGTTTACAACGATAGCGCCCACGATTGGGAACCATTACAACCCCCTTTTTTCAAAATCAGCACCTTTGTTGTCGACTCTGTCTTTGGTTCACTAACCATAGTAGCAAATGCCTGCACCTTGATCCTAATTGTTCCACTGTTACAATTTTCTGTTCTAGAAACCATCAAATTACAATATTAAGGACATCCAGTGAGCTGAAAAATGTGACTCTTTCAGCAGTGATAATGAAAAACCTTACGACCAACTCATAAGTTGGCAAGGGATTAGATTTTGTTGCAGTAACAATTAACATTAGCTCTAGCACAGATTGCTGCTCATGTAGATATTGAAAAAATCTGAGAAGTATTATAAAGCCTTCGGCAAAAAAGACGTACTTATGCATAGACAAGATGCAACAATAAACGCATCGACAGATATGAAACTTCAAACGACCATCAAATGATTGGCTTTCATTTCTACATCGTTAACTTTCAACTAATTTCTCATTGATATATGATAACTTCGCCAAAGGTGACCTATGAAAATCAGCCTCTTCCAGTTATTATTCTTCGTTAGTAAAGAAATTTTAAGACAAGGTTAACATAAACTTCTAACTCTGACACAAAGGAGAATTTAGATTTGCTATTAAAATTCATGGACTTACTGAAACAATTGTCGGAAATGCAGTGCTTTGGATTTTAGGAACTGTTTTTGAAGTTATGGTTCATCTTCTACATCCATCGATAGATCTAAGTTACATCTTAGCGACAAATGTTATTACCATTAAAACGAACCAGTTGACCCAATTGATTATAGAAATAGATATTTTTAAAGTTCGATTCGAAAATACTCACGCTTTCCAATATTTTCGCAAGAACGAGGCCGGCAACCAAGTAATCACATGATCGTTTGATATGACAAGATTTAACTTGATCATCTCAAAAATAGGATAATGAAATCTTCTGTCTTGCTAAACTGCGATCAGATTGAATGCTCTTTACAAAATGAACGTCCTTCCAGGCTTCGAGTGATGAAATATCGGAGTTTTTCAGGTTAATTGCAAAAACTAGTCTCTATGACGTCTAATAAGGAATATTAACTCAATTTCTGTAGTATTTCGCCTAAAATCTCCAAAGAGAGACAGATTCCGCATTATAACTGTCTCTCCGCGCACTGAATTCAAGATTTTCTTTCATAATTTTGCTATTACGTGATGATTGGTGCATAAACTCTCATATTTCCTTGAAAAATATTTTTTTTTACAGTTCGTAGTCGATCATCACCGAACATACGCGTTTAGGAGTTGAAAGCTATGATTAATGTAATGCTTTGGGAAGAGTCTGTTATCTCAAGCAATTCTTTAAGCTGATTCTCTTTCTTTTATGAAATTAATGAATTTCTGAGTCCTATTGAGCAGAATTCTTTCGAATGATGTTCTTAATTATTTAAAACACCCTAATATGTCAGGTTCATATCATATAGGAGCCTTGAGGACTGCATTTACATCTTTTCAATTGTTCTCATTACTTTGATCCATGACTCATTTAAATGTAATATGATGTAATTAAAGTAATTTGTGATATAAAATTTGCTTCACACAGCAAATTAAAAGTTTGATGACGTTAAATCACCTCACCTGTTACCATTTCATGCCTTTCCTGGTCTTTTTGCTCGCTTTCTCGGTTTTTCGAGAGGCAAAAACATTAGACCTCTTCGTCGATACCTCAATTTCAACAATATCTGGCAATGATTACCCAGATCTTGCATCAGCAGCTCAAGCCCTCTTGGTTCCAAGCACCCAAACCCTCAAAGAAACGAATAATACTATTACCTTGAAAAGCAATACAGCCGGAACAACTCAATACATGCCTCAATTCGCTGTTAGCAGCACTTCAGGTGGTATCACAATTATTTTTGAAGAATACCCGAAACATGTATCATCGATTTCAGATTGTAGTGCATTCCTGCCTACAATTCTGCTGACTACTTCAATGAGCTCTTCGATCAGCGCAACTAACATCGACTATTTCTATCTCTATGGAGTCAATTTAATGGTCCATTCAGACTATAACCTTGGATACTTCAACGGCGTCAGAAACGTTACGTTTGATAACTTTTGTCTTCAAGTAAGCGCTACTGAGTCAGGAGTGCCTTACGTAGAGAACACCGTACTGGCTTTTACTGTAACGAATTTAAATCTACAAAATTGGATCATGATACATGAATCTGTATACAGAATCATGATAATGGGATGTACTTTCGTGAAGATCCAAGGTCTTGAATACATAATGAGCGTATTGAAAACCGATTACAGCATAAGGATAAACTATGATAAAAACGTACTTCTGCAAGACATTTCTGTCAGCTGTATAAATAACGAGCCAAGGACACTCAGACCGTTTATAAACGTCTACGAGATTGAAGAACTCAAGTATGAAGACATTCGAATTCATGACTGCTACTTTAACGAGAAGGTACACAACAGAAATTCAATGTTTGGGTTTGAATTTATTCGAAAGAAGGCAACGCTCAATAATGTGGTAATAGAAAATCTATCCTGCTATCTTCATCCAGAAATAGTCAATGCCCTCGGAGGAGAGCCCGTGATAATGTTTGATCTCGACAGTTCTCTTGAAGTTTATATTTCGAATGTTCAGATTAGGAACATGAATTTTGATTCGGTAACAACATCGGGAGGACTGGTTCTCATTCAAATTCAATCGTTTGGTAATGGATCAGTCAATAAAGCTACGCTTAGCAACTTCACGGTTATCGACAGTGTCATGAACGGTATGAATCCGGTGGTCTTTTTTGGCAGCGATGCGTATCAACCAGTAGCATCAATTCTGATTCAGAATTTCACATTTTCAAATTGTACGTTCAACAATTCCAACGTACTGCTGATCGCACCTCCAGCATACACGACACCGCAAGTTATTAACTCCATGATAACTTATACAATGCAAGACATTAAAGCAATGAACTGTATGATCAACTCTACAATCATTTTCGGTCTCTTTAACTATGTCCAGGAATTAACCGTTTACTTGATCGACATGTACAATCTCATATTAAAAGACTCTCTCTTTCAAAACAATGTATTTCAAGCCCTCGAAGATATTAATGTTGTTGAAATGATGGGAACTCAAGTCAGAGTAATGAACACTGTACTGAGGAATAACACTATGAAATCGTGCTCATTCTTTCTGCCCAGTCTCCGAGTGAGTTCTTTCTTCATGATCAATGTAACAATCACTGATTTCGTGATCGACAAGGCAAAATTCTTGGATTATTCCCTGGACCAAACAACTTATAAGATTTGGGAGCCAGGATTTTATCAAAGCACTCAGTTTTTAGCAGAGGAAAGACCATTTATGCTGGTTAATGTTTCCTTCCAGAACGTCACCCTAAGAAACAAAGCGAAATTGATTGTTTCGAATAATCCGATGATTCTGATCCTCAACAGTACGTTTGATAGCATTACATCTGACAATTCACAACTGATTCAAATTTCGAAATACAAAATAGCATCCCCGAAGCCTGCCCTCTCTACTTATGCGATTAGCCAATCCGTACATGACGCCCTCTTTGAGAATCTAGATGAGTATCAACAAATATATGATGACTATCGGCAGTTGATTTCAGGATACACCTCAGGGCAGCAAACAGCCATCTTCTTTGCCTGCTTTGGTAACAATGTCTTTTCGAATATTTTCTCCTACGAAGAACAATCCCTGTTGAGTATCTCAAATATATTCATCGAAACAAGCATCATCGGATTCTTTGGAAATACCTTCACGAACTTATCGACGAATACTTCATATACTTTCTATTTCATTTCTATCTCCGAAATCAACCAGTTTGTATTCTCAAATAGTTTAGCTTCCAATATCACCTCGGGCAAATATATCCTTGGGCTGCAGGCTAATACGATCCAACAGCTCTATTTTGAGGATAATAGCTTCAATCAAATTCAGATTGTTGCCGGCTATTACATCCAGTCTTCAATATGTGGCGATTTGAGAGTTAATACAGATTTTTCTGAGAATGTGAACACGTCGAGCACTTGGATTCAAATTGAGTGCTCTGCTCTCCAAGGCAATGTTTCTTTTGAGAATTCTACGTATTCTGACATAACAGTGACACTTGACAGTCAAGAGCTTGCATTGCTGAATTTCCTGCAGCTTCAGATTGTTAGCGCCCTTCCCATCAGCAATCAAGCTCAATACGCCACCTTCTCTGGGATGACTTTCCGAAATATCATCTTAGACAAATCGAAGCAAGGATTTATTCAGAATGTGTTCAAAAGTCCTGTGCTCTTGCTGACACTAAATAACTTGCCAATTACCTTGGCCAACAATACGTTCGACAGTCTTTCGAACTTACCCGATGATAATATTCTCGTGGTATCAGCAGATTTCATCACCTTAACAAACTGTTTGGTCCAAAATCTCAACTACAAAGAGATCTCAGGAGCAATCTATTTGATATTTTGGAATTTAGAGATCACAGGATCCACTTTCAGCGACAATCATGGCTCATTCGATGGTGAAGGTGGAGGACTTCTTTACCTCGCGTCTCCTGACACAGGGATACTGATCAATGCTAGTATAGATAACACCGTATTTCTGAGAAACCTCGCGAATTCAACCTCTCTGATTCACGTCGAAGGCCTCAAGATTAATCTCACTGTATCCAACAGTGTTCTCACCAATAATGCTGGACGATCCACAGCAGCTATTGTCTTCTCAATGGCTCCCAACTCAATAGCTGCTTTTTCTAATGTGACTTTTCAGCTTTCTGAAAAATCTGATACCGATCTCGACTTGCCATATGTTTATGACCTTATCGAAATTAAAAAATCTGACGATCTTGTTAAGATTTCTATATCTGACAGCCAGCTAGAAGTGGCTGGGTCCTTCACAGGGAATCTCTTGGTGATTAAAGATAACACTCACGTTGAGTTGCAGGTTTCAAATCTGGTCTTTGTGCCAAATCTGACCACTTTCGATTTCCCAGGTTCAAGCAGTTTTGCAGCTTCTCCAGGAAACTGTTCGTATGGTTTCCTTCGATCAAACCGAGTCAATGCTTCTCTTGATAGCGTGGAAATGATGAACTTTTCTATGAATCAAGCATCGGTGTTTGCACTTGAAGCCGGATTCGTAGGGACTTTCAACCTCGCGAACAGCCAGTTCCACAGCCTGAGCATGCAAGACTGCAGTATCATCGCAATTAATTCTCAGAGACAAGATTCGAATGCTTTTACACAGCTGAGTCTTCTGCTTGAGAGCGTTTACATTCAAGATGTGCATTCACTAGATGATGGTCCCGTGTTGAAGAGTTCGGCATCGAATTTGAGGAGTATGTGGCCATCATCGCCGACAATAAACATTTCAAACAGCAATTTTACAGGTATCAAGGCTATGAGAGGAGGTATATATTCTGGTATAAAGTCTCAACATGATAATCTCATTGTGTTTACCCAAAATACCGTGGAAGATGTCAAGGCGTCAGACGTCGGAGGAGTTTTTTACGTCTCTGGTGATGCCGTCACTTCTCAAGAAAGCGGATCGATAGCAACTGCTCGGCTGTTGAGCCAATCCCAGGATGTAATAGATAATTTTACAATCACAGGAAGCACCTTTTCAAATATTTCGGCCACGAATGGAGGGGTTTATTACGGCTCCTACGCCAATCTTGGAAGCAGCTCAGTCAATCTGATTGGAAATATTTTTCAAGATATGAATGCTGAAAAAAGAGGAGGAGTGCTGTATATTTACAATTCTTCTGTATCTGCCACAGACAATAATTTTGTCACTTCTTCTGCAGGAGTGAGTGGGTCTATCATCTATTCTGAAGACTTATTAATGGATCTAAACGATTTCAAGCTCTCCAATATCGGCTGGGACACCAGCTCGACGAATGCTCAACCGGTTGCCCTGGGCCCAAATTTCTTAAACATCACGTTCATAACAAGCGATCCTATCTTGGTCGAAAATTTCACAACAAACTCCTCATTTATTGTCAGAAACTTGACTTCGTATTCTTTGAGCAACATTCTAATTCGGGTGACACTCATGCACCAGGACGACCAAATCTCTCAAGTTGTCGTCGATGAATCAACTGATAATTCAATAACAGCCAATTTCACATTCCCTGGTAACGACACTAAAAGAGTAGTCAATAAGTGCAATGCGGCTGACTGTGTTCTAAATCTTTCCCAAATTACCCTGTTTGGCCAAGCGAATACTATCATCTCTGTTGACATGTCCTTTACATCAAATCGGCCACCTTACTATAATAGCTCACGACAATTTTTGATCGAATTAAGAGGATGTGTTCCTGGGGAGCTTTATAATGCCGAGAGTGATACATGCACTCTCTGTGGAAGAGAAACTTACTCATTCAATATTTCAGATAAAAGTTGTAACCCATGTCCTCCCAGTGTGAGCTGCAGTGGCGGAGCACATTTCACCCTAGACCCTGGCTTTTGGAGAATTTCTCCAATCTCGTCGAATATTGTCCCCTGCAACGACAGCGGAGAAAGATGTCTCGGAGGAACCCATCAAAATTGCAGCGAGCAGTTTGCTGGCCCAGTATGTTTGCAGTGCAACACTGAGCTCGGATATCTCACTGTCAGCCCCACTACCTGTTCTCAATGTTCGGATAAAGCAAGAATCTACGGGATAGGCTCTGTGATTCTCCTCGCCTTGTTAGCCTATCAATTTTTCGTAGTCTACACCACCTACAAAGACAACAAAAAAATGTATTCTCAATACATCGAGAACCCTTCCCTAAATCCCGTGCGCACAGGAGCCTACATGGTCATAGTAGCAACCTACTCCCAGATTTCTTCCGTGATTTCAAAACTTACAGTTGGATATATTGATAATCTTCTGGGAGTTTCAGGCGCAGTGGGTAATCCGAGCCAACAAGTCTCCTTCTCTTTGCAATGTCTCTATTATTTCAGTACAACCGACTCATTGGTTATCCTCAAACTCAAGATGCTGTTCTTTGTGTTTTCGCCAATCGCGAAACTCTTGTTAGCTGTTCCTTTCCTTCTGGTCATCGCGATTGTCAACAGAAAGAAAGAAACGATTCTAAGCTCTTTGAAGTTGCAGCTGGGAGTAACCGCGGTTTCTATGATTATTCTTGATCAACCTGGCATTATTGGCGCACTCACTGATTACCTATCTTGCAAGCAACTCGATCCATACAGTTCAACACTGTGGGTTTCAACGTTCAATACCGTTGAGTGCGGTACTCCGGAATACAACTCATTCAAGAATCTCTTAATTATTCCTGGGTTAGCCGTCTGGGGCTTTGCTGTCCCAATGCTTTTGCTTTTGATTCTCTTCAAATATAAAAAGAATCTGCGTAGTTCTCGGGCACTCAGAGTTGTATTCGGCTCGCTTTACAACAATTACAACGATGATGCTTACTACTGGGGAATCCTCACGATTTTTTTTAAAATTAGCATCTTTGTCGTTGACTCCGTCTTTGCAACAATCGCGATAGAAGCAAAAGCATGCCTCTTGATCTTAGTTGTCCACGTTTACTATTTACTATTCCAGAAAACCTCACCATATAACAGTGAGGACCTCAAACGAGCTGATAAATATGTGATAGTATCGTTTATTTGGACTCTCTCAGCAGTGCTATTAAAGAGCATAACCACAGGATCGTTAATCATTCAGCTATTAGATTTCACTATCGCGGTCGCAAATATCGTTCCTTTGTTTTATTTGGGGTACAGACTATTGTTCGTCTACGGTGAGAAAATAAGAGGTTTAATTCATACCATCCGTCAAAAGCTCGGTCAGAAGAAGAAAAAAGGAGTTACATATGGAGTCACGAAACCAAATCGGACCTTGTCTGGCCCAATGCAGACCTTCGAGCTCGGGTAAACTGCTTATTTCCTGTTCATTTGATATAATTTTTCTACTAATTAGGCCAACAGTCCCTCCCGAATCCAATGACAACGGTGATAAGAAAACTATAGATCAACAGAGTGGTTAAGGAGAAGTTGAAATTCAGAAAGATAGACCTCCTTCTTTCGAAGCGACGGCTATATGAAAAGAAAGAATGTGAATTTGTCCAAGATGTGAAGAACCAGCAATGTTCTATTAAAGCTGGTATATTAATGGATTTTTCAAGTAACAAACTTGAGAAACCAGATCGTATAATTCTCTTATTAAAAAAGTTTATTGAAAATTATCGTTATATTCAACGAGTTTGCTTTTGCTTCTGTGTATCACATTCCAGTTTCGCTTTCACCCATTTTTTAAAAACGCATTATATTGAATTAACAATCTCTTTACAAATATGATTTTCATCAAGAATAATTGTATATCAAATCTTCATTAGTGTGGAAAAAGTAAAGTTGTTTGCTAAAGTTTTTCATAATCGTAATTTGGGAGGCTGCTTTGAAGATCTGTTATTAAGGAATTACTTTCGTTAAATTGAAGAAGGCAGCAGATGTAATTATAACAAATTACAAGCAGAGTTAAAAATGAGCACAAGAAGTTTACTTAATTCATTTAGGAGTCGAGAAAAGTAAAACTAGGTTGAAACGCCTTTTTTATGCCTAAGGTTCGCCGATAATCATCAATTCAATTCATCATAACACTTTCTGCATTTGAGAAAATTTTTCGAAAGCTATGGCTAATAAAGCCTCTTTTAATGAGTATTTTGCTTCTATATTTTTTGTAAATAGATCAGCTTCTTCCCGGGCTTTTTCTTCCTCAGCAAATAATCTACTAGTATTAAGGATGAAAGAACAGAGTCAACAAAAAAAAACATATTTCTACCTTAGAATCTACATATATTCTAAGAAATTTTTATTTTTTGAAAGCCACATATTGAAACTGTTCACCTGTTACACCATTTTTCGAACCAGAAATCTGATCATTTGATGCAGTTTTATTATTTTTATTATCAGGCGCCTTTTGTAGCTGCCAAAGTGAAACTAAAGCACAGAATGCGATTCAAACGTATATTTTCACTTTAATAAGGACAGAACCATTAGCGCAATGCCAATTACTTTTAAACTCAGAGTGACACGACTGGAATACCACAGCAGCTACGAATATCCGGTCAAACACCACCCATACTGCTTGATTCAAATTGGAAAAGCCAAGGATTCTACCTTCATCTACAAAAATCCAGGATTTAATCCCGAATGGAACCAGTTGTTTCAGGTTACTGCCAATGGAGCCGACTCAACACTGAAATTTCGAGTATTCAACAAAATTTCCCTTGAAGAGGAGGATATTATCGGAGAAGGTGAAATTGAACTCGAGAAAATAAACCGGCCAGGAAAAAACAGTCATAGAATAAAACTCATTTCTTCTTATGTGAATATCGGTTGTCTGGTAATCGGGAGTGAGCTGCTGACGGAAAGTCAAAAAGTTGAGCAGGATTGGGTAGAATCTGATAAAATTGTCAACTTGAACCCTGAGTTGCCAATAAAAAAAGCCTATCTCTTGGACCAGAAGATAGTCCAGAGTGACGAGGTTAAAAATTCTAAAGAATCGAATGAGAACAGCAAGAAAGAAAAGCCCAAATCCAGTGGATGGAAATTTACGAAATGGTATGACTTTCTCATGAAAAAGGATTCGCCAATACAAAAAAGAAGCAAATCTGCCGAAAAAATAAGCGGTGAGAGGACTGGGAATAAAATGTCGATGAGGAATGATTAGACGACTCTAAGAGTCTGATGATCAGAAGGATCCATTTTTCTTTACAAACGTTTTTTTCATTTCATATATCAATTTAAGGAACGTGAACTCACGTTGCAAATTGAATTTAGGATGGTGAAAGAAGTTTTAAATTACATAACTGTTGGCATTTTTCTACCTATTCTATTTATTGTATCGCTCTTGCATCAAATGATTATTTTTCTTTAATAAACTTAACTTCTTCACATAAGCAAATTCTACATGCGATTAATCTCAAATTAAATAGAATTCGTTATGAATGACCTGCAAAACTCTCTCCTGAGAAGAATTCTGCTGAATGTTTGAATTTGACTTATTATATCGGTGCTTAAAAGCAAGGATTCTTCGCATAATATCTCACTTAGAGAAAGTAGATTTTATGGTTTTCAATTTCTTAACTAAAATGGCAAATAGAAAAATATTCAAAGATATTGAAATTTTACTCAAAGTACATCCTTAAAAAATTAAAAAACTTCTTTGGGTAGAAAAGTAAAATTCAACATATTTTCTGTTTGTTGGATAAGAAAACGAACCGGTTAGATTTGCTATGTCATTGTCTGTTATAAATATGATTTAGCCGCCTGAGCGAGGTATTCAAGATATGGTGAATTTATTTTTCAAAGGCCTTGCTAATAATGCTAACATTTGCCAATTTCTTCAATATCCAATGGTGATAGCCAATCCAAAAATAAACTTAGCAGAGCATGATGGGAATTAATTCAACAAACCGAGGTTGAAATATTACTTGGCGATTGAGTTAAATTAGGCGGCGTATTTCCTCCCTACTTTTGAATAACTCTATTCAATGGCATGAGCACTAGCAACAATATCTCAAGAAAATGCAGCAAAGAGCAAATATTTGTTTGTTGATATCCTAAGTACAGAAGGAATGAACATCTTACGCAACGTTCCTTAATCCAGGCAATTGGACTTAGAAATAAACTCGATAGACCAAATCTCATGAACTAATTCGTCCTTCACTACTGATTACTATATTGTGGTATCTAACACACAGCGGACTAAATTAGTTCTTCTTTTTCTTAAGAGACAAACTCTGACACATTAATTTCCGCTGCAATTATAGTTCATTCTAAGTTTTGGAATTCGTTACCAGAAAAAACGAGAAGTTCGAAGTTAAATCGAAATTAAAGCATATATAAAAGTTTAATTCGCAAAGCAAACGGACAGTTCGGTTGAATTATAAAAAAGCAAGCTTTAGGAAGAAATTGCATGGAGCAGCTGAGGACTGCAAACACAGTATTGCCATGAAAAACACCTCCAAGATTGAATGGAACAATAATGCTTTCTTTTTCCCTTGTAGTAGATGTTGAGAAGAATTGAATTGTTGCTTTGTTTTTGGTTTCTGCCGTAAAGTTTTGAGCTATTTTTATCATGTGTTAGTCTCAAGAAACGTATAATTTATATATAGACCTTTCGAAATTAGATTCGCTCTATTTTAAGTAATTTAAAACAGAACATTGATTCATTCCTACTGTTCACTAACATTTCGTTTTGAGCTCTGTTGGAGAACTTTTTACCCTTTGAACTGCCAATTTCGAAGCAGCTTTCAGCAAGTGTAACTTAATATATACTATAAACTCGAAGGGAAGTATCTTCAATTGATAATTTCCTAATTTCCTGATGCCATTCGTAGAGTTAAACATGCGACAGCAGCCAGTTTCTTCGATGATAAACAGTCAGCAAGCCAGGAATGCTATTTCATTGAGATTAGGTAGATAAAAAGCTTTATCATTGAATAGAGGACTTTTTTTAGAGCATTTTACAGTAATTAACGGTAAAAACGGGATACTAAACAACTTTAAAGATTCACAATCTGGAAATCGATTATTGTTAAAATTCATTTAATTTCCTCTTAGAAAAAGTATTTATCAGGAAATGGAGGCTGATTATATCGAAAGGGAGCAAATCATCGCTAGAATTCGAGCAGATATTGATTCAAGAAAGGAAAGAATTACTGCCGAAGTACAGAAAAAAAGTAAAATTAATACTAGTCCCAAAGCTGGAGAAGGCAAATGGTCCTCAGAAGAAGATGAGGCATTGAAGAAAGCAATAGAGATACATGGAGAAAAAAATTGGAAAGTGGTTTCTACGCATGTTCCTAATAGATCTCCACTTCAATGCCTGCACCGCTGGACTAAGGTCCTAAGGCCAGGTATTGCTAAAGGTAAATGGACTTCGACGGAGAATCGGCTCTTGAGGGATTGGGTTGCAGCGAATGGTCCTCAAAAATGGTCTGACTGCGCAAAGGTCATAAAAACCAGAAATGGAAAGCAGTGCAGAGACCATTGGCTGAATAAGCTCAACCCGGAACTAAAGAAAGGGAATTGGACGCAGGAAGAGGATAGCATAATATATAATTTGTACAAAAAGTATGGAACGAGCTGGGTTAAGATTCAAAAACACCTGCCTGGAAGGACAGAGAATGACGTGAAAAACCGTTACTATTCGACTCTACGACGCATTGAACTTCGGGTGGATAAGAATAAGAAGGTGAAAAAAGAGGAAATAAATGGTGAGTGTTCGGATGTCTCAGAACCACATCCTACAGCGATAGAAGATTTATCCGAAGGTGATACAGAGGAAATTCAAAGAGCAAGACAAGAAGGCGAGAGAGAATTGAAAAAATCCATGAGCGACAAATCAATGAATCTGAAAGAGTTGAGTCAGGAACGAGATATTGAGACTAAATTAACAAATTCTCTGGCTTGTATTCCTCGAATCAAAAGCAACGATGTTTGCAAACAAGAGGATTCTGTAAGCGAAGAATTTGCCATAAAAATTGAATCTTCAGCAAATTCAAGTGAACTTTCAACCCAAAAGCGGGAAACTCAACTCTGGCGTGACAGTCCAAAGAGTATGCCAACTCTAAATGATGCAAGCATCCTTTCCAGAGTGGCTACTAGCAAAGTCATGACAACTCGCTCTAGCAATCAAAGGGAGCAACCCGATGCTTTTAGAAAGTCAGCAGAACCAAATTGGAGCCGGGCTCCATGTGATCTCTTCAGCAATCCGTTCGTACCTATCATTACCAAAGATAGCCTAATATCTGCTTTTCCCGTCGCAAGAAACCTCGAAATACACCAGAAACTGCGATTTTTCGAGAGTTCACATAACTATTTCCAGAGCACAAGCCATGAGTTTGCACTTCATCCACTTTTTTTAAAGGAACAAAAGCTGTCACTTCTTACTCAACAAATTAAAAAGCTCGACGGCATGCTCCATGAGTTCAAAGCTATCACGGAATTCGCTTCCTCCACCTTCAGCAGGATCCAACCTCCCAACCGGTATGATTCTATTTTACAACGACCTGCTCCATGGTAGACTGTATTTTCTGCTTAACAATTTAGACTCTCCTTTGGAAAGGTTTACTTCAGCCTTTCAAATATGAATCCTTTTTGTTTGGAAATTAAGAAAATTGCGTTTGTTTGTATAGAAAATATTACACCTCCTATACGACCATCATCTGTCAATGATAATTATCCATATATAGGTTAGAAAGTACTCCTCTCAACAATTATTTTCCTTGCAATAAACCGACATCTCATCCAGCACTTCCAGAGGAAGATTTCTCTCAATGCTTGGTCTCTCGGCTGAAATTGGACCAAAATATTAAAATGCATATCTCTATACATGTGACCTGCGTTACAAATCTTAATCAGTTAAATCTTACCGGAATTAAAAATATCAATCATAAATTGAAGAACCAATTAACTACCTCAGATCTTAGGAAAAAATGTCAGATAACAAACTCTCACCGAAAGACTATTCACAAATCCCTTCTCCTTCAAGCTCCAAAGGTCCCTACCTAGATAGCTACGCGATGGAGCAACACTTTAAAAAGCAGATTGGAGTGCTTCTCGCAGAAAACGAAAGACTACGCGAGACGATAGATCAACTACAACGAAATTCTGTGGCTAGCGACCTTGAGGCCAAACTGCAGCAAGTCATTGACGAATATGACAAAGTAAACCAACTGTTAATCACAGCTAGACAAGAGAATGCAACTTTGAGAGATCAGTTAGCATCTAAAGGACTCTCATCTGATAGAGTGAATTATCTAGACGCCGAGAACATCCGCTTAAACGCAGCTATCGCAGAGCGGGATCGTCAAATGGAGCAATGGAGGGCGAAAGCTATCGAAAGCGATGCAGTTAAATTCCAGCTGAAGGAATTACAAGGGAAATATTCCCAGCTCTTGCAAGAAGCTGATTCATTAAGAAATCAGTTAAGATCAAGCGCATCTAAGGATGCAGACCATAGCACAAAGCTTTTATTGCAGCAGAAGGACACAGAAATCGATAAATTGCATCAGCTTAACGCTTTGAAGTCAAATGATATCGAAGGGCTGAAAGCTCGAATCGTTGAACTCCAAAGCACGATTCCTCAGCTTCCTGAACTCCAAATTAAACTGAGAGTTCTCATCGAAGAAAATGAGAGGCTATCAGATGCTCTAAGAGAGCGAGAGCTTGAAAATAACGATTTGAGAGACAGACTTGTTCAAAATAACGCTCGAGATTCCCATAGAGGGCGTCTTGAAAGCGAACTAGAGTATTACAAGGCAGAAAACAATAAGTTGCAGGCTACTCTGGCTTCAAGAACTGCCGAGGCAGAAGGATATAGAGCGCTTGAGGAAAAAGTGATTGAGTTAGACAGCAAACTCGGGGTGCTTACCAACGAAAACCATCGATTAAATAGTATTATCAATGATCGTGGAAAAGAACTTGAGGGCATGAGACAAATGGCAATTCAAACTCCTGATTTGGAAAAGAAAATCCACTATCTCGTACAAGAGAACGATCGACTCAACGAACTCAATAAAACCAATATGAGGGAACTTGGCGCACTCAGAGCAAGAGCCGCTCATGCTGAAGGTATCGCAGCGCTGATTCCAGAGTACGAAAACAGGTTTAAACTACTTGGACAGACGCTCTCGGAGAAGCAGAAAGAGGTGGGAAATCTCAGGAATCAGATTAATGATCTCCAAAACGACTATGCTCGTGCGAGAGGATTTGAAGACAAGCACAATCGCTTAATTGCTGAAGCTGACCGTTTAGAAAAAGAAGTCGAAGAGAAAAAGAAGACCATTGAGGATCTGAGAGGGAAAGCTGATCAAGTCGATGCTTTGGCTTTCCAAGTTTCTGACCTCCAGGATAAGATAGCGAGGGTCTTGGATGATAACGAGGGGCTACAAGCAGCTTTGAATCAAAAAGACGTAGAAGCTGATACTCTTAAGAGAAAAATAATTACTCTTGCAGAGCTTGACAGCAAACTTGAATTCTTACAGGAGGAGAACGCGTCGTTGAAAAAGGAGCTTGCTAACGCCAAAATCCGCCTGGCTGCGCTTGAAGGACTCGATGCGAGGTCGAAAGAAACCGAGGATCGGGCAAGACGTGCGCAGGATGAGATCGACAGGCTGCATAATCTTGTGGATGACAGAAATCGAGAGTTGGACCAGGTCAGAGCGAAGTTGGTTGAAAACGCGCAGTGGGTGCATAAAGCCCAAGCTTATATGGCAGAGAATGAGAGACTAACAAATTTATTGGGAGAACGGGATCAAACAGTAACTGACTTAAGGACGCAGCTTTACGGGTTTGATGCGATGAAAGATAATCAAAGATATATGGAGCAGCAGCTTCAGGCGAAGAAAGATGAGGCGGATAAATTGAATAAGGAGCTGACACAGGCGCGAAATAAAATTTCGGCGCTTAGCGCTCTCGAACCAGAGATCAGAGCGAAATGTCAGGAAGAAAAGCGACAAGAGATAGTAAGGATTGATATATGATTTATTTTTTTAAACAATATTTTAAAATATATAGGAGGCGGCTGTTAATGAAGTGAACAAGAAAGCAGCGATCGAGAAGAAATCATTGGAAGGAACGATTAATTTGCTGAAAGACAAGAATGAAGATTATGAGAACAAGATTCACAAACTGCTTGGAGAAAACGATCGCCTTACTGATATGATAAATGAAAAGATCTCAGACTTAGATAATCAAAGAAGCAAATATCAAGCGCTTGAAAGAAATAAAAACGAAGAGATACAGGATCTGAAAGATCATTATGAGGATAAGATAAAAAGAGATATTGTAAAGCTATTATTTGGAATGTAATTCGATTGATTTGTAATAAATAAATTAGGACGCTGCTCTTGCGATTCAGCGAGCTAAGTGGGATGATGAAGTTGCAAAGCTTAAAGACCAGATTGATGAGCTTGAAAGACAAATCAAAGAGCTTGAGTCCGAAATTGAAGGTTACAAACAGCGGCTGAATGCAAAGACTGAAGAAGCTGAAGATTGGCGAAAAAAGCATCTGCAATTAGAAATCCAAAGAGCCCAAGAGCTCGAAGAGCTTCGGAAACAGTTTGAAACGTACAGACGCTCAAATATTGTAAACGAAAACGCTTGTTCTGTTTCGTAATCAAAGCCTTTAGGAAGCGAGAGAAGCACAAATAAAATTCGATGCCGAGAGAATCGCTTATGAAACTCAGATGTATCAATTAAAGCAAGCCCATGATGAGCTCGAAAAGCAACAACCCCAGCTCGTTGCAGAGAACAAGAGACTTACGGAAGCACTTTTTGACAAGGCTAAGGAGATTGATGATCTCAACGGCAAGCGAAATAAACTCGAAGAGCAGATGAGAACTGAAATAGATGATCTTACTTCACAAATAGAGCTTCTCAAAGCCAGCAACCAAGTAAATTCTGAAAATGTCTTCGAAGGCGCTAAAGTGTTTGTTAGGATGCTAAACAGCTTGAAATTCGGTATCAATCAGAGACTACAGCGCAACAAAGCCAAATTAAGCAATTGAAAAGCATGGTAGACAGCTATAAGCAAGACATTGAGAAACTGCATCAGCTGATAAATGACAGAAAGCAAGACTATGATAAACTCCATAAAGAGGTAAACTTTTCCTTTGAGTCGCAAATTGCTTACGTTTTTCTCTAGTTCAAGGAGCTTCAGAAGAATTATGCTGGACAAGATGCTCAGAAATTAGAGGAATCAATCGCCAATGGCTTAACTAAGGAGAGGTTCGAGTTGATGAAGAAGCAAATCGATGATCTGTAATTAATTAACCAAACTCTTTTTCGGTGATGTGAACTCAATCGAAATAGTGAGCATGCGAAAGAAGATTATAAGAAGCAAGCTGAAAGAAACAGCAATGAATTAACTAAAAAGAATAAGGAACTACTAGCGAAAATCCAAGAACTTGATGGCTTGAAAGCCAAGTACCAAGAGGCGGTGGAAAATTATGAAAATCTAAATAACAAGGTAGGCAAGTTTTAGCTGTTTTTATTTAACAGAATGACTTGGTTTTAGCTTTTCCAGAAACTTATAGAAGGAGAGAGACCTCAAGCTATGAGAAATCTATTCAGTTCAGGTGTAAAGATGCAATCCCCTTAGTATCAAATGAAATTTGATCTTATAGTCTTACATTTCACATATCTTAGCAAATCTTAAATATAACGAATTAAAGAATTTTATAGTCTCAAGTTGATTCGTAACAAACTTCACATGGAGAAATGAAACAAAAAAATTTTTTTTTTGTGGTCTTTGTTAACAAAACAAAAAAATGAACTTACAACATGTAGTGCTCTCTAACTCACACGTAGCAGGTTTTTATCGATTCTGAAATAGCTGAATCCTGTGTCTTTGATTCATTATAATATTAACTTAACTATGAGTCAACAGTTGATTTAACATTTTGTTTTTATTCATTGTTCACGCTGCCGAAAGCTTACAAATAAAGCGATAAAATACTATCATATCTACTCATTATCTTGATTAAGAAGAACTTTAAGCTTACAAAACTCGATTCTCGAGTTTACCAAGACATTAAGCAAAATACTCCTTCATTCTACTTGTGTAATCATAGAAAAATACCCTGTTTCTGTGGTATTCCGCCTCCTTTTCAAACTCTGGCACTCTCTCTAACGCAGCTTCAAATTTCACTCCATTTTTCAGACGCTGAACGATCTCAATCAAAACAACAACCGCCTTATAATGGAATCTCAAACATCTCTGTCTCTCCAAATTAAGCACCTCCGCGAAATACTCATGATATCCGACTTTAGGATCCCTCAATGTCGCCTCAAGCTCTTCCTCACTCTTCTTGCATTTCTTCAAGGATTCTTCCAGCAAATTCTTCATCATTTTCAATGCTTGAAGCTCTAAATGAGCGTTTTTGGGATTGAATAGATCATCAATGGAGTGCGCTTTATATTTCCAATTGACCGACTTGAAGAAGTTGAGGAGATCATACTCAAATTTCCTTCTACGGAGTTTGAACTTTTTGACCTTCGGTACTTGATAGCTTTTGATTTCTCCAAGGAGCCAGGTGTTTCCATTCAGATACTCGAAATAGGGGAGTTTGAAATGAACGTGATCGTATTTATTGAATTCAAGTGCTATTCCGTACCTCAGCAGCATGAGGCGGTTCGATAGCCTTCCATAGCAGAAGAAGACCTGAGATTCTTTCTCGAATTGGTCTTTCCAGGACGCTTTCATGACAAAAGCATCGAATTTATCCTTCTTCCATTCTTTATCCTCATCAAACAGCTCTTTTGGAAGCTTCTCCTCTTTCTTGAGCCCTCGCTTGAACGTTTCAAACTGCTGAAGCTTGATATCGCCATCTTCCATGCCGAGATCTTCCTTATAATATTTCCACATGGAATTTTTGAATAATGTATTATCTGCTTCAATCTCCTCCAGAGCCTTCTTAGCGTCCTTTACGGACAATTTTCCTTGAGAAAAACTCTTCTCGAGGTCATCGAGATAAAAACTAACTTCTTTGATGTATGATAGCGTCATCGAGTCCACCCAGTTCAGTTTCGTCACGAAAAATTTCCGAATTTCTTTGATAGTATCGAAAATTTCCTCGCTATCATCATCCTGAGGTATCTGCGCTTTCTTATAAATGGGCCCAGTATCTCCGTCCTTCTCATACTCGAAATCTGAATCCTCATCTTGCTCAACACTGTCATAGGAACCATCTGAGCTCTCAAACTCGTCCATTTCTTCCTGGGTTATTTTCTTAGGGTCATCGAATTTGTGATCCTTAGGTCTTGCCGGGTTGCCTTCATTGTAGCGGAAATCGTAGTACACGTCCGTGCATTCGTGATTAAAGAGTTCTGCCATCGGTACCATAGTCACATGCTCAAAATATTTACCGAAGCAACGTGTGGTAAGGTGGATGTATATCCATTTGATATTTTCATATGTGAAAAACTCCTTTTTCAGGATGTCGGGATGCTTTTCCGCAATGTCAAGGAGCGCTTTCGCTTCTTCTTCGAAATCTTTTCGAGTCTTTTTCGCGAGTCTGACGAGAGATCTATCTTCGAGTAGTTCTAGCTCCTCATCGGACCAAAAGATGACGTAGTCGATCTCTCGTGGCAGCATTTTGATCAAGTAATACCACTCAGATTCTTGCCCACGGCCATATTCGCAGAGGATGTATGTCAAAAGCATATGATCCTCCCAAGAGCTTGTTTTGTATGGAGAGTAGTAATCGGGATATTGCTTGAATATAGGCTTGAGTTCGGAGAACCAAGCATGGTAGGTTGTAAGCAAGAGCTTGCGAGGTACTTCCATCAATATAGAGTCAGAGTCGATGTCTTCGGTAGCATAGACGCCGGTGTATTCCAGCCCATTATGAATCTTGAATCTGCCAATGTCAACTTTATTCATAATAGCTCCGTTGGACTTAAGGAAGTCTAAATAGGCTTCAAGCTCAGGATCTTTTTCAGGTCGAACGAAGCTCGAGTCTTTCTTCCTGAGGTTCTTTTTCTTGCGCAGATATTTCCCCACAGAGTATTTATTCGTGCTTTCCGGTTCTTGTTTCGCCTCCATTTTTAAACAAATTCAAATAAAATTTTTTTGAAAAAAGTAGATTAAGGAAATCAGATTAATCTATCAATAGGTGTCATTCAACGTTGCTTTTATTAGGAGAACGAATTGAAAAGGACACAGATCGGTCCAAGCGTTTTGTGAGCAGCGTTGACCTATTGGCTTGATTAGAGTAAATCAAAATGATGCGAGAAAGATTTTTTTTTTGTTCGTTGCAACCGCACAAAAGATTTGTTTTTCGTTTTTTGCAAACGCTCAGAAATATGAAATTTGTAACTCAAAATGACAGAAATAGAATTCAATGATAATAATTGGGAGCGTCTTGAGATCGATGAATAGAACGGATCGCATTCAACTTATGATTTTGGATCAAGAAATGTCGCCTGCTATTAAGAACACGAGAAAACGTGTCTGTATCAAATTGGTATCTTTTTCTCCTATAGGACTTCAGAGCTCTAAAATCGTAGTCGCTTTATTGAATATTAGTATAGGATCGTGCTATAATTTCTAATAGCTCAAATTTTTAGCAATACAACTGGAGCTTCGGCCTTTTTCAAAGTCTCCAAACCCAATCTAGTCGCCAGAAAAAACATTAAAATGTCATATTCAACAAGTATCGAACGTCTTCAAATTATTTTTTGTTTTTGGAAGGCGACAAGGTGGGACAACGTGTTAAATAGCGTATTTACTAATATATCTTACAAACCTTTAATTGGCAGAAATTTCTTTGCGTAATTCTTATAATTACGACTTCGTATTAAAAATATACGCAATGCAAGACAAAATGTTCACTAATGAAAAGGATGAGTCTGAGCTCTTTCGCAATCAAAACAAGTGGTATTTCCTGGTGTTACTCTGCCTCTCAAGCTTGGGTTACCTTTACAATTCCCAAGCCATTCCAACGTTGCAAGTTCCCCTCGAAAAAGAAATGGGCCTCGACGAATTGGCCTACAGTCGCCTTCTGATCGCAGAAGCGATTCCGGGCTTCCTCTTCCTTCTCGTAGGTGGCTACTTAGTTGATTACTTCGGCGCGGTTAAGAGCTTCTTGGCTTCCAGCGTAATTATCGTATTAGGCCAAATTATTTGCACTATCGCTGCATATAAATACAGTTTCCTTCTCTTCGTCCTCGGAAAAATTGTCCTTGTTATCGCCGGCGAATCGGCTATGCTCTCCAGGACCAAGATAATCCGGATGTGGTACTCAAACAACGAATTAGGACGCTCAATGGGTTCAATGGTCGTTATGGCAACTGTCGCAACTATAATTTGCGACCTCGCTTACCCGAATCTTTATCAAGCCAAGCAATCATTGGGTTTGCCTTTCTTAGTGGGAGTAATCGTTTGTGTCGCCTCAGTTTACTTCTCTGTGAAATGCGTGCAATTACACCAAGACATGTTAAACCTCAAAGTAACAATAGATAATGAATCAGAAGGCAACAAAGGTGTTTCTTATAAAAGTTTGATGGAGCTCCCAGCCATCTTTTGGATGATTGTGTTTGCTGTCAGCTGGACAATGATCGGCGCCGCACTAGTGAAAATATATCAAAGCAAGTTTTTACAGACCGAGTATCATTACACTGTGGGTGAAGCTGGTTATTTCCTCGCATTTTCGCAAGTTATGACTGCAATTGCGACACCGTTAGCTGGAATTATCGCGGATAAAACCCAGAAAGCGACGTTATCCATGATCGTTTCGATCGGTTTGATTCAAGTCAGCACGCTGCTCAATATCAGCATCCCAAGATGTGAAAAATGCCTATGGCCAGCAGTACCAATCGTGGTTACGAGTTGTGCTGTGGGTCCTCTTATGATGATGGCCTATTCGAGCGTAATGAAATTAATGGATGAGAAAGTGATGGGAATGGTGACTTCTATGGTTCCGATTCTGATTGGTGGACAGATGGTTATCTTTGCAACCGTTGCGGGGTATATCGCCAACGCGACGGTAGATGTATATGGTTACAAGTACGTCTTTATCTTGAGTTTGGTAATAGGCCTATTTGGCTTGGCGTTGTCCGTGTACTTGCACTACTTTGATTTAAACAATGGAAAGAGGTTGCAACATCATAAAAATAGCTTGAAAGGTCTGCTGGAAATGAAGCTCCTTGGAAAAAGTAGCGAGAAGAAACAAACCGATGAAGGTGATAGAGAGATGACGGAAAGAGTTTAGAAATCGCCTTTAGTTCTTGAATATCAAATGATATTAGGTATTATTTAACAATCTAAGTGAATGTTCTTGAGTAATGCTGCATTTTTTTGAGCAGTCAATACAGAGAATATGATTTTATTGAAAAATCAAAAATGATAAAAGAGGAGTATTACTTAAGGAAAATATCTCTATTAAAATCTTTTAGCTGAAGAAATCAATTATGAATATATACAAAGACCCTTAGCAGTTGTTTTCTTGAAATAAAAAAATCGATGCTTGAGCAATCTTCTTAACCATCAACTCACATTAGCATTTGATTTTATTCTTTATGTCATTTATTTTCAAAGAGAAAGGCTCTCAATCAAATTCAAAAGCATCAATTGAATAGAATCAATTTATTTATCTCCTCCGTAATTTCATTTTTCTCTTATACTTTCAAGAACTAATTCATATATTTCTTTAATTTATGGATCGTATCATTCATACGCTTTCATCACTGTGCTTCATTCAATTATTGAGCTTGTTCTTCACCCGTCCAAGTTGCAAATCCGGGCGCAATAAAATATTTAATATATCCTTCAGTCTTTCGATATGCCTTTATACTTTCCACGTTCATCCTCTCGTGCAATTTTTTTAGGTTTGGCCAGGAATCCAAGCTCTTCTCATCCATTCTTAGCAGCAAATCAAGCACATTGAACAAATAAAAGTCCGCCCAGGTTAGATACTCCAAAGGATAATCCTTCTCACCAAGAGCTACAGAGAATTTCTCCAAAAACGGAGAAGCTTTCTCAGAAAGCGTAGTGTCTCGGACCTTCTCGTATTCAGGGTTTAAAGCAAGATCCTTTACTACCTTAAACAAGTCCTTCGCTACACCATAATTCTGGTGCACTCTGATACTGTCCAGATCATTTTTCCCAAATAAATCAGGATTTCCTACTTTGAGAGCAGCGTATTGCAAGGTAGCATAACTCTCAGTAATCACTGTTTCGCCGTCTATTATGTATGGAATATTTGGGAAGGGAGTTTTCAAGGCAGGTTTGTCTTTTTTAAACCATGAGTCTGGGTCAGTGTACAGCTTATCTTCGAACTCGATGTTATGGTAAACGAGGAGCCATCGCGTTGGCTGAGAGAGGTTCTGGGATGCCCAATATCCAAGCACAAGCTTTTTCTCTGCCATGGAAAATTATTGCGAATCAAACTAACAATATAAAATATTTTGAGGATATACTTGAGGATATTTCTACACAGAAACTTAAGGAGAATCCTCTATTTGTTTGCTTTGAATTCGTTTGAAGTAGAAATAGAAACCCTGATTTACCAAAATTGATAGAGTTGATTCATGATATATAGAGCTGCTATGTATACTAAAAGCCTTGAATAGAGATACTAATACCTGCTAGAAATAAAAATTTAAAAAAGTGAAGTTAGTAAAGTAGTTAATATAAACTGAAGTAGTATTATTAACGCAAGGTAATATACTAAGGTAGAATGCCATTCGTCAGTTTTTGATAGGCGTCGTATTTATTTGTTCTCCAATTGTCATAACTCGATTCGACAAGTTTTTCAATGTGATCATAAACCTTGAATAAAATGTGGAATAACCATGGATAGCAAAATTCATTACTTCTATCTCAGTTGCAGACTCCTTGAATCTTTCCCTAAATGCTTTCTCTTCGAAATTCTCAAAGCAAGGAAGATCTGACTCGTTTCTCATAATATTTAGCAGATTCACAAAAGAATCTAAATGCTTGCGAAGTTGCATCAATCCAGTGAATAACTGAATTTTGAAATAACTAAACGTTCCAGAATGCAGCCCACCGCAAAGTTCAACGTATTCCTATGCAAATTGACTCAGCTCAGAAAAAAACGCAAAGAACTTGTACCTGTGTCAATTTGAACGGGACTTTTTCAAAATTCACGTTTCCAGGAGAACTCGAAAAGAGATATCCAAAATCAATGTGTATCATGTATCCTTTGGCGTCAATTAGGATATTCCCATTATGTCTATGTCAAAAAGAGAGAGAGTTAATATTATTGCAAATCAAGTCATCTACCGATCTTTAATGTTTAAGAGATACGTGAGCAATGAGTAAGCGGCTAAGCTGTCCATGAAATTTTTTCGAGCTTCTTCAAACTCGCGCTTAAACGTTCTTACATAGAAGTCTTTAAGACTTTTAAAATTCTCCGCACTCTTCTTTATATGGTCGATCGACACTGAATCCGGGACGTATTCTACATTTTTCATCAATTAATAAGAGCAGTTAATTTGAAAATATCGTACCAATTATCCCTGCGTCCTCGGAAATTACGATGATATCATAAGGCCTCAGTCGCAGGGATAACCCAGCATCTTCCCAGATTCCCTGAAATTGGTGAATCAATTGCATAGCAATCAACTCCTGTCTTAAATCATCCCCTCCTTTTACAATGTACGGTCTTATTTTGTAAGAAGAAAAATTACGAAAAGGTGAACTAGCTGTAATTTGTTGTATTGTTGATTCCCATGATTGCCCGAATGAGGTTGTCTCTTTTTTCAGTTCTACTTCTTCGTTGAGCCAAAGGAACTCGAGCAAATCCCGTTTGTCGATCCTTTTATGAATGCTTGCTAATATCCTATCGACTCGCTCTTGATGACTGCTCGGCATATACAGCATCTTGTGAATTTCAAGGTATTTGACATAATCTTCTAAGGAGAACTGCCTAAGACTTGGACGCCTTTGGCGTCTTCGATGAGCGTTGCCTTTTCCTTCTAAACTTTTGCTTCGTTTCATGAGAGAAGACGCAGGGAATGTTTCTTTGAACCTCCTGAGATTTTCAGAGTGCTGAAGATCTCTTAAATAGGTGTCATATTTTCCATCTGTCTTCTGAAAAAACTCTTCTAAAGAAGTTCGGCTAAACAGTTCTGTCGGCTTCGGGCTTGCTCTGCTATCGGGCTGAGTAGAGGATTCAGTCTCAAGACATTCAGTATTGACAAGCAGGCTTTCAAAATTGATGTCTGTTATTTCTGTTGAAGTTAATGCAGAAATGAGTATTGAACTTCGACTTAAGCTTTCAAACTTTTCTTCTTCTTGAAGTATTATATTAGAAAACTCCTGACTCTCTTGGGTCCTTTGTTCTTCGGTAAATTGTTCTATTTGCTCAGTGTTTGTCTCGTAAGCAGTGCTCCCTTTTCGAAGCTTCTCATGGGTCTCACAATTCGATACTCTGGGTTTCAGTCGAACAGAAAGCCGTCTTTTCGGAGTTGCTGATTTCTCTATGAACGATTGAAAGTCTTTCGGACTGAGCGAGAAATGAAACTTCAAAAATGCTGTTGGAAATTTACTCAATCGTCTCAAACACTACCATAACAGGGACACGTAGTCTTGTATTGAAGCATCTGATCACTTCTTCATTAATTCTAACGACCTTAGAAATCCATTAGCTCCTCTATACTGAGACAATATTACCATATAAGAATTGTTATCCGCGACTTTTGCGAATGGGAGCTGAATAACCTCAAAGAACTTTGCTGTCCCTCTTGACAAATAATATGAGATTAATTCTTTAATCCGTAAAATTGTTGTTACCTATCTAGCTTTGCAGTGTGTCTCTCACTTTTAATCCATGAATTGATCTCCTTAATATATTCTCGGACAATTTTAACTCGATGTTGCTCTTCGAACTGCTTTAATTTGAGAGAAAGTTCGACCAATATGTCCATTGATTTTTGCGCCAGGTGCACAGAGGCTTTATATCGGTTCATTATTGCTTCATCTTTTGCTTCCACTATCAAATATTCGGTTTACTTGCTGCATAAGTGCGACATGTACTTTCAAACTGTTTCTGACTTCCATTAAGACTCTGCGTCTGATGAGCTTTTATCCTTGCATTCAGCGACTCTTTTTCGATTTTCTGTTCAAGTATTATTAGCGTTACTGAATTTACTAATGAAAATACTAATAGCAATGAACTCACATATTCTGTTCGAGCTTTGTTGCCTTTCAATTTGCGCTTTGCAAATGACTTCAGCAGCCAGGAAATCTGGTATTAAACGGGAAACTGAGATAATGCTACAAGAAAGTACTGGGATACCTTGAGAAATTGTATCAGATGTTCCTTACATTTATCCAGAATAAAACGTTGCATGGAGGAAGTCTGCTTTTGGATTAGGAGATAGCATATTTGAGGGAGATAGAAGTTAATTTCTCTATCTGGATAGCTATAGAGCTTATTCACAAGGTAATCATGTACACCAGGTTCAAGTTTCTTGCTAAGATATGACAAACAAACGTTAAGTGTGAAATCTTCCAACTTGGAAAGTCGAAGGAGGTATCCCGAGTCGCTTTGACTGTTGTTTCTTGCCCTGGCAGCGTTAACCTCACAATTCATAATTTCATAATTTTAAGTTTAATCCGACGAATTTAGTTGTTTGGAATTTAATCTATCAATTAGAACAACTTCAGAGTAATAATACTAAAGGTCTGAAAAACAATATCATAACGGAGGATGAAGAAGCTGCGATAATAAAGGTTTCGTGGGAAGTTATTTTTTATGTCGAAAGAATGATCAGTATCTGAAGTAATTAATCAGTACTCGCCCACGTTAACGAAATTGCTTATTTCAAACCTGAGATTTTGTCCAAAGCTTAACAAGAGAAAAGAGTCAACCAAGAAGGATTATCCTTTAACACGAAGGCAAAGATAAAAGGAAGTTGGAAAAATAAAAGCTTTGCACCGCCAAAAGGGAAGCCCGACTAACTTCAAAACAAATTTGAAATGAAACAAAAATGATAATGATGACTTAATAGAAGAGAAGAACACGGTTTGAGAGCACTTTCAAGAACAAGGATTGGGCTCTTCTTAAAATGTTTTATTCAGATATCCGGGAAACTTTTCGCAGACTACAGCTATTTCAGCGATATTAATAGTTCAAATATCACTTATTTCCATTACAAGAAGTAACTGTACACGGAGTACCAGCTGTAGAGAACGATGTACTAAATAAATTCGATATCAGATAAGACGAGATTCTTGAAAATCCACTATGAATCATAGATCAATCGAGACCAGCTCAATAAATTCTTCTTTTAAAATAGTAATTGCACAGCAGGAGCATGAGAAACGCTTTACAGACCTCTATGAACCTTCAAATTTTCATTGTCAGTTAAATCTTGGTTCTTTGTAAGCACTTCACAAGAATAGCAAAATGGTATAATTGTTCACTTTCATATATTTCTTTTTGATAATCACTCGAGCGTTCTACTCCCATCCCTACAAAATATGCACAAGTGCGAGTATTATCTAAGCACTTGGGCCAAGAGACCTTCCAAATTGGGTTTAGAACCCTTTCGAAAAGTTAATTAATTAAAACCTCACAGTTTTATTTTAAGCCATTATCATCAAATTATATTAACTCTTGAAAGACTAATCTGACAAATCTGAGTCATATTTTCTGAGAATCAACACAAGGTCATTTAGCATCAGAACAGCTGTATTGCTATGAAAATCTTTATTACATTGAATTCATGAGAAAAAATTAATTGTCAGAAAGGGAAACCAATTTTTTTTTTTGATTGGATCGTTGGGAATGGTGCTGAATAAGGCCGTTTATGAATCGAAAACTAGGGAGCTTTCATATATAACAATATATAACAAAATGTATTGGCACTTTTGACAATTCGACTAGGATCTTGAAATTGTAAACACTAGCCTCACCTGTAGGAGGACCAAGCGCTTACGAGAGCGAAATGTTAAACAAGGAAAAATGGAATTAGGTGAAAACTTTGAGGTGGACTTGATATCTCTTTTTAAATTCTACAATCTGCGTTTGAAACAAGTTAAATAAAGTCGTAATCAAAGATCAATTCCTTTTTTTGGATTTATCATTCAGATACCAAACAATTAGCGACGTTTAATACATTACATAACAATTTTCTCATCAAACACGTCCCAGCATAGAAAATTATATGAAGATGTTCTTGGTCTTAATTTTAGCAAGCTTCTACTGGATTGAAGGAGAAGCATCTTGTTTGTCCAGTGGTGATTGTGGATCAAGCGAACCATATTGTGTTCAGGGAAGTTGTGTCGCCTATTGTGAGTTGGATATTGATTGCCAGAGTGCATGGGCAGGTTCGACTTGCACTTCGGGTTTATGCACGTGCAACAACGACTCTCAGTGTCCTGGAAGATTAGTTTGCAGCAGAACTGCTCCTAAGCAAAATAGATGCGTTGCTTGCGAAACTCATGCAGACCGTGGTTGCACCTCAAGAGTGAATCCGATCTGCGACACTAGCCAAATGGCTGTTGCCGACCTCCTTTCGCCAACAACCTATGCTTGTAGAGCGGCTACTTCAACCAGCGAGTGCGTTCATAGTGTTTTGATGGTTTCAAGGGATCGAACGACCTTTAATACAGTCAATGGTCGTTGCATTCCTCTTTCATATGGTATTTCTTGTACCTCAGCTGATAGTTGTACTTCCCCTTCAGCACCTGTGTGCGATGGAACATCATTGTTTTGCAATATTCCTACTAATAATAATGATTGCACCAATCAGCCAATTAAAAAAGTTTATGTTGACAACAGTTGTGTGTTGTGTGGGTCAAACAGCGACTGTTCAGCCGGCGTCTGTGACACAACCACTGACTCGTGCGTAGAATGCATGAGCGATACCGATTGCACTGATGAGGCAAAACCTATCTGCTTCGGAGATTCCTGTGGCCCATGTCAATTTGACACAGACTGCGCTGGTTTCGCTACTAAGAAGCGCTGCAGCAGCTCCTCAAGAGCTTGCGTTGAATGTCTGAGTAATTTGGATTGTATAGTACCCACCGCTCCGATTTGCTCTCCGGCCGGGCAATGTGTTGCATGTTCTTCGGATCCAGAATGCGCTGATTTTCCTACTACGAAAGCATGTGATTCTGGTACAGGAGCTTGTGTCCAATGTACGAGTAATTCTCATTGCACAGTTTTAACCACTCCGATATGTACAGCCAATCAATGTGTCGGATGTATCTCCGATACAGACTGCGCTGACTTCCCTATCACGAAAAAATGCGACACTGATTCAGGATCAGGAGCTTGCGTTCAATGTCTTAGTAATTCGGATTGCACGGTCTCAACTTCTCCTATCTGCGCGTCGAATCAATGTGTTGGGTGCTCATTGAACACAGACTGCAATGGATTTCCTGCGAACATGAATAATTGCAATACTGCGACGGGTGCTTGTGTTGTATGTGTGAATAACGCACATTGTACTGTTTCAACCGCTCCTATGTGCTCTCCGACTAACCAATGTGTTGCGTGTACAGGGGATCCAGATTGTTCTGATTTTCCCACTACGAAAAAATGCCATTCTGGTACAGGAGCTTGTGTCGAATGTACGAGTAACACTCATTGCACTACCTCCACAATTCCCATATGCTCAGCAGCTAGCCAATGTGTTGCGTGTTCATCAGATTCAGACTGCAGTGGGTTCCCAAATAACAAGAATAAATGCAATACAGATACAGGTGCTTGCGTCGAATGTTTAGATAATTCACATTGCACGGTTCCAACTTCTCCGGTTTGCTCAACAAACAAGGAATGCACTGCTTGCTCTTTAGATTCAGACTGTAATGGGTTCCCTAATAATATGAATAGGTGCAAAACATCAAATGGAGCTTGCGTCGAATGTACGAGTGATTCACACTGCACGGTTTCAACGTCTCCCATTTGTAGAGCAAATCAATGCGATGCATGTCTCTCTGATTCAGACTGTTCAGGATTTGCGACTACGAAAAAATGCGACACAGATTCAGGATCAGGAGCTTGTGTCGAGTGTCTTAACAATTCAGACTGCACAGCTTTAGCCGCTGTTTGCTCAAATACCAATCAATGTACTGCTTGCTTATTAGACTCAGATTGCTCAGGATTTGCAACTACTAAAAAATGCGAAACTGCCACAGGCGTTTGCGTCGAATGTAAGGAGAATTCTCATTGCACAGATTCAACTGCCCCTATATGCTCAACAGCTAATCAATGTACTGGATGTATCACCGATACAGACTGCAGTGGGTTCCCAAATGACATGAATAAATGTAGTACTGGAACGGGAGCTTGTGTTCAATGTTTAAGTAATTCGGATTGCCAGGTATATACCGCCTCGGTTTGTTCGGCAACAAACCAATGTGGTGGGTGTACATCTGATTCTGACTGCACTGGGTTTATAAACAAGAGCAAATGCAATTTAGCTAGCGGTGCATGCTCTCCTCCCTGTACTGAATTTTGCAGCGTTTGTGCTTCCATGAGTACTTGCGCTGCCTGTGATCCTGCGTATTATCTGAAGAACGGTGTTTGTGTTCAAGATTGTGGAAGTGGCTTCTTCGGACACACCTTCTCATTAGAATCGTCACCAGCTGCCACCTATCTCGCTTGCAGTCCTTGTAATCTCACATGCAAAGAATGCCAATCCACGGCCGATAAATGCACAGCCTGCAATCTGCCTTATTTACTCGATGATTTTGAGTGTAAATCTACCCAGCCTGACCTCACTGTAACTCTGCAGGCTACATCCAACCCGCAGGTTTTCCAACTTGTTTTCTCAAGGCCAATAAGTATTTCTGGAGAACTTAGAGACAACCTCATCATCAAATTTTCCAATCTCAGCTCAGTCGATTTCAGCCTGAAATCCGTGACTCAAAAGGCAAACGCTACTATTTTTGAACTCACATTTGAATTTCAAAAAAGTATCAACATTCAAACTCTCAATATCACTTTTATTGATCCCAAATCAGTTACAGATGACAAAGGATATTTTGTCAACAAAGCTTACGTACAAACACAAACCATCAGATTCACTTACTTCACCCCTCAAGAAAAAGCTCTAATGGACACAGCAACAACTGCAGGCACCGCAACTGTGAGCGCTGTAATGGGGAGTTCAGCACTGATTGCTGTCATAGCAGGGAATCCTGCTCTCATGTTGGCATTAACGAGCATTTTCCAAATCACCAACTATCTTCTCTACTTGAATGTGAACTACCCTGAGAACGTGAATACATTCTTCGAGCTATTCTCAATCTCCTCATTATCTTTCATTCCAGACCCAATCGAAGTCCTTGTGCCCAAATTATATGAAGAAATGCAAGTTCCTTTGACTTCTCCTCCAAAATTCCTTGATAATGACACGGATGCTCGATTTCTTAATAATTGCGGCTTGATGCTGACTGGATGGGGCATTGTCGGTTTCTTATACTTAATTATCCGGTTACTGCTGTTCTCCTTTAGACTGAAAGGCTTTATCAGTCGATTATTCCTTTATTTGAAAAGTAAATTTGAATGGGGACTTATATTTGGTACTCTGATTGGAAGCTTTCCAAATCTATTCTTGGCTGCCATCCTTCAAATCAACAATCTTAATTTCCAAGGCTCTCTCAATGTAGCTTCAAGCATCCTCGAGTTAGCTTCTGCTATCGTTTGTATTTCTGCTCCGTTTATTTCTATCTATATCATCGATTCGACCGCTCCGGAATGGGGCTCAAAGCATCATCACGAGAAATATCAAATACTATATAATAGCTTCAAATTACTTGAGGATAAAGGGGAAAATGCGTCACCAGAAACCGCTTACTATCGCCGCAACTTCCTCGCTATCATGTTTATTAGAAAAATGCTCTATTTGTCAGCATTGGTCTTCGCCTACGATATTCCTCTCTTGCAAGTGACGTGTACAGCCTTTAGCGGATTGCTAATCATCATATGCATGGTGAAATTCAAACCCTATGAGCAAGGCAAAGACGCTTGGCTCAATGTAGGATCTGAAATCATATTGCTATTAACTCATTTGGTTATTTTCGTTCTCGGAGTGGATGATTTGACTCAAATGCTTTCAGATAATCAAAGAAAATATGTAGGATGGGCAATCGTTGGATTATGCTCCTTGTTGGTCATATATAACTTTTATTTCGTCCTGGTGGAGCAATTATCCCAATTTCGTAACTTTACGGGGCTTATCATCAAACTGTGGAGGTTAAAAAAAGGAGAGGCGTCCTTAGAGGTTGCTCCGAATTTTAAAAGGAGGCTTGCAAAGTCTAAAATTTCTGAGGGCAGAACGGGAAGTTCGTTAGTGAAACTTAAAAAGAGCGATTCGATCGTCACGAACAATGGCTCAATGATCACTCTGAATCAGAGCAAAGTATCGTGGGAAACCAGAGCTCCTCAACAAACAGTGAGAAGGAAGCTAACGAAGACGAAGTTTGTGAGAAAGATTGACGTTGAAATAAATGGTTTGCGAAAGTAAAAGCTCTGATTTCGCTCAATCGCTGGTTAGTTAGAAGGCGAGGGTTAGATAATTAATTGTTATTCTGTCGTTAGAATCAATATTATTTCAGATGTGTCTTAAAAGTTTGGGAAGATTTAGTTAGAAAACCAAGCGATTAGTATTTAAATAATCACACATTGAAACATTTATTTGAGTAAGGACTGTTTTTAGTATCTAATGAAAATTGAATAAACTCTTTTGGTAATAAAATTGAGAACTTTTTTGGTAAGTTGAGAAATTTAATTATTGGAGTATTAATACAAGTTTTCCTTTCGCTTTAGAGAAGTTAAAGACAAATGCGAAAGTGTCTAAGATACCTTAGAAAATTGAGAATATCACAAATGTAAAAGGAAGATTTCCATGTAGAAGGGCATATCCCAGGGCGAATGAACTTGGAAATATTTCAGCAGATGGAAATACGATCGAAAAGAATGAAGGAAATTTAGTTGTCAATGAGGAGATGGTCTCTTTCTCCAGCAAAGGCAAATATCACTAAAGAGGTAATAAAGTAAAAATATTGTTGGAAAATATTGAATTTTATGGTGCTT
>ENA-UOTX01000064-UOTX01000064.1-compost-metagenome-genome-assembly--contig:-NODE-64-length-104756-cov-11.949302_pt1 | contig 104756 bp, 70 predicted proteins | sample MGYA00238143_ERZ746982 | MGnify/ENA primary metagenome ERZ746982 (study PRJEB28758, sample SAMN06268862) | compost metagenome | isolation source: single cell | place: USA: California, Emeryville, Joint... | reverse complement strand
CGTGTTAAAGCAAATTACATTTCGATACTGTATATCGATAATCCTAGCAATTAAGCTACATCTATATTTCCAATGATCGAACTAGAATTCTGAGTTGTAAATGGAATTTTATAATTCTCATTAATCTCAAGCAAATAAAAATGGAACCTGCCCAACCAAAACTAACTCACATACATTGCGCAATTCATGAAAAGGAAATTATTCGGAAAGTTGGCATCAATAGTCAAAATTTGTGCATCCTTTGCGCTGATTGCTGCCTGGAAGGAAAACACGATCGGGAACTCTATTCTCTTGAAAGCTTTCTGAAACAAATTGCTCAAGGTTACTCAAAGATTCCAAAGCTAAAACAACTTCCTGAGTCTACTTACCATTTCCTCAACACAGAAAATGAAATCGTTGCTAGCTTTAGTCAGCATATAGAAAAAGAAAAAGAAAAAGTCAACATGATGTTTGACAAGCTTAGACAGTCTGTCTATCAAATTTTAGAAACGAAAAAACGACAGCTTATAGCCAGCTTAGAAGCTCAGGTGAAAGCATTCGAAGATGTATTAAGCTACTATAAGCAGAGTGTATCAAGGTATCATCAGCCAGAACATGCCATTAATGGCCAAGAATTAGCTGTCACTTTAGAATCACTGTACAAAGAAATTAGTAAGATCACCAAAGCCGGGGATCTGAAGAAATTGTTGGAGATGCATTATGAGGTAATGAAGAACAATGTGATATTTACCAAAGTAACGGAGGATAAAGGCAAGAAGATTGTGATGGAGGCTATTGAAATAATGGATGTAGAGTTTATGAAAATTCAAACATTGAAACCAGTAATTTCATTTGGAGTTAATAATGAGAGCTTTGAAGAGACACTCAAGAAATGGAATGAACAAGTTGAAACAACTATAAATGGATTGAAATTCGACGTTAGAGATCCTGTCAGGGCAATCAAATTGGAATTAGTAAGCTTACAGGTCGATTCAGAAATATTGAAGAAAGACTTTGAAAGTATAAAAATGATTGTGGATTGGGTGCAAGAAACAACAAAATCCAAAATTTGTCAAACGAGTCTGCTTTATAGAGGATCGAGAGATGGCTTTGAAGCGAAGGACTTTCATGCAAAATGTGATCATAAAGGACCTACGATAGTCCTCGTAGAAAACACAGCTGGATATAAGTTTGGTGGCTATGCTTCAGTCAGCTGGACCAGTTATGGCGGAGAGATTAAAACGCAAGAGAGTTTTAGTAGTTTTCTGTTTTCGGTTGACAAGAAACAAAAATTGCTATATCGACCTGAATCTAACCTGAAGACTTTGCATCATGATGCGTGGTATGGCCCAATTTTTGGGTATGGCTCTGCTTTGATCATCTTTGATCGATGCAATATTACGAATCGGAATTATTCTGATCCTTATTCTTATGAGAATTTGAAAGGTGGGGGATATATATCAGGGGATAAATATTTCATCGTAAAAGAAATTGAAGTGTATTCTATTGCACTCCATTAACATCTGGATTGAAATTGCTACTTCATAGCAGAGCATGTTCTCTGAGAAAACGCAACCTTTATTTCTGAACTATCATCAAATAATTTATGAAAATTTAGATTGCTTTCAACGTGTTTACATTAATCTAAATAGGTCTTTGAAAAATCCAATCTAAAAAATTCTAATAAATTTGCCACAATTAATAGCCAATTACAATTTCTCTCCTCTAACCCAAAATAAAACACTGAAACAATTCTATCACTTTGCAACAAGAATAAGTTTTTTCCCATTAAAGAATGATTACAGATCAATTTTTTGGTGTATAAACTCAACTTATTCATTCAAGTTTTACTTAGATTGCATCATAACCGAAACATAGAAATATGAATTGATATTATCGTATACTCTAAATAGCAAACAATTCAAGTTTTTAATCTTCTTCTTCCCAAATATCATAAGCTCTGCCGTCCGTATCGATGGCTTGGCAATGCGTGATAGCATAGCGCAGTTTATCTCTGCAGATCTCATACGACGAGTATCTCGGTATTTCAAGTTGGAAGAAGCTAATAAATAATTCAAATTAGGCACGGACACAAACTTATCAAAAATTTACCATGTATGTGCGACTGGTAACATGAGATCAGGATCATTCTGCGTTCTCAAAATTTCAACAACATGCTTCATTGGGAAATCTTTCGATGTGAGTGGCAGACGAGATCGACCCCAAACGAATCTGAGATACATAGATCTTTCCTCAGGGGTAAACTCAACGAGTGCTCTCCAGAAAAATTCGATAATTTGATCAGTCTCTGAGCAGCTCTATGATGAATCAATGAATAAGGATAAGGCTTAAATCAATAAATTTACTCTGTAAGTTGTGTTGGATTTCAAGAGATCGACGTCCAAGATCGGTTTACCGCAGACGAGCGTCTCGAGTTCTCTCCAAGTGAGCAGATTCAACACTCCTTCTGGAATAATCAGCGTCAGACCTCTTCTAATAGCCTCGGCTTGCTTCTTCGACTCATTCAATCTGACTTTCTCAACAAGCTCAGCCCATTCGACTCTCGTATCGAAACTATAAAAAACCATTAGAAAAAAGTTATACTCTCATCATTTTACGTGACAATGGTCTTGGCTCCTCCCGGAATAAGCTCGACTTCACTACCATCGCTCAGCGTCGTAACGAACTTCTCTTGGATAATCTCGCTGAAGGAGTTCTCATCAACGCCTTTCTTGTGAATATTGATAACGTCATCCAAGCATTGGATCAAATATCGATCAATGTGCTCAAGATCCTTTCGGTTTACAGAAACGTCGACCAGCAGCTTCCAGACCATTGATGGCAAATCAAGGTTCAGGAAGTTCTTGCTTCTTATCGAGCAGCCCATCAACGCGCCCAAGAACTCGTACATCTTCGTATGGATCAAACTGTTCGCTGAAGGATTCAACACCCATTTCTCTCTGAACTGTCCGCTGTCGTTCTTCTGGTTTGGACTTGGGATCAGAAGAGGAAGCGCGCCTGATTGGAGTTCAGTACACATCTGGGAGACAGCTTCTCTGTAAGGACCACCCGCATCGATTGATGCCTCTCCAATAAAGCCAACATTAAACGGATTTTGATCCTTAGCAACCTTAAAGCTATGGAAGCCTGCTGTCTTGAAGTATTGGTAGATTTGGCCGAAAACAGTGAATTCTCCTGTATGATCAGGCTTGCCCTTTCCAATGAACTTCGACGCTTTCATTCTGTTAACCTTCACTTTCATATTAGAGGAAGGTTTAGCGTCATGCGCGAGCAGTTTTTCGAACAACTCGCTCTTAACGTCCCAGAAGATGTAGACTGAGGCGTTGGAATAAATGTTTCTGAGGCGAGTAGCGTCTTTCTTTGCCGAGAAATCGATGTAAGGCAAGAGGCTCTTGAATTTAGTATTGAACGCCTTCAAGATCAAGAAGCGTTTCTTTAAGAAGTCATTGCTGGCTTTCTCGATAGCGTTTCGAAGGGAAACCTCTTCTTTGGGGAAGGTGATGTTCTCGCTTAACTCAAACACGTCTTTCTCAAGTTTTTGGGTCAGGTAGTTGATCATATCAACCAATTGCTCGTCGACTTCAGGTTTGAGGTTCTTCATGTCAGAACTGAACGCTTCGAAGGACTCGCTGTATTTAGACATCATGTAATCATGACCCTTTTCATTGTAATGTGGAGTGATGGTGATATTGTAACCATAAGTCTCGCTCTGCGGGAAGAACTGGGACTTTGGTACAACAGGGAGCGTTTTGCCCTTTTTAAGTGGCCTGGTGATGCGGTAGTAGAGCGTTGGGGAGACTTGATTCTCAGGGATCGCGAAGGCAGCTTCCTGGCACAGATACTCCTGAGGCTCGTTTGGATAGAGGTGGAGGTTGACGTAGCAGACGCCGGTGATCGGTTTTCCTGTAACAGAGCAGGTGAGTTCGAAATCGACCTCTGGACCAGGTTTCACGTCCTCGAAGTACTCATCTGCTTTGAAAGTACTGTAATTAGGCCAATGAACCTCTCGCGACATTATTGCTTCTCTAACAAAGATCGAAAGCGGTGATTTCAGACCGGCTTTTTCGAATTCAATAGCTGAATAGGTCTTATTTCCGTCTAAGACATCAACGAGCATAGGACCAGTGATTGTTTTGCTTCCGGTCAAATTGCATGGGAAATAGTGCGTGTCTCTGATTTTCTGAATCTGCATTGGATCGGTGATCACGAACGTGTGGTTGGTACCGCAATACACCTTCGCAGGTCGCTTATCCTCGAAGAATTCAATCGGTGTAGGCTTGTTGATCTTCTCTTTACCCTTGATTGCGAGACGGGAATGACTGTTATTACCGAAAGCGAAAATCTTGGTATCTTCGCCTGTTTTGCTAGCTGCAACAATGAAAGTCGAGGCAGCTCCAACTCCAGCGCTAATGACCTTCATATCTTTGAAGAATTCGATGAGTTTAGGTGCTGAGCGGGATTCGAAGTCTCCGTGTCCGAGCTGTCCTTGATCGTTAATACCCCATGAGTAGACTTTACCGCTATGGGAAACTGCGACTGAATGCTTTCTCTTCGTGTGAATCGATACAATATTCGCGTTTTCAAGAGCAGGAATCGCTGTGAATGTGGTAGCGTTGGTGCTCTCGTCGCCCAGGCCGAGCTTGCCGTTAGTCTTATCACCAGCGGCTTGGACAATGTTTTTACCTCGCTGTCTTACGAGAATAAGCGAGAAGCCAAGACCTGCTGAAACCTTTATAACTTTCGCATCTTTAATAGTCACATGTCGGAAGGTGTTGATCGAGTGCATCTTGTTTCCAGTCTCATCGTTAAGACCGAGCTGTCCGAACTCGTTGCTTCCCGCGCCGAAGAGTTGACCGTCAACTGTGCACATAATCGTGTGGTTGACACCGCAAGAGAGGTCTTTAATGACCTTCTTACCGATGTCAATCAACGTTGGATTAGCTCCTCCTTGGTTCCATTGCAAGCCCAGTTTGCCGTCCTGATTGTTTCCAACTCCGTAGACTTGGTTGCTTTCAGTGACGAAGACACTGTGGTTTGATCCGCAGGAGAAGAGCTTCACTCTGTCTTTCGTTTTGACTTGAGTGAAGACTTTGCTTGAAGCGCTTCCGCTGAGCGCAGTGTGACTGCCTGTTCCACAGCTCCAAAGTTCTCCTTGCTTGTTCAAAATCCAGGTGTGTGTGTCGCTTCCGTCGATGAACTGAGTGTTCCAGCAGTTAAACTCCTCAAGACAGAGCGGGCCGGTGGTGCTGTTGTCGTGGTGGTAGTTATGAGTGTCATTCTGACCAAACGCGACCACGTCTGCGCCTTTTGTTGGGAAATGAAGATAGAATGTACCAGCGGAGTAGGTCAGTGATTTCTTCGCGATGTTTCCAGACACTTTCTCAGCAGAAAGCTCGCCGTTAGGATCAGAAGAGAACATCAGAGAGTCTCCTGTGTCAGTCTGGCAGTCCTCTGAGAACTTGACAGTGACTTCAGAGGCATGAGGCACGGTTATCTTGTATGAATGGAGGTTCTTGTAGTAGAAATGGTCGCCATCGATAACCTTCTGCTCGTTTTTGATGAGATCGCTGCTGACTTGGAGCCATGTGGCTGCTACGAGCGACCTGTGCTCTGGGTAGGTCTGCATGATGTCGACGACGTCAGCAAGATTCTCGATGTTCTTGTACTTAATGACGTCGATCTTGCCTCCAGCAGCTCCGATTGGAAGAATCGCATCTGGATGCGATTTTCCAATGACAGCTCTGAACCTGTTCAGGTTAATGAGGATTTCACTGATAATCTGCGTTCTGCGAGAGTAAGAGTCTTGTTTCTCTCGTTGCTTCAACTTGAAGAAGAATTCATGAAGACTGACAACGTGTGGGTGGTACAACAGCAGATTTGGATCGTTGGTTGGAGCCTTCAAGTCGATTAAGGATAAGTTATTGAGGAATTTGTCTATCATATTCAAAGCGAAGATCTGCGCACCCCAGAGGAGCGATCTGTTGTTGCGGATGATTGGAATGATTCCGAATAGCTGGAAGAGAACATCAAATCTGTACATTCTCTTGGAAGCATGATCTTTATCTGAGTTAAGGAATATATGAGCGATTAATAACGAATGCTCGAGAGATGGGCGGTCGATCTGGAACTCTAAAATGTCTTTGCCAGTGTAAACTCTTCGGGTGGATCCTTTCTTCTTCTGGCCTTTCTTGCCTTGCTGAGGTTGTTCAGCTTTCGATTTGGCGATTGGCTTCAACAAATAGGACTTCTCGAGTTCTTCGAGAGGCTTGGTCACGCTTTCGGTGAAAAGAACGTTGATGAAGTTAGAAATTTCAGCATTGTTAGCTTCTTTTGTGAAGAGTGACTCAAGGATTTTGCGGACGTTGAGAATCAAGGTATTGTTGCAGAATGTGCCTGAAGAGAGCATCGCCTCGTTGCAGACAAGCTTCAAGAAGGTGATGAACTTCAAATGATACTTGCTGTCTGTAATGAAGAAGATTGGCTTGTCATCAGACCACTTTTCAATAAGGTTGAGTAAGATGCGTCTCGCGTAGAAGATTGCAAGGGAGTAGTTCAGCTGCTTGAAGAGGATGATCTTACCGATTTGGTTCATCGACTCGAAAGCGAGGAGCTCATCATAGCGACGATTTCTTGACTCACTAACGTTTTGAAGCTCCTTTTCGCCTTGACATTTGAAGCAAGGGTTAGCGTCTTCCTTTTCAATGTCAATATCGTCCTGTGGGCCTAGAAGTTCTCCTTCCTCCTCAGATTCAAAGATAACTTGCTCCTCGGCCTCAGCGCCCTGAGTCTCCTTTGATTTAGCTGGGCTCTTACCATCTCCCTTCGTTTCTTCATCAAGTTGAGGAACATTGCCTGAACCAATAACTGGACCTGATTCTTGCTCTCGCTGTTGTTCCTTTATCTTCTTCAACGCAGGGTTCGCCTCGTCGTCGAGTTCACCCGTAAGCATTTTCATTTTCTTCGCCTTTTCTTTCTCCATTTCAGTCTCAGGGTCCTCAGGCTTTTTCACTGGACCTTCCTTCGATTCTTCATCATCACCGTCGACAGCGCCTTTGGATGGCTTGGTCACCGCCTTGGACAATTGACCTCCAAAGGGACTAGGTTGAGCGAATTCTTGATTAAATCCGCCACCGCCAATTTGACCCTGCTGGAAAGCAACCATACTGTTGAGTAACTGGACACCTCTACCACTACCTCCTTGAGGGCCTCCTTTTCCTTTTTTCTGGCCTTTCTTAGCAACTTCTTCCTGTTCGATGATTTTCACGATGTCATTCACAACGATATCGAACGCACTGCTGGGATTCTCTTGCAAGTACTTCTCCACGACGTCCTTAGGGAATCCGTACTCGACGAGCTCAGTGAGAAGATCCTTATTCTCGAATACTTCCTTGAATTCCTTGTTTTTCTGTTGAATAAATTCTTTATTCAAGGCGTAGAAAGTCCTATCTGACACAAGGACAATGCACTTTGGTAATTTGATGCTTTCTTTTGTTGGAAGCGCCTCTTCCTTAGAGAACATAATCCTGTCTTCCTCTTGTTGCTTAGCCTCTTCATTCTTTTTAGTGGATTGAGAGAAGACTTGGTCGTAGTAATCAGCGAACTTTTGCAAATCGTAATTGGATGTGATGACCATCTGAGCGTTCAGGATAATTTCTGGATATTTTTGGACATATTGGCCATCAAGTAACACGGCCTTATCTGCGAGGTACTCAGCGAGGTCTTTTCTCTTGATAAACTCGTCTGGGTTGTCAATTTGCAACATCTCGTGGTATTTCTTAATTGATTGGATGTTAAAACCTGCTTGAATGCTGAATCTTGCAGCTGAAAGGTCCCTTCCGAGCAAAATTTCGATCTCCTTGTTCTTCATGGTAACACAGAGAGGAGGCAGCTCGCTGAGCGTGACGCCCTTCTCGCAGCTCTGCTGAAGCAGTCTGAACAATTTCTCTTCAGTGAGCTCGAGATTCATCAATTGGCTTGACACGACGCTCTGAGTGGCGAGATTTAAGATAGATGCGACGAGATCTTGGTGCTGAGAGGTCAATAAGAATGTGTTCTCTTGAGACTTTGAGAACGCGTCGAGAGATTTTATCGCGAGGGTTCTCAGATAGAGGTTGTTAGTGTCTTTTGGGATATCCTCTCCCGTTGCCCATTTATAAACAGGCATCAGCACCGAGGCATTTTTATTGAGCTCATATGACTCAGGCTCGAAAGGAGCGGTGTCTTTGCTTACACAGTTGAATCTGTTGACAGTAGCGAGCTCTACAGTCGAGAAGTTTGGAATTTCTTTGCTGATTGTGCTGTGGATAAGGACGAGAGGGTTAAGGTTGGAGTGGGCAGAGCCAATGTCCATTCTGATCTTCCATTTCTCCTTTTCAGCAGGTTTCGCTTTCTCGCGTTTTTTAGCTTCTTCTTCGTTGATCTTCTCGGCGTACTCAACAGTGAAGCCGACAATCGTCGCGTAATCTGGATTTGATGGCAGATCTTGCTTAAGTAGGATGTTGTCAGCGAAGATTTCATCTCTGTTGTTAGTAGAGATGGCGATTTTGCCTCCAATTCTAAGGCCGTTAAGATCACCTCCCAGGATAGCAAAGGCAGTCTGTTTCAGGAGAGGGTCACTGGATTTGATCGATTCGGTGAGCCAGCTCTCGACGTATCGTCCCCAGTTAGGGTTTGCAAGGAGATGTCTGATCAGGCCAGTCGTTTCGCAAGAAACGCTGAATGAACCCTGAGATTCATGCGCATGCACGTAAATCTTACGGCGAACATCAATCAATAAATTGAGGAAGTACTTCAGGACTTTGCTCGACTCGTCCTCCTTTTCTTTCAAGCTAATGTAGCCATCTTCAGTTTCACCTTTCTTCTGTAAGTCGGCGATGGAGTCGATGAAAAGCTCGTGAGGTAGTGTCTGGAACAGAGCCTGGAGCGTTTTCGTGATTAAGATTTGGTGGGAGGAAGGCGAGTGCTTGATCAGCGAAAACAGCGTTGCGATGTATTTCGGGTTGCCGATCACCACGGACACGTTATCAGAGCCCATGGTCACGCACTTGTAGATCAACGCAAGCAATCTGTAGAGGAAATCTGGGTTATAGAGTCTCTGCTGCATTTCCTTAAGGATTCTTTTCTCATTCTCGATAAGGTGATTCAGCAATCTTCTTCTCTGTTTGCGAGCAGCACGATCCTCATCATCATCCTCTTGTTCTTCGCTTGGCTTGTCCTTTTCCTTCGATTCCTCCTCCTTTTTGCCTGATTTTGAGCCGGTCTTGGACTCTTCTTCAGGCTCGATGCCGCTCTTTTCTTCTTCCTGCATTTCTTTTAAGAATTGCTCTTCCTCAGGGTCGAGCTCTTCGTCGGAGTAGGTTTCTTTTTGTTTCTTTTTCGGTTCAGCATTAGTGTTCTGGGATGCTGGAGGTAAGCCGCCCATTCCGCCATAGTCTTCTTCGTAGCCGTCGTCGTAGTAATCATCGTCCTCGTAGTCGTTATAGCGCCTTGCTCTTCTGCTGCTTCTAGCTTCACCTGACTTTTTCTTATCGGTTTGCTTGCTTCTTTTCTCGGCTTTAGCCTGTTGGTATTCACTGACAGCCTTGACTCGATTATAAATCCTCCAGTTAATACCGCTGTATTTCGCGTAGTTGTTATCAGCCTCTTCTAGCTCAGCGAATAGGACCTGGAAAGCCTGCTTGATCAAAATCTCAACAGAATACTCGTCGATGGCGGAAACATGTCTCTCGAGAGAAGGCAGCTTGTCCTTCTTGGGTTGTGGTTTTTGGTCCGCGGCCGTCCAGTTGAGTTTTCCAACGCAGAGAATCAGCACGGTTTCGAAGAGAGTAATGAGGTTCTTGACGAGCTTTGCCTCGACGCGACCAGGGAATTTAGGGTCAGTGCTTTGTCCCCAGGCTTTTCTGAGGAGCTGTTTGTCTTCTTGTCCTCGCAGGATTCCGAACAGGTCGATTTCAGCGAGGAAAACATGGTCGTCACCGTGGTATTTCCATTTCAGGGCTTCCAGCATGCAGTTGACTTCCTCGGGCTGGTCGCTCTTGGACATCGATTTTATAATGGCAATGATCACATTCTTGAAGGCTGTGTTGACGGTTGATTCGAGGTAATGACCGCAACCTTGGAGATTGTCGGTGAAATGATAGAGCTTATTTTCAGTTCCTCTAAGCGAGGTGCAGAGCCAGCCAACGACATCCTGCTTGAAAAGAGAGCTTTTCACTCCTGTAAGAATGGAGGTGAGGGCATTCAGACCGATTGTGCGGCAAATAGCTCGGAGGTAGGCGCTTTCGACCTGCTTTCGGAGTCTCTTGATTGAAACTGCGGATTGAAGGCAGAGAATGACAGAAGTGTTGAGACTTGCGTGGATCTCTTGACTTTCGTCCTCGAGGGATTTGTAGACCTGCTTTGCCTGTCTGACAGACTTCCATTGGGTCAGACGGCGTTTCCACTCTTCCTCCTTGTTGACTTCCTCGTCTTTCTTGCTGGCAGTTCTGAAAAGCAGTTGTTTTTCACGCTTTTCCGTTCTGTCACCAGACCAGTGCTTCGAAGGAATCAATTGACAAAGGAACTCAGCTTTCTTGACAATCTGATCAATCATCCTCTGGATAATCTCCTCGGTGTCTCTCACCTGCATTCCTCCTTGGGTGATTGGATCCTCGTCCTTATGCTCTTCCATTTGAACCACTTCTTCTTTGGCCTCTTCTTTTTGCGCTTCTTTGGATTTCTCTTGTGCTTTTCTGCCTCTTGTGGCTTTTCGTTTAGTAAACGTTGATTTCTTCGGCATGGCGGTCTTTGCGGTCTGCTTCTGGGTCGCTTGAGCCATCTGCTTCAGCTTCTCCTCTCGGTCGTCGATATCTTTTCTTCTTTCGACCAACCAAGAACGCATTCTGCTCGCAGCACCCCATTTCTTAACCAAATTCTTAATGTTTGGAGAAATCTTGCTTTTTTCATCAATGCCGAGTTCTACCTCGATCATCGCTTCCTTGAGATCATTAGTGAGTCCACTGTGCTTGATTATGACTGCATAGGCTGCTCTAACGCATTTTGAACCATTCTCTCCTCCCAAGTTCGCCCAAAGCGCCTCTTTCGAGAACAGTTTCTGGATAAATTCAATGGTTTTATCCATCTGCTCGTCTCTGCCGGCGTAAATAATATCTTTCAAGAACTCCTCCTCGGCCTTTTCAGCCTCGCTAATCTCACCGACGAGATACTCGCTCAAATGTCCTGCTTGGAACTCATTGATCACGTCTCCAAGCTGAGCCCAAACGCCTTCCTTTCCGCCGCTGAAATAGCATTTTTCCATGCCTCCGCTGAAAAGCTTCGAGTTAAGAAGGGAGTTATATTTCTGCTCTTCGTCCTGAAGCATGGCTTGCTGCAAGGCGGAACCATTGATCAGTTGTCCAGCGCATTTTCCAGCGAGCCAGCAGGTTGATCTGTGAAGTGAGGTCAACCAATCGCCTTCAAGGGTCTCCTTAAACGAGGCAGAAACCGTGAATTTGTAACCCCAGTTCTGACTATCGCTGAAGTTATTCTTCTGGAAATTGTACCAGAAGAAGTCTCCTTTGATGATGAGCTCAGTCTTTGGCCAAGTGCCTGCTCGATCCATTCTTTGAGTGATCAGTTGACGGCATTGCTCGTCTTTAAAGAACTGCAGCCAGTCGTGATGCTGTCGCAACTCGCATTGAGAGTCAAACACCACCTTCAACTCCTTCGCGCCAGGGATGGAAACTTTCTCTTTCTTGCTCGAGTCTTTTGGTGGAGGATGCGCTGATTCGAATACCAACTGTCTCTCCATGGTCGAAGTCGCCAGCGCTTCCTTAGTCTCCTGGTCGTATTTCTTTCTCGTGTCATAGAGCGCGTTCAACGAGGTCAAGAAGCCTGAAATGCTCTTCAGAGTTTTCGAGGCGATCAAGAAGTTGGATGAGAGCAATGAGAGCGCGTTTAATTGATAGGTCAGAATCTGTGAGAAATAGACCTTTTCAACATAGACATTGCAGATTTGCTCCCAAGTATCCATGTAGGCTTCGAGTATAAGCTCATCTTTGTTTTTCTTCTTCTTTAGCTTATTTTTGTACTTCAAAAGAGCAGTAGGAATCTTCTTTTCGCTATCTTCTTCCTCGAGTTTGCCAGATTTCTCCACCTTTTCGAAGTAATCTTGGATTTTCTGTCCCAGGCGGCTAAGGGTCGCTTGAAGCTCGAAGTTTATCAAGATTCCATTCTTGCAGAGCACTTCGGTGAGGTCTGAGCTGCTTTGGTGAATGGCTGTGTGCTCAAGCGATTTGTCCTGGATTTTCACGCCGAGCTGGAACTGAATCTCCTTTTGGAACTCGATCGCGAAGCTCATTGAAGTCGTTATCAGTTCGGTAGATTCATAGGTAGGGAGCTTTTCCCACTCCTGGCAGCTCTTGAGGTACTGGCAGAACTGGCTGACTTCCCAGCTGACAACCTGCCCAACGAGGTCCTTTATTTCTTTGATGAAGAGGGAGCTATATTCAGGGCTTTCTAAGATCTGTGCGACCAGTTTAACAATGTGATCCTTTGATTTCAGCCAGAATAAGATCGCGTTTGTGATATCACGGTTGAGCGGGTTGTTGAGGTCTTTGAGGTGGGTTTTCAAGAGGGAAAGTACGCTGCTGATGTCTGGGTAGATGATAGAGAGCGCGTACTGCAGGATGCCAAGGGCTTCTTTGTAAAGCGCCTTTCTGATGTCATCGTAGTCAGGGTTCTCAGAGGGTTTCATTTCGAAGATTCTCCAGATGAACTTCTGGAGCTTCACAGGGAAATCGTCGTTGAGGACCTTCAAGCCGATGTTCTTCAAGGACTCCGAGTAGTTCTCAAGAGCCGCGAGGTTGTACTTCATAATTCTCAGAGTGCAGAGGAAAGAGCATTGGTCAAACATGAACTCATCAGTGATTTGTTCCTCTGAAGCCTCGAAGAAGTTATGACTGTAGATTTCGATGAACTCCTCAAGGAGTCTGAAGACTTTGCCGATCAAATGAACGCTATAAGGTTTTCGAATGTTGTTCGCTACATCGCTAGTACCTTGCTGGTTGAGGTTAGCATAGCCTTCGGCGAGTCTAGCAATGTTCGCGAGGATGAAGAGTTGTGTCGCAGTGCTCTTATTGACGGCGTTTTCAGCGTTCTCGAACTTGATATCATTGGCTTTGTAATTGCTAGTGTCATCGTGGAATCCGACGCTCATTAACAACTGCATCTCTTCCTTTTTCTTCTCCTCTTTCTCTTTCTTATGCATATCATCGCTTTGGTCAGCCAACCCGACTTCCTCGCTAGCGAGCTCGATAATCTGTCGGTTTTCGAAAGGCACGAACAAGTCGCTTTCTTCAGGGAAAGAAACAGGCTCAGCAACAGAAGCATTGTTAAGGCAGGAAATAGTGTCGAAGGTCTTCTTGTTATCGTTGAGGGAGAAAACCACGTTATTGTAGCTATCGTAGCAGACGTTGTAGAAATGCGAGGCGTCCTTTACTGGGTTTACCGCGCGTAATTTACCGTCAGTCAAAGAGAAGAATTTGTATCTTGTCTCTGAGCTGTCGTCAGTGCCAGGAGGGCATCCGACAAGCAACTCTGAGCCGTTGGTAGTAAAGATTGCTTGGTCCAATGCTTTGGCTGTTAAAGCTGCCTTTTGACGAGTTTTGTTGCTCTCTTTGCTTTCGATGAGGTTGGGATCGAAGAGCTCGACGGCCCTCACGTGTTCGAAATCGAGAACTGGATCATAGATGTCGACACCGTATCTCGCTTGCTTGGTCTCGACGTTTTCGCCTTCGTCTTCGTCGTCGGAGTCACCGCCACCGCTTCTTCCAGCACGACTATCCACTGTCCATTGAGAGACAATGTAGATATATCGACCATCAGTAAACATCGGAGATCGTTGAGCTGGTCTCATGAGTCTGAGGTCTCTTTTCTGCTGTGCAGCCGATCGGTTTTGATTCGCATTCGCATTTCCCTCTCCAGCTCCAACTGATTTCGCCGAAGGCAGTTTCTTTTGTTCAGGGCTCTTTTGGTCTAGCAGCCCTCGAGATTCTTGCTCTGAGTTGCTTTGGATAGGGAATTCGATTTCAGGGTTGGTAAGCTCTCCGAAAATCGAATTTGGAGCTAATGTGTCATAGTGGACTGGGATTCCGGTTTCTTCGAGGGTATCTGGGTCCAATTCAATGAGAGGAGCCGGAGCAATCCTCCCTGATCGGTAATAGAGTTTTCCTAGAACAAACGCGAGTGTTCCTTTCTCCTTGGTTCGGTAGTCCTTGAGATGTTTGTATACCTTACCGAACATTGTGTAGCCAAAGCCAGTACCGATTTTCATAAGACCTTCCAGTTCACTGTGCAAGTAAATGTATTTTCCGTCGGTTGTCATTGAAACGTAAGGAGATTTTTCGGCCTGAGCGTCTCCTGCGGCTGAAGTGAAGAATATCTTGGTGTAGGCTTTGAGCTTCTTTTCAAAATTGAATTGCGTGTTAGGTTTCTCCAGCTGCAAAAGTTTCAGTTCTCTGGTCAGATCAACATCGAGGTTATATTTCCTAAGCAATGCGACGACTGAAAGGAGATTTGGAAGCGAACCTCTCAACAGACCCAGTGAAAAGAGCACTTTCAAAGCCTTGCGCTTGCTGATTGGAGAAGTCTTCTCGCTGCTTATCAACTCTTCGAGATAATCTGCCACAGTGTGAAGGGACTTATCCAGCACGATATCAATTTGCTGAGTGCCCCAAAGACTCAATGGCTTAACATCAATAAAGAGCTCGAGGAGGAAATTTAACGTGTCATCAGAGAGCTGCTGGTTGTTTTTCGCTGCTTCTCGTAAAAGCGAGATGAGCAGATGCACACCGCTTCTAATACCGACTTCCGCAGCTTTTGGAAGTCCGCCTTTGAAAGTAGATTGAATCGAACTGATTGGGTTTTGATCTTGTTTGCGGAGTTTCTGAAGGGTGTAGAAAAACTTATAGAGAATGAGGAATTTCTTATTTTGCAAGTCTTTGAAATCCACGACATCGGAAGGAGAGAAAGGAAGTTGCACATCGTCAAAGAATGATGGATTGAGGAGATCAGGCGAGATCATTGGTGGTAGTCTACCGACGAGAAGGTTCTCTTTGTTTTCTTGCAGACGGATGTTTTCTTCGATCTGTTCCGGGTGTGCAACCTTTTGCACGTTGCTCCAGTCGAAATAGTTTTGATATTCTTTGTTTTTCTCAACATTAAACGCAACCCAGCGGTCAGCAAGGAACTGACCGTGGCTGAGAACCTCAAGGTTCATGAATTGAGAAAGATAGTGAGTGTTGTCTTCGGCACCACTCGCAAAGGACTTTACTTCTGCGTTTCCCATGTTTGCAGATAAGTTTTTTGTATTTAGATTTGCTCTAAATAATTATAGATGAATCCCGTTCAAATCTGAGTTATATATTGATATTGAGACAAATTAGTTGATATCCTACTTTAATTAATTTAGTGACAAAATAGTTGATGATTGCTACAGGGTGATCTGATCTCATTAATATGTCAATAAGGAATAGCTCTTGTCCTCCTTTTCAAAAGAATAGTGTAGTCTGTGCTATTATAAAATAGAAATTTTGGCCAGAGCGCTCAAAGTTTTGAGAACCATCGATCAGAAAGTTTGGCAACGATATGAATAGGAACAGATGATGAAAAAATTTTGCTTGTATGTGAGAAAATACTGCCAAGAGGCTTTAAAAATAAAGAAAAGTTTAGAAAGCTTCTTTGATTGAAATAAAATCGTTAGAGTGAGAAGAGATATGTGTGATGCAGAAGCAACATGTATAAATCTTCTATGAAAGCACTTTACACGAGAGATACTGGCAAAAACAAAAACGTTAGGAGGGCCATTTCATGGAAAACTCAAGGAAAAAGTTATAATAGTATAATTTTTTAATGTGTTGGTGTATTCGCAATAATTGAGAAAATTAAGTTTCATTTGAATATCTATGAATTAGTGAAGAATATATATGTTCAAGGAGCAGTTTAGAAAATGTGTCTCTTCTTTTTTTGGAGTGAATTCTCTCGATTTGGTGAATTGACAAACGATCTGACAATATGATGTATATTGCATGAACGTAGTGCTTTTTTATCTTTTGAGAGGATTCTTCTGCTTCAAATTATTGATAAAACAATACAATAGAAGAATTTCGGATGCATTTCTTTGTGAGGATTGGCATAAATATTTAAGGCGGCCGGAAATACCTTGAGGACGCCTCTAACAAGCCTGGATTTAGTAATGTATTGCATTTCTTATGTCTCGATCCCGTTGTCGACTTGGGTATGGCTTAGCTCTATCTTTCAGCTCGCAAACGGTGGTGCTCGCTCTAAAGTCATCACAAAGAGAGTTTTATCTCGAATTCAAATTTAACTCATAACTAGCTAAACTTATAGCTCTGTCTAAAGATAAGCTAATTAAAGAACCTACGGAAATTTATATTTTCTTTCAACTCCAATACGAATCTGATTATAAGGTCAATCAATCGTACCATTGAGAATATATCCATTAGAACAATTATATAGACTTCGCTTCTGTCTTCTGCTCGTCTTTCGATGGGTAGGTTTTTTTGTAATACGCTAAGATATTGTCATAAAATTTCGTACATCCTTTAAGAACGATTTTGTTCATGATGCTGTCAGGTAAAGCTCCTTTCACATCATTGAAAATCAGCACGGTGATATGCACTTTCTTTGGATTTTCCTTATCTTGTGTAAGAACTATCCCTCCGAGTTTCATTTCAGCTCTCACGACCTTTTTGTTTGGCGGATATTTTGGATGCTCCACAGATTTCGTGATGGTCATCCAATATTTTGCATCAGTTTTCCACAAATTATATTTTTCAATGTACTCCTTGTGCTTCTCGCTGATGATTTTGTAGCGCAGCTGAAGGATATCTCGATTGCTCATAGGGAAAGGAGCGGAAATCTCGGCTAAGAATAGCTCTAAGACTGGAGAGTAGGTCTCTAATATCTCTGCCTTGACTAGGTTATTATCCCATTTTTTTCTTTCCACAGGATTTGTGATCAAGTCGAATAGTATTTCAGGATCGACTCCTTCAACGTCGGCATCTGATCGAACCATAATGATGGTTTCGCCAGGTTTCATGTTCGAGTAGACTTTTTTCCCCTCCTCTGTGAAAAAAAGTAGTGATTTATATTTCAAATGTGTTCATTGAATTTGCTTACGATCGATTTCTAACTTCCAGAGTGAAGGGACACATGGGTCCATCAACCTCAAGTACTCAGCGAATTCTTCGTCTTTAAGTGATGGCTCTGAGACATTTGCGTCAAGTTTTGTGACCATGATGAACAAATTATTGTTTAATATGAGTTGAGTAATTATGATTAAGGATAGCCAATTAAAATTAATTGAGTCAGGTCTTGAGTAGTTTAACCTTTGTCCCAGGAGGTGCATTCTCAAATAGTGGAGGTAATATTTTTAATTCTTTATGTGGTTTGATGGAGAATGACACACAATTTTAGGACTTGAGCGATGTGACTAACAACCAAAACTCTTCGGATGTAAGGCCAAGAAAGCTAACTAATGATGTTACTTGGAGTGACTTTGGTTGATTGAATACACATTTAAATGCTGGAATCTCAAAATAAAGAAGGTTTTCTAAAGGAACTAAATGCAAAAAATCCCATGTAAATATGGGATCTTAACAGTTATTAAAATAAAGACGATCGTCAAGTTTCTCCAAACGAAGTATTTTCTTTCGAAAATTTTTTCGTTTTTGCTCCTTGCGCTGTATCAACAAACAGAACTGATAATTGTGGTAACCCTATAATTCTATTTTGATATGAATTAAAGATAGAAAGGAAAATCTCCGCTAATGTACTGAATTCAGGTAAATTTTTTTTTGCGAAATAAGAGATTACTAAAGGGAGCACATGCTAAACTATCCATTTAAGGCTTTCTAGTTAATAGATGAGGAATCACTTGAGAGTTTAAGCCAAAAATCAATTTTCAGCCGATTCAAATCGAAAAGTTGCGTTGGATCTTAAACTAACTGCCCAAAATTTAAAACAACAATCCAAAATAAAAGAATCAAAGTTCGCTCTTTTTTTAAAAAACTATTAAAATTTCCTTTAACTAAATGCCAGAACTTACTTTCCCTCTTAGAAGCGAGGAATACTCTCAGCGCAATCCGATCGGCTCCCTCGACGGCTACTCAATTCTGCAATCATTCGGCAAAGAGCATCTGTTTCCTGTCTACCTTGCTCTTGACAAATTCGATAACCAATTAGTCGTCCTCAAAATCATGGACCCCTCAGAAACCTCATTCATGAACGAAGCTTCGATTTTCAAGACCCCAAACCATGACAAAATCGTTCGCTGCAAGAAGCTCATCGAAAATGGCAAATTCTCAATCAATGACGCCCATCTCTCATTCAAAGACAAAATGAAACTTACCAACGCTCCCAATACCTCAGAGCCATCCTATCTCCTCAAAAACGCATTGGTTTTAGAGCTCGCACCTTACGGAGACCTCTTCAACTTCTTGCTTTGTGGCCCGCTACCAGAAAGCATCACTCGTGACTACATGGGCCAATTAATAGATGCCATTGAACATCTCCATTCCAATGGATATTGCCATGCGGATCTTAAACTAGAGAACATCCTGGTTGATGAGGATTTTAAAATCAAGCTCACGGACTTTGGGTTCTCATGCAATGTATTTGAAAGGAAGATGATTGAGAAGAAGACGGGAACTCCAAGCTACAGGCCACCGGAGATGTGGGCTGAGGACTTCAAAGGACATGACGGAATTCTAACTGATATTTTCCAGTTAGGAGTGATTCTCTTTATCCTTCAGACCGGAATGCGTCCTTTCCATGTAGCGAACAATTCCGATTCCTATTACAAAGCCGTGCTGGCTGGTAGATGGGATGTGTTTTGGACATTCAAACAACGAGAGTTCAAAGCCAGGAAAGTAACGATGCTGTCGGATGATCTGAAGAAACTCTTGGCGCAGATGATGTCGGCGAAGAGCGAAGACCGGCCGTCTTTGGCGGAAATTAAGTCGAGTGATTGGTTTACGAAAACGCAGCCGGCCTCAGAAGAAGAAGTCGCTGCTGAAATGAAAAGGCGAGTGGGTCTAATGGGCTAAAATCTTAGTCAAACCTTGAACTTAATCTTTTAATTTCTACCAGCTATTATTTTTTTACTCTTTACTCTTTGGTGAGACTAACCCCTTAACAAAACTGAGTCAGTTTCCTCATTCCTATATATTCTTAACTTTTATTACTAGTAACTAGTTAATATCATTTTAGCGAAGTCTCATTCGACATTATTTTCAATGAAATTGGCTTCATGAAAAGTTATATTGCTCAATAGTTGGTTAAGATGCTTTATACTTCTATCTGCGCCTGGGAAAAACCTTTTACAGAAAATCTTTCTTTCGTGAATAGGGAGAGGATCAAGAGCATTTCTTTAGTGATTTGCCAGTTATTCACAATTTTTTTGTGATATTATCCATGAACTCACAAACGAAAACAAACAAATGTGCGTAAGTTAGTTATTCAGGCTGCTGTAGCTATTTTGTGTAGTTTGGAGGCATTTTGTATGGAATCGTCGCCAATTTTACCTTTATCAGATAAACAATTAGTGAAGAATAATATAGGCAGGTTACTCTTTCGATATATCCAACAATAGGCATGATCTCGATCCAGACGTTGATGCCGACGGTTTGATTTCGGAGGGATCTGTATAAATCACGGATTGGATATTCAATTTTTTGGTTTTTTCTGCTGATAAAATGGTTTTGGGTTGGATTTGAAACATTCCTTGGAAGGATCTCGTCATATACGGTAGTTTCAGTTGGAATCTAGATACATATTTAACAAACAAATCGCTAACTCGGGTTTACTCCATCTTCTGTGGTGAAATTCACGGTGATGTAAAGAAACAGCTGCTTGGTATTCCAGTTATAGATTTTAGAGAGGTCTATTAGTTGTCAGGTCATCGGATTTCTTTAAAAATGAATGATTTACTCGCTCTCAAATCAAATAAGAACCCAGCTTCTTCCCATCCAACTCGAGGGTTAACATAACTACGCGCAAGAGTTAAAGGAGCTGTTGATGCGAATTCTTACAATTTCGGAAGTCTGGTTACATTGAAATAGACATCTGCTTCTCGAACTTGTGTCACTTTTGCTGACAAGTGGTTCAAAGCGCACAATCCAGCTGGAGGTTGTGAAAGTCAGTTTTGTGTAGTAAAGTTGAGGTGTTACCCAAAGCGAAGACCATCGTGAAGAAGATGGCATTGAATCGCACTGAGAGAGAGTACATTGTTCTTTTTATATCCTATAAAAGAAATAAATTGTTCAATCTGTAGATTTATTCACACGTAATCGTAATCATACGTGTCAAGAAACGTAACAAATGCTGAATGTTCTAAGCTAACTTCAAAATGCTCAGTAAAATTATTCTAACATCATCTTCAGTTGAATTTAGTGAAGCATGCTCAATGAATGAATAAATGCAATACTTGTATGCTCATGTTCAACAGAAAATTAATCGAGTCATTAAGCGATGTTCATCTTTCACTTCTTTACGCTTACTGAAGCGATTTCTCTCAGATATATGTCAGATAGTTTTGTTTGTTGGATTCCAGAAAAGCTGATCAGAAGCATCCAGCAAAAAATTCTAACGATTTTACACAAGCGAACTTCCTTAATAAAAATTCTACCAAAATTATAATAATTTCGTTTATCTAAGCAAAAAAAAATGGAAAAGCTCTCAGATCTCAAACGTAAGAGACGGAAGAGCTCTCCCAAGCTCAACTCACAAGTGATTAGACATGATGACGCGTCACAGCAGGCGATTTACGATACTTCTAAGTAGAATATTGAAGGTAAGTTTGAAGAGTTCAAGCATCCCCTGACAGGGAAAGATTCGTCACAACTGCAAAAGGCTGGTTCAATGTTACATTAAGAATCTCTCCTTCATTCAAAGTTCATATTCTAGCCAAAAAAATTCATCGATTTAGACCAAGATGTGCCATTTTCCTTTGCACCAGACCTTATTATTGCACTTTGTGATAAAGCTCAAGCGATCATCGAGGAACAGCCGATAGTGTTGGGTTTGCGATCTCCCATGAAGATATTCTGAGATCTCCATGGTCAATTCTCGAATCTGATGAGAATTTTGAGTCTTTGGGGCTCGCCTTGCGACGGGGATCAAGATAATGATATTGAGAGATTCGATTACTTATTCCTTGGAAATTACGTCGGTCGAGGATGCCACAGTCTCGAAGTGATCTGCTTACTTTTGGCACTGAATATCCGTTATCCAGAACAAATTCACCTTCTCCGCGGAAGTCAAGAAGATAAATGGGTCAACAAAGATTTAGGATTCTCTGAGGAATGCGCCGTTAGACTGGGCGAGGATCCAAAGAATGAAAATTCCGTGTTTCAGAGAATAAATGCCCTGTTTGAATATTTGCCCTTCGCTGCGGTAGTCGATGATAAAGTTTTTTGTGTACATGGAGGTATTAGCCCTGTCCTTGAAACTGTCGGACAAATTAAAGAGACCTTTGAAGATAATTCATGACATAACTACTCCGCAGGACCGACTCATTGCTGATTTGCTTTGGTCGAACCCAACAAATTCTGACGGTGAGTTTGGAATTCAAGACGACGGAACGAAGGAACTGAGAAAATTTGGACCAGATGCTGTTGAAAATTTTTTGGCGAGGAACTCGTTAAGCTTCATTGTTCGTGGTCATCAATGCGTTATGGACGGATTTGAGGAGTTTGCACTATTTTTTCAGCAACTGATTATTGCGGAAAGCATAAAGATGCTGGAGCGATTCTAATAATTAAGAAAAACTGGACGATTGCTCCGAAGATAATATGTCCTTTGAGTGGGTCGGCTAAACCTTAGATTGGGATTGAAGAACCAATCAAGAAAAATTCTGAGTCGCTTAGCAATAATGAGCAGTTCTCTGCAGAAAATTGGTGTCAATGAGCATTAGATATATTACTGTCTGCTTCTATTCATTATTTGATCCAAGGCTCCATTAGGGAGAGGCGACTTCTTTATATACATTGAGCTGCAAAGAAAAAATCCATATGATATTCTTTGAAAACGGAGTAAAACGATACGAGTATTGATAACCCTAATAGTTAAACTCAATCAATTCGTAATTTTTTAAAGAGTTTGGGAAATGAATAAACTAATGAAAACCGTGCAATTCTCACCTCCAAGATTCCAATTGGATTATTTGAAAACAAAAACTCCACAAAGGAGGAATCTCTTCCTTTCCATGACAGATAATATGAGAATTGCTTGTTTAAAGACTCATGGTATGCTATAAGAAAGCCACCAAAGCGGTCGTGATCTTATTTATCTTCCTGCTTCCAACCGGAATCAATGAGTACCTTCTCTCTCGCTCTCAACAATACCTAAGACAATCAATCTAGCATCCAACTATTTGATCCCATAATTCGTGATTTAGTCAAATTATTAAAGGCGGAAGAATTTAAAATAGCAAAATTTTGGGCTCATAATTAAAGATCTTTGGTTTAACCTTGCAGATTTATTTTTAGAAGCGCAATCTTTGATTTTTCCCGGAAAACAATGAAAAAGAAAACAGCTACTCATAAAAAAGAAGTCTCTGATCAAGAGTCGGATTCTGATTCCAGCGTATCGTCCGGCGAGTTCGAAGTCGAAAAAATATTAGCGAAAAAAGTCAAGAACGGCAAAACTTACTACCTAGTTAAATGGAAAGGCTACAAGGACACCGAAAACACCTGGGAACCTGAGAAAGGGGTGGGTCATCTGACCAAACTCATCAAGAAATTTGAAGAAAGCAATACAGTCCCATCTGACAGCAACGAAGCCTCTGCTTCACATCTCCAAAAAAATTCCAGAAAAATAAAGAAAGGAATCGCGATCAGAAAAGTTTACAATGACGCTGATAAGCGGACAGCGCGTAGCGCTATCAAGAGATCAACGCCTGGCTCACGAAAACGAGCCGACAGTGAAGAGAGCGACAAGAAATATTCAAAAGTTGAGTCTTTAAAAAAAGCGCGTGAAGCGAGACTTACGAAAATAAAGGCAAGAAAACTAATGTATACTTCGAGGGATGCGGCAACGAAAGAAACGAAAGGAAAAAACAAAGCAATGAAGGGTCTCGAATACCAGGAGTATGGTTCATTTGATAATGGAGATGAGCCGAATCAAATTCTTGCGCATACGATTATTCATACGCAGTTGCCAGCGAAGACCGATAGCAGTGTGAAGGAGAAATATCTGTTTTTGAAAGTGGCTTGGAAACCAAGAAAAAATGGTCCGATTTTGGATACGTGGGAAAAAGTAGCAACTTTGAAAGAGCATTGTCCGAAGTTGATTGAGGAGTATTATTCAAAGTATGTGAATTTGGATTAGATGCATCTTCATGTCGTAAGTCGACGTATTTGATAGTGGGTCCATTTTCTTTAATCGTGAGAAATGACTTATATGGAGACATCATTCCAGTGTATTTAAGTGCAGATTTGATATCGTTATACTTTATTTTTTCGCAAATAAAAGGATTTGTTAGGAGGAATTAAAGTCAATGAGGGGAAGCAGCGTGAAAATAAGGAGAGTTTTGATATTGGCTATTGTTGTATTAGAATAAATTGGTTTTACCGACTCTTGCTTCGGAGAACTGATTCGATGAATGAATGATACGAGCTCACTTTAAATTCAGTATGAAAAAGCCAAACTACTCTGAAAAAAAAAAACACGCGCTTCTGAGGACATCTCAGGAGAGAGAGTTTATTTTTCTGAATCTTTTAAACTTCGAATTCGAGTTAAGCAATTACAATCATATACTCAGTAAAAACGAAATATGGAGTCATACATTAAAGTAAGTATCAAGATAGTATTAATTGAAAATGACTGGAGAATTAGATAAATGCCTATCTACATAGTGCGTATATACATGTAAAAGAGTCAGATACGAGAGATATGGCATATTAGTTTGATGTTGCCGCTTTATATTTTATTTATATTCAGCCGGAAAGTCATATTACACCATCATGACTTGGATCCCTTCTGTGACTATCAGCAGGTGCGAGTTTCTCATCTAGATTTAGATTGTTCTTCTTTTTTATGGCCATCATGGTCAAGATGCTATACAATAGGAATAATCCGCAAAGCAAATACAACACCATAAGTGATCTATGAAAAGATGTCTCTTGATGCCTGTTTTGAGGAATCGTCTCTATTCTCATGACATTATCTCCTCTTAATGAATTAGCATAGTTTAAACTCTCGCATCCTTCTTCATTGCAGTACTGCTGTCCTCTTTGTGCAGATAATGCTTGCATAATATTTCTTGTGTTTGCTGCGAGGTAATTGCAAATACAATTCCAGTTCATTTCGCTGTCTTGAATTCTTCTGGGTTTACAAATTTTCAAATATTAATTTGGCGTCAAAATATATCAACGATTCTCTAACTTTAATGCCCAAAATTTATAGAAAATCAATGATTAGTTTCCAATGAGAGGTAGTAATTAACTTCAACGAAGAGGAAAGACATTTCTCGAATTTTCGAAATGTTTTTGTTGAAAACAAATTAATGATAGAAAATATCGAGTAGCAAGCACACGTTTAGTTAAAATGAAGGGATTCGGTCCCTCATCGAAACATATTGTAGAATAAAGGAGGAGAGATTGTTGTATTGAGAGTTAGAGCAAACAAGGATGTCGCAGAACATTCCACTAAACTTGGAAACCAAAGCACGAATCACCATGGTATTTGAGGAGAGGGAAGAAAAATATACCTGAGTAAAAGAGAGCTTGTTGGGATAAAGGACTATTTTTGTTTTTCGCATCACCTCATTTGTATTGGTAAGAGGATATTCTTAGACCTTTGCAATACATTGCTTTATCGAGCTGAATTCTAATTTATAATTTTTCTACAATTCCTAGCTTGTCTGGATCTAACAACCATAATATCCAAATAAAAAGAGAGACTGAAGCAACATGAAGAAAAAAAAAAATGAATACTGCTCCAAGGATCAGAAGAGAGCCTAGATCACCCTTTGTTTGATAAGAGCAAACCCATTTTTACATTTTTTTATCATGAGATCTCCATTGAATTTAGGTTCATTTTCTATGATCTTGTTATTAATTTACTTTCAGTTAAATTAACGCAATAAACTATCACGAACAATTCTGCAACCAACACGCAGCTGCGAAGATGAAACACAATTTTGAGTATTTGAGGCCCCCTAAAGAAGTTCTCAAGATAAAACACAAACGTATCTCGACTTATGCCTGCATCATTTCCTATTTTCATTATTAGCCGAATACATTCATTCTGGCAGTGGAAAATCTGCTCACCGAAGGATTTATCTTAACACCGACTACGACAAATTCGAAAAAGAAAAGATAGAAGAGCTTAGAACTGTTGCTGAAGTGAATGGGATTGTCTTCCCTTCCAAGTACGCTAATATTCTAAAACGATCTATAAAATCATGTGTTAATCTAGCTGGGCAGCCTCGCAATCTTTACGGTTTCTTTACAGTTCCAGTTTTGAGTTCGCAGGAAAATCAGGAGCTATTTCCCTTATACAAGATCACCTTCAGTTCTTAAGTAATCCTGATTTTCAAGATCTCTCAAGCGAAGGAGAAAAAATTCTTGTATCGTTTTAGAGCGCTTTACGTTACTGATCAAGTATATAGGAAAAAGGTCTTGTTTATCAATACGGAAGAGATCACATGTATCGTCCTCTTATTATAATTAACGCAAGCAAAATTGACCCTAACAAAGTAAAACGCTTTAAGAAATCTTGATTTTTATTGCTATTCTTAGGTTTCTGCTATGAGTTTCCTGAACGCATTGGTTACGTTGCTTGAAACTGTAAAGAAATATAAATTCGTCCCCGGAGTCGTCGAGAGCTGGGTTGTGATAATCGACTGCACTGACGTTGTCATCCTCGATTTTATGAAAGTAGCCTCTGTAACTCCGAGCAAGTTCCTCACACGTTCTAGGTGCTGAAGAAAGGAATCGATACCTTGAGCCTCAACTACCCTGAATACCTCGAGCACTTGTTTATCTACAATCCACCAGGAGCTCTTCTAATGTCTTGGAAAATAATATCCTGTATGAATTTGATCAAGAAGAAAATGAACTAATGACTTAACAGCTCTAATTTCTCCCAATACTCTGAAGAAAATCGTATTTATCGAGCCTCAAGACGCCTCGATTCTGCACAAGGTCATACCTTCAGATCAATTAGAGCAAAAATTTGGTGGGATATTGGCTAATCTAAGCAGCAGATTTTGGTAAGAAATCGACTTTCATTCGATGATATAATAATATCTGTTAAACAATAGGCCGCCACAGAAAACCTTTGGGGTATTGGCTGATTCAGATTTTGAGATTCATGGTAGCGACGGTTCTTTCTATCAGGATTTCGGGTTCAATTATCAGGACAACTCAATGCAGAAAAATCGACCGAGTCCAAGACCTTCAGCATTTAATCCTCAAAATGCTCTTTCCATCGATTCAAAACTAGAAGAGCGCGATTCTAGGATAAAACTTATGCCGTTTGGCTCTCCAGATGAGAGTCGAATAACTAACGAGATTGTAGAGGAATCGGACGATTTATCTCGAGAATTAGAAAACTTTCAATTAGCTCGAAACTCGTTGAAGAAAAGGTCAACCCAACCGCTCGGCGTGCATTCAAGAAAAACAGGACTTTTTGTTCAGATTGACGAGGAGACGACGACATACACGATAAGCCCTAAAACCATGAAATCAATAAAGAGTCCGACGTACAGAGCGTTCAAAGAAGACGCCATGTATAGGTCGGGTAATAGTAATCGGTCTAGTATCTCCGAGAAAAATTCGATGGATTATTCGACGAAAAAGAAAACTTTATTGGATTTTAAGAGGTTTTTGGTCGAAAATAATCAAAATGAAAAGTCAATGAGCAAGATAATAAACACGAGCAGATTGTCGTTGGGAAAGGATGCTTCTGGTAAAGGAGACTGGTCACAACGAGTGATTCAAGATCCACCTGAAAATCAGACGAAGCAAGAGGATAAAGGATGGTTCTGTGGGTTTTGCACCACAAGGAAGACTAAGAAAGAAAAAGAGAATAAATAATAAACTGCCTAAACTTACGAGCTCCCTCCTCTCTCGGGATTTTGAGTGGCTTACTCTCTTAATTAACTAAATATACGATAATTAAGAAAGACAAATACACGTATTGTTATTTGTTGCTGGACCCTTACTCGATTTTAATTATTTCGAGAAGAAGAATTAGAAGAATTATACAAAATTATATACCGCTAGCCTTTTGTAGCACTGGAAATGCGTTTTTTGTCACAAATATCTGATATTCAAATAATTCGTTTCATTATCATCACGAGCAAACTATCGTTAGATAGCAAATTCTGTTTCTTCTTACGAGAAGCCATAAGCTCATCTTTTCTGCAGTCAATATGATACCTATTCTAACATCATTTATTAAAGTCCTCGATTTTTCATTCTATTGTTTAACTTCCCTAGCTGTAATGGTAGAAGCATAATCTAAGTCGCTTTCTTATTTGGAGGTGACTAAATGTGATGCTGAATTCTAATTTTTGCTTGGCGAAGTAACATGCTTTTTTAAGTTTTGTATGCATTGTAATGATGTTGCATTTAAAGCTCATCATAAGCGATTAGACAGCATAGATTAGAGAAGTAAATATTATTGAGCTAATATTTATAAGACAAATTACTGTTAATTCAAATTCAGCAACTATAAATGAATATGTTAAATATCCGTGCTGATAAAGGCCAATACATAGCAGGAATCAATCTTGAGTGTGGAAGCTGAAGGTAATCAACTTAATTGTAAAAATCTCTGTACACATCAATCAACTCAGTGTTTTCATTCACCTTTGTCTTCTGATTCAACTCGTTGGAGAAGTCCTTTGTAAAATTGATATCACGGTGTTGCTGCTCCTTGCTGATCTCAAAATGTCCGCCTTTGTCTTTAATGTCATCAGCGGGCTTAATCATGTCACCAACGACGACTTCCGATTTGTCCTTATATGCAACTTTGCTTTCGGTGTGTCCCATTTCTGTTCGCTAAGTCAATCTATTTTGCTTTGATTTGATAATAAAATATTATTGTCAAGCTTATTATAAATGCCATGATTGAGTCAGTAAAATTATTTTGGGGTAGAATCAGTTCCATACGATATACCGAAGGATGGATAGTTGTTCTTAAAACCAGTAATATCTCTGGCCTAAAATTATTTTCTTAAAACTACGGAAGTGGCATCTAAACCTTCCTAAAGAAATGCTGTGTTTTCGAAAATCGTAAAAATGAAGCTATTTTTCTGTTTTTTTCAAAGAATGTTGTTTCAGATGTATGTAAAAACAGCTTGTAGTATTTTCTGGTTTGTCTCAAAGCAAGACGGAACAAAATAATCACGTCATTCATCATCTCTCTGGAAAAGTTCGATCCGTCAGAACTTTCAACAAACTTAAATCATTGATTTGAAAGTTGACTTCATTCTTAAATCCTATGTTAATTTTCAAGTGGGCCATTTTCGATTGAAAAAAGCTTATATTAACGAGATAATTCGATAGTTGCCTCACAATCTAATTGAAAAAAACCCAGCGAAAACAGCAAACAAATTACTTATTCATATTTTCAAAGTCTTTTCCAAACTTTTTTTTCAAATTTGAGCGGAAGCGCAAAAGATTTTCCAGATTTCGTTTAATAAAGATTTTAACCAAAATTTATACAGGTATTATTTCAGAATATACAAAATGAAAATATACTCACTGATTACGGAATATTATTATTGATAGTCTATAGAATCTTTTATTAAAGAATGTTTAATGGAGTCGACCTTATTATATCTACAAAGTCATTGGTAAGATCTCCTTAGATTAAAAAAAAAATCTTGTGAACTGGAACATTTTTGTCCTGTCCTTTGGGATTAGTTAGCTTGCTAATAAGACTCTCTGTTCGAATTCATATCATCCGGCGTTGAGCCACCAAGCACAGTATCACCGAGGGGAGATCGCCAGCTCAAGAGAATTCAAGGTTTTCGATTTTTTGAATTCTCTTCATTCAACATCGAGATGATGAATGGCTCATAATTTTCTTTCGTAACATTGGCCAAAAGAAATATGTCTTTAGTCGAAATGTCGAATAGCGCGAACTTCAAATTGTGATTACCGATTAAAGATTCTGAGAACGCTTCGAACCCTTTTTCCTTAACTCCAATTCTTTGCAGGCTCATTATCTTATCACTTATCAAAGAAATCTCTTCGGAAAGAATCGGCTCCTCTTCCATTTCTTTCGGAGAAGGCTTCATTAGGACTTCAACACAATCTGATAGTCGCCTACTTTCCGTCTGAACTAGAGCTTCTGACCCATGAGTTCTTTCATTGATTTCCATTAAAACATCCTTGTCATTGCCTGCGACCTGTAATTCAGAGTTAGTTTGGAGGAATGGCTGGGCGGTTGCTGCTTCATGGGTAATTGGGATATTTTCAAAATCGAAAATGCTTTTTGGCTTCGATGTTGGAGTGGATCTGCTAAATAGCCCATTCATAGGGCTTTTTCCCGGTGCTTTTTGCTGTTGCTGCTGCCAATTCTCAAATAGCTTTTTTATATTCGGGCTCGGTAAATAAGGCTGCAGCTCATTACTTTTGCTAAACTCTGCGATGAGTTGAGATGGAGCGCTATCAAGAACGAAAGGATTGAATTCCAACGAGCTTAGACTCGAAGCGACACTATCAAAATTTTCGCTTGATCCATTGTGTATTTCGTCCGCCAACGAAGCAATAGATTGCTGATAGTTAAGACTCTCAGTAAGAGATTCATTCTCTTTCAGAGCGGATGACGTCTCGATAACCAAAGAGAGTGCTGGTCGGGACTTCGGTTTCTTATCACTTGAATGTTTGCTCTTAGAACCCTTGTCGGATTGAATTGAATTCAGGCTAATACTTTTCTTTGTAGTCCCATTAGATACTCGCTGACCACCAGAGAGCGCTTCCAGAGCAAACTTAGCTACTTGTTCTACCTCAAGTGTCTCTTTGTCATCGCCGCGGCTGCTTTTCGAGAGCGTCTCCAATCCGAGCTCCTTTTTATATTTTTTCATCAAAGACACCCAACGATTTTTCACACAATTTTCTGTTCGCTTTCCCACACGTTTGGCTATCTCAGCCCACTTCTTTCCGAGTTGAATGAAGCTTTCAAGTAATTTAATATCCTCCTTCGTTGTCCAAAAGCCTCGGTTTATTTCCGGATCCAAGTAATTAATCCACCTCTCTCGACACTGTTTCCCAGTTCTAATCGCTTTGGAGCCACTACGAGCGTTTAGCTCGGATGCTATCTCAGTCCAAGGCTTCTTGCTTCCTTTCTCACTAGCAATCTGAATTAATAACTCGTCCTCTTTTGCACTCCAGGGAGTTTTTCCCACCGCAATCTTCAGTAAACTTTGCCATTTAGCTTTTAGCTGCCCTTGACTCTTTCCTGGAAACAGAGTAGCCATGTAAGCCCAACCAGACTCACTCTAATATGAGAAAAGATCAATGATGATACAATGATGAATGTTACTATCGAATTGAAATCTTCGTCATTGAGATAGGTAAAGTAGGTGACTAATGACACAAGAAAGATATTTTCTTCATCAGTCCAAAATTTCTTGGCAACCCTCGTGTTTGAATAGGTAATTCTCGATATATTTTCATATGCAGAGCAAAGTTCTTGTGGAGTGAAAGGTTTTTCGATTTTGATGTTGAGGTTCTTTTTAATTGTATTGAAGTAGCCCTTGACACCGATGCTTTGAATCCGTTTGGAATATTCATAGAACTTCTCTTTGTTTAGCTCTATGTTGCCATCGGCGAGGCTGCTCTCACCATCATCGATCATCTCGTATAGATTTAACTTAGTGGCACTAGGGATGCTCTCTTCTGAGGCAGTTTCATCTAATTTTACTAAGAGAGAGGATAATGAGGGCTAAAAAGGACAAGGTCCTTACATTTTTTCAAAAGCGGGCTGATGAGGATGAGATGATCCTTGTCATCAGAAGTAGTAGGGGTAGTGCAGAGTTTCATAGTAGAAGAAAGTGATTGGTTGTATAGTAGGAAGTTGCTGATTATAAATAAAAGCAAGGAAGGGTGATATTGGCCACCCTTGCTGACTGTTAAGTAGATTCAATTACTGTAGCGAAACTTAAATAAAACGCGAATGAGATAGCGCTAAATTTCAGAATAATCTCAACTGGATAAGACAAGTAGCATCATTCAAATTCTGCTGCTTTCAACAAATTCCGGTGTTCTTGAACCGAATCACTGTCAATCACTCTTCAACGCTTCGATTTTTTCATGTATCAAAATTTACTCAATACAGAACGAACCCACTTTTTTTGTCTCACTATGGTGAAAATTCGTAAGAGTGTAAACCCAACATTGGCGGCGCGTTGGGCACAATGCGTTTTGCCAATCAGGAAAGAATTTAAATTATTTGGGATCGCCTTCAAGCGTTTTTTCTCCTTGGTTTTATAGTTGATGATTACGGGGCTTTGCTTGATAATTGCCTAATCTCAGTAGGCTGTCCCTTAAATTGCTTTCTAACAAGAAGAGGAGGTATAGACAGCCACCTTTCAATGAAAACCTTCTTGTATTTCGAAAAGTCAGGGACCATTCCCTTTCTCATCCTTGACTCCTAACAAATTAATTTCCTACAACTATCACGGAATCAACATGTATGCGAGATTTAACCATGCTTCCATGAAGCATCAATTCACCTGGACTCAATTTTTTCATTTTCTCTAAGCTTCAAAAATGTTTCTCCCAGTGCAAAAAAATGGGTGCATCATATTTGGTTTAATGGTTAGCAAGCTTCAATTATGAACAAAAAAAGCGCCAGAGCAGCGAACTCTGAACCAGTCTCCTTATTGGACATATTGATTACGAATTCTATAGCGAACAAACACCAAAAGCCTTAAGTTTAAAAAATTTCTGATCTGCAGAACAGTGCTACTGGCAAGACAAAAAAAAAATCCAATTCCCTACTTATCGGTCACGATTTTGATATTCAAAAGTTCTGTCTCGCCGCCTATGTTGTTTCTGCTCTGAATCTCTCTTGGACTCTCATCGTCTAATCTTATATTATCTTTCGCCTTTGGAGAAGTATCTATGGCAGTTCGTTTTTTAAAGTCAAGGCTGATTTCTAGCCAGAGAAGATGATGGCCGATCTTCCATCGGATTTCCTGGTTTTTGAGCTCTGCATTGACACTTTGAACGGCGTCGAATATTTTAGTTTCGTATTCAATCCGTAATCTTCGAGTGTACCTCACCAGAAGTACCGTGAATAAAAGGCAAAGTACAAGAGACAGTGCGATAATCACGGCTCCAGCGGTAATCTTCTGGTTTGAGAAGTAGATAATCGTAGTCGTACCATCGACTATCTGATCGCTTAGCGTTGAAGTTTCTTCTTTCATGATCCCTGAATTAATGATCCCTCCTCCAGTCAGGATTCCAGCGAGAGTCAGCACGAGGAGGAGAGCGAAAGCATTTCTGATGACTTTCAGCTTCTTAAAGTCATCACAAGCCGCATGAATGGTTTTTAAGTGATATTGAACCCTCGAAATAGGCAGGTTTAGAGCAATTGCATCGTATTTCTTGGCGTTGAATAGGTACTGGCAGCGGTAATTACTGAAGGGAAAGACAAAGGTGTCGCCAGAGGATTTAGGAACTTGGATATGCTGGGTTCTGCATTGTAGGAACATTGAAGAGATGAAATTTTGCACAATAAAAAAATATAAATAAAAAAAGCTTAAATCGTTACTTAAACCAAAAAAATGTCGAGTAGTAACTGAGCTTTTATCGGAAAAGTTAATTTGAGGTACTTTTAAAGGGTAAGTAGTAGAAAGTCGGGTAGGCCTTCTCAATTGTGGTTAGAAATTCTTCTCAAGGAGTCGTTCTTAAAAATAGGATTTTATAATTAGAATTGTTCACATGTAAGTGAGACTTATCAGGCCCCAACTAAACTAAAAATGCTGATTTAGACCAAGGAGCCTAAAAAGGAAGCAATTTTTGTAGAAGGAAAACTTCTTTTGGAACTAAATAGGGTTTTATCCCAGTTATTTAAAAAAAGAATTGCAAGTTGACTTAAATTGATCTGTGATTCTCGTATTTTTCTGATATGAAAGGAAGTGATTACTTATAGATTCCCGAGAGAAATAGAGTCTTTATTTCAAACATATCAAAGGACAGAAAACACACAAAACCTTGAAAAGCGTTCAAAATAGGTCTTAATAGCCGCATAAACGAGAAAACAGGAGCTTTTTAGAACCTTTCACAAAGAAATCTTTTGATCTAAGTTTCATTAAACTCGAGGCTGCGAGACCCATCATAACCACATAGGTAGATCCTATAATTTCTCGTGCTATTGTAGTTTTTGGATCTATTATCTATTGTTCGTAGGACGAAATATTTGGCGCAAAGTATTTCAATTAAATACAACGGGATGTTTAGGAACGCTGTCTATTCATTTTGTTCATACCGAAAGCAGCAGATCACATCAGCATTTATGATTATTATGATAATGGTAAAAAACGCTCGATAGAGCAGGAACAGCATTCTTCAGAGAGAGCCTTTTCCTGATGGTGATTTCATATCGGCCTACATAGTTATCGGGGTTAATTTCGTAAGAATTCCGTGTAGAAATGATTTCCTTCCAAACCCTCAGCTAAGCAACTTCTATGTAGGATATTGTTTGTTTGATCTCTTCAAAATTTTTCTCACCGTTTGTTAATGAAGCTCCTTCAGTTGTCATTTCCTCATTGGGTTTTAATTTCAGGATATTGATTCGTATGAACTAGATTTATAGCAGCCTGAAAACATGAACTAAAGTTTCATTCTCTGATCTACAGCTTCAATTTTAGAGAAATTTCGAGGTGCATCTCCTATCGAATAGAGGAAATGACGAAGCAATTGGAAATGTTGGTGTGAGAAACATCTTTATCTATTCGAATTTCTGTCCTAGTCTAACAACTTCGATTACATCATAGAGCAATCCCGAATTCTTTCTCACTTGCTAACTGAATGAGAGCAACTCTTTTAAATTAACTTTGTTTTTATTGCGCGCTCGATCCAAAACTGGCCGAAAATAAAACTGCAGTTTTGATGACCTTTGGTTCTATATGTTGCAACGATTTTTGCTGTTTCTGGTCAAACGAGGCAGACCTCCCCCTTCATCCGCGCCTAATTTTATTGATTTGATTAAGAATCTTCATAGATATCCATAAATTTGTTCACAATCTGCCCTTATTTTTTTTTTAATTTTTACTTCCTCCAATTCGATCCTAATCATATTTTTTATTGTATCGAATCTGGAATGCCTTATCTCAAAGGTGTGCGGCCGTTAAGTAGTATCCAGCTTGCTTTTCACATTGCACAGGATATAACGCCCGTATCTTGCTGAATCGCTTAGTATTTTCGAAAAAACCGAGTTTTATTAAAATGGGTGTAAGATCATCCACCCACAACTTGCAAATCAAAAAAAAAATCCGTGGTCTATAAATTTTATCTCATGTAAAAGTTACCAGTTCTCTTTAATTAAATTGCTTACTGGATATTTTATCAATAAATCTCTTTGCGAACGAAGCTCCAAAATGAGAATCTACTCATCCGTAATTCCTTTGTATTACAGATCCAAACCTAGTGAGATACCAAACTTGCAATATGGATAGTATCAATTACAAAAGCATCAACAATTTAAGTCATGTTAAAGAAAAAGTGGGTTTCTTCGTCTCAATTGTTCATTTAAAGAAAAGAAAGCTATTGATTATGATATGTTTTTTTTTCGTTGAGAGAATGGAGCCCTGTTAAAACCATGAGCTCTCTGTCGTTAATAGTGAATCAATAGTTTAAAGGAATGATTCTAGAAAATAAGAGGCTTACGCCTTGTTTATCAAAGCGTTATCTCTTATTTCCTGTCTTAAGAAGGAGAATGAGGTAAGAATTGAGGCTTATTGCTACATAAGTTGATGGTTTATAAGAGAGCAAAAGAGAGGGATTACGTGGATAAAATAAATGAATTTCATTAACTGGTAATTATTCATGGCTCATCACGCGAATTATGATCTAATCGCGGAATTCGCGATCGATTTGTAATAATTAATTTCATTTCTAAAATAATTTTCAAGAGGCAATTAAACTACTACTTTAGCGATGGATATGGATATTGAAGACGGATACATCATTGTGGACAAAAGCGAGCTTGAATGCGAGTCTCCTTCACGAAAAAAACCGCTCTCCGTGAACGATTTCCTACTTCTCTGCGTTCTCGGCAAAGGATCCTACGCCAAGGTCGTGCTTGTCCGCAAGAAGGACAACCAAAAGATCTATGCGCTTAAGATCCTAAAGAAAGACCACCTCCAGAAACGAAACCAACAGACAAAAGTGAAATGTGAACGTGATATCCTGGTAATTTCCAATTTTGAAACTCCTTCCTTATTTTTCTTTCCCTTTGGTTAGATCGATGTGAATCATCCATTCATTGTGAAGCTCTACTACGCCTTCCAAAACGAAAGGAAGCTGTATTTCGCTCTTGAGTATTGCCCTGGAGGCGAATTGTTCAATCTCCTCCAAAAACTAAGACGATTCACGGAAGACCAGTATACCTAACGTTCTTATTTCTCAAAAATGCTAAATTGTTTTAACTAATAGAGCGAGATTCTATGCAGCTCAGATTATCCTTGCGATCCAGCACTTGCATTCGAAGGGAGTTATCTATCGAGAGTAAATAAATTAACTTATTTATTTATTCAAGAGCTGTTTTCGATGACGTCAATTTTATCTTCTTTGTTTGTTTTATTAACAAATTAAGCTTCTTTTGTTCTAACTCCCACTCCTTAGTCTCAAGCCTGAGAATGTATTGATCGATAAAGACGGCTATATCCGAATCACAGACTTCGGACTGTCCAGGACTGGAATGACTGACGCCACAAACGCTTACAGCGTCTGCGGAACCCCTGAGTATCTCGCTCCAGAGATACTGTGCCGCAAAGGATACGGAAAATCCGTCGATTGGTGGACGTTAGGTAAGCAGTTGCTGAGAGTTGGGAGCTAAAGGGTTTATATAGGTGCTTTGCTTTATGAAATGTTGACTGGCATGCCTCCGTTCTACACTCCAAACCGAGAGGAACTTTTCCAAAGGATTAAGTTTGGAAAATTGAAATATCCAAGCAACTTGAGCGCTTCGGCTCAGGAATTACTGGAGAGTCTCCTTACGAAAGACCCTGAAAACCGACTTGGTAGCGGACTTGAGGGTGCCATGGAGATCAGAAAGCACAAATGGTTTGAAGGAGTGCAATGGGATGACATTTTACTGAAGAGAGTCAAGGCGCCGTTTGTTCCGGTTGTTAAAGGCGAAACTGATGTTTCGAACTTCGATTCCGAATTTACCGAGGCACCCGTTGATTCATACAAAGAGACGAGCTTAATGGACGAGAAAATGGGAACTTATGTTGGTAAGTGTTGGCTTGGTGTGATGAAATATTGATTTTTTTCTTGGTAGATTGGTCGTTTGCTGGCGAGAGTATCAAGAAGACTTTGATGACCGAAATGGAGAACGAGTGAAAACTTTCATTTGTCCTCCCACTTTTGAATACCGCAATAAAGAATTAGATTTGCTAATTGTATAGGATTAGAGAGGAATTTATAAAGATTTTGATCTGACTACTTAGAAATACTTCTACCTACTTTTTGTCAATTGGTAACAAACATTCTCAATACATACATAGCCATAAAATCCATATATAAAAGAACAGACAGAGGATTTTTGCTGCTCAATGAAAAACTTTAAAATTCTTTCCACCATCATATATCGAAATGGATTGGCTGTAGAAGATATTTTTCTCTCTCTGTGGTGACGATGATATGTTATGGTGTAATGACTCTGTGTCTTTCCTGAAATGATATTAGAAAAAATCATGAGTCGAAATACGTTTTGCTAGGAGCAACTTCCAACTCAGATTATCATCTATTATTCAATGAGACTACGAATGATGTTGGGGTATAGGTTCAGGGCAAATCTGAAATTAATATAACGAAAAATCAGCCACTATAATACCACAAAACGGTAGCTTTTTCACGACGTCAAATGACTCAGATGAATCCTAATTCATCCATGCGTTGATGGATAAATAGTATGGTACATTGGATGCGGCATAAATTATGAAAAATTCATAGGGTCAGAGGAAGTTTTCGACGCCATTCTTAGTACAGGTTTACTTTACGAATAACTACAAGCAGTCGAAACTTTTTGACCGGTCTTAGATAAACATTACCGAAATTTATATGATTTTCAGCTCCAATGATGCGAGATTGTTCAAATTGAATTACTCAAGGTTTAATGCTATCGACTTAATTGCTTATGTAATTATTGCCAATGATACAACTGTTTATCTATCAAATTCTATTCCTTACTGGCAACTTAAGTAAATTAATATAATTCCTTCGCCCTTCTACCAATCTCTTGGAGGTTTATCCTTCGAAATATCCACCATGATCTTTCCGTGGACAGTTCTGAACCAAACAGACAACGGTCCAAACATTTTAGTAGCTTCTAACGTGAGAGTATGCTTAGCAGATCCGGCCACGTAATGGTTAATTCCCAACTGATTCAAAGTAGAGACCACATTGGCTTCATGACTGTCAACGAAAGCTGCCTCGAAAAACTTGAAGAACAATGCATATTTTCTCACATCCAATCTGCTGGCAATTTCAGCATTCATTGGAGTCGTCGATGGCCCAGGCATGTGAGCAACAACGTCAATTTTATCCTTGACTTCTTCTCTGAACGACAGAGTAAAGTGATTATCGTAGGACTTCGTAGCAGCATAAGCCTGTAAATAAGGGTAAGGAACCTCGCCTGCCTCTGAACCGACATTGATAATCGCTGATCTTTTGCTTCTCTTATAGAATCTCCTCGCGAATGCATGAGTAAGGAAGGTCACTGGGTAGATATTGACAGCAATGAGCTCATTGAGTTGTTTTGGAGTGAGATCAACGAACTCTCCCGAAGCGAATGCTCCGACGTTGTTAACCAAGACACTCACGTCGAGATCTCTCGTCTTCTTGTCGATTTCAAGCAAAGTTTCATAGTTCGGAGAGTTCAGGAAGTCATATTGAATGGTTTCAACTTTAACACCAAAATCATTTTGGATTTCTTGCTTTGTCTTCTCTAGCTTTTCGCCGTTTCTAGCCACAAGGACGAGATTTAATCCTCTGCGAGCGAGCTCTCGGGCATAGGACTTACCGTATCCGTCAGTGGAGCCGGTAACTAGAGCGTATGAAGACTCTCCATAGCGTTGTGGGAAGTTGTACGGCTCTAGGTAGTTTCTATGGTAGATCTCCCAGCCGAGGTCATAGGCGTACGAACCGACCTTGAAGGCACCGACGAGGAAAATGAGTCTTTTGAATGATTTCATTGATTTTTCTAAGTTCGAGCTTGAATCTTTCGATTAATTTTTTTAAATGATATGTGATATATTGAGCCTCTGGCTTATAAGCACAAAATTAAAGTCGTTAATCAAGATTCGTGAAGTGTTAAAACAATCACCCCTTCTGTTGATAGGTGATTCTTGAAAATGGATGAAATAGAATAAAAGCTATGATAACCGATGTGTCTTGGTGTGGGATGGATTAGAAGTGAAATACTGATGAAAAGAAAGCGAATTGGCTTCGTTATACAGCTACAAAGTTGGACAAATTTAGAATTATGCTATACTAGGATGAAGCAGATAACAGATAGTTGATTCCTAAATCGAGGAGTCACTGAGGTGTGATTTTAATCAGCAAATTGCCTTACAAAAATAGAAGAAAATGATTGAAAACACTAGGATAGGTTGCTTCGAGTTTGCAATATAGAGGACTCGAGAAAATACGCTTGTTACTTTGTAAAACCTTTGGTACAAAGAGGCTTGCTATTTGATTGCGATCCATTGCTCTTTATTCGAATTAGGGGTACCAATGCAAGTTCATTGGCTAACTACAGACTACTTTTCGTGTTTTTATTTCATTAAATGAGCAATGTGCTACTTTGAGCAACATTCCGTTTAGTTCCCAGCTTCTGAACTCAGGATATAGTGCTGTGGTTTCATCTTATAGTATATCTCTCATGCTACTTCATCTTTAACAGAAACTGTTTGTAATTTGATTTTTCTCTTTGGAAGAGTGTGATTCATGTTGATCAACGATTATAAAATTATTGTCTTCAATTGTTCATTAGCAAGAGGCCAAGAAGCAATACGAAAAGTAGATAGCTTGGAGACGCAGTCACAAGAGAAGGTACAAGGATCTCCTTGAGAAGGAAAATATGTCAAATTCATAGAATTTTCATTCATTCGTTCAAAAAATTTCCATCTTTGACTATTAGCTCCGCCTAACAAAATAAGTGGAAACAGATCAGGCTGTGACTAATTTGAAACTGCTCCGCTTAGAAATAGAAACATTGAAGTTGAAAAGGGTCAGCAATTTACAACTTTGATAGTTTAAAGCATCTAATCGATCCACATCTAGAGGTTCTAACAGCATTTGTGGTCGACTCATTGCATTACATAACTCCAAATTTATCCGCCATTTTCAGGTAATTGAATGGCAAATTTAAAAAAATCAAATCAAAATTTCAGCATTCAAATCTCCATCAAACAAACTTTCAGCAACTCATGATTAAGCCTGAGATTAGGACATTTCTCTTTTGTTCATATTATATCAACTCGCACTGAAGAAAAAATAAAAACTCCAAAGTGTAATTTCCTGTTAATTAAGCGAAACCAAATAATTTCTTAAAATCGACTTGTTATATAGCTCGAATTAATAGAATCCAAAAGTAGCAATATGTTGATCCTCTACGAAACCCCTGCTGGTTACGCTCTCTTCAAGGTCTTGAAGGAAAAAAAGCTCGAGAAAATCGATGATATTATCGCCGCCTTCGCTTCTTCGGGCACCGCCTCCAAAGCGTACCATTTTCCAGCAAATTCTCTCATTCTAACAATGACATTCTTCCTTCAGCGTGAGTCTTCAAGCTTTCAAGAAGTTCAAAGACACCAAGGAAGCCCTTGTTGCCAACGATAAACTCATCAAGGGTATGTTCCCAAAGACCCTTAAGAAGTTCCTTGAGAAAAACGCGATCAACGATGAAGTCCAAGAGAAACTTGCTGGTAAAATGCAGTTTTTTTCCTCACCGGAATTGACGAATTTTCAGTCGCCGATAAGAGATTAGGAAAAGTCATTACTGAGCAACTTGGCCTCGAATGTCTTCACGGAAAGAAATACGATGAGATTATCAGAGGAATCCGATCCCAACTCAGCACTCTTGTTTCAGGTAAAGCACACAACCGTCGCGACTCGGGCTGAAGACATGTTTTTTAGGTCTCTCTGAAACCGAATTCAAGAATATGACTTTGAGTTTGGCTCACGGTCTTTCCCGCTATAAACTCAAATTTTCTGCTGACAAGGTCGACACAATGATCATCCAAGTAGATTTCTCGCTGTAGAATGTGTTCTAATGACTTTCAAGGCTATTTCTCTTCTTGAAGATCTTGATAAGGAGATCAATAACTACATGATGAGACTTAGAGAATGGTACGGCTACCATTTCCCTGAGGCCGGAAAAATCGTCACTGACAACCTTCTTTACACCAGAGTGATCAGAGCTATTGGTAAAAAAGCGCCATTAAAGGACTTGAAGGACTAAATCATGTTTGTAGGTATGAGATCCAAGGCCGCTGAGACCGACCTTTCTGAAATTCTCACTGATCAAATCGAGAAGGACGTTAAGGAAGCCGCTGAAATTTCCATGGGAATTGAAATTACCGAGGAAGATGAGCAATTTATCATGAAACTCGCTGACCAAGTCCTCGAGTTGAACGACTACAGAGACTCTCTCTCCGAATACCTCAAAAACAGAATGAACGCCATTGCTCCTAACCTCACTATCATGGTCGGAGAACTCGTCGGCGCGAAGCTCATTGCTCATGCTGGCAGTCTTGTCAACCTCGCTAAGTAAATTCCTATTCAATGAAAACCGTTATCAACCTACACATTAATTTAGGTCCCCAGCATCCACCATTCAGATCCTCGGTGCCGAAAAAGCCTTGTTCAGAGCTATGAAAACTAAACACAACACTCCAAAATACGGTCTTATCTATCAAGCTAGCATGGTCGGCTCTGCGAACTCTTTGATCAAAGGAAAAGTCGCAAGAACCTTGGCAGCTAAATGCTCCGTTTGTATCAGAGTCGACGCTCTTGGTAAAGAAGATTCAAGGACTTAAGGGCTTACTAATTACTTAAATATAGGCGAGTCTGAAGAAGCTGAAATCGGAGAACAATGCAAAGAATTCGTTGAAAAGAGAATCAAGTTCTTAGAAAGTGCCACTTTACACGGTGACGGAGGCAAGAACTTCAAGAAACCAAGAGGAAAGCCTGAAGGCGGCAGAGGTGGCAATAGAGACAGTGGCTATGAAGCAGAAACAGACTTTGTGATGGGTGGAGTCCCAAAACTCGGCTCAACTTTTGTAAAGTAAGAGTATTATGGTTATTATTCCGGCTAAATTTTTCATATTATAAAGGAAAAGAAAGCAATCCACTTAAATAGCTTTGATCGTGACCTGTGCGATGGTTGGAGATAGGCGTGTTGTTTTTGTCATATGAGAAATATTGTTGTTGTTAGTCTTGGATAATGCTATTGGTAAAAGAAGTTCGGTATTGCCAGTTGTTATCCATAATTATATGTTCTCATCAGCTAAGAAGGACCCTCTTGTTAGAAAAGAAACCTTAGTACCCAAATCGAATGTTAAATCATCTTTTAGCTTTTCCGCAGAATAAGGTTGTAGGATTTATGGCTTTGTAGAAATTTTGTTAAGTTTATTGGAGAATAAACCTAAGAGAGAGGTATATATATCCTTATTTTATTATGGAAAAAAAGACTTTGAAAGTCGCTTGCTTACAGGTATTCCCATGTGTTTCTTATATGGCTAATTTACTCGTGCTTTATAGACCAAGCAAACGTTAGTAAAAGAAGAAAACTTGAAATCTGCTCAAGAAAGCATCAAGGTTTCATTTATTGCTTGGCCATAGTGATTTAGTAAACGATTCTTCAGGAAGCTGCTGCTGCAGGCGCAAGAGTCGTAGTGCTTGGAGAGATTTTCAATGTCCCTTACGGCAGAGAATACATATTAAAGTCATTTTCTTTTTCTAAACATTATATAAGCAAATATTAGATCCGCAGAAGATTTGCAAGAACCCGATAAGGCACCCACATATACTACTTTGCAAACTGCGGCTAAGGAAAACAACGTTTTTGTCATTGGAGGCTCGATTGCAGAAAAAGAAGGTGATAAGATATATAATACATGCTTGGTGTTTAGTAATGAAGGGAAATTGCTGGGCAAGTTTCGAAAATTACATCTCTTCGACATCGATATCCCTGGCAGGATGACGTATAAAGAATCTGACACGTTTACGCCTGGGGACCAAGTTACGCTCATTGAGATTGAGGGGATTACGTTTGGAATCGGCATCTGCTATGATATTAGGTTCCCTGAACTTGCGCTGATAATGCGACAAAGCGGTGCTGATGTTTTGGTTTATCCGAGCCAATTCTCTATGACGACTGGTGAATTTCATTGGGATACTCTGACGCGATACCGAGCACTCGATACGCAGGTTAGACACCCCATCATTGCTAATTACCTGAGTGAATTTATAGGTTTATCTTCTGGCTTGTAGTCCAGCGAGGATACTTGAAGAAGGAGCTCCGTTTTTGAATTGGGCGCATTCAAGGATAGTTGACCCTATGGGGAAGATTATTGATAGCGCGGAATACTTTCCGAAGATAATTTACGGTGAGATCGATGTAGAGGTCATTAAAGCGACTCGACGAGCAATACCTACGTCAATTCAGAAAAGATCGGACATTTATGAAGTCAAAAAACGAGACAAACTATAATTTTCCTATGTGAATGAAAATGCTTAGAGAAGCTTAGCCTGTTCTTAGTATATTTTACAGCTGAACTTTATAACTATTGAAAAATGATCCAACAAATGTCGAAATATGACCCAGAAATGTTAGAATTCACCTAAATTCTTATCTTTATTGAGTGATATGTGATAGAGAAAGTTATTACAGATGAGAATAATCAATTAAACTTCTTTATCAAGCTCACTCTCCCCTTTTTTTCTAACTCCAGGGCATTTTTAGCGTTGTAACTTCTTTTTGACGTTTATTCGAATTTTAATCAGTTACTCTACCGTACAGAAACTTGAAACATCATTCAACAGGTCAAAATAATTTCTCACCACTTAGCCCCTTGATCCGCTATCTTCACATTCCATAGCCATCAAAACTCTAACTTCTCATCCTGTTTCATGATTTTCGACTAAAAATGCGTTGAATGTCTCAAGCACCATTGGACATATATTGAAAACTATAAAAAGAATTTCAGTCATTAGTTGCAGCCTCTCTATCAAAATGCAGATTTCTGCTTTCGTTCCTGCGAAGCAATTTCTATTTCAACTTTTAGGGTTTTTTCTAAAAAAGATGACCCTTAAATAGAAACTGTGCGGTGCAATACGATGCGTATATATTCGAATTCGATTAAGAAAGATTTCAAATTTTATACAAAGAATTATCAGACAAAATCAAAATGAATCTCAAAAGTTGTTCTCTCGCAATAACCTTGCTCTGCCTGGCAAGCGTCGTTCTCATCGCTGACTCCAAGGTGTTCCAGGGCGAGGTCAAGTTCAGCGATTTTCTCAAGGACCCAAAGGTACGCACAGCATACATCGGAAGAATGGGATTTGAAGTCGGTGAAGGAGAATTCATCTTCAACATCAAATACAAGTACCCTCTCCCCTCCAAGCCCAATAACATGGGTGCATTGCTGACGTTTTTCTACGGAATCATTGACGACGATTGGGACAGCTTCCACAAAGCCGACAACTGCGATGATAAACTCCGAAAAGCGAGAGCAGGAGTACGCGTTGAATCTTTCCTCCATACCGATGGGTCTCCTGCCGAGGTCAGAAAAGGCCACGTGAAACAGTACGCAAGAACGAGAGTCTGGCATTTCTTTATCTCAGACTGTTTCAAATACCTGCCTGAAGAATGGAAAACCCTCGACAATGCCTTCGTCTACACTCTCGAGTTGAAGAATACTGGTGGTTCACATATCAGTCAAGAAGAAGAAGGTCTTTTAGGACCACATTTGATCATGACGGCCATATTTTTCTTCTTCTTTGGACATACACTTTTCAAGTTGATTGGCTACTATAAAAAGGAAGAACAGATCGACTATCCACTCCTGGTGTTAGACGCTGCTTGCTTCTTGGAGTTCATGGCCTTGTTGTTTGAAACTCTCCACTTGCTTACGACTAAATGGTACGGAGAGTCCGCTTTCGGAACGGATTTCCTTAGCAGTATTTTCTCCGTCCTCGCCCAGTTCACAATGACTCTGCTCCTGATCCTCATTGCTACAGGGTGGAGTATTACCTACGGAAATATTGAAGATTTGGACCTGCTTATCCCACTAGGGGCGCTGGTCGCCACTCTTCACCTCATCTTTGCGATAGTTGGAAAAATCGGCGAAGATGACCCGCTCAAGATGCACGATTACGATAGCTGGGCCGGAGTCGTGTTGGTCATTGTGAGAATCATATTCTTCGCGATCTTCATGGGCTTCGCGGTGAACACCTACAAGAAAGCCCAAAAGAAGATCCAGGCGTTTGTCGGGAAGATTATGTTTATCGGAATGGTGTACTTGTTGACGATCCCTGTGGTGGTTACGATTGCCTCGGTCTTTGTTGACCATCTCTGGAGACATTGGGTCATTACTCTCGGAAATATGATCCTACAGGCGGTTACGGTGATGCTGTTTGCCTTCCAGTTCACGACGAAAGGCAGTTCATATAATGCTGTATCTTTGAAAAATAGCATTTTCCTCCCTGCTCATAAAGCTGATTAGATAATGAATTGTATAAGTAACTCACTCAATATGCATGAATAACTTTCTGTAAGACATTTGAGTAACAGGAAACTTGAATTCATTCATTATGAGAGAAATGAAAGAAAATCAAATATTTCGAATTTATTCATGTAAAACAACAAAAAACAAACAACGCTTTAACAATATGTGATTCTAGCGACAATCATTTAGCCTTACGCTACATGTCAACAAAGTTTGTAAGAAAAAGCTATGGACACGTATTTTATGCGTTATCAATGTTGCTTGTTCACTGCCAATAATCCCAGCAAATTTTTATGTTTCTTTTGTTCATCCTGAATTAGAGAGATGTTAATTAGGTTTTCTTCTCTATCGCTGAGATTTATAACTTTGAACAGTGAAATGACTCAAGAAACTGACTTAATTTTAATATTCATTTTGATAGCTAACTGTAAAAAAATTTATCAATATTACTGGATTGAGTAAAAACCCTTGCCAAGAAAAATTGATGATGAGCAAAACAACGAATATTCTTAACTGCAGGCAGTCGGAAACCATTTTCAGAGTCCTCAGAGAGGCTTCGTCAATTTGATGCAACATAATGAGCAGATTTCGAGGGTAGTGAACAGAAGGGTAGTAGTTCAGGAAAATTTGCGATCGTCTCACTCTTAATAATTAATGACTTGCCAAATTAAAAAAAAAGTTCGAAAAAAAAATGGAAGCTTCCAAAAGGAGCACAGCGTCACTGGAAATTTCCAGGTTAAAACGAATTTTAATGCCATGAGATGTAATTCACAATTCCCAATTCCCAAAACAAAATAATAAACTAACTAACTCAATGATTCAATCAGGACATTATCCACACTCCTTACAAAAACAAGCGCCTTGCGACGAAGGCATGTATTTTACTAACAAGCTAAATTTGACCTCCAGAAAACCTGATTTCCAAACCCTTCCTTGGAAACACGCGGACCATCCTTCATTCTTCGAGGATCAAGACGTTTTGGATGATGATGCAGAAGATTTCTCGAAAAGCACTGATGCCTTTCGAGATAACAGTAAAAAAAGCAGAGGCGATCTATCGCTGGATAACAGCATCTCACCGGCAGAGCTTAAGGGTCAAAAAAATCTCCAAGGCGAAGGTTCTCTATGGTTTGAGCAAATCGATAAAGAAATCTACATCCCGGCCAAATTCCCGAGGATCCGGCCTGATTCTATCCAAAAAGACGCCGTAAACCCTGAAGACGTGCGATTCTTTTTCAAAAATAATGAGTTACGAGGATCAGATCTTGTTGAATTTATCAAAAACTGGAGCTTCATCAATAATCACGATGACTCGAGAGTAGCCCATGCACACGTGAAAGGTGGACTCATTGGTAAGGAATCAATGACGAAGAAATACCGTCATATCGCAAGAGAGATAATAGGAATCGTCGGGAAAAAGATCCTTTCCGGGAACTTCAACCTCTCAACGGTGTCATTCCCGATAAAAGCTATGATCGGAGAGTCTGCCCTTGAAAAATACAGTTATTCTGGTAATATTTCTTGCTTTGTATGAGCAAATACTGATATTTTGCGCCCTAAATTAGCTGCTTTGTACCCATTGTACATGAATTTGGCCACCAAAACCACGGATCCTTTACAGCGATTCAAGTTTGTAGTGACGGCTTCAGTGAGCTACTTATGCTACGTCGAGATGTTTGGAAAACCTGTAAACTTTTTATTCTAATTTCAGCAAAAAATTAACTCGTTATAGTTGAATCCGATAGTTGGAGAAACCTTCCAAGGCCATTATAACGATGGTACCAAAGTCTACCTTGAGCAAACTTCCCATCACCCGCCTGCAAGTTACATGTATGTGAAGGGTCCGCATGATTCGTACTCTGCTTACGGACCTTATACTTGCAATCCGAGCGCAGGATTAAACTCAATTACGATAGTTTCGACAGGTTGGAAAAACTTTATTTTCCATGACACAAAGCAAGAGATAAGAGTTACCAATGCAAACGTACCTAAATTTTCGTTAAAGAGTGTGTCTAACGGTATTGATGTAGGATGAATTTGATGGAACGTTATTCGGGAAATGCACTTATCGCTTGACCGGCTCGATTGAGTTGGTTGATAAAGTAAATCAGATTACCTGCAAGCTTACTTTCGGAAAAACAAAGAAAAAGTAACTCTATTTTGCTCGTTGACAAGCTGGACTCATCATGTTATTTTATAGGCTAAATGATTATTTTGAAGGTGAAATCAAAGTGCAAGGAAAGCCGTTTTCGAAAGTTACAGGATCTTTCTTAGGCTGGCTCGAAATAGATGGCTATCGCTACTTTGACCACAGATATGTTCCTCCATTTGAATTCAACATCGAGAAGTCTCCTTTGGAGTCTGATTCGTATAAAAGACAAGATATTCAATATCTTAGAGAAGGCGAGGTCATTAAAGCTCAGCAAGAGAAGGATAAACTCGAAGGTATTCAAAGAAACGACCGAAAACTGAGAGAAGCTCATGAAAAAAAGCTTAAGAAACGCAAATAAGGCCAGCCTAGATAAAAGCTCTTCACATCACATTAGCCAAAGACATTTTAATAAATTTATTTGGTAGTAATCGGGTTGTAAATACCCTGCGTGGAGTTTGAAAAATTACTCTCTTTCTTTTTTTTCAATATTCAAAAAGGCGTTATTCCCATGCTTTTGTTTGTTAATAAGAATTCATTAAACTTATGAAATTTTCTATGAATTGTTTAGTATGCAATTCTAGCTGCAAGCTGCTCCTAAACATTGCTCGACAAGCAAATAGGTTATAGCGGTTAAATCCGAAATAATTTCTCCCAAAGATTGAACTGAGAGAAGTAATAACTTCTCTCCTCTTCTAATTCTGGTATGATAGGCCTGATGGGGAGCATTTCAAATTTATTTAAAATATATATACGAGCAGAAAGCTTTTTCTGGATTTCTTGTTGAACAATTCAAGGTTCTCTTCATGAACAATTGAATCTTTTTTTTGACGAACAATGAACGATTTTATTTATATTGTTCTTGTTTTGGTAAATTGCCCTACCTTATTTAAATTTATACTTGGTTCAATAACATTTATTGAGACTGATGATGCTGCACACCAATAACTCCTATATGGACAATTCCTTGGCGTCCACAACCCTTCGAGATAATTCGTCCTCCATTTTCAGCAACAGCATTAGAAGCGGTCTGAAAGAACGCGCAAAGCGCCCAGTGCCTTACTTAGACATCACCAAAACCTCAGACAAGTCCGGTTTGTTCTCAAGTCCATCAAGGAAACTTGAGCCAATAGACGAAGACGAAGCTTTCTATGACACTCCGCGGACTCGGAAAGGACTCAGCCTCTCAAAGCATTCATCGGGTAGAAGGCTCGCGCTTCCAGAAATCAGCACTCCAAGTAGAAGACAGAAAGAGCTCAAACCTTTGGATTCATCGGAGTACGACCAGCCTTCTATTGACGAAGATCTCCTCAGTTCGCAGAGAGAAAGGAGCATCCGGAAAAAGCGGACGGAAGTGAAGCTTCCAACGATAAGCCCTCAGAAAAGCAATGCCTTAGAAAAAAAAAGATCAAACTTTTATAACGAACCCAATACAGAGGTCAACTACACGCAAGTGAATTCCTCAATAGATCCTCGAATGAATTATAGCATGAATAATTATCAAACGCCGGTTTACAATCCATCATGGCAGTCAAACTATTCTGCTTATCAGAATTACTATCCAAACAATTATCAACCTTTTTATAATAATTTCGGCATGTATCCTCCTCAGAACCAATTTGGCATGTATGGAGGCGGCGGATATCAAATGTCTCAGAGTACGTTTATGCCTCTCGAGGACCCTTTCCGTAGATTTCCTATGAATCCTCTCGGCAGACGTGTTATCCTGAACGATCCAAACGACCCAGCATTTGCTGGAACTCTACCTCGAAGTTTTATCCCAGCTCCTGAGCTGCCAGTGTTCCAACCGATAGTTATACCCGAGCAAAGGGCTCTTCCAAAGAGGGTGGATACTCAAGCGAGTGCAGAGAAAGTCTCGAAAAAAGAAAGCCCCAGTAAGCCTAAAGAAACCACAAAAGACACTCGAAAGGTCACCAAAAGAGTCGAAAAGAGGATCGGAACCGGTACTAAGCGCCAGAAGCTCCAAGCGACGTTATGGGCGATTGCTTACCCTCAGCTAATGACCAAAGAAGGTTATGCGAAAGGCAAAGAAAGGAAGAAGACGATCCAACTTGGGTTTGATCAGCGAGTGCGAGACTTCATTTCGAACTGTCAAAATTTCATCATAAGGGAACTTCAACCCCAGCTCGACGATATCTACAAAGAGAAGAAAGCCATGACGTTCAAAGCGGCCGATGATAAGAGCGCGCTCGGTACCAAAAACCTCTCAGAAAAAGAGTCTACGACGAGAATCACGCAGCTCTTGTGCCCGAAAATTCAAGCGCTCATTGAGAAGCTAACGACGGTAACAAAGCCTGGCAGCATGCCGCAGGAGATCGTGGAGTTCATGGCTTCCGTCTCAGAGAACCAATGCATTCCACCCAATGGATTCTACTTCGATTTTGAAATGAAAAGACTTGGGTTTAGTCACTCAGGTGCGCTTTCTGGTGTATCCGAAACAGCGTCTAAAATGGTACTTTGTGTCTCTTTCCTTGCAAGGATATTGGTCTATCAATTCATTTTAATGCCTTGGAGTGAGGTTAAAGTGATCAGCATGGCAAAGAAAGGAAAGCCCTACTCCTCAGACATTCCTAAGGGTGAAACAACTAAGAAAAACCTCAAGTTGATTGGATCTATTCTCATACATTTGATTGAGGAGATGTTTGCAGTAGCACTCAAAGCTGATAAGAATTCGCAGAAAAAAATCCCTCCGAAAGAAAGGATCAAGACGTTGCCGAGGGGAGGGTTGTTTTATATTTATGACGAGGCTGACCATCAAGTGCAGAAGAACGAAACTATCGGAGAAGATCAGCTAATCGCGGGAATTTATTCTCGGATGGACTTATCTGTGTTTTATAAGAATTTCCCAGTGCAAGTAGAGCAGCTGAAAACCGCTCTAGCATCATGGGTGGATAATATGTATTTATTAACTCATGAAGAGTACAAAAGTAATCGCAAGCTCCATCTGTTTGGAAAAGACGGCCTAATGTGATTCGTATTAAACAATGTATGTACAGAAGCAAAGTCTGAGTATTTCACGTTTGTTTTTCTAAAAAAAAGATTTCTTTTTTTATTGTTTTTTCTTTTTTGTCTCAATCGCTTTTGCGTGTTTTTATTGAGTTGTGCCAAATTCACTGTTTGTATTAAATTGAGTTTATACAATCTTTGTACGTAACTTGTCAAAATATCAAATTATTAGAGTTTTCACAGCATAATGAGACACATAACTCTTTATAATCCAAGAAACTAGGTTATAAATGTGTTGCTGAATGTACTTCAAAAGCAACTCGCCTATCACAACAGACATTTTCTATTTATTTTTGGTCTTTGAGCTCTGATTGCAATGGAAACGAACCCAATCATAAAATTATTGAAGAGACAGCATAAATACTTCAAAAGTTTGAGAAACACCAACAAATTTTTTGACGCTAAGCTCTTTGATAGGTATTCAACGTAGAAGTCACATATTCACACTTAGTTAGAGTGAACGAATGCATTTGACTCATCACTATGTAAATTTCTTGACCAGCTCTTCGCCGAGTCTCCTAAAAAGCTCGCCAACACCTTCTCCAGTTTTGGCACTCACTTCGAAAAACATCATGTTATTAGATTCAGCATATCTCCTCGCCACCTCTGTTGGGACCTTTATTTGCTCTGGCTCAATATCACATTTATTACCCACTAACACCAAGAGGCAATCATCCTTTCTGACGTTCTCATCGAGCGCACGGACCCAATAATCTACATTTTGAAAACTCTGCTGAGAGCCTAAGTCGTAAGCAAGTATTGCTGCGGTTGCGTTTTTATAGTACATGGGTAACATAGCGCGGAATTTCTCCTCTCCTGCGGTATCCCATAGATTTATTTTAAGCGTTGCACCTGTTTTCAAAGGGACTTTCAATTGCTGGTACTGGGCTCCGATGGTAGGGACTTGAGTGTCGAGGAATTTGTTTTGCATGTATCGGTAGGTAATGCTTGATTTACCCACGCCAGAATCGCCAAGGATAACAACTTTTGATTCAAAAGAGCCATTGACGAGACCTTCGCTTTTATTGTACTTCTTTACCTTGATAGGAGAGCCCTTGGGAGCTTCTTCTTGTCCAGAACAGCACATATTGATGTGATAGCCCTTACTTTCTAATGTTTACGAGGTTTATTTATTTGTTTCTTGAAATGATAAATTATTTGCGTGATAGCGTTAATAGAGATTTGTTCTTGGAAAAAATGAATACGAAGTGAAAGTAAATAGAATTTTGAGAATGGCCAAGAGAGCAAACGTAGACCCGCCCCGACTTGATGCTGTTTCTGCATCGAAATTCCTTCTATGTTAAAAGATGAGAAAGTAACATTTGATTTCAGTGTGATTATGAGTTCTTAGCCTCAAGCTCACATTATAATTCTTAGGAGCAAGTCAACCTGTGCACGGTAAAAGCATTCTTGTGTAAGAACAACCCAAAATTAGAAGAAAGATCACTTGGTTCCTTGGAAGTGATTCTATAACGGTAATTAAATATCCTGAGTTGAGGTTTAAAATCTGAAAAACAAAATTGTTCATCTAAAACAATTTTACCCATCCTAAAACAATTTTAACATTTATCCACCCAACATTGGCCCATTCATAAAGTCAAAACTTCATAACTGCTATGTGCTCAATCAGTTCCTCATCAATCAAAAAAATCTTCGCTTACATCTTTGAATAGTTTAAGTTTAAATTCAAAATTTGACCATTCTACCGTTCTTAATACACACTATTAAGGAACTCTTCTCATTTATGTAATATTTAAAAAAGTTGGAACAAGGAAATGTTATAATTACTAAACTAATAGTCATTGTTTATCAATATGTTATGCCCTGGAGAACGCTCTCTCCTGTCAAGAAGTATCGTCGGTGTTGCCAATAGGGTCTTTGAGCCGCCTGTTGAACTTTCTCTCACTGATTTCGACAGCGTTGAAGGCACTTGTGGCTCAAGGTTAGTTAGCGTCCTTCCTTTCAACCGGGACGTTGTAGAATAAATATTTCTGATAGACGTAATTTTTGAGATCTTAGGAGATTGTCCTTCAATGTTGATGGTCATTTTATTCTTCTCTTTGCGAATATTCGCCCGAAATGGAGATTCCTCTGATCTCTTTGTGTTCGTCGCTTTCGTAGTATTCGAGGTTTCAATCTGCTGATTTCGCTCACTCGATTCGGTTCGAACTCTCTTTGAGAACGTTGAGGGTCTATTAGAAACTGCAGTCTCCTGAGTTCCCTGTGAATCAGGTTTAAAAAATGTAATTGCAGTCTGATGTGATGTTTTTTGCTGAGAAATCGGGAGCTTAGAAAAGCTTTTTGATCCTATATGAATTTAATTGGATAACGCCAAAACAAAGGAAAATTACCCTCATTATCTGAAAGTTGGCATTGAGAAGACGAAGTGTGCAGCTTTTTTCGAAGTGCGTTCATGTCGATATAGGACATAGTGAATTTCGTAATGTCGCTGGGGACGAAAGAAGTTTTCTTTTTTCTTGGTTCAATAGGCGTGTTTTCGTACTTAGTGTCCGCTTTCTCCACTAATATTCTTTTAAATACCTTAGAAAGAACTCCTGAATTACATTTTGCTAGCCTTTTGAGAATTTTGGCTTCCTCATAGATCTTTTTCACGGAATTCTCCATAATTTCCTGGTAACTCGTTTTTTTAACCTTGTCTCGCTTGTTATTTTCTTCCTCAGTAACCGGTGCTTCTTCTGGATCAAGGACACCTTCTAATATCAGCTTTTTCCTCTCCTGTTCAGCTAGAACAGCGTTTCTCTCATTGTTCATATGTTCCTGTTTAAATCCATTGCAAATTAGTAATGAAAATAATCCTCTAAAGTCATCATTACCTGCTCAAGCTCGAAGCTATTGGAGTGCATTTTCATAGGGATAATAGTAGGTTGACGCGCCAACACCGCTGCTCTCTTATATAAATTTCGAGTCGATGACCCTTGATCCGTTGGAGGGCTAACAAGCACATCAGTGAAATTCACCACAGCGTTCTTTCCACCCACTCCTGCTCGTCGGAGATTTAAATGGCTATTACTTGGGGATAAACCACGTTCTAATTTCAAAGGAGGCAAAGAGTCATTCTTCCTCTTGAGTAGTGTTGCTTTAGTTTCATCTGAAAGTTCCAATGCGGTTTTATTTTTTCCGTTCTCCTTGGAAACCTGAGAAAAATAATGACGAACGCGGACTTTCTCGTCCTTAGCCAGCTCGGTAATCAGCTGCCGTATTTCATCGAGAGACTTTGACTCTCGCTCTTTTTCGTTTCTTTTTTGCTCCTCACTTTTCATTCTCGCTTTCTGTTGCCCTTTGTGTTCAATCTTTTCTAACTCATCGTTTCTTAAGAGCACTGTCGCTCTTTTCCTCATCGCTTCTTGTAGCTTTTCATCGCCTGCTTTTGAATTCCCGAGTAATAGTTCCACCTTTGAGCTTCGAAGTAAATACTTGGGTTTCATTTCAAATGCTATCGATTCATTGAATAATTGATTATTCTCAGGGAAAAGAAAATATATTTTACTGCTCTTTTCCTGCAAAATAGCTTTGAAAAGCTTGTGCAGCCGCTCCAACATGCAAATAAACCTCTCTTTGAGTAGATTCCGCACCTCATTGCTGAAATCTTGTATATCTTCGATAGTTTTCTGCGGAGCCTCATTCGGACCGTACTGAGTTTGTTTTTTCAAGAGAAAGTTGCGAAGAATATCTGAAGTGGCAATTAAAAGCATCACGGGATCCTAATTGATCGTTTATAGCTGCAACTAGAAAAGAATGCTATGGTTATACGCTTCGGATCAGCTCAGCCCATTTTTCAGCATAGGAGACCGCGTTTGGAAATAGTTGAATAAAATTTTGGATAATTTGAGCTTTGGTCAGAGGCAAGTGCTTCTGCTGTTCAATGATCTCTTCGAATTGTTTCGGGTCTAATTCGTGGGTTGATTCCCAGAAAATTTGCGAACGAGTCTGTTTGCTGCCATTGCTTGATCGCCCGTTCAGTTCGCTGTTTATAGTCAGGTTCTCTTTCTTTATAAGAATTTCATAAGACTGAATATTTGCAGGTTTTACGGATATAAAATCATAGACTCCGGATGTTGGCAGCTCTTTTTTCGCAGACTTTAGAGGAGCTTCGACATCTTTTAGGTGGTCTAGTGGCACGCTTAGAGTGTCAGAGAGGTATTTGGTAATTTCATCGTGAGCTTCTATGACCTCTGTTGATACAACTTGGGATCTGCGAGACATACCATGCACAAACTTTGAAATTCTAAATCGGTTATTTGTGAATAGAGATGTATCTCATCAATAAAGGCTTGTTTACCGATTCAGTGTTCCGATCAGATAAAGATAGCAAACCAATAAAAAATTATCCAGCTTTTTGTGGAGGGGAGGTTCGTCCAAGACGGGTATGATTTCTTTGAACGTAAAATTCATTTGATTCATACTTGGCAACGCTTTTCCATCGATTTCGACGTCTTCGTGAGTCGTATTGACGAGCTTATTATACTTCGAGGAAAGCATTAATCACTCCGAAAGATAAAGATAGATTTTGAGATACCTCGTCATTGAGAGTGCTGCTTTTGAAGAGAGCTGATAGCTCAATCTTGAGGACGTGAAGCTGCTCTTCCTTCTTCCGTTTCTAACCAAACGCATGATTAGTTGTTTCAAAAACCCTTCAAATACTTCGAGAGATGCTTTCTCATAAGCGTTTCTGAGACTTTGCTCTTGTAAGGCCATGGCTCCGTGTATAGAGAGTAATTCATCGATCAATGCCTCTAAATCATGGCTTTCGCAAAAACTGGATATCTTATGAATGACAAACTCTCTCCGGCGCGAAGACATCTGAGAAACCCTCCTTGCAGGCGAGGCGCTTCCAGCTCGACTCCTATTCGCCGAAACTATTCTCTGCTCAAGGGTGAATTCAGTAAAACTCGAAATTTGCTGTCCTTGCTGCATATTTCGAGAGCTCACACTCCCCTCCTGCGATTTCCTAGATGTTGGAGACCTCTTGAAAAGTATCGAGCGAGGATCACTGCTTTGCTGGTTTCTTGGAGTGCTTCTTGAAGAGTGAGGATTGCTTGAACCACCTTCAGCCCCAAAAAGGGGGATCTGAACTAGCTGCTTTTGAATGTATCTCCTACAAAAGCGTTTTTAATAAATCCTCAAAGCCAGCCATTTACTTCTCCAGATAGCTGAGTATATCGACATATTTAATCGTGGTGTCCGCATCTAGAATCTTATTAACCATACTCTTTTCCCTTTCAACAAGCGATTGATATTTGCGTTCAAACTCCTCTTTACTCTTCTTAGCGAGCTAATTTCATTTTAAATTACATTACTCTCTGGTAATGCGAATATATTACATCTAGCTTGGCAAGCAGCTCAGCATACTTCTCCTCAACGGCCTGAGCAACAGCATGGCCGTTCTCTTGCTCGTCTCTGAGCCTCTGCAGAAAATCTTTTCCTTCGATATTTGCCTCATTTAAATTCGTTTTTTCGCTGTTCAGATTATTCATCGTTCTCAGCTATTTTCAGCAAAAAATCAGAAGATTTAATTCGAGACATCATCAACGACACCTACCAGCTTGTTCTTGGCAACGTGCTGGAGCTTCTGTGTATCAGTTAATGACTGCTGCATCAAATTCATAACGTATCGGGCTTGATTGTATTGTTTCGTTAGATTGTCCTATTCTCACAATTATCAACAAAATAATCGAAATTTGCTCTTACATATTCCTCTTGTAATTCAAGGACTTTCAGATCAAGCGCCTCAGTGATCTCATCTTCTTTAATCTGCTGCGTCTGAAGCCCTCCATAGGTGTCTGTAAGGAAATCCAGTTTCTCTTTGAGAAAATCCAAATCTTTAATCTCAACATGATCGTGATATTGCGAAGCCATTTCCATAGTAAGCTTGCTATAAAGGCCAGGAGACAGGTTTACTGACCAATTAGCGATGTCCTTTTTCTTCACCTGGCTCATTGTGCTCTGAGTAAGCTGGTCTGCTGGCTCATGCTTCTCGAGTTCTTCAATTTGCTCATCAAGTTCGCGCTTTCGCTTCTCCTTCGTGACGTTTTCATCTTTTAGAGTGTTGAATAAAGTGGCGAATTTCAGTCCATCGTCTTTGTATGTATTATCGAGGGTTAAGTCACGACCAGTTGCTTCAGTGGCAGCGAAGAATTCAATCCGTACCTTTTCTTTCTTTTGTTGGACTAACTCTTCGAATTGTTGTTTAGATTTTTTCTCTTGTTGGTCTTGCTGGAGTTTCTTCAATGATCTCTCAAGAAATTTTCTCATTTCCGTGTAGTTTTATTTTTTCTGCCAGCAGAGGTTTTATTTCGCTGATAAATTTTAGTTCATTTTTTTATGACATACTTATTAGAGAAGTGCTTGATATCTTCATTCTCCAATGCACCTCCTTTCATCTGAGAAAAATAGAATAAATAACTCGTTTTGAGATGCAGTCGAATAAGAGCTGATGCCAACTACTGATATGAACAAGCTACATTTGAAAGGAAAATAGATATTGGTGAATTAATTTCGTGTAGTATAATTTTAAGGTTAGTCTCAACAGTTTAAATGGAATCCATGAGGAGCAAAAAAAAAAAAGATATTAGGGGGTATTAATTCAATAGAGATATGTCCGTTTCATAGAAATTAATAAATGATAAAATGATAAATAGTCATTAGAATTGCCGTTCTGAAATTGTGGTATCATGCGTTGCATTATTTAACTACTACTCGCAGGTGTCTCGCCATAAACAGCTCTACAGATTGTATCAGCGTCAGGGACACTTCCCGAGCCTCCTTTCCAATACTCGCTTACAGGTTTCACGGAATGCGCACCGACTCTCCCATCCACACAAAACGCCAACCAAGTCTGCGATGAGTCCGCTGAACTCGCAGTTCCAGGAGGGTAAAATCTAGCAATAGAATGGTCGAACTTGCCCCAGAATACATCGATGAATACTTTGCTTGTCGCTAGATTGATCGTTTGACCTGCGCTATCAGGAATTGGTTTCACATAAAACAGATAGTAAAAGCCTCCGAAGTCGTTTACGACTCCCGCATCAAACTTCCCTTGATTCGAAATGATATTTACTCCTTTACAGTCCGGCATCATGGCTGATACTACACAGTTCTCCGTACTATTCGCATTGTAGGTTCCATAAACCCATGCAGTCTTATTGTCCTGCAACTGGAGAACTACACGAATATCATTATTAGCGCTCTTGGTCGGAATCGCTGCGTAAACAACACTTTGAGCTTTAGTTACCGTCAGGACCCGCGTATGTGTGATGAACCTTTCCTTTTCAGAGCTAACTTTAAGCACGTAGTTTCCGTAAGGGATATTAAACATCTGTATCGACCCATCCTCTTGAATATTTGCGACGTGGATCGGCGTCTGCTTGTTTAAGTCCGCTTCATTCGTGCCAGTATAAAGCGAGGCGGTTGCCAGTGGGACTGGTTCAGCAGTTAGCGCGGTAACGGGGAAAATTGTAAGTCGTGCGAGCGAGGAGCTTCCCTCAGTCTGGATATCCGCGGCCTTTTCATTCACTTTAAACATTTGGATAAGACCTAGCTCAAGGTCGTTGTCCTCAGGGAAACCGCCGATCTGTACCACGCGGGTCTGGCTAACGTATCCATTAAGTGAGAATGCTAATTTGAGTAGGTAAGGAGTCGAGTTAACAAACTTTCTCACAGTGAGTTGAAATGTGCCGTCTGCGGTAGAGTTGACAGGGTCAATTCTGATGCTGGAATTGTCAAGTCTTCTCGCAGAAACAGCGACTCCTTTTATAGAGGAGTAGGTTTCTGGTGAGTCTTCATGTTTAACCGTGCCTTTGATATTTTGGACGAGGGTGGAACGCAAGGGGATTGTGATGGATCGATTTGCACCGCCTGGAATAACTTCGTAATCAACGTACTGTTTGCCTGTGCTCTGGAACGTCTGGACCTGAATCACGACGTCTACACCTGGAGTCACAGGACAAGCCAAGAAGGAGTTTTGCAGTGCAGTATTGATATCTGCAGGAGTGCCTTGAAAGCCAATGAAGTCATCAGTGGACGCTGCCTTTGGGAAGTAGTGAGACTTAAGAGAGCGACTGAGGAAAGTCAGTCCAGGGGAGTGGAAGTCAGGTGGGTAGCTCCAGGTTGTATCGACAGCGAGAATGAGAGCTGTTATTTTGTAGCCATTGCAGTGCTCCTTCGGGCATTTTGTATAGTCGTAATCGAAGTTCAAATTCTTCACGGTGAAACAAGCCTGGTCGCCGAACTCAGTTGCGTTCATAGAAATTAAATTCGTGGTCGGAGTGCTCGAATAGCTAATTGCAGACCCATATTCCAGAGGGGCAGAAAACGACGTTAAGGAAATAACCAAAATCCATGCAATCGCAACCGCGAGCATTGCTCCCAGCCACCCGAGGTCCGAAAGTTTCTTCGGGAGGTCCAATGTGTTAGTTCTGTCGATATGCCAGAGATAGTAAGTGCCAATGGAGAGAATTCCGATCATAAGAGTCACTATCAGAGACAGCTCCGCAAAAATAAAAAGATCAGTTGAGTATAGATCAGCTACGACACCACAGCACGCGAGATTAAGGCATCCTTGAGCGTGCTGTTTCGCAGCGTTGTCTTTCCCGATGTCTTCCTCCCAGATATCACCCTTCTGGTTTGCCTGGCAATCTGTACTAATGGAAGACCCATCCGCATGAAATATATATTTGTTCGGGCATCCATAGCTCTCTAACCAAGATTTGCTTGCTTTGGCCAGCCGATTTGGGCAAGCGTCGGCAGATTCGTAATAGTCATGGACGCTCGTTGCATGCCTGTAAGCGAATCCACTTAAGTTCACGAGAAGCACAAAGAGGGAGAGTAGCAATACAGTGAAGAAGAAATAGCCAATTCGCCATCGTCTCCAATTGGTGAGGAAGAGAAACAGCGTAACTACCGCAATTCCAATGGAGATTTCAAAAGCAGCTTGGCTAATCTCTAAAGGAAAATGTGCGAGAACTTGAGGATACGCGTGGTAGTTTCCACACAAGTTGACTGAGAGGTAAATCAGGGCCCCAGTAGATGCCATAAGCAGTAGCGCTGTGATGAAAACGAGTTTGCGCATATTCTGAGAATGGGAGTTGAGGAAGAAATAAGCTGCTCTTCCAGTGATTAGGAAGAATATGAAATAAAGTCCATTGAAAGAGGCGATCACAAGCAATGAGATTTTCGCAATGAGTTTCAGAGTTGCAGGTTCTAGAGAGCCGAATCGGTCGCTCCATTGGACTGAGTTTGACGCCCAAGCTGTATAAAAGCTCTCATTCCAATCATAGCGAGCGTAAATAATAGCGAGAACTAGTAGAGAGCCTGCGACCAAGTAAAAGGAGGAAAGGAAAACCGCGTTAGTTAGCTTTGAATCGGTTGGTTGAGCATACAACTCGGTGGTTTCTCTGATACGGCGTTTTGTTAAGATAGTCCAAACAAGAGCAGCAATGCTTCCTCCAAGTGTTGTGACTCCAGCGAACGTCAACCAGACAGCTATAGATGAATAATGAAAGCTCCATAAAACGCTGCCAAGAGCTACTTGAGCTACTGAGAAGATAATAATCGGGTATGATAGAACTTGAGAAACACTGACGAATTTCAGTTTTTCTTCAAGTGTGGTTGCGTCAATAGCAAAATTTAGGAGTTTCGCTCCTTCTTCTCTGTGGATATCATCGCTAACTGGTGATAGGTTGAACGTCATGGGTTGAATAAATTTGGGTATTGGGAAATTTGTTCAATATACAACTTCCTATTTCAAATTAAAATTTCAAATGTTTTTGTTTGATTTGTTAACAGAAACTTAACTGATAGAAAATCATTTTGTTTATTAAACAAAAAATTGTATCTAAATGCGTCAGGACACCATTTCTCTCTGTTTTTTTCATGGACATTAATTTGATCGTTTGAAATATAATAACATCATAATATAAAGCATCGAGCTTTAAAGTAAATCATGCGTTTCTATCGCAAAAAAAAACCAATTTAACGGACTCTTTTATGTAACAATATGGTTAGAATGAATGATATAAGACGGCCAACTAATGTAAAATATACACAATTTTGCTTATTTACTCACATCCATCATCAAAAATTCGCACGTGAGGCAGCTCTGGTTTCTTCGGGTTCGCGTAACTTTGAATTAAGTCAGTCGTGTCCTTTAAACTCAGGTCGATCTCGTTTTCTTTAGATTCAGTAGCCTTCCTGCAAGTTGAATATGACCATTGGTAGTGCTGCGGCGGTTGATTATCGCTTTCAAAGCCGCCCCCTTGCATGAAAGTCAAGTCAGCGTCACCAACCGACACCTTAAACAGTCAACTCAATCTACTCTAATTTTTCAGCAATTTACCTCTTCAGAATCAAAGATTGCAATTATCTTATCCATTCCTGCAGCCGGGTTCAAATTTGCCTTCATTTGTTCTAGCCGCTGAATATCCTCAAGCAGTTGGCCTCTTTCAACCATTAATCTCGCGAACGACTCCTCAAGCGATCTCTTTTTCCTATTCTGCGCCTCGATTAACCTCTGCAACCCTTGATCTGCTTTTCGAGGAGAGTCTTTCTTTGAAAACCTCGCTGTTGAGGAACTTCTCTGAGTTTTGATAGAATTTCTACTGACAGGGCCCGTGGCGCTTTTCCTCTCATTCCTCTCAGATGGATTTGACCCATTCGTAAAGTAATCGGGTAGATTCTCAACCACTAAAAAAATCAATAGAATGAGCCTCATCACTGCGATTAAGAAAATGGTTACTGCTTTCTGTGAGTGGAAGTTTGAAATGATCTGGTTCCTTATGTGGGAGTCGATGGCTCTGGGCACTTTCTTCAAATTCTCGCTTCGTGGTTTCTCTGGAATAGCTTTTTGTTTGCTGCAAATCAACCAGGTCAGACAGATGCAAAGAGCATCGATCAATTCCTCTGCGAAGAGTCGAAAGAAGTTTATCGGGTTCATCTTCAAGCGCAATTGTGAGATTTTTGGCTTTTTTGAGACTGGATTGTGCTTGTTGCATCGAAAGCAAAAGTGATGAGTCTTCGGTGGTGTCGTTGGGACAGATTTTGCCGAGGAGGATCTTCTTATACCTCAGATACTCAAGTTCATTAATCGGTTTGCGTAGAAATTGTGTTTTCCAGTTATTTTCTGTGTTTTGAGTAGACTGTGCAAATGGAATATTATTGGAACGGGTGGAAGAAAAGAGGATTACGGCTTGGAGTCGTGACAGTTTCTTTTCAATTTCTGCAATCTCTTTTTTTCTAATGCTTGCCATTTGACGAAAGGTTTTAAAGTTTAACGGTTTAATACTTGAATCAAATTCGCACAAAAAAGGTATGAACAGTCGGAGAGATATCTATCCTACATTAGATACAATACCATAAAATTCACTGAAAAAATCAGCAAATTAATTGTGAAAATAAAGAAATCACCTTCAAAGGAAGAATGAGACTATGCAATTCATAGGTAAGCGCTCATAGAAGGTCAATGAAAGAAAATTGCTTCTTATTTTGTCTCTATATAACTCAATGCTCCGACAATAGACCATTTTCCATTGCTCTATCTGGTATCTGGAGCCATCACTTTTCAAAACAAAATACACCCATCTAAGAAAGAGTAAATTTCTCCAATGGTCTTACAATATCTTTCTGAAATTTCAAGAAGACCGGTTAAAGAAGCTATCTGGCTGAGTTATTCTATATTGAGCAGTAAAGGGCGAGATCATTGATTAAGCTGAGACTTCTTCTCTAATAATATAGCGATTGACAGCTGATTCATAAGAATCCTTGTAACTGGACAAATATATCTTTAATTACCCTGCTACTTTAAAATTCAAATTCAAAGACCCTAGTCAAAAGTGATTAAGTGCAGTAACAAATGGAAACCGCAGTCCTTCAACCCATTAATGAAGCGCCTTTCGACAACGAGAACTCAAAAGGAAACTCGCCAGTTATTGATAATAAATATTTCGCTTTTCAAGCAGAGCATCAAACTGATCCATTTGAAGAAGACCATCATTCCGAATCTTCAAAGCAAAATTCAACGAGCAACCAAGACAATCATGATATTCAAGACCTCGAAAGGGAAAATTTCCAAGAAACTCTCGCAATGCCTTATGAAAATGACCCTAAACCCATACAAGAGGAAGAAGATAGCCTTGAGCAGCCCTCTTCTTCTAAGAGCGAAGATAGTTCAGATCAGAAACATCTCGATGCTCCTCTGCAATGCATATCCGAAGACGAAGTGAAAAAAATGGAGTATTTTTTCCAAAATGATGTGCCCCTCGAGAAAAACAATGTGGAAGAAGCTGTCAATTCCTATTGGGAAAAGCAATTGGAAGAGGTAAAGGAGATGTATGAAAAGAAAGTAAGCGCGCAAGTCCTTCAGTATGTCACCGCTAACTACCTTTTTAGATCCAGGCACTCATGCAAAACCCCAAAGGAGTATCAGGTGATTCCAATCAACAGTTGGAGAAGGCAATCGAGCAAAAGTATCAACAGCTTTACGTGCAAAAGATTAATGAGATGCAGGAAACGTTGAAAGAAATCGAAGAGCAAAATTTAGCGAAAGTAAATGATTTTTATGAAAACGATTGTTTTAGATAATAAAACCTAGATCATCGAAGAGGTCCGTCATGAATTTGAGCTCGATTACGAAGAGAAGCTATTGAACAGTGAGAAAAGGATTCGAGAGGAGTCGATGCGACATCTTCAGTCCTATGTAAAGGAAATTGAAGAAACGCAAGGGAGAAGTCTGTCTGGGCTGGTTTTACCAGGAGACAGTCGAAAAGATGATCACGAGAGTGATGTATTTAATAAGGATCTAGAGCAATTGATGAGGTCAAAGATCGAGGCTGAGTACAAAGCAAAATTTGAGGCTGAAAAGGATGAGTTAGTCCGTCGATTTTCTGCAGAACAAGCAAAGCAACAAAAGAAAATAAGCACAATGGAAGAGAGACTGAAAGAGAAATTCCAAAAAGAAATGGAAGAGGAAATGAAAAAAAACATCGCAAAGCGAGAGAGATTGCTTCAATTGAATTTTAAAAAGAGGCTGGATGAACATAAGAAGCAGATTGAAGACACTTACAATCAGGAGTGGCAGGCAAAAATCGATGCAGAAAGGAAGCAGATCGAAGATGAGAGAAATGAGATAGGTAAATATGAATTTTCTTAATGCAATTTCTTATCGCTTGCTTTTGACAGCGCGGATGAAATCGTTGGAGAATGTCAGACTGAAGAAATCAGAAGACGCACGTAAAGCTTTGGAGCAGAAAATGCAAGAGCAGGAGGAGAGCTACTCGAAGGTCATTCGAGACTTACAGAATCAGGTAGCGCAGTTGCAGCAGCAATTGCAGAAATCGACAAACGAAAATGCCAATCCCAACCATGAGTCAAGTAAAAGACCGAAAGAGGCGCTGAGACGTGAGGAAGGAGATGAGGATAATCAATCAAACGCGTCTTCTCTGAAAGAACAGGCAAAAAGTACGTCAAGAAGCCAAAAATCAAGTCATTCGAATGTGCCGCCAAAGTCAAAGTGGCTGAATAAAGAGCAAAATCAGCCGAAACTTCCACCGAAAAAGACTGAGGAGAAAAAACCTGAATTAGGCTTAAAGAATAGATCGAGTCAAGTCCGCAGCTCGAAAGACCTTGCAAAAGCGTATGGGCTGAGAGAGTGTGAGGACGAAAACGATGACCAAGAGCAACAATACGTCGAGGAAGAATATAAACCAAGTCTTTCTAAAATCATCGGCTTCCAGCAGTCCGACACTGCAAAGTAATAAAAAAACACCTTCGCTCATTTAATATGTTACAGTTTCGATAGAGAGGATAGAATACGACCTCATCGAGAAGATTATGGTGAAGAAGAGGTTGACGAGAATGAATATGATCCCGAGTTCATGGAAATTTTAGACCCGCTCGCCCCTCCGTCTTACCTCGCCGGAGAAAGAGCTCAACAGACAAAGGATTCGAGGCAGAAAGAAGGCCCAATAACGTCTATTTTAAATCAAAACCTGCGTGCAAGTATGTCTCAGTTACAGTCGTCTCCGCAGAATAAGAAGGAATTTACAAGTAATTAAGGATTTCGTAAGCAATGATGCTAATAACTCATCACGGATTAGTCTTAAAACCTTACGACTCTCGAGGACTCGCTGAAAGCTTAATGCAGAAGTACTCTCTAGGAGCAGAAACCAAAGATGAAAGAAATGAAGAAACGCCTGCTTTCCAAAGATTGATGAGAGACAAAGGCCAATTTAATTTCGAAAGAGAGCGAATTGTTAACCCTGACGAAAATAACAGTCTCGAATGGACCGCGTCAAGAATCAGCGACAGAGAGGACACTGAAAAAGGAGACCCTGATGTCAATATCGAGAAGAAATCCGAGGTTCTCAAGCAAAAATACATGAACGAGTTCTCGAAAAGATACAACGAGGTCCTGAAGAAATACTCCCAAAAAACTCCTTCCTTGCAGGAGTCGTTCTCCCAGCCCTCAGAGACAAAAAGTTGGGGAGCACCTCCTCAAGAGAAACACAGCACAAGCATAAGAAAGGAAGATTATACTCAAATCGTGGATAAATACCTTGAAAAGAAGAAAACCTCCCCTCGCAATCAGAAAACCTCAATTAGTATTCAACAAGGAAGAAATACAGTGAAACACTTGAATGCGTATGAAAAAATTTTCGAGATTAACGAGACTGATGATACAATGGTAACATATAAGCATTTTGAGGCCGAAAGGCTTATAAGTCATAAAAATTTGCAGACGAAGAGCATGAAAAGCTTTAAAAAGTCAATTGAAGAAAAATTAGACAATGATGATGCTCTTCAGATGGCATTGGACTCGAAGAAGTATTACATTACGACTGAATTTGTGAAGAAAGCGTCTATTTTGACCCGCGATGAACAACAGAACTTCAAACTTGCGATTGAAAAACTTTGCAGAATGTGGGATGCTGTAGGGTACAGCTGCGCTGAAGCTATTCGGTTCCTCGAGAATCTTGAGATGATGTAAGAGTTATTCGCTATGATATGCTATATAACACGCTGTTTTTTTATGCCTAGATCGGAGTATGATCGACTCATGATGAAGATTAACCTTGAAATGGATTACCTTCAGATGAACCACAGAGATTTCCTTCCTTTAGTAGAGATCTTGATCAGAAGAAGCGAGTTGCGGAAAACGATCGATAAAGAGAATTTCAGCTACAAAAACGAGAAGAAGACCTATATCGCGCTGCAGGGCAATACTATGGAACTTCGAAGACAATTTGAAAAGCTGAGTCGAGCGGGAAAAAAGGAGATTATGTACAAAGGCGTGGAAATTGTTGATGTAAGTTTCTTTACTTTGTGAAACGCGATAGTAACACGAATATGATAGATAATTAAAATAGATAGCTGGGAGCATGATTACTTGCAGAAAGAGGATTTAAGACAGGAGCTTTTTGACAAAATAAGAAAGAAATTTTAATTTTTATGAGTTTTCGTTGTAATTAAATGTGATATCTTTATTATTAGTAACTAGTGGTTTGAGAATAGAGCTCGTGAAATCTTATTATCATTTCCAAATCACAGAAAAGATTTCCTAAAAATTAATGGTACTGTGGGGGAAAGATCGGATTTAAAGACCAATCTAGCACTTACGAGGAAAGTTTAGAGTAACCTTTGTGTTAAAGGTACGCTTTTGGAAAAATATTCCGTTGATTTGTTATGAAACGTGTATATAATTTCAAACGATCGCTCAGGCATCAAATTAAAGTAACGAGCTATAACTTTCTAAGAATTTAATTTGACTCCTTTTGCGCGTCAGCGCTTCCTCCTAACTGCCCGGTCCCTGAGGCCTTCAGTTGCGCTTGAGCTTTTTCAAAGGCTTTAACGAGAGCCTCGTACTCGTTTGTTAGTTTCGTATATTCAGCCTTTCTCTGTCCCATGAGTTCATAGACTTTTTCGAGCTCCTCGCGGTAGTTGTTGTTCATTTGTTTCAGCTGGTTGATCTGGTTTTGATCGGAGGCCTTCTCAGCGCTGTAACGGATCGCGAATTGCTTGACATCCTATCAAACGGTATAAGAGATCATTGTGCTGATGAGAACCGATTAATTACGTATTGATTTGCTTTTAATAACTCTACTTGGGCTTTCAACTCCCCATTTTCGAGTTTGAATCTGTCTTCAAGTTCAAGGTACTTTCGCCTCCATTCTTCCACTTGTCTCAGTCTCTCTACGCTCAAAGCTGTGATTCTCTCATTTTCTGAAAGGAGATTCTTTAGTTGATTATCTTGGTCCTCAAGAATCTGATTGACTTGAGACAATTGCGCTTCATAAGCCGCTAACTGCGCTTTGAGAGTTCCTCCACCCTATTCAATATAAAACTCAGGCTAAGCTATTCAAATTTACCATATTAGCTCCTTCTAACGCGGCGAACTGTTCCTTTATCTGCTCGAGTTCCTGCTCTCTTTGGACTTCCAAACTCTGGTACTTGTTCTTCCATTCTTGCACTTCGCTTACCGTGCTCATAACTTTCGCCTTCAATTGATTATTCTCTTCAATCAGTCGTTGATTTGTCTTTTCAGTTTCATCAACCGTTTCTTTCAGCTTGTGGATTTCTTCCTCAAGCGCTTTATATCTCTGAGACTAGTTAACACCTTCAGCTCCTCCTAATTATCGAAAACGCTTACCTCAGGACTTCCTGGTTCTCTAACGCTTCGCTCTAGCATTTTCTGGCGGTAAGTCAATCCCTCTAACTCTGACGCTTTTTCATTGAAAGCCTGCCCTATCGTGTCGTTCTCTTTTATCAGCTCTTGAATCTTCGCCTCCAGCCTCGAATTCTCCTCCTTTAAATTCGCTATCTCCTGCTCCAGGGTTCCAACCTCCCTCTCAGATCTCTTATCATTAAGTCCCGAGCGCTAATCAATAAAATGAGGAAAAAAACTTAGAAACAATCAATTTTTTGAAATGATACCGTATCCCTTGTTCTGCCTGTGTCATTCAGCAGCTGCTCCTTCTGCTTGAGGTCCTTCTCTTTCATGATTAATTCTTCTTCTTTTTGTCTGAGCTCTTGCTCCTTCTGTCTCGTATCCTTGTTCCCTGTACCCTCTTTATTTTTTTCAGCCAGCTCTCTCTTTAATTCCTGCATAGCCTTAAACATATACTCATTATCCTTCAACATCTTCATATTCAAGTCTTCTAACTCCGCCTGCCTTTTCCTCACTGTTTCCGCATCTCGCACTTTACCAGCAACTTTCTCCAGCTCGTCAAGCTTAGCTTTTAACATCGCGTTTTCTTGCCCTTTCAATTGCAGCAGCCCAGCCAATCGCTCCATTTCTTGGAGGTTTTGGTCATTTCGATTCACTTGCTCCAACAAAAACGCCTGTTTTTCCTTCAATCCATCATGCTCACGTGTCTTTTGCTGAATAATGCTATTAAGCCGTTCAATTTCCTTCTGGAGAAGATCAATCGTCCTTCGCATCTCTTCCAATCGCACTTTCTGGTTACCCGCTTCCTCTAGTTTATGATGCAGCTGGGTGTTATTCTCTTTAAGAGCAATATTTTCCCTCTGAGCTTGTGCCAACTGTGCATAAAGATTCGAGCTTCCAAGCTGAGACTCCGCGTATCCTTTGTTAACTCGCTCAAAATCTGTTCGGAGCTTCTCGATTTCTTGCTTTGCTCGAGGCAAGTCGATGGCATACTGCGCGTTAGCTTGCTCTAATTGCTTTATCTTTTCGCTTAGAGCTGCAGCTTCTCTTTCTTTTCTATTAATCGTGTCTTTCAAAACAGCAGCCTCTGACTTTGCGAGTTCGATTTCACGATTTTTCACTTCTAACGCGCGCTTCAATGCTTCGCTTTCCTGTCGAAGCTTATCAGCAGCGTCGACTACTCCTCCAAGCTTCTGGAACTCCCTCAAACTGTTTTTCAACTCCTCGTTTTCTTTCAAAGCCGCTTTGAGGGCGTTCTCTGGGCTGCTAAAGTCCGTTGGCGCTGCCGATCGGAGCTTAGTATCGTAATCACTGCCTCTTCTGGCGGAATCGAAGGCCTGACTCTTGAGTGTTTCGGATTCTCTTGGTCCAACTTGCTTAAATCGGTGTGTTTCCACTGTCTGAGTGTACGATTGGTCCAACAAGTTTGCCAATTTCTCATTCTCTTCGGCGAGCTTGGGTATCTGATGTACTAAGTTACTCAAAGTCTCGTGATCTCGCTGCAGAGCGGTAAGAGTGTCTGATAGTCTCTTGTTTTCTGCGATAAGTTGACTAATTTGACTATTCGCAGGGTTGTCCCTAGGATCACCTCTTTGAGTTCCCGATCCTTTTTGTGTATCCTGGAGCATCTTATTCTGAAGCTGCTGACTAAGAGCGGCATGGTCTCTTTGGAGGTTTGCGTTGAGCTGTGTAAGATCAGCCATTCTATTTCTCAGGTCTTCGTTTGCAAGCGAACATTCGTTAAGATTTACGTTAAGCTTTGTATTTTCTTCGATAAGCTCTCGGCATTTACTCTCAAGCGTTTTAATCTTATCATTAAGCGAATTAAGCGTCGGGACGTTAGATTTGAGGGCTTCATTCTCTTGTCGAAGGGCTTCGTTCTGCCGCTCTTGAGCATCGAGTAAAGTCGTCAGCTTCTCGCACTCTTCAACCAATATGTTGATTCTAGCGACTAGATCTGATGTGCTTCGCCTCTTACTATCAGGAGAAGCGTAGCGTGACCCTCGCGTACGCTCCTCTGGAATATCATCTAGTCCATATTTCAAACTCTTCAGCTCTTCGTTTGCATCGGCTAATGCCACATTCAGCCTTTCGATCTCGCTTAGTAATACATTCACTCTTTCTCCTTGCGGACCAGCTGAAGTAGTAGCCTCTAGCTGTTTCTTAAGTTTTTCACATTCGTCATATTGCATCGACAGCATCATGTTGACACGGTCGTTCTCTTTGACGACTAAAGCTAATTTCCTCTCTAAATCAGTGACTTGCTCCTTGAGTTTCTGGTTCTCTGATGCCAAGCGATAGTTTTCTGGGTTCGATCGTTCTGAGCGAGCTGAAGGAGGAAACCTTAACTGATCAATTTCACGGTTCTTTTGCTCGAGTTCGTTTTGAAGGTATTTGTTCTCGTCGATGAGTGAAAGAAGGCGTTGCTCTTCGTCTTTTTTTGCGAGTTTGGCTATCTGATTACGGAGGTTACTGTTTTCAAGATTGACTTCGTTCAACACTTGGTTGAGCCGTTCATTTTCCACAGCAAGGAGCTGTAGTTTGGTTGTCGCGTCCGGATTTGGGTCCTTCTGTCCTGGATAAGTGGGTTTCATTGGATATGCTGGTTTCAAATTGAGCAAATTTACGTTAATAAAGCAATAATTTCTTAATCATTTCTCATCGTTAGGATATTTTTCAATTTGGAATAAATATGATTCTTCACAATTTTTTGAATGCGAATGATCACTCACATTGGTTCTGACTATAAAATCAGAGTCGCTTGGAATTATCACCTCTAAACTTGAGGGTTGGAAAGAACAATGATGGGTGAACTTCTCGATAAAATATAATATTTGAAAGTGAGAAAAAGAATTAAAAGCATCTAAGAAATGATATGTGATACAGTAAAGGCCTGATCGGTAGCAGGATTGAGGCAGAGAACGACCATGTAATATTTATTACATTAACTCGAAAATATCAGATTTTCACTCGTCTATCATTCAACTTCTGATATAATCAGAGTAGGAGCTCTGGTCGTTGTAAACAATTACATTGACCTGTGTTTAGGAGTTTAAATAGAACTTTTTCAACGTTAATTTCTTTAAAGTTGAAGGATTATTTATAGCTTGAGCCGGAGTATTTCTAATTTTAGTCTACGTAGAAACAGAGTTTCAACGAAGATTCCACCATGCTTTAAGAATGACCAAACACCTAAAAAAACTGGGTGATTTCTACGACAGGAAAAAAGCATTTATGCCCTCTCAAAATATTATTAGTCTCCGAAAAACAAACAACAAACAAACACAGTCAAGTTCTTCATTCATTCGTCCTTTGGAGAGAATGCCCTCAAGTTTCAATATCCATATCATTTGGAGTGTTTATCATCAATACACGCTCAAATTGACTTGTTTTATGCAGTTTATATTAAAAAAGAGCGCTGCACCGCATTTAGTAGTATTATGATTTATTTGCTTGCGTTTAATTGGGCTACGAGCTCATGTAGAATGCAATCGTTCGAAATTAGATAAATCTATATCAAAAAAATTAACAAGAGGTTACGATGCAGAAAATCGGTCCTGAAACTACCAAATGCCGTCTGGCATCTGTCAGCTTGAACCAATGGGCTATGGACTTCGAAGGAAACAAAAAACGAATTATCGAGTCCATCGAAATCGCAAAAGGCCTCGGCTGCACATACAGACTCGGTCCTGAACTCGATATCACTGGATACAGCTGTGAGGATCATTTCCTCGAGCTCGATACCGTCAACCACTCATGGGAAGTCGTCGCAGACATCCTCATGGGGGACTATACAGACAACATCCTCTGCGAACTCGGTATGCCAGTGCAACACAAAGGTGCCTTGTACAATTGCCGTGTTGTCGTTTTCAACAGAAAAGTCATCCTCGTAAGACCGAAGATGTTCCTCGCTGAGAACGGTAACTACAGAGAGAGCAGGTTCTTCACTCCTTGGGAGAAATCCGGCATGGAAGAGCATCCGCTTCCTTCATGCATTCAGAGAGTCACAGGACAGAAAAGCTGTCCTATTGGTGTTGCCATTATCCAGACAAACGACACTGAGATTGGTATCGAGGTTTGCGAGGAGCTTTGGACACCAAAATCTCCACACATTGACCTCTGCTTGGATGGAGCGGAGATCATCACAAACGCCTCCGGCTCATATTTCGAGCTTTTCAAAGTATTTTTGAGAATGGAATTGCTTAAATCAGCCTCTGGTAAGAGCGGCTGCTGCTACCTCTATTCTAACCAACTCGGACTCGACGGTCAGAGAACCTTCTTCGATGGTGGGTCAATGATCGCTGTTAACGGTAATTTGGTAGCGTATGGAGAGCGCTTTGCCCCTAAAGACGTCGATGTCGTTACGGCAGTCATCGATCTGGAAGAGATCCGTGAGAGAAAGCTTTCTTCTAAATCTCGATCGAATCAGTGCTCAAAAGTGACAAACCTTTTCGCCAGAGTCAAAGTTGACTTCAACCTCTGTCAATGGGAAGGTCCAGTCTCCGAGAGAGTCAGCGATGACGTCTACAAGCAATCCAAGGCAGAAGAAATTGCATATAGTACAGCCGCTTACCTTTGGCAGTACATCAAGAGATCTGGCGCGTCAGGCTTCTTTTTGCCTTTATCCGGCGGCGCAGACTCAGCCGCGAGCGCTTTGATCGTCTACATCATGGCTTGCCTCGTGTTCGACCACATCAAGAACGAAGAGGACGACGGAAGCAATCTGGAGGTCTTAAGAAAAATCTTCAGGAAAAAGAACCCTGAGTGGAGCTTCCCTACTTCCCCTGAGGAAATCGTATCGAGGTTGTTGTACACCGGCTACCTCGGCTCAGAAAACTCTTCTCAGGCCACGAAAGAAAGAGCCGCGTTGTTGGCAAAGCAGATTGGCTCAACTCACTTCGAAATTTCGATATCAGACATCTACAAGTCCTTTAATAACGCTGTAAGCGGAGTGTTTAAGCAACCAGCGAGATTCGCTGTACATGGAGGCTCAATCAGCGAGGATCTCGCGCTTCAAAACCTCCAAGCAAGAACCAGAATGGTAATGAGCTACTTCCTTGCGCAGCTGATCCCTGGAGAGTATCAGCTGCCAACTTATGTCTTGGTACTGGGCTCAGCGAACCTGGATGAGAGTTTGGTGGGCTACTTCACAAAATACGATTGCAGTAGTGCTGATATCAACCCTATTGGAGGTATTTCGAAGACAGATTTGAAGGAGTTCTTGCAATGGGGAGCGAAGCATCTCAAAATCACAGCGCTCCATGATATCTTAGAAGCACCACCAACTGCTGAGCTTCGACCTTTGGATGAAAAGAGCGGATCCTACACACAAACTGACGAAGCCGATATCGGAATGACCTATAAAGAGCTCAGTATCTTTGGAAGATTGAGGAAGGTTATGAAAGCTGGACCGATCTCCATGTTCCGAAAGCTCACTCTTGACTATAAGGAGAAGGGCCTGAAAGATCTTGCTGACACGGTGAAGATGTTCTTTAGAAAGAACAGCATTAACAGACACAAGATGACCACGCTTACTCCTGCTATTCATTGCGAGGGCTACAGTGTAGACGACAATAGATTTGACTTGAGGCCTTTCCTTTACAATAACAGCTGGACTTATCAGTTTAAAAAGCTGGATGAGCTTGTTCAGCAAACACAAGAGATGGAGGCACTCATGAAAGAGAATTTGACTCTTCAGAAGAAGGAGTCTTCTCATGTCAGTATTCTGAAACTCAAGCCAGACACTACGGAGAAGGCAGATGTTGAAAAAATCGCTGATGCTCAAGACGTGAGACATTTGGTTAATACTTAATTTGTTGAGGATATAAATTGAATTGCGTGTTTCGTAAAATTCAGTATTGATCGAGTGATAACAGAGAAATCTATCTAAGAAAAAGAATATCGCATATAGATAGGTAGACAAAGTAAGAATCATTTAAAATTCTGAAAGAAGAAGAAAAAAGAGTGTGAGTTAGTGTTTAAATGATACTTTGATAGTGACTAAGTGCAAATTGCTGTTGACTTTTCAATTGCAAGACCTAAGGAAAATAAATCTTTGATCAAAGAAAAAAAAATGGGGAGCAAAGAGATCTGAATACTCTGCTCGATAGATAGCCTTAAGAAGTTTGAGGTAATGCAAAGAGTCATTTTAATTGTATACATCGCTCACTACTCATATTTGAAACTAATTTTCAGCTTTCACTCAGCTTGCGGTTGATGGTATGTAAAAAACAAAGGGGAAATCACAAAAGATCATGCGAAATCAAGGAATATGATCTCAGATTTAGTTTTCAAGCCAAAAGAGCAATGATCTTTCATGGTTAGGCTCTGTCTATTCGAAAAGAAAAATCTGCAAATTGTTAGCGTTAACAGCTCTCAAAAATAATTAGATAACTCTTGGAAATCTCCAAAAATTTATGTGAAGGTGTCATCTAAATGCCAAATCTGCTCTGATTAATGCCAAAGTATGCCAACCCATGACTTCTGAGAGCTGTGTATTTAAGCGCACTGAATTCCCTCAAATTATGCATGTCATTCTTCTCACACAACCACATTTGTTCTCGTTAGATGAAAAGAAGAATAACCTTCAAGTTAATTAATTTCACAAGCATTTCACTGACTCGTTTATATTTATCCAGAACGGCATGAAAGATTCCACGATCTAGCGTTTCCTCCACCATGGAAACCCCCCTCACAAAACCACTCAAGAAGCTCATGACTGATTTCCAACAGCTGCATGTGATAAAAATCCATTGTAACACATGACTCTTCAAACAATAAGAACTGTTTCCGTTGCAGGCCTGCGGCCTGCTTCTGAAAACAGCCCGGAAGTTCACCTGAACAGCTATTAAGATAATGAGTTTTTGGAGGATAGCTCTATAATGAAAATAATCACAGTACACGGTATTTTATAGACAATCGTGTTCCATTCTCATTAAAAAGTATATATCAATCATATGATTTTAATTAAAAGTAATGCTGTGCTACTATAAACAACAGTCATGTAACCTTAATAAAGAGTCTCTAACTCCTTCCAGCATTATATGCATTCTAATTAAAAGTAGTAAATTTTTAGAAAATTACACCAACATGTCTTCTCTAGTCTTTCCATCTTCAATATGAGTGACCTTTTCAACCTCATTAGAGTTCGGAAGAGGCTTGAACAGAGTCAAATGGAGGTATCTGTCTCCTCCGACGGATACCTTCACCTTATAAATCGCTCCAGCCAACGAATGTGCCGTGAATTGCACAGCATCAAAGGTATTGAAGCGTGTGTTCAAGCGGTTTTCAACCTGAGGCTTGAACATCCTGGTCCAGCGGACGAAATCCGCATCCGGGTTCAAAGGAGTTTTAGCTCTATTGAGGACATTTCCGTAAGATTGAAGGAACATTGCTCTTGAGGAATTCTCTTTGAATTATAAATTGTTTTATAAATTTCTTGGTTCCATTGCAAATTTAAAGGCAGGATATGGGAACCTTCGGTTTTCAACGACGAAAAAGAAGCAAATTTCGATATCAAAAGCATCTGTCTTAAAATTTATTTAGCCAAGGGAAAAATAACTTTTTTTCTAGAATGTTACCTCCAATGCTTCATTTTAAGCAAAATCGAATAAATCTAGATTTTTCGAAGAATTCTGACAAGAGTTATAGCTATGAAAAATGTTATTTATCTCCTTCCAGCAGAAACATTCAAGCCATTCGAAGGCTTTTTTAACTAATATATAAGTGAATAAGATATGAATTGAGGCTAAAGGAGTGGGTTACAGAAAATTTAAGAGCTGAATTAGACTGTTTGTGTAGGTAATGAGGAAGGATTCTCTACTGAAAATATGTACGATGATTTTTAGAATAATGTACTCGAACAAAAAAATAGAGGAATTAAGAACTTTACTAATAGGCTGCCTGGATTTAAATTTCATCATTGATATTCCCGATTTTCTGGAATTTCTCAGGGAGTTGTGATCTATTTTGAAAATAAAACCGCAAAAATTATGGAGAGTAATCTGATAATTGCAGGTTAATAAGGGTTGCGTTCAATAGATGATGAAAGTAAGATTTTGGCGGGCGGTATGAGGCATTAAATTTTTTTCGGCCACCGAAGCCTTCTGCCTATTCAGTATTTTTCTCCAGAAAATGACGACACGTCACGCGTGATGTCATTAAAGCTTACGGACCATTTAAATATTATATGAGCTTTTTTCAACCAAAGGAAAACTGATTACACGTTAATTAAATTTTGCACTGAAAATGTTGAGGATTGTCAGTATTTTTATGCGAGTTGTTGTTTCAAACTAATCTCACCAAAATTATTTTCAGAATAGTCTCATTAGCGCTCCTCCCATCATTTTCTTACTCACCTTAAATTTTTTGCAAAGACTATTTTATGAGCAACCTTTTTGAAAGTGCTTCAGTAATAACTATAATGACAGCATTACCAGTATTCTGGCTGACGGAGATGTGCTGAACGACCTCGAGAACTCTGCTGGAAAATAAAGAGGATGCATAGAATCCAAAGGAGCTCGCTCGGTCTGCAACATTTCAAGTTATAGCGCAATCCGAAGTGGGTTAGACAGCGAATTGCAACTGATATGAGACTCTTAGGTTTACTCGTTTCACTCCTTTAAGATGTGTCAATAGAAAATAACAAAGGGAGCATAATAATAAGATATCATTAAACCTACACTTTGAGAGAGCAGGAGAGGGTTTGGATGACGTTCGAGCCAAGCTATCTTTGGAAGTTAAAGTCAGAAATTTGAATGAAGTTTAACAATTTTGTAGATGTTTTACAATCCGGACCTAAAAGTTTTTTTCTAGAGTTTTCCAAACGTAAGTATTATCAGATATTACGATTTTTTTGTTAGAAAACATGTAATAAGGGCTTAGGATAAAGCATCCTATACGACTATTGACGAATAAACTGCCCTAAAATAAAACCTCATTACAAAAAACTATAGATTTAAGTAACCTCCGCTGGCTTTTGGTCTGCTTCCACCAGAAGTTGTGCTCTCTGGAGAATATTTTGACGTGAGAGTTTTTATTTTACCGATAACATACTTGCACCCTTCCACAATAATCGTTGGAAGCGCTCTCCAGAAATCCAAATGTGGGATGGCATCCACTCCTTTCTTGCCAAAATTCAACTGGTTATAGATGCAACCTCCAATGAGATAAATAATTCCGATGAATATGAGTAGTTTTAGCCAAGATACTCCACCAGTGCTGCCTGGGACTCCTCCAACGCATCCTGATGGGTGATGAATCACAAATTCTTTACTGCATTTGGTTACTGTTAATGCGTTAACAGGGCTTTGCACCCACTCGTCCTCAGCACCGCAGAGAATAATAAAACTGGTCTTTCGGGGTTTGCCGTCCTCTGCTGAGTTCTCGCTACCGAAACATAAGTCGCCATTACCGTAAGTAAAGTTCACGCCAGGTTCCTGATGTTCTCCATATTTAACAGTGCTGATCATCTGAGAATCATATTTTCCAAGAACTTCGCAGGTGTCTGTCTCCTGTCCGAGGACTTCGAGAGCTTCGTACACGCCAGCATGGACGATAGAGCCATCTAGATTGCATTTTGGGTTCATTTCCTTGCAAAAGTTGAAGATAATCTTAATCGCAAACATTGAATCCTCGGTTGTTCCAAGATCTCTGATTTTCCAGCCTTCTTCCTTTTGAAGCGAAGAGAAGCTGTATTGATTACCATTAGGGTCTTTCCAGCTGCAGTCGGCTGAGACTTGGCAGTGGGTGGTTATGAACAGTAGAGGAAGGATTAAAACAAGTTTCGGCAAGAAATTTTTCATTAGAGATATGAGTGTGCTTTTATAAATAATAAAGCGATAGCGATATCAGCTAAAAACGTATATTTGAATTTGAGGGTTTCTCTCCTTATGGGTGATTATAGGTGGTTAACTGTTAGAGTTAGGCAAACTGAGTACTGCTCTTCGAATGGGAAGAAGCAGTTGTGTCCTTTGAGTTCGAGAGAGTGAGAAGGAGAATTATAAGATAATAATTTGATTTTAAGCATGAAAATGAGTTAATGTAGGCAAGTCAGGCCTACTGGATGTATTGTGAAGAATGTCTACTCATATTCGTTTGAATATAGTTTTGAAAAAATGATTTCACAACAAATTATTTCGTTTGTCTACATGTATTATAAGGAAAAATGCTTTTTTTCATGATTTCTTTGCCTAGCTGAGGAAGATGGGAATTCTGAAAGTGTTAGGCACTTTAAACAGCGACAAGCTTCACTGAGCTAGGACAATAAGAAAAGTAGTGCTTTTCATAGAAGAGTCATGTTCAGTCGATTGAGAAACACAATTTTTTGAGTCTAATCCAAAACTTTTCTCCATAAAGCAGACGTTTTCTGAGGTGGAAAGATTTGAAGACCCACCATTCCTGACTTATACCCAAGAATAGAGATCATTCTTTGAAAACTTTACTGAAAAGTCATATTCTCTGCTTCATGATTTTGAAATAATATCTGGATACATAGCGATTTATGTCTTATTTCTCGAATTATCGGCCTTGATATGGAGGCTCTTCTCCTGAGCAAGCGCAGATTCGGTGATAAATAAAGTTGTACATCTTTGTTGTCTTCAAAAACTCCCTCTACTAACCCAAGATTTTATCAGGCTTTTACTCTGATATTATTTCTTAAATATAGATTCAGGGAAAAACAACGAAAATAAGCGCTTGGAGTTTTGAATGTTTAGGGAGAGCACCACTTTCGTTAGTTACTCAACTGGATGGACTATACCTCGAAGGTCTATATTCTCAAGCTTCGAAATACCTTGAAATACAATTTTTATATGTGAGTTGACCAGCAATACTTCATTCAACCGACATATTTTTGAGACTAGATTCCAAGAGTCAGCCCGCTTCCATTTCGTGCTTATCACGTGAGATGAATGCTTTATTTATTAAGGACAGCGAGGTACGAGTCAGATTGATACCGCATAGTTGAAAAACCGCTATTTCTTCACGATCGCAACTGACAAAGTGCAGAGGTCATTGCTCAGAAATCATGCTGTTGTGGTTTGTAATTTAGGAGAGCAAGAAAAATCGAAGAATTTTTTTTAGATCGTATCTTTTTTATATATTTAAGAATTAATTCCAGATCCTTATAAATTCAAAACCCCGAATTATGCAAGGTGGTAATTTAAAATGCAATCCTTAGAAACTAATCTAATACATCAAATTTTATAAAATTGCTGTTGATAAATTACCTGAAGCTGTTTGCCAAATGCAAATTAAAATCATTTTAAAATCAACCCATCAAAGCCATACACATCACCGGAGATCGAAAGATTATCATTTTCTTCGAATCTATTAGGCACGTAGCAATCAAATTTTAATAAATCGAAAAAATTCGCATAAAAAGATCCGGCGGGCCAATGAACCGACGCTCACTGGACCCTCAGTTGAGCTCGTGCAAGACATGCGGATGAGCTTGAATATTTGCCATGGCCTTTGAGCAGAGGTTGCCCCTCTCAAAGTCATTCTGAAAAATATCCCTTTCTACTCCATCTCTTGCATGAGCTGTAACCGGACTGGGACCGACTAACCTTGTGCTGAAGGCTCTTGTTGTACATGTCCTCATGCTACCCCAATTTACACCAAGATGAGCACTTAACAGAGTCAAAAAGGTCAAAGTTGTTGCTGAATTGAAGGAGATTTTTCTTGTCATACTGACTACTACCAGAAGGTTAAATTATCGAGAATTGTGTTATTCTCCTTAGAGCCAAGTCGATGAAAAGAACTCGAATGAGGTCACTCTAAATGAAGAGGTAGCAGTTATAATTGGATACTCGTTTAATTTTTTTAAATTCTTTAATTTATGAGTGAACGGGGTTTACGGATGAAAAGAAATTCTAAAAAAATGATGAATAATCTCGAGAGGTGTGAAACTCAAAATCATGACTAAAAAGCGTTCTTCTCAACTGCTGTGAACAGAAAAAGAATACTGAACTCGATTGTTTTGGGGAACTATATCGCTTAAGTGTTACGATTAAGCTACATAAAGGCGACGTGAAATGAGGTTCATTTAAAGTAAGTGACAGGTGTGTTGGAACCTTAACATTAAAATTGAAACCATCCCAATAGTCAGGGTAGTTGTAAATTGCGAGGGACTTTTAGGAGACATAATTCAAAAAGAAGTATTAGATACATTTTAAAAAAATTATCTGATTAATTAATGAGAAGAAATACCATTCAAGGAACTGCACTAATGGAGCCAGACAAAGTTATCTTATTTTCATAACGGTATAAGCTTGTTAAACAAGAAACTTGAGTAGGGATTTGTTTAAACTTAAAATTTTGAATTTAATATTTAAAAACCTGTACCTAATCAAGCTGAATCGATAAATGATTTGTTGATGGACTGATAAAACCAAAGATTTACTTATTTTGAGTAATAGTAATGATGTTGTTAATAATCTGAAGAGGATCGCGATCGCCTCCATTATAAAGACACGCCACAAAATCGAAGAGATCGTTAACACGAGCGCAACAATAACTCGAAAAAATATTTAGATTATTTCAATTTGTTTCCTGGGCTGAGGATATATATTTCTTTTCAAATACTGTTTTTCTTTAAAGAATTTTTATTTTCTCAAGCATTCAGATTCAATTATGAATCAAAATTAACGTGGCTTTAATTATGCTGAATCTGTATTATTACGTATAATTTCTACGGATTTGAGAAACAGAATTTGTTTGCATTCTACTCCCAATACGAAGCTGTTAAAGTTAGAAATACAGACTACAGTAGATGTTGAAAATTCCCATGATTATCACACTGGTACCGATTACTCGCATTCAAGAGATATTTTTTCAGCAACTTATTTATTCATTCAATGTTCTCCAAGTCAAAATTCAATAAATATTATAAGAATCAAGATTATTAACTTCGAAAAACAATTTATTGTTTGAATTTAATTGATTACTATATATATATATGCAATCCAAAACAGTATATCTAACTATATTATTCACCAAAACTTTGAAATAGACATGCATCAACGAAAGTTAACCACAATACTTAAAAAGAGTCAATCATTAATACTATTGAAAGTAAAAACACTCTTATAGAAAGCTCATTGGATCATAAAATAGGTTGTCAAATTGTTTTACTCATTTACTAGTGTAGTAGTTGATGAATTCTTCAAGAAGTTACTGAGATATAGTTAAAATATGTATTAATGTTGCCTCGAAGCTCAGTGTTATAATCATTTTTAAACAAAATACATTTAAAACATGATTCTTGCAAATAATCTCTTTATTTCATTCATTTCTGGGTTTTGAGCAGCTTGATGTCTGCTTTCTCTCAATTAAAATGTGGTGTATTGTAGCAGGTAACTTGGATTGGAACGAGAATAAAAAAACATTAAAACTTCATAAAATACAAGTAATATTGCAAAGATGCAACAAGATTGAATATAATAAAGCAATCTGTAAAAAATAAAGGAGATTCTTTTCCCCAGTATTCTTTCCGTATTTTGATATTATACGTAAAAGCAAATTTGTTAGCTCTATAAATGCCAGGATATCTATGATCACTTTAACAATGTTTGAATTTTGTTACAATGGGCACTCCAACCACATTGACACCATACCCTAATTCAACGAAACTCACCAAATAGGTGCTCTAACAAATTATATGGCCTCCAAAAAGGGCATAATATTGTGAGGGAGAGAGAGAATGAAAAACGAAAATAGTTCAAACCTGAATTATTTTGGCAAATAAATATTTCTCTTATTAGAGAAAAAACATGAAAATCAATAATCATTATTTAAGCAAAAAAAAATTTTCAATTTAGCTCATTTATTGTGTGAATTCAATTCTCAATTTCAAATTTCAGTCTCTTTGATCTCATCAATAATTCTGTTGGTAACGAGTACAATCAGCAAAAACGTCTCTTAATTTCGGTAGTGAGTATTTTCAGAACTATAAGCAAATTGAAATCGTTTGGTATTATCCTTATTTCATGAATACTTTAAATTGCTTCTATAATTCTAACAGCAATTAATAATTGTGTACAAATAGAAATTGCAGCATATATGACATACTACAGTTTTTTGCTATTACCAAGTTAAATGGCTTGCATTTGCCTGATAAAAAATGCATAAGTGGAGTATTTCAAATGTTGAGAGTATTCTTCCTAAACCAGAAAAACTTAACATACTTAGAAGCAACTAAATGGACAGTCATAAGCTATAGCCAAGCAATTAAAAGAAACTATGAACTTGTATATTCCGATAATTTCATTTTCTTAGAAAGGAACACGAATATACTTCCTTCATTTCTTTGGTATAACACTTGCCCTACAGAATCTGGTTATACTTGATGAAAATTAATTAGGACTATATTTCTCTTCAGATGAGATCAAAATTAATAATTTATTAAAATTCATAATTATTTTTTGTTTCGAATCGAAAACTCTTTCATTTTTGGGTGCGAGGTTCAGACTCTTTACTTCTACTTTTTCTTGGTTTAATTACGTCAACATATGATTTTTCAAACAGAAGGTATTGGTTTCTTTGAAATTCATAAAAATATGTACCTCAAGATATTAAATTGTTGAAAAGAAAAGAAATTCTCTTAGGGTTATGGTATTATAAAGAAAAGAATCCCACAAATATTAATTTCTCAATGTACGCTTCGTAATTAACTAACATTTACCCTGTACAATTGATTTTAAAAAAGTCAACACTATGTACCTTCATCTTGATCTAGTTTAACCTACTGAATCACTTTCGAATTACACTCAACTTCACCGAAATTAGACGAACTTAGCATGATAGGACTATATTACATAGTTTTTAATAAGCAACAACAACTATCACTAAGTAATCACAAGGCTTATTACATGTACGTACCTTCTCTCTTTACCCGATTCTGAATATAATTTAGTATAACCCTTCAGAGCTTGAACCTAAACACTTGAACTTCGATAACTAGAAGAGAGAATTTTTGTTTTTGCTTGGTTCATAGTTATAGGCATACAATTACGCATCATATGCACACTAAGCAAACTTTATGCAGATAATCACAAATGAAATAGAGCGATCTCTTTTATATATTAGTTAGAGATTTTATTGCCTTAAGATAACCACAGCAAAAAAAAAGGCAACGAATAATATGTTTTTCAATGTAAGAGATTATTTTTTCCCATTAAAGTTCTCAGGCTTTCTTGTCCTTGTGTTAGGAGTCTCAACGAACTGAGCTTGAGGGAAAGTGTAAGGCACGCCGACATAAGGAAGCGAATAATTGTAATTTCCCCCAGTTAGACCTGCAAAAATCGGAGTTGGTTGACTGTGGAACATTCCCAGAGGCATTCCGTTAGTGTAGTCGCCATACATCATCGGATTGTAGTCGAAAGTAACGTAACTTTCAGCTGAATAGTCCGAGATCGTATCCATGCTGTTGATTCCATACAACACGTTCTTGTAGCGCATATCAATCGAGTTTTTGAAATACATTTCTCTCAGCTTCATAAACGCAGCCAGCGTTAAAAGCGCATCACTTCCAGCTTGATGCTGAGGTCCGATTCTTTTCACCTATCAAACCAAATCCACTCAATAAAAAGAACGGCTTCAATCACTTACGTTCAAATCGGCAGCTAATTTGCTCAAACCACCCATTTTGATGCCATCGATGTCCCTTACGAGATATTTAAGATCGTAGAACGCGGGGAAATAAGTTGTTAAGAGCTTGTTGAATTCGCTCTCAGTATTGGGCAACGCGATCGTGTTTATCATCTTGATCAGGTAGCCAAAGTCAAACCCACCGTGGAAACACACCCAAGAGATGTCTTCATTAAGTAGCAAGCCTAAATGATAAAATAACAAATTACCTCAACCTCAGAAACTTAGAAGATTGCTTTACCTGATGAGATAAGGTATTCAGCAAACAGCTGCGCGCTGACTCCATTCGTTGCATGTTTGTCGAACTGAATGCCGGAATTCGTCAACAGTTCCAGCGAGTCGTGGCTACATGTGTCTTTCCTGGAGGGAAAAAGTTACTCCAAGCAAGCGCAGACAAGATTACTCTTTGTCAAATTTCAAATTAAATTGCCATGTAGAAACTCCTGGAGGCATTTGGCCTTGATCATCGCAGAAACTGATTCCGACTTGAATGCATTTTAATTGGTCTACGTTCGCTTTCATTGTCCGGTATTCCATGTTTGAATTTTCCTAATCATAGTTTAATTATGCTAAATATCAAGCCAAAAAAGGGCTAATGGTACTGCGTAAGGGTACTCTGACTCAGAAGGTCTATAGACGATTCCAGGGAACTCCGTGTCCTAGGAAGCGGCCCAAAATTCCTAGAGATTCAACGGGGAAATGTTACCATTGCGATCCATTTGTACTGATCGGCGAGTTTCATGATTTTGCGGAACTCTTCGTCGAAGTTGTCTTCCCAGACGTCTCGGATTATGGGTATTGAGTCGATATTTTGAATTTGCTGGGTGCTTTTTGTTGTTGTAGGATAGTTAGTTCGGTTCATCGATCCGTCTAAGTAGAAAGTGAGATTAATGCCTAGACGTTAAAGAAGAAAACAATTTTGTGATTCCACAGAGTAAGAATTCATTTATCGAGTTCAAAAGCACTACAAGGATTACAATCGCTCTTTTCTTTGAAGTATCTTTGGAAGTTGAAGAAATTCTGTAGTGTGTTTATGATTTATCAATTGTCAAATGTTTTTAAAATTGAAGAGAGGTTAATAATGACGCACACTCACCAAATTGGCAGTCATCGAAAAAAATTGCTAGCACTAAGTAAACAGAACAGCCTGCGTAAAAATACGAACTAGAATCGCTTCGCTATGCAATATGTGTAAGAAGTCGGTGGGCGTAAGTTATCTGTCAACGGGGCGCTGGCTCCTTTGCATATTTGCTGGATGAGTGAGTGATTTTGTTGGAATGCTGAAAAAGAAAATAAATGAAGCTAGTAACATTGAAAAAAAAAAAATCTGCTGCGATTAGTTAACTGTAGGTAGTGTTTAAATCTTTAAGAAATGACGTCCTAAACCTCTGACTGTCTAAATCAAAATTTGAGTGGAGTCTGCAGACGACTTTCGAGTTTATTTGTATAGAGACTGCTTTTTCGTAAATTGACATCCAATTCACGCGGAAACCGCCACCTTTTGTCGAGCACTTTGTCACGTGATTTTGACTTTTTAATAGCGTCAACACGCTGGAAAAATCGTCCAAGGGGTAGAGCTTTCTCTGAAGACTTGAGACGAAAGCTAAAACCATTTTATAGAAAAACGACCATTCTTCCTCAAAGATTTTATCGAAGAAAATTCCCTTGATAAAGCAAAATATTGATTCTGAAGGAATTTTGTTAACGATTACCATAATGTACACCGGGATGACGTTCGTAAAGAGTGATAAAATCCATTCTGAGCAGAACATTTCCACTCTGATCTCAAGCTCCTGGAATTTCTGGTGGATCGAAGGGTAATGATTCGAGATCAGCATGTCGATGATTTGTGAATGTTTCGATAAACCAGGCAGGTCTGTGTGTGAGAGAAAAAAAAAGAGAGTTAGCAAGAAGCCTTATTAATAGGTCATATGAAATTTACCTTGCATAAAGATGTCCCTCATTTCCAGCTTCTCAAAGAGGAGCACCAATAGCCAGAAGGCGACATATTCTTCTGCATGCAGCAGCAAGGAGGCTGCTAAAAAATTCATACCCTGGACGTAGCCAATCACTGGGTCATACTTTGCGAAAGCAGTTAAAACACGCTTTAACACAGGAATCCTATTAACAAACAAGCAAGAACCTTAGAGCAAAAGAGGAAGAAATGCAATATACCCTGAGCCTTTGTCCGAGAAGTACTCGACATCCGGATACGTCCTTGCCAAGTCTTTTTCAATTTGTTTCACGTTTTCTTCATCATCGTTTTGGGCTCGCAAGATTTCCTCATACACGTTCTTTAAATAGTGCAACTCTGAAACCTTATATTTTGAAAAAAGCCATTTAAACGCGTGAGAGCAGGTCTGACTGTGAATCTCTCGAGGATCAGCAGCTTCACAGCGGCATTTCAAGTATCTATTCTTTTGCGAGAAGAACTTTTTGAAAAATTGCAATGGCTTCCCAGTTTCTTTCAGACCCTGAGAGATGACTTTAAGCGTTGTTGAAAGCTTTGAATCAGAGCGGTCGAGCAGCCTATCAACAGAGAGGAGTTTCTCAAAATCAGTGAAAGTATTGAAGGATGGCTGCGGAGTAGTGTTCTCGCAGGTAGCAGCTCGTTCGCACAGATCCCTTTGAATACTTGGTTGGATATCAACGCTCTCTTCTAGAGTATTAGTCGATTGCATTTGCGTAAAAGCGTTTCTTGCGTTCTCTGTGACAAGGAACGTTGAATCATCCATAATCGTCTGTTCATTAGGCATCGCTTTTATTTCATTATCGAGTACGGCACTCATCACGGTTTCCTGTGTTTCTTGGAGATAAGGCTGCTTGTGTTGAAAAATCCTAAGCCTCTTCTGAGCTGCCGAGGCGCTAGATGCTTGATCAAATGATTTGTTTTTCCTTGCTTGACTGTAAAGGTCATGCTGGCTCGCTTGTTTGAGGTAAGCGGAAGGCTGAATGATCTTCTGTCTTACAGACTTTTTCGCCGCGTTTTGAGGAGTTACATCGGCTTTTTTGAATCCGCCAATGCTTCCGGCCTTTTTATTCACTGCGCTCCCAGCTACGAGCCTCTTGGGCTTCATTGCTAGGATTTGCTCTTTACAAGCCTGAAAGAACGAAACTCCACTCGTCACGATTCCACTTTTTTGACTCACATGGTGGATCTTTTGAAAATTTTTAATGTCTTCCTGGACAGTGCTCTTCGATCGAGTAAGCGGCTTCGAAGGCAACACGCTAAAAGACGAATCTGTTTCCTTGGACAGCGCGGCTGTATCAATTCTGCTTCTAAACGGGCTCACAGACCGTTCTCCAATGGGACTGTAAGGAATTTTTTGCACAACTAGCTCATCTTGCTCGGTGCTTTCAGTAATTTTGTCGTCACAATATTTCAAAATGGGATTCTCGCAAGGAAGAGTCTCTATAACCGGCTTTATTTCCTTTCCGAAATTTTGTGACTGGATACTTCTATGCGAAGGCGTTGTTGTTTTGGTAACTGGCAACGTGATTTGCGGATTTTCTTGCCCTAGATCCAGCTCGATGATACGAGGGGGCGGAACCTTCTTTGAAGAGGAACCAGCAATTTTTTTAACAGTTTTTGCTGAATTTTTCCTCTCACCCATGGTATTAATGATCTTTTTTTGATTTTCCTTATCATCCAAACCCGTCAATTTCGCATTAGAAACCTTACTCACTGGGCCCGGACCCTTAGAACTCACACTAATAACACTCGATTTCTTCCGCTTCTCAACGATGGTGTACTTTGGTCCCGAATTCTCAACAGGATGTATAATTTTCTGAGATTTCGAACCAGCAACAGACCTGATATTCGCATTTGCACCCGCGATCACACTACTACTATTTTATCCATGAAATCACGCTAAAAACAGTCAAATTTACCCTTGAAGCTTATTTGCTGAAGGCTTTATAGATTTCATTGCTTTGAACTCGACTACGTTAAGTCACACGCTATTTGAATCAATTATCAGTTAAAATAAATCTTCGTTAATCAAAAAATTTTTTAAATTTGAAAAGCTTCTCAAAGGAAAAGAGGAATTTTTAATGGCAACCATTCGGGAGAAATAATGGAAATAAATAAAGAGCTGGTCATGAGAAGGCCAAATCTAATAAATAAATGAAGTCCTAGCATACAATCATCATGGTTTAATAAAATCTACATTTCAATTTCTCGAAACCTTAGAGTAATTTGTTACATGCAATTGTTTCTCAAGGAGCGCCTCTAACTCTTCTAGCGTCGCTTGCTCATGTACTTTCTTCACCTTTGAGACGATCTGGTCGTAGCGCTTGTATTGCAACTGAATCTGATACAAAGCCGGGATGATAACGTTCCTGTCAGTCACCATCAGCGACTCCATGCAAAGTTTTATGATTTTGTCGTTTTCGGCAACAGAATCACTCTTTTTCTTTATCGACATGTAATCTTGAACCACATTCTTAATCCATCTCCAAGCCTCCTTCAGCCCAGGCTTTCCATCTTTATAAGCATTGGGAGGCGAGCACTCAACTATCAGATTCGTTAGACAGTCGATAAACTTCGAGGTTGTTTTGTGGTAGTTTTCCAATTCCTTCACAGAAGCTCGAATGTCCAACGAAGCCTCTGTATTCGCAACACTGAACGCTTCTGAGTGGTTAGAATGACGTGGTTTTATTTTAACTGAGAATCTAGGGTACTCCTCGCTGGAGGTGTCATTCCATGCTTTTTTCTCAGTATAGGACTTGAAGTTTTCTCCTGTGTTTTTGGTTTGACCTTGAAGTATTTGAATCTCTTCGTGGAGGCCAGTGATTATATTAGTGAAGTTTTGAAGCTTATTCTGGAATCCTTTGCGCGTGTCATCCAATTCCTCTTTCAAATCAGCGTTCTGCTGAATCAAATCGATTCTTTCTCTCTCAATCCTGAGAATTTTCGCTTCATAGTCTTCTCTCTCTTTGAGGGTTATCGTTGAGGGTCTCTTCTTCAGCGCTTCGTTTTCCTCGCGCAGCTGCAAAACCTCTTTTCTTAGACTTGCGAGCTCTTTCTCAAGCTCGATGGTATAATCCTCCCGATAGCTCTTTCGCTGAGATAATTCAGAAATTTTTTGTTCAACCTCTCTCCTTTTTTTGCTTCCACTTCTTCTTTTGGTGCTTTTATCGCGGTGGGTTCTTCGGCCTGGCAGCTTACGGCCTGGAGAATATGAATTGCTGCTTCCTTCTGAGTCTCTGATAACGATTATCTCCGTCTTATTCAATTGAGCCTTTTGATTCCTGCTCTTTGGCTCTCTTTCCGTTGCTGCCTCAATCGGCTGTTTTCGTCTCTCTTTTGCATCTTCATTCTGTCTCTTTGGCCCTGGAACCTCATATTTTTGAGGAGCACCTTGCTGTGAGAGGGAATCACGTTCGGATCCTCTCTTTCGAGAGATTTCGTTCTCGTAGGTGTAGGCAGCGGTGAGACCGTTTTCTATATCAGACAATTTCCCTTCGTCTCTTTCAGTGAGACTATGGTTCTTGTCGGTACCGATTTCTTTGCTTTTCCTGCATTCTTGCATTTGGAGGTTTCGGAGATTCTTCTGAGCGATGTCTCTAGCTCTCGCAGAGGTCTTTTCTGGTGAAGGGCTGATTTTGTGGCCGAGTCCATCGTTTTCTGACCTGAAATTCCTCAGCGTCAATCCCATTGCAGATAAATTAGACTTTGACTGCTTAGCTTTTTGGTGCTTGATAGGATCGAATCCCTCCGTTAGAGTCCGATATTTCGTCATGCCTTCGACATCAGAGCCTGAATCGCTCACGTCGTAGTCCGCTCGGGTAGTTTTGTTGCAGTTTTCAATTGTGTTTGTGATATTTGCGAGAACACGCGAAGTTTTTGGCGCATTCCCCTCGAAATGACGCGTCTCTCTTGCTCCATCATGGTGAGCTCCTTCCTTGAATTTGTTCCATGGCTGTGGATTAAATTGTCCGACAATTGAGGCGAAATCGAGACTACTCGCAACTTTGTGTGCTTGGCCCTGCTCTCGAGAGTCAAAGTTATATCTGGGAGAGTTGGTTGGAACAAAATTTTCAATATTGTCTGTTCTGGTTGCGGGCTGTGGGTAGGTTTGGTCTGAAAAATCGTTGAGTACGTGCCGAGGGTCAGATTTTAACGCTGATTTCTTGGGTTGTCCAAGATCTGTACACCGAAAATTAGGGTTTTGTGTTTTGAAAGAGAAAGTGCTTACTTGCTTTTGGTGGTTGGGCCATTATCTCCTTATTCATTTAAAAACCTGTGGACTTTCTTGAGTAGGTTCCTAGGTCTTTTCTGCACAAATTTGAATATTATTTAAATTTTGAAGGTTTAACGAACGGGTCACTGTTTGTTAAATTTAATAAAATGATCGATATATCCTTCAGTAAAATACCTTGAAATCTAACTGAATTTAGTGATGAAGTGCCTTCAATTAGACCATATCATTTGGTATAATGCTTCAGGGATTCGATAGATGTTAAGAGATGGCTGACTGACTGTTAGTATGTAATTAACACCATGTTTCAATGAAATGATAGTTAAATTTCTCAGGAAATGAAAGCGACTCTCATACCAAGCCCTTCTCATTGAAGGAGTCCGATAAAATAGTGGCTGAGCTGGGCTTGCTAAATGTTGCCAATATAATGAAACAAATTTCATCTTCAATCTCAGCATGAGTGAGTTGTGAATTAGAAACACCCAAAGGTCACTTTAAAATCAAATTTATGGTTATACTCTATATATAAAAAAACCTGTGTGACCGAAAGCCATGATATATTATTGGGATGCATGCCCATACATACACTCTGAAACGAGATAATATTAAATTAATATGTGTAGACAAATATGCAATTATGGGAGGAATTAGCTTTTAAACGAATTGATGCACTTGCTCATCAGACCTCAGTCTGTTGGAGGAACATAGCTTTAACAATTCGCGCCGTCCTTGAATATCTTCTGCAGAATCAACCTTTGATTTTTGAACCGTACTTTACTCCCGCTGCCATGACTCATCGGACTATCAGTTATTATACTCGGATTCGTTGACAGTATCGCTCGCCAGCAACTGGCGTTTGAATTCGACAGGTTACTTGTTTGGAGCTCGCCTAGCTTATGTTCTTGGTTTACTCCGCTTTCTTTAAGATAAAAATAGTGCGCGTTTGTCAGCATATTCCCATACACCGTTGAATTATCATTTATTACGTTTCCAGTGGGAGCAGTGCGAACTATCCGCCCAGTATCGTTGAGTGTGCCTTCTCGAGGGGTACTATCTCTCTGAGGCACGAATATTTTATGAGGAGCCATCCTCTGATTAGCTAGAGGGGAAGGCTCCTGTATCGATGGTAATTTCACAGGATTGAAGGCGGGCAGCTGGGAATCACTCAGCATTTTGCGTCTAATAGGTAACCCGCCGTGCTTACTATCAAATTCGATTTTCTGCACTGGTTGTGGGACGGGGATTTCCTCAGCTACATCATCGCTCTGAACTCCGACGTCAGCTGTCGTTGGTTTCGAAAAGGTTACTATGAATGGCTTTTGTTCCTTCTGAGGAGAATCTGGGACGTCTTCACAACTGATTTGTTTTTTATCAATTCGTGAATTTCCAAACGCAGGGGCATAACCCGAGATTTCCTTCGGTTTTTTCGGTGTTTCTATAATTCCACCATACATCCGCTCCAAGTTCGAGTTCGGTTCCCAACTAGAAGGCGATTTAGGTATTTTTCTCTTTGGATCTATATCAGGCAGACGATTAAACGAATAAACGCCGCCTTGATCGCTCTGAGGTTTCCGAGGGTTCAAGCCATATTCTTTGTTAATATTAAGCTGCAATTTTTTAATCGCATGATCTTCAGGCTTGCGATTTTCTCGAGCCTTCTGAAGAGGATTTCTTTTCATCACTTTCGTGTCGTTAAGCATTTGCCTTTCGTCACAATGCAATTCTGTGGTGATAGGGTTAGTTGAAGGCGTGGTATCGGGCTTCTTCAGGTCAGATTTCTCAATTGAGTTATTTCGTTTCTTTTCCGGCTTCTTGTCCCTATTACCTCGTTCGCGATCTGAGTTTCCACCAAAGTAAAATGTCTTTCGAAAAGTCGATTTTAGGTCGTCGTTCACACATTCAGGTTGATTTTTCTAAGTTTGCGATCATAAGAAAAAAAATCAATGGAAAAAGTATCTACTTCAAACTCTGCACGTGGTTTCGTTGATTTTTTGCTCCCTTTTAAATTTGATTGTGCTTTTCTGCTTGGAGGTCGCTTGGAACTGTTATCACCTCTAAATTTTTCGATGGAGCCGTTGGCCAAGGAAGGAAAAGAGGCAGTTTGCATGAGTTCATTGTTGCGGTCTGGGACATTGAGGTCTTGCGGGTTCAATTTGAGCGTAGAAATCTTGTACATAACTTGTGTCAAGGAACAAACGGGATTTTTTTGAATATATTAAAGGAAGAGAGAGTAATGAGCCAGTATTCTTTTTAGAAGGTAAGAGCAGGGATTACACGATAAAACGTGAAATCAGCTCGAAGCTTCTATTAAGTGTTATTTCTTTTTTACTGATTTTTGGTCATTCTTGAATCAGCAAAAGTATTCTATTTTCCCGTTATTTTTCAGGTGAATTACGAATTTTTGAAAATTGTGATCACAGCTTCACTTGCCTGGAGCCAAAATATTCTTTTTTTCCAGGAAAGGAATAAAAGGAAGTACCTAACTGCCAAACCGGAATTGTACTCTCCCCATTTTCCATTAGAATCGGGCAAGCTCTCTCGAACGAATGGAAATTAAAAAAAAGAGTCGAGTATCAAATGTGACTTCCTGATATGCTTTGAAGAATTATTCTGACAAAGGCTGATGCTACTTCTAAATCAATAGTTATGCTCACTCACACAAATCAAATTTTATCAGCGGCTAAGTGCTCTTTACCGAATTATTTGGCACTCCTGCGCTTTACATTATGCATCGGAGTACATTCAGAATTTTCATTCTATTCAAGCCTACAACTCATATTCTTTGTTAGATATTCCACACAGTACTTGTACAAGAAAAATGAGGCACATGGATAAAGATGCTAAGTTATTGCATAAATCACAAATTCGGTCTTGTCGGGCTTATTATAGTGTTCGAACTGAAATTATTCTTTCAGCAGCAGCTTGTTCACGACTTTAATGACTTGATCATTCATCGTTGCAATTTCAAACTTTTCGATTCCCGCACTCTTATATAATTCTTTCATCGAATCTGACTTACTTATTTTCGTATAGACCACGAGCGAGTTACCTATTTCCATAACAAAGTTTTTCATCGCACTCTTGTGCTTGTTGAGTAGCTCAGCACTGAATGTACTGTTCAATATCACAATATATCTACCCTCATTTTGTCCCGTTATCACCTTCTCAACCATCTCGAAGTTCTTTTCAAACAAAACCTCTGCTTGACTCTTAAAAGCCTCAGAAATTTGTTCTCTGACCTTTCCATTTTCTGTACTTAGCACTGCAGGGTCAGCCCACATTATTACTATTTTAGAGGTGCTTGTGGCCGCGAAATCAAAAGTAGCCAGCAATCCAAAGTGATCCGATGGTGTAATTATTCCTTGTCTAAGGAGCCCTGGATTGTCTCTATAGAGTGCAATCGGCTCCATCCCTATCCTCTCGATAGATCGAGGGGTTATCAACTTGCTATTTTTAAGGAGAATGCGATCAGGCCGCCAAGCTCTAAACTTTCCCTTCGCCTCCATCGTAAAACCCTCTTCCTCCTTTGTGTGTAATTTCAGCCAAACGTCTTCGAAATCTTTCGGAATTTTCGAATTTTCAGAGTCCCAATCGAAATTGAAATCTCCCATTATGAAGGCCTCATCATACGTTCTCAAAATATCAAACGAAATTTCCATCTGACGCGCACGGTAATCTGGGTTATTTAGACTTTCAAGATGGACAGTGGAGACGACTATTTTCTGGCCGTTTATCATCAGCTCAGCGAATTTAAGGCTTCTGCCCATTCGCGTTGGAAAGGGCGTTTTATAAAAATTGCAAGGGTACTTTGATAGGATAACGCACTCATAAGAGTTTCTAAACCTCCCAAAGCCAGAAATTGAATATTTCTTCCTCACCCAATCGCAGTCGCAGAGCGCGTTGAAGAAAGGAGTGATAACTTCTTGGAGACAAATGAAGTCTGGATCTAATTTGCTGAGGGTATCGCGGATTTCAATGCCTCTGAGATCAAAGTTGTGCATTCCGAACCAAATATTCCATGTCACGAATGTTAGTTTATCCAGCTTTAAGTCCGGTAATTCGATCTTTTCTTGAGTGGAAATCCACCTACGATTTGATTCATCATATTTCAGCGCCCCCACAAATTTTGGTACTTCCTTGAATCCGCTTTTGATAGGTAGTGTCTTGAGACCTTCAACCATGAAACAGCTCAGAAATTTTGGATTAGAGTAGTTTGAATGTTTTGATTTGGAAAACTTTTATTAAATTGTGAAACCCGCGAGATTTGAAGTTGAAAGGATATATTTAAACCAATAATTCTAGGTAAAAATCTAGCGTTTATATTTGGTTGACAGCAGGTGTCAGCATCTAATTACAATGCTTCCCACCCATCCGACTGCTCTAGTATCTCTACTATTGAGCAGCAAGAAGGAACTGAGAACTTTACTTAACCTCTCAGAAAATCATAGATGAAAGTAATTTATTTCTACAATTACAATATGAGACTAAGACAGATAAGACGAATAAATAGTATGATCTCCTAAACTTATCTCATTAGTCTTATAGCTCTTCATTTCATGAGAAAAAATATTATGGCCTAGTGCCTCCCAATCTTAATTACTATATTATGAGATAGTAAATTTTTCAGTCATTTAATCAAGGCAATTATGAGATATAGTCTTTCAATAGTGCTTATTATTTGAAATTCGATATTAACACAAGAACGGTGGTATTGTTTGTAAATTTTGTTCTTTTCTAGTGAACCATTCACTCGTTTCGCTAAAGTTGCTAATGACCAACCCAGATTCCCTTTACCGTATTAAAACTCTATGATATTTAGAGTTTCATATCACCTCTAACCTTATATAAGAAAACCAGTCTTAATACCTTTCAAAATTTAAATATTGCGATCGTTACAACAAAAACTCGAAGAAAATAATACCAGCAGCGTATATAACATTCAAAATTACCAGTTTCCCAATTCTTTTCGTTCTACACTGGAAGTATGCGATTTGGTTGCTGATGAACTACCACTACATATTTTCCTTCAAAATTCATCACAAATTAGAGTTTTGAAGTGAGAATTCAAATTTTTTATATTTTAGATTATTTGATAATTATAATCCAAATTGAAAAAATCTCTTATCAAATATTCCAATATGAGAAAGCTATATATCGCGCAAAGCAGTAAAATAAAATATTCCATGAAAGTTTGTGCTCTATGCTGTAGGAACTTCTTCAATAGGTAGTTCAAAAAAGATAACAGCACACAGGAAATTACTTTATTGAGATGTATGAAGGCAATCTAGTTAAAATATCAATAATAATCTTGCAAAAGACCCAATAGCCCTCTGCTCACTCGAATAAAAAAGAGAAACAAGAAACTAGCTTAATCTTTAAATACTATACAAAAGCGTGATAAATATATGCCTTATTGTCCCACTTAAAAGCGTCAAGTTAAAGAAATTTCGAATTTTTGACCGAATTCCCTTGGAAACTAGTTATTTGAATTGAAGTTTTTAAATTCATTGGTTGAATTCTTAAGCCGGGTTTGACTCCTTCTTTACCCGACGCTGATTGAGGACGTCTGCTCATGCTCTTTGAAGGACTAAACTGTTCAACCGCTTTTTGAGGTGAGCTGGACTTCTCTTTGTCGGTTTCCGACACATTCCTCACCCCACGAACTGATTGTGAGCTTCGCGTTCTCTTCGCTATTATACTTGATAAACTCAGGGGAGTCGGATTCTTAATCGTCACTTTTGGTGGCGAATTCGTTTTAGTGGTGGAATTAGCTCCTGCGACCACATTATTCAACGTATTCGCTTTTGTTCCTGCAGTCTGATTGGCCGGAGTCGTATCTAATACGAGATTCCCATCATTCTTCGCTTGTCCATTATTGAGAGATTTTGCGGGGCTTTTTTCCCCGCCAGCCTGCGCTGTTTCATCAAAACCTTGTTTATACTGCGTTGATGAAGTCGTGGGGGTTGTATTATCGGCGACAGATGTCTCCTCATTAGATATCAATTCAACTTTTGGTGCCTCCTCTTCTTTGTGGTTTGCGGAGTCGAGTAAGGTTTTATCTTCAAGTTCAGGGTCTAGGAAGAGAGCGCGACTAAACCCGTTCAAAGCGATCATTACGACAGAAATATTATCCATTGTCCTTCTAATCAACGCCTCTTTCATGAGCATTTCGACGCATACTGAGCTCTGACGATGCAAATCAGTTGCCTTATTCAACTTAGCGGCTTCCCAGATGATTCCAACCAGATCTTCATTGCTGATTTTGTCATAGATTCCATCACCTGAGAAATATTAACCGGATAAATTAAGGATTTAATTACTTGCTAGTACAATGAAATCATGCTCCTTATTATTTATTTTAAACGTCTGAATCTCTGGCTCTGCTATAACAACTCCTTGACATCCTCCATGTTCCGGAAGTTTTGCTTCAACGTCTCCAAAAGTTCTAGACACCTATAATTTTCCTTAGTAAAAACTCGGCGTGGTCTAATCTACGCTCAATCTTCCCGGAAGCACACGAACAGGTCCAAGGGTAACTTTGTTACCTGCATTAGCTCTCACCGTTGAAGGAATTTGGCTCCTATAAGTTATTAAGACGCTGATGACAATGGAGTTTATGATAACTGATATAGTTTCCCCCCTGCGGTGATAATCCTAAACTTTTCAGTCGGATCTGACGGTTTGTGATCTCTCGATAGCGCAATTACTTTCTTCCCTTGGTCCATGCTCATGACGCATCGACTGTCTCCTACATTAGCCACGTAGCAAGTGTCGGCTGTATGAAACAGATTAATTCTAACAGAGAAAACAGCCTTATATCTCTTACCAACGATCAAGACAACAATAGCGCAAGAGCCTGAGTGATCTAATCTATGTGGATCTTGCTGCGCGAGAAGAGTGAACTGCTTTTCTGCTTGAGCAAATCCGTTTTTCAGAGCTTCAATGCAGTTAGAAGGGAAATTTTTGTCTCGGATGATCTATAGAAAGCAAATTTTCAACGGACGAAGCATAAAAAATAAGCCTTTTACGTATTGATGTAGATTATCGCGGAGAAAATCAGCACAAGCCGCACCTCCATGTCCATCATAGACCCCAAAAAATGAGCATATAGGCCACTCTCCCACAGTCTCTACGTTCGGAGGCTTCGTTATATTCAAGATAATCGCAACTCGATCCTCATTGTAATTTCTAATCAAACCTTGATGCGTATTCGCTGCGTATGCCTTAACCACTCCATTCTGATTGCTCGAGCATTTCGCCGGTTCAAAAGGAGGAAGCACGGCATTCTTATGATCTCCTAAGTACTTTGATGGACTTGGGACTCCACTCTCCAGATGTAGGTCTTTAGTACTCAATGTAACGGCAATATTATCTAGACCATGAATATTTGACGTAGCTGTCAATAGATATTTTACGTTGAGAAGGAACTTTCTTATCATTCTTTCTAAGAGACGGCGAGCGGGTTGGAGTCCAATTACTAGCTCTGGTAGTCTGACTACTGAGAGGTCTAACCGCTGCGCCTTTAGTTACTCGATTCTTTCCTACAGTTGCATTTGACACGCTAAGCAATGAAAAATCTTTCCCTTTGGAGCTGAGAATGCTTTTTGATTCGGGAACTGGATCGATAGTGAGTGGTTTTTGAGAATTTTGAATCGCTCGGAATGATCGTATAGGCTTTTGGTCAGCGGATTTTAGTTCTTCGCGAAATCTTTGAGTAACTGCGGCAGAATTGATGCAGTCACGAAGCAGATTGGTATCGTATGATAACTTGCAGTTTGACAAGTTTGTGAGGTTCATTGATTTGCAATTAGAGTTGGATGTATTGCTGTAGTTTGAAAGATCTTTTCGAATTGTAAAAATCATTAAGAGGAGCTCATGGTAGGTACCTCGGATTTGTGGTTTCATTCGTGGTTTTGATGCAGCACTCGTTCTGAATTTGTCAGATCCAGTTTGCTTCGAGTTCAGAGATCGGGTCGTATTGACTTCAAATCGCAGTGCCATTTAAAAAATCTGTGTTTAAGTGTTCTTAATATCAACGAGCCACTAATTATCAATTGACAAGAAATTAATAATCTAAGAAAAATAGGTTAATTGAGAAGTGTATAATATTGATCGTCTCTTATGTAGTGCGAGTTTCTCTTACAGTATATAATAGAGTATTGATTTTCCTATGCTTTAACTGTGATTTTTAAGGAATCTCGCCTGTTTAAACACAAAAGAACCTTTGAGTATAGCGTAGCCTCATTGCAAGAGTTTTTGGTTATTATCTATTAAATTTAAGAAGTTTATTAAAAAACTTGAGCAGGTATTGAACCAAAATTGATCAAATATATGTCCAGAGATAAAGCTCCAAAATTACGTAAACTATATCGGAACAGCCAACTTCATTCTCAGATATGCAGAGGAATTTAACTTCTTAGTGCATATAAATTGGAGATATTAGATAACTGTTCAAGCGATCATTAAATTACCTTCCAGCCGCAACGAAGTTTCATTATAAATAGGACTGGGAGTTTCAATCTATCTTTTTGAGCAGATCGAAAGAGTGCAAGCACTACTGATGAAGTATGCAAATAGAAAAGCTTTGCTGTTGCTTTGTGCAGTGTAAGATGGAAATCTTACATCAAAACAGACTCATTGGAAAAAAGAATGGATCTGAGTTCACTTAACTAAAAAACAAATTGCAATTAAACCCCCATTCTAATCCAATTTCATCAGTTTTCACTCTCTGTTCCAAAGAAATATCTATCCTGATGCTATGTGCTCGCTAGTTCTCACAACTATACACACCTCTGTAAGTGCTAAACTGAACTAGAGAACGTAAAATAAAATAATGCTAATCAACAGATAGAAGAATGCCTTCTATGATTTAATGTTTCCTAACGATAACTAACTACAGTTTTTTTGAATAATTAAGGTATCTGCGTGTGTTTTTGCTCTTATCTCTATCACTCTCAATCTTTAGTGTTGGGTTTCTCTAAGAATAAATATTATTTGGCTTTTTAACAGTTTTTAATATCTCAAGCGCTTTTAGGTTTGTTATTCAATCTCAATCTCTTTATTTCCTTTCATGAATCAATAACGACTTATGATTTAGTACGAACTCTGAAAGATGTCGAGAACGAAATATTTAGCGCGTCTCCTGACATAATCTTCACCAAAATTAGCGTCTCATCTCCGGGTGCAAGCTTGTTCTCAAAACTCAAATCGTCTGGATATTGCTGTGGGAACACCACTTGAGCGATATCTCTTCGGTCTATCTTCAACTTAAACGTTTCCTCCAACCATGAGTTCTTCGACTTGTTCTCGAAGTAGCAGAACCACAATCCATCCAACTTGAAGGTGTTAAATCTTCTCACCCCAGGAGCACCTTTGTACTCATATTCTCTTATTCCATCCATAGTTTTCCTCTCGAGATTACCCTTCACGAATTTCGTAGCCATTTGCGCCAGTATCTGATTGTACTTTGGCTTATGAATGCTATAGTCCTCGAAGCTGAGCTCTTCTTCAGCGTATCCTCCAATCACGAGGTCGTTATAGTAGTTTTGAGCCCAGAAGGTTTCGACCATCAACAGATAGTGACCTGGCTCTAACACATTATCGAATGTGAGAGCGTGCTTCGCTTGGAAATCTCCGCAGATATAATCCGCTACCTCAAGTGAGCTCGGATTGCTTGCGTTGACCTTGAGGAGGTTCGCTCTCAGGAATGAGAACTCGTAGTTTTGATTTTTATACTCAAAGTGTCGTCTTTCTTTTTGGAAGACAGTCACGTATGCATGCATCTTTCTTCTTACGACGAATTTGACAATAGAGACATTCTTTGGTGGCAACTGATGTTTGTGTTCTATTTTGATAAAACTGTAGTGGTATTTTGGATAGAACTTGCAAGTCGAGATGTCCGAGTAGCACTTGATGAAATCCCTGATGCTCATGAAGAACGCTCCGTCATCCGCTTTCACAAGGCCGCCAACCTGCTTTTTAGTGTATTCTGTCCATAATTTTGAGTTATCTGACCAATCTCCGTTCCATTCCATCTTGCCCCATGGGTTTCTAAGCTTAATGAGGTGCTCGGTTCTGCCGGCGTCTGTTTTGATCTGGCATACACTCAAAACAGTGTAAGCGTGCCCTTTGACAATTCCTTTCTGGGCCAGAGGCAACTGGCTTCGGGCCATGTTATCCTCCGTGCTTGAAGCTACTGTCAAATACCCGGCACTTTGTGTTGATTGGAGATACTCCCAAACAACTCGTTCTTTATCAGGGTTGTTCTGGAAGCTCTCATCTTCAAGATCGAAGAAATCTGTTGGCGCTCCAGTTAAGGAGTTCAACGCGAGTGTTGGGCTACCGGCGACGATAGCTTGATAACTTTTGAAGATCTTAGCATAGGCTTTCTCAATCAGCGGGATAAAGATGCCGTTATCTCCATCCATGTGTGAGGAAAATGCAGGCTTCTTACTGTAGTCATAGCAAGGAACATAATCATCGATCACAACTGTCTTCCATGCACCTGAGTCACAAAGCGTGACTGCATAGATACCTTCCTTTGAGAGCTCTTGTGGGTAGATTAGACGTTTCAGAAACTCGGGAACTTCGGCCAATGCCGCAATACCACTGAGAAGATAGCAATCTCCGAGCGCGCCTTGCTTGAGAACGTCTGGCTTAATATTATCGAAGAGTTTAATTTTCGGATTGTAATTTGCGTCCAAGCGACACCAAATAAATTTCCTGTCAGGCATGAAAGTGCTTGAGGAATACGCAAGTGAAGAAGGGCTCGTTGGAGAGAAGTCTTTGTCCATGTAGCTCTTTCCAGTCTTTCTTAAATCGTTTCTCGTGCTTTCCAAAAAGTTGATTACGTTTGGATCGTAGAAATGTTTCAGAGATGGTCGGATGGCGATTGAAGCAAGCATGGGCATTTTCTTAGGGTCCAAGTCGGTTTTTATTTGGTTGAAGAGCTGGGTGAAGCCCGGTTGGGTTTTATTGTGGATACTGAGGCCCATAATACCCTTGAGAGCTTCATCTGTCGCCAGCAATTCAAAATCGTCTTCATCGACTTCTTTGATACCATGGACGTTATCGAGGAATGAAACATTCGGCTTTTTAATTTCGTCTTGCTTTTTCTCTTCCTTTTTCAAAAAGAAGTCTGGATTGATGTTAAATATTTTGAGAGTCGAAGTATGTTTTATGAGATCTTGGATTGGGTTCTTTTCTTTTTTCATAGGGGCTGCTTTGAATTCTTCTTGATATTTTTCTTCAAGGATAAGTTTCAAATCCTTTGGCGATGCCTCTTCGTGAGTCGGCTTCTTGAATGGATTAACCAGAACTGAGGTAGCCATATTGAATCCTCCAAATGGATCGTTCTTTTGTTGGAGAGGATTAGTGTTGAAAGGATCATTTTTTTGCTGAAGAGGTTGTTGTTGCTGCTGTTGAATTGGTTGCTGTTGCTGTTGAAGAGGTTTTTGTTGTTGCAATGGCTGTTGTTGGAATGATTGCTGGGGTTGCTGTTGTTGCTGCTGGGATGGGTATTGCTGCTGTAGAGTAGGATACCCTTGCTGTTGTTGGGGAGGATACTGTTGTTGTTGGAAAGGATATTGCTGCTGTTGCTGTTGGAACGGGTACTGCTGTTGTTGTTGGACTGGCTGTTGGAATTGATTTGGTGGAGGATAGAAGCTAGGATATAAAGACGTCTGCTGCTGTTGCTGAGGGAATCCAAATTGGTTGCTTGGTTGAGGATATCCGGTTGGATGACTTTGACTTAGTTGCTGAGGGTAACCACCATAGGGGGAACCGCTTCCCATCATCATCATTGAAACCACGTTTTGCTGTGGTTGCGATTGGCTGAATTGATTTGGTTGGAACGGGTCATTAAACTGCTTTTGCGGAGGGAACTGGCCAAATTGGTTCGGATAACCGCTAGAGAAGCTCATTCCTCCTCCTGGATATCCACCTCCTGGGTATCCTCCTCCTGGGTATCCTCCCATGCTATTATTCTGTCCGATTCCTTTCTCTTTGGCAAACGTCAAGAGGAAGTTTTTCACCTCTTCCTTTGGATACTCCAAAGTCTCATATGAAGTCAAGTTCTCCTTGGTAGCTAATCTGCTGAATTTTTCCAAGTGCTCAAGCAATTTCGCGCCAAACAACTTCACAAACTGATGTCTAAGTCCATATCCGAACTGACCGAGCGTCGTTCCTTGCTCGTGCTTCACTATGTACAGCAATCTCTCCAAAGAAAGGAGAATCTCAGTTGGAACTTTATTGAAATCAACACCAAGGAGCTCAATGTATTGGGCATTTGATAACAATTGGAAACATGACTGAGAGGCTGATTGAAGGAGCTGGATTCGGTTATATTGATGAAGGATCGAGTTGGCGAGAATAAGCTCCGATTGTTGGTTTCTTTGAGGAGACCTCATATCGTTCAGGAGCTTTCCCTCGAGAGACGCTAATCCCTCAAATCTCGCGTTCTCTATCTGGAAGTTCAGATAGCTATCCAACGTAGTCATTTTAAACTGAAATTCGGCAACGTCAAACTGGAAGATCGGCTGTCCGAACTGATTTACCTTGCTGGAACTATTACCCATTTTTGATGTACTGCTATTTGATACAAACCGTAAATAATTAGATTATAGGAACTAATTGCGTAATTTAAAGCCCGTTTTTATCTTTAGGATTCTTTTTTTTTTTTCTGATCAAACAACTGGCATCAATTTTTTTTTTTTCATTTCATGTTTTTAAAGAATCACATCATTGCGAAAAAAGTATCCAAAAAGAAAGGCTTTTCTGTTGCCTTGTTAGAACTTTTTCATAGCCTATAGATGGATATCTTACATCAAAAGAGACTCATTGGAAACGATTGGATCTGATTACACTTCACCAGCAAACAACTTGCAACCTAACGCCAATTCTGATCCAATTGCATCTATACTCCCTCTGTTCCAAAGAAATATCCATCCTGATGCTATATGCTTACTAGTTCACGGCGATACTCACATCTTTCAGTTCATATTTAGAATAGCGTTGCATCGGTGAATGAACTGGGACGTGTGTCCAAATACTTCTTTAAAGGTCGTAAGCTTACTTTCGGGTCAAAAGTGCCATAATAACAACTCCTATCAAAGGAAAACCCATGAAAAATGTAATATAAGATAAGACGCAAAAGAATGACAAATTCGCTCGTGTCTTAGAGACAGTTAATATAATTCACAAATAAAACGGCGCACTTGAATGAACAAGTTTGTGGTTTATTCCGGCAATAATCCCGAAGTCATCAGAGACGCACTCCTAAAGCGCGGAAACTGGGAACAAGCAAACATTTCCTCATTACTTATTATTTATCTTATTCGAGCAGATTCCTGAAACAGCCAAAGATGCTATCTATCAAGCGAATTTCATTTGGAGGCCTTGCAATTACGGACACTCAGTATTAATATCCGCTTTATAACGCAACCAGCTCATCTATCCCATCGCTAGGGCTACTCAAAAATAGACGACGCTCAACGCAAAAACAAAGATCTTGTCCAAGTCACTCCATCTTCCGACATCATCCACTCACAATCAATCTAGGTTTTCAATCATTTCCAAGACAATACAGGAATGTGCACCAAAACTGGAATAATTAAAACCCTCCGACAATATTATTCTTCCAATGAAGAAGCACGTATCTCGTTATTTGTATTCTCAGTCTTTGAACCTAACCCTGACGTTCAGGCGCTGTGAAATATCAAATCTGGAGCACAACGCCAACCTCTTTTCTGCTATCCTCTGGCTTTGAAGATACTGAATACAATCTGTTTGTAGCTAGAGTAAAGGAGCTAGCAAAGAAGATGTTTCATAAGGAAAGCTTGCCAGCGAAGCATTGTTTAGAAAATATGTGGCTAGTGAAGCCTGCGAATCTAAACCAAGGTAACCAACGACATGATTCGAAGGCTTATACCTTGGGTTAGGAAGAGGCATTGAGGTTTTTCGCAGTTTGCAAAGCATACTCAATTTTTTGGGCAGCAAGTCTCTCAACTCGCAGTGGGTGGTGCAGAAATACGTTGAGAAACCGCTGCTGTATCATAAGAGAAAGTTTGATATTCGTGTCTGGGTGCTGGTTACGAACAAAAACGAAGTGTTTTTTTATAAGCATGGATACATGAGGACGTCTTCTTCAGGATACGACACGAAAGACCAGAATAACTATGTGCATCTCACGAATAATTGCCTACAAAAACATGGGAACAACTACGGTGTGTTTGAGGAAGGAAATACGCTAAGCTTTCAGACTCTAGAGGAGTATCTGCGGCAAGAATACCCAAAATATGAAATTGACTTAGAAAAGCATATAATCTCAAGATTTAAAGATTTTATCATCGACAGCTACCTGGCTTGGAAGAAGAACTTGAATCCTTATAAAAGGAAAAACGTGTTTGAGTTATTCGGATACGATTTTCTCATTGACGAGGATTTGAGAGTCTGGCTGATCGAGGTAACAAGTTATAAGCGGTCGGTTTTTCTTAATTATCGACACGATTAGATCAATACGAACCCCTATTTAGGAGTTGCAAATAACTTCATCGCAGATTTGCTTCCCAAAATGGTTGACGATATGCTGGAGATCGTCCTGGACCCGATCTTCCCGCCCAAAAACCCTGTAAGGCAAGACGGAAGACAGAACGCTTTCGAATTGATTTATGGAGAAGGAGGCACAACGCTTTGTCCGAAGCCCGTATGCGTTAGAAGCCCGTTTAGCAAAAGTCCATATCCCATAAAAGAGCTTGATCCTTCTACTCGGCTGTCTAACTACGTCACGTGCTCGGAAAGCAGGATGCTTCAAGTCGGAGAAGACTGCAATGCGCGATCTCGTAATGCGTCGGTCGAAGAAAAACTGCAATCAAACACTATGAAGAATTCTATTGCTGCCCTTGAAAATTTTACAAAGAATATACAGTCATCAGGCTACTTCAAAAGTTCGTTGGATTCGGAGTTTTTACATGCTCATATCTCGCGTGTGAATTCGTATATGCTAACCTGGAAACAGCTAACTCCGAAAGAAATCGCGGTTGTTTGTGGCGCTCTGACGGCGATTGCTAACTCTCCCGCGAGTATTATTCTCTCAGACCAAAGGAATATCTTACAAATGTCGCAAGTGCTGAGTGATCGTGCGATGAAAGCTGAAATCAAAATTACTGCGGTAATAACATCGAAAATATATATATGCCTTATAAGTTATTGTAGGTTGAGGCCTTGAATAGTATGATTAAGGATACTGTTATCAAGAAGAAGATTTTATCAAATAAACTTATCCATGACCTGATCAACATAGCGATTGATTCCTGCGACGAGCAGCAATGCAACGCAGTTCCCTATGAGTTGAGGTTTGCGGCGCTACGTGCGTTAGGAAATATGGGAGGAATGCTGGCTAAAAAGGTCTATATACCCGGCGAGAGCCGCGAACATGAAAAGATAAGGAATTTCTTTATCTCGCAAGGTAATTGAAGCATGCATGTAATGACTTTATTCATTACACGAATAGGAGGTTTGATCGCAGTTCTTATAATCTACCGCAAGGCTGTGGAGGAGAATATTAAAAAAATAGCCGAGAAATACCTAGCCACCGCAGTGGATTGGGGTGATTGGCAGCAGCAACTATCTATGTTGCAAACGTTTAAACAATACCAAGACGAAAATAGGAAAAATATCACTACGAACTTCGTAATCGATGAAAGCGCTGTTTTAATCCAAGAGGAACAAAATCCAGAAATAGGTGTGATCAATAAAGGCCAAAACGATGAAGAGCTTCAAGCTGAGCCAAAAGAAGTAACTTTGAGAGTTATTACAGTTGAAAAAAGGTCTGATAAACTTCAGCAGATTAATCCACAATCTCCCGAGTTAAAAGAAACCGGTCAGCAGTTGATTCAGATTCAAGATAATGCTGAATCAAACACAAACGAGCAAGGGGATACACAGCAGCAATCTTCTGAGGCCAACCAGCAGGGTGGTGGCAAGGATGAAACCACTCATGATGCGAAGACAGAGTCACCTGAAACCCAGGCTCAGCAAATAGGTACTGAAGGAGTCTCTCCAAAAGCGATTCAT
>ENA-UOTX01000063-UOTX01000063.1-compost-metagenome-genome-assembly--contig:-NODE-63-length-105464-cov-10.722879_pt1 | contig 105464 bp, 73 predicted proteins | sample MGYA00238143_ERZ746982 | MGnify/ENA primary metagenome ERZ746982 (study PRJEB28758, sample SAMN06268862) | compost metagenome | isolation source: single cell | place: USA: California, Emeryville, Joint... | reverse complement strand
TTGATCATTAAATTCGGATACTTAAAAGATTTTTGTTTGATATAATCTTGAATATATATATAAATTTGAGTGAGATTTATATAATCTTGAATGAGTCGTAAAATGAGTGGAACAGATTCATCTCACGCCTCAAGCATTTTAAATTTTTCTTAATTAAGATTTTGTGTTTAATTTAAGTAATACGATCCTTCTCAGTCTACATGAAAGGAATAGGTAGAGAATATATATCGGTATTGGCAAGCAATAATTCTTCTTTCTGAGACTCAAACGCGTTGCGACGTTCTCAAATATTTTTTGTAAATTCTGAATGAGCAAAATTAATTCCAATGATCTCCTTTTAGCAACAAGGAAAAGTAATGATTTCTCGCTCAGCTATAATCTCAGCTTGAGATTAGTAGATATTGCCATCGAAATTGTATAAATCAAACAACGATGCTCACTTTTTATCTAACAACGAGATTTGGTTTGAAAAATAGATGAGGAAAAAAAAAAAAGATCTGGCAGATTGTGATATTTGCTCGCTGTTGCTGATATTTTTAAGGCAAACTGAAGTCAGTAGTTCCTAATTTGTAACCATATTTCATAGATTTTTCATAATTTTTCCTCAGGAATGAAATATTAAATTTTCTCGTTATGAGTTCTAAAGGTTGCCTGATTGTCCTGGTACAATTTCTCATGTTGATCCGTAGGAACAAACTTTAATAGAAATGAGCTTTTCATATCAGGTGTCTGAAAACATTCATTTTTAGGAACTTTAATTGCAGCAATCTTTGAAACAAATTTTGCCGCTTCAATTGCTTTAGCACTAATTATTTTTCGTGAGTCATTAATTCCTTAGAGATGGCTCATTTTTACTAAGAGAGATACATGATCCATTTTTGAAATACCTTAGTTAACGGTTTTTCAAATTTTCAGATTTTGTAGTCCGTTAATCGCGAATATCAACACAAAAATGAGATATCTTAACTTGTTCAACAGAAAGAAGCACTATCAGTCACAAATATTGAGAAAATCTCTTTGAGAAAAAAGACTTTTCTCGTTGTGAGAAGGAGTTATGATGGCGCTCTTAACGACCTCACTGAAGAAGAAAATACGCAGCTGGCCTTAATTTCAAGTTAAATAAAAAGATCCAATTTATCTTTTGCTGGTGTTCGATTCCAGAAAATTTGTTGTTGTAAACCAGGCGCAAAATATGAAAATTTAGATTTGCAATTAGTTGGCACTTTAGTTTATGACTCTAAACTCTGAGAAATGTAACCAAATATGTTTAAGGCATTTGGGTCTAAAAATAACTGAGATGATGCAGTAAATTGTTCTATGCTAGTTTCGCCAATGAGTTGCTCAGAAAAGGTCGTAGAAGATCTTTTTGAGAAGCTCATCTCTCTTACGGCTATCCTATTCATCACAGCAGTAAACTTCATTTCCATGTGCTTAAGGCTTTGCTTTGGTGTGTAGTTTGAGCGATCAAGTGCTTTGAGAGCAGGGTCTTCTTTCAATCGAGCTCTCTCCATCTTCCTATTCGAGAGCCTTTTTCAGCTCTACGCAGTTTTGCGTCCTTCTTAATCATGTTCTTATCTATTTTTAAGAAGTCATAGACTCTTTGCTTAGAGAAACGCAAAATTTTTGAAACAATTTGACCAAACTGTATTATTTTGGATGAAGCTAATTTCTTATTAACGATGGTCTCTACAAGTAGTAGTAATAGCCTTCATAATCTCAAGAATATTAAAATCAGGCAATTATAAAATTCAATGAAATCACATAGTTCATTCGATTGGTCTATTTTTAAATGATCAATTTATATAAAGAAAAGCTGCAACTCTTAGTGCCGCCTATAAAATGATGCTTCATCAAACGTGAAGAAAGACTACTGAATAAAGTGTCTGCATAAACTACATTAGAAACTTATCACTTGTCCCATTATCCCATTGTCAGCAGAGATTCCATGTTATTTTGCAAACTTTTTGGACTAATTTCCTCCTCCTTTAGAATATCTGAAAACATCTATCCTAATTGAGAATCGTTCTCGCCAATTAGTTGAGATTGCGAGTCAAGCACAAAAGTATAGCTTAAAGCTTCGCTCATTAAAACTATTACTTTTGCCTCAAGCGCAAAAAGTTAAAACTTATGAGATCATAAATTAATTACCTCACATTGTTAGTTTTTTTGTCTTCATGATATGACTATAATCCTCGTTGAGCGAAAGTCTATCCAGCTGCAATGTAAGGTCTGCTTCTGATAATTTGCTGAGGAGGTGAACCTGTATCTGTTGAATTTCCAAAACGAAAAAATATTAGATAATTCCTTTTGTGTCGTAATGAATCATATAAATAACCGTAGGTTTTAAATCTCTATTCTTCTCTATTCTCTATAAATTTCATTACCATGTCTATTACTGTCTTAGGAATATTGTAGTAATTTTTTTGTGCCTTTGTCCAACCTAGCAACATTGCCATTTCCTTGAGTTAGAATTGGTTATAATTGATTTCTTTTGATTATTTTTGTTTTATTGGAGACTTTCTGGAGGGCATTTTAGGTATATTTTAAAGAAAGTGGTAAGTTATTTTGAAAAAAGGTTTTGCTTTTTACTATTTTGTAACTTATTCAACTGGTAAAACTTGGCTTACTGCCAAAAGAAACTAATTATCTTTCTTGATTCTATGAAAGTTCATGTTTCAAGGTTTGTTTGCTGTTAAAGATACTCTTATCAGAATGGGATATCTGGGTCGGATATAACGTAAGCGTGTGGTAAGAGTATAATTTGAAAATATTCAATTAGATTTAATTTCATTGTTGAATAGTCTTAATTCGACAGGAATCATATTAGAACTTCCGGATTCCCTCAACATTGCGAGCCCGAATAGTGTTGAAGAATAATGTGCCTGCAGGAGTATATTGAGCGGTAGTCCACGCACCATTTGGATTAGCCCCTGGTTTCAAAGCTGCTGACGATTCAGGCTTGTCAGCAATAGACCATGCAACCCAACCGATACCATTTTTCTCCAAGAAATCAATCCATTTGGTAAATTCTGCAGTGTCAATAGCACCATCTCCAGAGGCTTCAGATACACTGCACTCACTCGCAAACAAAGCGAGTTTTTTATCGATGGCTTTTTGAACAAGATCACGGTTCCATTGCTTATGGGTTGCAGAATAAAAGTGAACCGTGTACGCGATGTTTGGGTACTTAGTCGCGTCAAGTGGATTTGCAGCTACTTCATCAAGTCTCTGATCCCACTCTTTGCTTCCCAGAAGAATTAAATTTTGAGACATCTTCCTAATAGCGGGGATAACCTTCTCATGGTAAGGCTTAATAACACGAGCCCAATCTTGTTGTACAGGCTCATTGAAGGATTCGAAGATCACGTTAGGGCAATTGCCATATTTCTGAGCAATTTCCGTGAAGAACGCGATTGCCTTATCGGCATGCTGATCAGCGTTGTGATCATGCCAATCAACAATGACGTAAATGCCGAGAGTAAGAGCAGACTCAATGACGTTTATGACTTTCTGCTTTTCAACATCTGGAGCGGTAAGATACCCTCCATTTTCAACTCCCATGGCTGCTCTGATCACAGTGATTTTCCAGTTATTTCTCAAAGAGGCAATAGTACTGTGGACCCAATATTTGCCCATCCATTGGCTCCAGAAGAGCGACATTCCACGAAGGATAACTGGTTGGCTATTCTTGTCGAGGATTTTTCCATTTATCGCTTTAAGTTGACCGTGCTGAGCAGCAAATCCTGTGGGTGCCTTTGGACAATTCGCTCCAACCGCGATATTCAAGAGACAGAAGAGTCCTAAAAGGAAAACAAATGCTATGCGCGAATTTGCCTTGATCATTAAATTCACTACCTAAGTGATTTTCTTTTTTGAGATAATCTTGAATTTATAAGTTTGAATGAGATTTAAAACAATAAGTGGAACAATTGCATTTCAAACTTCAAGCATTTAAATTTTTAATAAATAGTACTTTGATCTCATGAGCCAATTTTCGTTTCAGCTCAAGATAAGCAAGGTCTTTATGCTGATTCCCTTTTTAGTAGCAAGGAAAGGTCTGATTTCTACTCAAGGCTTGGGTTTGAGAGATATTGGCCTTGAATTTTTGTAAAACTATATAAAGAGTATTCACTATTTACTTAACAGTAAGATTTGTTTTGGAAAAGTGGGTGAGGGAGAGACAGGTGGCAGGTAGAGATAAAGGTCTGCCTTTGCTGTTCTTACTAGAGCAAACTGAAGTCAATGATTCCCAGTATCTGATCATATTCATAAGACTCTTCATCATTTTTCTTAGGAATGAAAATTAAATTGCTCGCAATAGAATCTAAACGTGGTTTGATTATCTCGATACTGTTGCTCATGCTGACCCGGAAACACACCTTAATGGCGAGTATACAAATTTTACTGTATTTAAATGCTTTACCACTAAAGCTTTTTAGTAGAGAAAAATGGAACTCATTTATTCGAGTGAGATGCACATCCCATTTTTTAAATAAATTAATTTTAGATAATTTGAGTCGCGAAATGTAGTAGTATTTCAGGGACACATATTAAGACTTCAGAAATCAACGAGATATGCTTCCTAGCTTTTACTCGGGTTTTTGAAATCCAATTTTTGAATATTGCAGAGTTAATTTTTAAATTCCTTGAGAAAAGTTAAAACTATCACATTTATACTAATTCAGAATTGGAAGCCGATACTTTCCAGTTTTGAGTTTTCTGATTTGGAAAGATGTTGAAGACAAGAAAATTTCATTAAAAAATATATTAAAATGAGGATCATATGGCAATGCAAATGCAAGCTAGCGATGCTTGGACGTTCAATTTCAAAAAAAATAACGAACATAACTATTGATATTTGAGAATTTTGTAGACTTGATGAATTTTTCAAAGTGGAAAGCATGTATGAAACACCCATATGGAGATCATTTGCAAAATATTTTTTCATTTCAGAGAATAGAGATTTGCACCGTACTTAACTACAAAAAGAGACAAAGCGAGGCCAATGAGTCCGGAAAGAGTTAATTGTCCTCAACTTTCTTTCTTTTCCAAAGAAAGCAAACTCTGAGACTAAAATTGTGTTCTTAGATCAGTCTCAGAGTTAGAAAAAAACATTTTATAAATAAGAATATTTTATGGGAGAGTGATTGTAGACCATGGACTTGTCCTCTGAAAAAATCAAGCATATAACCAATACTCATTAAGTCCCTTAATGAATCCTGCAAAGTTCTCTTCAGTTGAATTTTCCTCAAAATCTATCTGTACTCTTGAAGATCCTGTGTATATTTGCCGGAAATTATTTTGATTTCACTCGCCGAAGTGTAAAACTCCGTTTAGTTTCCATATACGTTTTCCAAGCTGGTGAGTTTAAAAAGAAGAGAAATGTAATATATAGGATAGATAAAATTCTAGACTGAATTACAAATAATACGAGTTCTTTTTTCTGACTTTTGAATTGCAAATGTAGAAAAAGGGTATTTGGTAGAAGTTTGCCAAAGAACTAGGAGAAAGAAATTGGCCCGTCCCACACCTTTAATTCAAAATTTATAAATCTTCAGGAATCAAAAATTATTAGCCAGTGAAAAATAGATTCTCATTTTAATATCTACATCAAAACCACCTGAAAACCCAAAAAAATTAGACATGGCTAGCACAGATCTCAACAATAATAACACCTCGACATCACCGGCTGCTATTGTATTGGAAGCAGGCCTTGCCCTGATATTTCTTTTCGGGTTAGCAGCCATTTGCATACGTTGCTGCTGCCCAGGTAAATCTTCTGCAGTTGACTCATAGTGACCGTTAATAATATCAGGTAGGAGAAGGAGAAGGGACGAAATTCAGCCCGATGTTCCAAGCATTGTAAATATTTCAACTTATATTGCTAATCCACTAATTTGAAATAAAAGCAGCCCAAAAAGACAATAAGACAGGCTCTAACGGCGGAAGAGTTTGATCAATACCTACCAAAATACTCATATGATCACTCGTTGAACAAATACCATTCGAGGTAACTCTCATCTAAAATATTTCCTAATTGTCTTTTGACATAGCACTTGTGTTATTTGTTTGGAGGAGTTTACAGCTCAATCAACAGTGAGAGAAATCCCAATTTGTAATCATATTTTTCATGCAAAGTGCATTGAAGAGTGGCTTGATCGAGATGAGGTAATTGATACTCTGAAATTTAATGAAGCCAATTGAACAAATCATGTTTCTCTCCAGAGATGTCCAGACTGTCGGCATGATATTACTGTTGCAGAATTTGAGAGATTGAAGAAACTCTCTCAAAACAAGAAAGACGCTCAAACAGATCAAAAACCAAACAACACAACACATGTTACATTAGAAATTCATTCTCACAGCGACTTATATCAAGAAACCCATCACCCTTTGGAATCTCATCATCATTTGGAATCCCATCATCATCTGGAAGATGATGCTCATCCTTTAGCTGTTCCTGTTAGAACTTAAATTGAATTGTCGCATTCGGGATTTGAAGATTGGAGATTTTGAGCTCATATTATAGCATTTATTTATTACGTACAGTAGATATAACCATTTTTTGTCTTAAACTATCTGAAAATTTTGATTTTCCAATTCTTTTGTTCATATTGTTTGGTAACCTTGTATCTAAGAGTGCACTTATTCAATTCCATTGAAAATTTGGTCTATTCTTGGCGTTTCATTTTTAAATGTCGAAAAATGTTCCTTTTGTTTGTTGAGGCTCAATTCGTTGTTTCTGATAAATGGACTAGCTGGCGAACACAGTACTTTCAAATCAATGAATTATATTCAAAGGCGGCAATTCTTCTTCGACAACATTGTTGATGATCATTATTGTTATCAATTTCGCACCTTCACTCACATTGTAAATTCACTTAATTCGTCACTTCTATGATCTTCTGGTTCTCTACAATGAAGAATCGAGTCAATCGATTAAAGCGCAATTTGCAGGTGTATTTTTCATTAATGTTCATCTATTACTTCAACAAATTTCCAAGAGAGAGAGACTGGCATAAAATCCTAGGTGATTCATCTCAGATTTCATGATTCTTTAAGAACTTTAATTTTACAGTCAGTGATTATCGGTATGATCGGAATTTATTTAATGACTCAGTGACGTCCTTCTTTTTAACAAACTGTAAAATTAACTGATTTGAAATTATGAACAAAACAAACACGGAGTTCCACATTGAGAAAGAGCAAAAGAATGCACTTCTCGTCGCCCTTGCGATTACAGTGTGCGTTGCGATTTTCATTGCAATAATCTTAATTTTTGTCTCAAGGCTGCACAGACGTAACAATTTTTTTCTTGGGTCGCTTTTCCTTACTTACAATTCTAGATGGGGAAGCAGCTCACCATCACGGACGTGGCTCTCAAAATCCAGTAACATTCTGTGAAATATGAGCATTGATATAACAATAATAATTCAAAGAAGAAAACGTTAAAGCAGACTCTAACTCCTGAGGAATTTGACCAGTTTATTCCAAAGTCGTTATATGGACAAACCCTCAACAAATACCAATCAAAGTAAAATACTATGCGTTTCTCAAGTTAACCCACATTAGAGTATGTGCGATTTGCCTTGAAGAATTCGTTGTGGATTCACCTATCAGAAAAATGCCTATTTGCGAACATATTTTTCATGGCAAGTGCATTGAAGCCTGGTTTGACCAGCATGAAGTACTCAAAACGCAATACACTTGTTTTAAGCCTGCTGTTGCACTCTAGGTCTGTCCGGATTGTCGTCAGAATCTTACGATGACTGAGTTCGAAAAACTGAAGATGGCAATGAATAAAAAGCCTCCTCATGATCGCCATGAGACACATCCTATTAACACACAAGAACCACATTCTCTTCAAGAATTAAATCAAGAAGAAGAGCATCATCATATGGAGGTACCGGCTTCTCTGGTTATTCATGACCAAATGAATCATCACGTGTTGCCAATTAAGTCTACTCCTCTTCCTCCGAGTTAAACCTTGATGCGCTCTCTCTTTATTCCGGTATTAAATGTGCAATTTTGTTAAAACATCACTTTATCTAAATTTTTGATTCAATACGTATCATAATATAGTTTTGCTTTCGTTCATCCATGGACAGAACCAATGTGTTCTTCTAACTTTGAATTCAGATATTGTTAATATTCATTTTGTTTTTCTTAATCTCTTGAGTTAAGTGATTATGATAGTAGTAAACCAATATGAATAATCTATAGTCTCCATAGAACATATCCATTGTATTTGATGAAATATAATAAATATATCCAGCGTATTTGCTTTTGAAGTGTGCTCTTGAATAGAAAGAATAATCTTTCCACTTGAGTTATGAATATAATAGCCAACCATGAATAATAATTTCATTTTTATTTCTTCCGTTGGTTCTCTAATTTCGCTGGAATTTAAAGTTTTGCTGAATTGAAACTAGTGGACAAAGTAAGGAAGAGAATTTAGCTTCCGCTGTACTTTGGAAACTTGTTGTGGACTGTTTGATTTCATAGAGCTCTGGCCTACCCGAATATTCCAAGATTCCTTCTAATACTTTTCCCTACTTATTTAAACCTAAGGTTAAATTACAATAGAAACATATGCGCAGCAATTCAGATTAGAATCGTCTTTGAATCAGAGAGATATGAAGCAGTATTACTGTAGATCCTAATCAATAACTGAACACTATATTCATTTCGAAGAGCCAAGGCTCGTTTTGTACAGTAATTTCAAAATGCTATCTTAAAACATGATTTCTTTGAGGAAACTTCTTAGATAAAATGAACCACTATATTTCCTTGAGTGTACACAATGGGTAAAAATGTTCACTTTTCCTATATGACAATAGCAACAACTCAAATCACACATCGGTAAACTCTCTCAAATGCAATTTTCAATCCAAATTTCACGAAGTACAAATATATGATAATGTGGAGGGTTGAACAAACCCAATACAATTCTAGGATAATCGACAGCTAATCCAAAGGGCATTTTCTTTTTCTGATACAAATTAATGTTTTCATTATAGTAATTTTACACAAAATAAAAATTTGATTCTAGTAGCGGAGTGGAAACATATTATTGCTGATGAATCTCGAAATTTGTAATTGTTGCCATTTTCTTCTTTTTTCTCTTTTTTTCAACAGACTTCTAGCAGCCTCATTTCTTTTTACGGATTTGAGATTCCTAGATTCTCCTGAGATCAATAACTTTGAGCCGTTGAATAAATATAGAACATTCCATCGGGCTTTTAAGTAACTTTATTTTTAGCTCCAGTATAAGCAGCGATCTAGATTTTGAAAGGACTTTTTCATTATTCAGCCCCTTATACATAATTAGAAAGAACATATCTCACTGTTTTTCAGTATTCAGTCCTTATATATATACTGCGCTTTCAAGATAGATTATAAAAACTTTTCTGTATATGAAAATTAAAATGATTCTACCTTTGAAAAGCACATCAATGGATCAATGGTAATGAGTTTCATCTTATTAGCTTTACACATTTAATGTTAGGAAAATACGACCCAAGCAGTCGTCAAGCTTAAAGACTCGATAATGTCTGGTTCGATTATTTCTGTATTAGACGTGTTCGAAAATACTGAAATAAAAATTACTAGAGATCCTGTCGATGAAGTTTTCTTAAAAATAGAAGGAGATAAAAACGTCTCCCAAGTTGAATAGCAAATTTTGGCACACGCGGCACAGATTGAAGCTGAACTCATATCTATCTCACTGCCTTGTGGGCTATTTCAGAGCTTTGTTAGGGAACTATCATTCAAAGATATCGAGGAGATTCAAGATAATTATAATGTGCTGATATTGAAGAACAAATTGCTCACGTCACATCTCGAAAAGCCAAAAATTAAGCTCACTTCCATTGACAACAATTCTTTTCAAGACTACGCTGAGAAATTTTGGAGCGAGGATGACAAGGCTCTTTGGTATTGGGAACATATTATGGGTATGAGGGAATCTCAACGAGATATTAACGAAGATCTTGAGCATTGTTATCAATACTTTTTGAGGTATGGACAGAAATTCTCACGAAGAGAGAGAATTTGGCCTGTTGAAACTAAATCTGATGAAGGGTCTCACGAACTTGACTTCCAATCCATGACGATTAAAGAAAGAGAGCTTCTCATGAGAACCTTTAAACTCCAAAGAAGAGAAGATGGTGTATGGTCTGATGATGGAGGTGTACTTAGCGCAAACCCGGTCCTACTAAGCAAATTTCTGGAATTACTCTACCAACAAGAGAAAGTAACGAAGAGAAACGTTCTTCTCAACAAATACATTGTTGACTTTAATTTCATGGTTCAGATTAACAAAAAGACTGGTTTTATCAGAAAACTTAAAAGAGAACCTCTAAAAAATGACAATGCTTATGTTGAAAATATTTCAAAAGATTTAGTTGAGCTTGTTAGTGAAGCTTCTCTTACTGAAAAATCCCATTACAACATTTATGGCACCAAACCAAACTGTCTAAAGTGCTACATCGACCTGCAAGGGCGGATAAATCACGCCCTTAAACAATATGCCTTCTACTTGAAACATCCACTAGTGAATACTCTGATGGAGCTAGAGACGTCTGTTGAGAGTTTAAATGCGGAAAATTGTGTGATTGCGCCCCACCAGTTGCAAATTTCGTGTCTTGAATCAATGGAGGCAGAAATTGAGAAGATAATTCATAAGTACGAAGAGAAAGAAATCTCTCTACTCTAGATACTGGGTTCATGAAAGCACTCCATTTGATCGGTCTATCCACTATCAGTTTTATCAGATAGCTACTGACTCTGAAGAATTTTCTATGGTTCAGAGAAGATTGCTAGAAACACTCCCTAATGCCACCCTTCTCTATGTGGAAAGAATACAAAACCCTTATCTTGCCGAACGATACGTTCTAACAAAGCTGCTCATGAGAGAGACAAGAGGAGAAGAAAATTTGAACACGGAGTTACTATTTCACGGCACGTCATGCACAGATCCTGAAAAAATATATGGGAATATTGATGCCGGTTTCGACTTGCAGTTCGCTAAAGAGAGAGGGTTGTATGGCAATGGAATTTATTTTCATAAAGATGCGAACTACTCGGGTCCAAACTACGCTAATACCTCAACAGCAAAAGACTCAGGAGGGAGGGTTATGCTTTTGGCAGAAGTTGTCTTAGGGAGAATATGCAAATTCACTTGCCCTCAAAGCGTCATTAAAGCTCCAGATGGTTATGACAGTGTAACCGATAGCAGTGAGAGAATGCGAATAATCTATAGCCCGCATAGAGCATATCCTCTGTATTTGATTGAATACAAATAACTCGTTTGTCTTTTATACCTCATCTTTAATTGTGAAAATATCGTCTTCCTTGAAAGCTGTTGTAGCCTCTAGCAGATGTGAATCTTAATTCCATAGTGATATAAATGCTAAGTCAACTCTATACTATCTTCATCATCATCAAAAATTGAAAATATATCATTTTTGAAGCTCTTTCAGATCACAATATCATTCACTGAGTTAAGAGCTAACTCTATCCACAATCATTTCTTTCCGCAGAGTTCAACAACTGCTTCATCGCTGTTAAATTTAAATCCTAATTTTTCATTAATTTCATTCACTTACAAAACACATAATTTCGTGGGAAAAATAGCAGTAATTCTATGCAACGCAATTTTGTACAGTCTCCAGAGAAAACTTCAATCAATGGAAAATAAAAATACTGTTGAGAAAATTAAACGATAAAAATATCTATCTTAAATAGATTGGATTGGATTGGAAAAAGAAATAGTTTTTCAGATATCTAACAACCAAGTTTCGTTCGTTTCCTTATAATACTTCACAAAATTACTAAAGCTCAAAATTTTTTCAAGAGATTCAGATTGCGCCAATGTTCCTGCGGACCTAACCCCAACCAGTTCACAAGTTAAAGGAGTTTCGTTAAATATAAGCTGATGGCCAATAATTTCAAACCCTTTGCTCTTGAGTACTCCCTCAAAATGATACTGATCGATCATTGGTAACGCGATAATGTGTCTCTTGACTCTCTTTTTGACATTAGGATCTTCCTTCAATTTCCAAAGCTGAGAATCGAGATAAAAGAACACTCCTTTTTCTGCGCATTCATAGCAATCGTAGAGGTATGATTTCACTCCTACAGGATGCCCTTTTATCCCGACTAATTCCGTGACGACAGGATACTTGTAACTCTCCCCTTGATCGTATGTAAAGTCAGTAATTACTTAAATTGTGAATAGGAATCACCTATGAATATCCGCGAAAAAGGTCCGTGATCTACAGGAATATGTACGATCGGATTTTCTTCATACATTTCAAAGTCGTCCTCGGCGAGTGCTGAAAGGATAAAGAGTGATTAGGGAGCTCAGTTATCAGTTTTTACGTTTGTCATGAGTCTGAAGTTTATAGCACTCTGATATCAAAGCGTAAACAGCATATTTATCGTCTTGATTCAAGCGATTGTAGCTCAAAGCAAAGTCTTTCCATACAGAGTCGAAACTATAGAATGAATTCCCTTCGGCTTTAATTTTCTTCGTGTTAGGGGCTAAGTGATTATTTTCTCATTATGAGTCTCAAATTAAATCATAATGATAATTACCATGTGTTTCATAGAAATTTTTCAGATAGATTTCGATGCCCTGCTTCATATTGCTCTCGAGCAGCATGGAGAAATTAACGCGTTTGAATTCTTCAAACACCCGCATCTTATAGTATTTAAACTGAGAACTCATTTCGCACGCTTTTTCGAAATTATTGATATTTTTGTCAACTAGTAGCGTTTGTATTTGAATGATTGACTTCCCGATAAACTCGAGAAGAAGTTCCTCTTGTTTCCTCTCACGTATTTGACATGAAGGCAGCTCATGGTCGACATTGTCAACATCTTGATACTTTTTGATGAGTTTAGCTACGTCCTGAAGCTCTTCTCCCGTTGACTCCTCGTCCTCAGCTACATTTATAAGGCTTACTAAATCTTCAACAGGGTTGGTCTGAGATTTCATGAGAGGCATCCATTCAAAATATTTTGCAAAAGAACTCTCGTCCATGTTCAGGTCAAATCTCATGGCAATTCCTCTAAGACATCAAAATTAATGAACTGACTAAGGAGAAAATATACGTTGAGGCATGAGATAATACGACCCTGAAGTCTGTATGCGCGACGTGATGCAGTGAAAGATAGCAGTCTTCATCCAAGAAGCGGATCTCGGGTAAACCTCTCAATAAGCTCGGTGCATTCTTCCAAATCTCAATTTTCCTATTCTGCTCCGCATCAATTGAAATCTAATGAAAAATTAATTTAATAAGCATTTCTGCCTTGCAAAAAGTCTTACTCCGACGAACGGAACAACGATATTCTTGATGAGGCTTTCCATTGAGTCAATGGAGCGAAGATTCAAGTGATTGGGTATTATGTCTCGATACTCCAAGACTTCGAGGACTTTTTTGAATTCTTTCAGCTTTATCCTCTCTTCGTCCAACGAAAAGAATTCATCATGAGTTAACGCTTTTTGGCTGAGGATTATTTCCAGCGTTGGGTCCTCTCCTCTATCCTCGAGTTTGCACTCTACCATGTAGGTGTATGAGTCTTCAATAAGCGCAAGCTGCTTTCGAATACTGAGTTTCTTTGGGAGTTTAGCACTCTCAAGTTGTGCGAACAATGAAGAAAGAGTGATAAGCTGGTCAGGGCCAGATGTCGCTTTGGTTAATTCTATTTCTTTTTTGAATTTTAGCTGGCTGCTTATGTGATTATTTGCTGGAGTAGTCTCTCCATTTACTCTATGACCATGGGGTTCTTGCTTCTGTTCTTCGTGGTTTTTCTGAATGTTTTCTGCAAGCGCATTTACTTGTTGGCCGGAAAGACTTGCGGCCTTTTTAATTACTTTAGTTGCTTCCTCTGTTGTTTCAATTTCGGCAGTAACCTTGCCGGCAGAAGTCTTGATTGCGTTTGGAGTCAATGAAACAGATTTGTTGAGTTTCACCAAAGGTTTTGTTTGAATTTGGAGCTTAGAGTCCTTATTTGCCTGTGGAGCACCAATATCTGAGTTAGTATTGCCATCAGAGGCTACCTTTGCTCTTGGAGCTTCGTCGTCTCGAGGTTTCTTCTCAAGTTTTGTAAAATCCAATTGAAAAGTACGACTTTGAGGGTGGAAAAATTTTCCTATCTTCCGAGGAGGTTCAGCATCGATGATGATGCTGGATGGTCTATTTCTCAGGTTACCATTTTCGTCAAGTTCATTGAGTTCATCGACTTGACTATAATCTATACTATAATAATTAGCAGGCTGTGGGCCTATCGGATCGGGTTCCTTTGTAACGATAATTATCGGGTTTTTTCCACCACCGGAATACACTTGCTCCTGAGACATCTTTTTCTGGAATTTAGGCTCAGACTCAGAATCCTGGCGCGCAAAGTTATTGCTTTTTACTTCTTCATTGCTTTTCTCTTCTTCTTCTGTGGTGGGTATCTTGATTTGAGGGAAGTTACCCTCGACTCTATGTATTTGAGGTTTCAGAATTTCCGGCCTCTTTTTCCATTCATCAGATGAGTCTGTTAGTTTTGCATTTATTAATACGTCTTGCTCAGGGGGATCGGTTGTCAGTACTGGTGAGTCAAACATACCGCTCCCTTGATAAATGAAGTCTCGCTGATTTGATTCTAAATTCTTTATTAAATCATGAGATTCCTGCCTATCATATTGCTTTCGATTGGGTACTCGAAGAATTGATGATTTCATTTGCTGCGGTCGCTGTGAATAAGGACCGTGAGATATCGCGTTATCAGTCAAAGAGTGAGGACGCAAATTTGACGGACCATTGCCGCTTGGTGAGTACAAAATATTTCCATACTGATGCGAATTATTTAGCGTGTTTAAGCTAGGATATGGGTTATAAAACTGCGAAAGGCTTGGCATCGGAAATTGCAAGCTTGTCATGCTTGGATTTTTTAATTGAGGCTCTGCCAGAGCAATATGCGCTCGTAACTGCTCAAGTTCAAGTTCCTTCGCCAGCTTTTCTTGAAGTACCTTTTCGTTCGCTTGTTTCAAAAGCTCGATTTGAAGCTCGAGTTCTTTTTGAGCCACAGTTTTCTCAAAGCGCTCAGGCTTGTGAGCATTTGCAAGAACGTTCTCGATTTTGCGAGAAAACTTATTTTCAAATTCTGCTTGATTCCTTAGAATAGACTCCAAGTTTTTCTTTATCAATGATCCCTCATCAGCAGCTCCACCTACCGTAGTGATCCTTGACATCGGCGAAGCATTGTCTTGCAATATCCTCGATGAATTAATCGAGTGATTTCTACTTCGCCTGCTAAAGCCTCCCTCAGAAATGCTGTGATTAAGCCCAGTTCCACCACTCAGCGAAGTTCTATCTGAAATATCTCGCTGAGGATTCTCAAGTCTCGAGCTCTCTGGTCTATCGTGATCTTTCTCCTATGTCAGATTTATTCATTGAAAATCACCTGAAAAGAAGTCGTATTACCTGCACAGCTTTTGTAAATATCTGCAGACCACTCAGAGAACTTCTTCTAATTCGGAACCCTTTAAGTTGTGTTGCTGAGGTCGTATGCTCGCTGCTATAAAGAGACACGTCGCTGGCATCACGAGATGAGGCACCATTTCCCCTATTGCTATCGAGCAACGAGATCAGACGATCCCCGGCGGTTTGGCCAATTCCGTTGAAATTTAAAGGCTTGAATTGCTTGGGTGATCGACTGGAGTCTCCTTCGGTTTTGAGTTTGAAGGGAGATTGGAGGGAAAACCTTGACAAGACTTTCTTCGGATCTGACTTTGATTTAGGCCGCTCAAATAGAGGCTCTGGGCCTTTTGTTTCTTTGATAGCATCGATTTTAAGCTTAAACTTCTTTGTTAATATATGCGACTCTCCCAGGAACAGCTTGGAATAGTCATAGCCTCTCTCCAGCTGGGTCATATTAGCAACTATTGGATTGATTTCATTCTGATCTGAAACATGTTGAGAGGAATTATTCTGGGTTTTCTCGATAATTATTGCTTTGGTAATGTAAATATTCAGCATAATCATCAAGTTGCTCTTAAACGTTTTATCCGCTCTCAATTTCAAATGGTTTATCTTCTTTTTAATCGGTTCGAGCACCTAATCAAACACATACAATTACTTTTCAAAATATTGCTCGATTATTTACCAAAGGCTTGATCAGGTTCAGCGCCTCTTTACTGTATCCTATCGCATTTGTATATTGTTTCTGGCTGAGACAGACCAAACTGAGGTTCTGATATATTAACGCCTTGATTTCCGGTCGAGCGCCTCTGTCGCCTCGGGCTGCGCTTTCCAAAAATTTCATTCCCAGAGCTTTGTCGTTAATTCTATTGAAACAGTGAGAGTTTCTTTGCCGTTTTAGAATCTGTATACGCATAGGCATAAGTAGCAAGATTATTCCTTATCGCTTGCTTAATATCCTGTGCTTCGATATCCGATTTGATCGTTGGAGATGATAATAGAGTTTGGGTAAATTCAAGCAATTCCAGAGCCTCTTTTTCTTGTCGTTCTATATAAAAAGTTTGTTGATCATTGAGATTTCCGAGGAGAGCGAAAGTACTTGAGAGAAGCAAGATGCTGGCGTACTTATTGCAGATTTTTGCAAGGTACTTGCAGCTCTGACAATCGAATTTCATGAGTTCTGATTTTTTCTGGCTTCGGAGATTCGCTAAGGTCTTCAAGATATCCTGCTCCTTTTCCTGTGGGGATATTGGGTTAACTGGCAGTGGTTTTGAGAGGACTTACACTCTCGTCGAGGTATCTAATGAAGTCTACATATTGCTCGTTGTTGATGCCGACAAGTGTGATTTCGTTCATACTTGACGACCTCACGTGGTGTTGCACTTTTTGCATCTTAATCTCGTGCCCTAATAATTTTATACTGCACTAATCTGACAATTAATGTGAAAACCTTTTTTTTAAAAGTCGAAACCAGAGTCGAGCAAATGCAATGGAAATGCCCACTAATGGCCGCGAAATGATAATCTAAATGATCAGTCTGAACTACTTGCTGATGATGTTACACATAAAAGAAGGAGAACATTCAAAAATAGATGTTTGGTTCAATTTTAGGTGGATGTGGAAATATATCCTTTTCCGTTTCCGTGGAGAGAGGAGAATAGTGCTGCCTCAGAATCGTGTTATACTACTTAGAGGCAGAAATCCAGAAAAAAAGTAACGTTTAATGAGATGCAAATAAAGCTCCAATTAAAGCTGCCTTCGGTGCTTGTTTTAAGATCAGATTAAAACTAACTATAAGGTATATTTAATTTCCTTTACGTGTTTTCGCAAGTTATTGCATTGCAAAGTGCGTGACAGCATAGGAACTCATTGATTCTATGTGCTTTAGTTATTTGGCAAGCGTTACAGCCATACTATCTATTGTCATTAGGTTCCTCTTCGATAGTTTTTTCATGCGGGCACATACCGCGTCAGATGTTCATAGCTAAACAAAGTACCAACGTAGCAGCTCTTATATATTAAACTTTAACGGACAATAACTCATGCGAGTATCGCATGCTTGTTTTAACGTCGCTCAGAAGCGAATTTTTGCAGTAGGAAGCAAATATTACCGAGGACTGAACAATAAGGTTGCTACTTTGACTCCTAAACGGCATAACTAAATCGAGCAAAATCTGTTTTATTTGAACTTTCATTACATTGCCTGTCACTCTAAACTTTATCCAAAAATAAACCTTCACTAATTGCATTTCTTGGCAATCCCTACAGGCGCTAAGGCAAAATGTACTTAATACAAGGGCAGTTCTAACTAATAAAATTTCGTTAACCTATGAGAAACAAAAAAACAACAAAACAATTGGAAAAACTGTGACCTATCATTCTCGCGTAAAGACTCTTCTCACATTTTCGGGACGTTGTCAAGCAAATTGAACAGGTTAATCTGATTGCTTTTTCCCCCTTCAGTATCTGGCGTCTCTTGACCACCTTCGCGGCGATCTTGCTTTGGCTGTTCATTCTCACCTCTTAGACCTTGTAGCATTATTTTTTGCTTTCCCATCCCCAAATCCTGATCATTGTTCACATCGTTCAAGGACATCGTGTCATCCATCACAGAATTCTTCAGTGTTTCCAGCGCTTTCTCTTTCTCAGCGATATTTTGCTTCAAATGTTTATTTTCTTCTCTCAGCTCTTGCGTCTGGATTCTCAAAGACCCCAGCATTCCCAAAGTGATTTTAAGTTCATTGGTTGACTCATCCGAACTGGAGTTTATCTTTTGGTTAATCTCCTTCAACAGAGCATCTAATTGCGCTGTTTGATCTTTCAACTGCTGATTCTCAGCTCTTAACAACTCGTTTTCGAGTCTCAGCCTTTCGTTCTCTGCCCTCAGTACCTCGTTCTCTTTTCTGAATGCCAGATCGTTCTTTCTTCCCTTTCCGAATTCAGGACTGCTGGGCAGGTTATCCTCTTTGGCGCTTTTCAACTCTTTAAGATCCTTTTTCATCGTTTGGATAATGTCTTTCATTTTTTCGTTCTCAGTTATTTTGGCTGAAACCAGCATTCTTAATTTATATAACTCCCCTTCATTAAGTGTCGCCTTGAGTTTTTGAATCTCAGCATCTTTTTTCTCGTTTTCCTCTTGAAAGAATTTACTTTCCGTCAAGTATTTCTTTTCCCTTGCATTGAAGTCATCAATTAACGCCTCCATTCTCTCAATCTTATCAGCGGCTAACTTGAGATCGCGGTTAAATACACCCGCTTTCTTTGACAATTCATCATTAACCTGCTTCTGATATGCTAGAGCATCCGCCAACTCTTTAAACTTGGTTTTATATTTCTCTTCTTGCTCGGAAGCAAGCGATCCAACGGTCATTGCGAACTCTTTCGCCTTATCTATTTTATCATTCAACTGATGATGTGTTTTTTCATGCTCCTTTATCGACTCTTCTAAATCATGCACTTTTTCTCTTAACTGCTCTGCTTCTTCTTCAAGCTCCGAATTCCTCTTTCTTGTCGCTTGAAGCTCTGCACCGCATTTTTCTTCATTTCGCAATTGCTGAGTGGTTTTTTGGAGTTTTTCTCTCAGTTCAGTGATTTGCTGATCTTTCAATTGCAACTTCTCTTCAAGCAAAGCCGCAGTCTTCCTAGCTCTTGCGACTTCGAACTCAAGCGTTATTGCAGTTATCGATTTCAAAGGGGTCGCTTGTTCTGGCTCTTCCTCTTCAGAGTTTTCATCTCCGACTTGGTTTGTAGTAAAACTGTTCGATTTCTGCGATGGAGGTGACTGATTTGACCATAAAACCGCTTTTCTGGGAGGCGTTTGCCCAGTCGCAGCTTTTTCAAATTGGAATCCCATGCGAGTTTGTGCGAGACTTGATGACCGCTGTCCATTGTCTGCGTTGCTTGGACTCATCTCGCCAGTGTTGCTCTTATTCTCATTCGAATCTTGAAAAGTACACTGCTTCGAGATCGGATTGGAATTTTGTTGCATGCCAAGCTGTTCGAGAAATTGCTGCCGATTTTTGTTGACCTTTTTCATAAACTCTTCATATCGATTCTTCATATCAGACCCTTGCTCCTGTGTATCTTGGCCCAACGAACTCTCAATGTGTTTTAGATACAATAATGCATCAGCGAATTCAGTTGGAGGCTTCTTGACTAAGTGAGGCTGCTTTGATAAATAAGAAGGAATGGCCATTGACGTTTTGCCACTCAGTATTGAAGGCTCAGGCGTTAAAGTTTTTGAGTTGGTGTCTGGAGAAGGCGACGAAGCATGCTTCATTAATTTTACCGCTACATCTTTACTGAGTCGATTGGGAGGGTAGTCGACGTTGAGCCCGGTGTAAATTTCTTCGAAAGATCCGCTGTCTCGTTGGGGTACCTCGATGTCTTGCTTAAAGCTGCGAATTTTGTCTACCGTAGACGAATTCTTCACTGGTTCTTGACTCGGCTCTTTTTCTAAAAAGTTTTAGAGCTCGGGCTGCTGCTTAGGGAAGATTACCGAAAGTTAATTTAGGCTTTTCGACAGATTTTCTGTCATAGACTGTCATAGCTTTTTTCCTCATGTTAAAAAGTAATCGCAAAAATTTATTTCCTTATTGCTCAGGCTCATTGAAGTTACGGTCGATTAGAAAAAAAATTAAAATTGTCCAGCAATAAAACTTTGATACAAAACTTTATTAGATAATAAAACATTAAAAAATATGCACAACTAATTCCTAAACAGCTGTTTAAAAAACACAGCTTACTTAACCATTAACTTGCGAAAAGAAGTTAAAACAATCTGAATTAACCAGAACAATAATTAACCTTAGAATCAAGGGGATAAAATAGAAATTCATGTTTTTTGTTTGGCTTTATGATGAGACCACCTGCGCCTTCTCCCTCTCACGCTCTTTAGTACCAAAAGTATATTGAATTTTTAAATATGTCTCCGCTTTCTTGCGAACACCTTCTAAAGTTTTGATTCTAAATTGAATTAGGATATCCGTGAAAGAAGAAAAAATTACAAAGGATGATCCTCCATGAGCCTTTGAATTTGCTCGCAGACTGAGTCATCAGGTAGTTTATCTGTGGAATAAACCTCAGTCTCCGAGAACTGCTTCCTGAAACGTTGTGAAATTTTTTGAGTTGGAGAGGTCGACTCCAAGGAAATTTTGAATGGGTCGGATTTAATATATGTGAGTATTGGTATTTTCCCAGATATGTCTGCTGTGTCTAGCTCGTCGTCAGAAAGCACATTTTCGAGAGGATTCAACACAAACGGTCTCACGGCGCCTTCGGGTCTGTCTTCTTCATCTATTTCTTTCGAAGGAGTAGTCTCTTTGATCATATCTGCGATCTTATTCGCGTTTTCTTTTTGTTGCAGAAGCTCAAAGACGGCTAAAGGAATCTTGAACGAAATTTTAGGAACTCGCAATGAAGTTCAAAGAGATACCCAATCGTATTCGAATTTTGTATTTGGAGTCATATGCTTATTGAGCAGTTTTCTGAATAACTTCCTGAGATACTCATAGTCGATTTTATCGACTCTGGTATTTGTTTGAATGTTTTTAACATAACTCATAAAAACGACCATTTCGCCTATTTGACAATGTCAGCCCACGGGTATTAATGGAAGATTACTTGGAAGCCCCTCGCAAAAAGCTTCTGGAATTAACGCTAGCTTTTGCTGTTCTCGATATTTGACTTTTTCTTCTTTTTTCGCAGAGTCTTTGACAAATATATCCCCTTTATTTCAGATTTTGAGACTGATGAAAGGCTGGAGTTTCATTACCTTTGAAAAAATACACCAGAATATAAGCCAATGATTCGAGGTCATCTTTCGCCGTCGGAGCTGTAAATAAGAATTAAAATTGTCTTTGCCTCTCAAAATATCTGTATTACGCATTCCCAAATGCATATTCAAACTTGAAAATTTGTTTAAAATAGCCTTATTCGCGGTTCGAGTCAAAGTATCAATGCTCTTTCCACCAGTTCGTATCCGCCTCGCTTGTTTGAAATCTGTAATAAACAAATTTTGGTTCTGCTTGTTCAGACTGATCAGTATCTCTTTCGGCATGATATTGCAACAGATGTATCCTTGTTTGTGAATATATTCCACTGTATCCAGCTTAAGGCTCAAATTAGTGAATTGTCTCACAAATGAGTACTATTTTGATCGCGATCATTGAAATTGTTGGAATGGAAAATTTGCGGTCCAACAATAGAAAAAGCTTCTTCAAATTTGGGCCCAAACACTCTGTTACTGTCACCGTCTGCTTATCGGTTGACCCTCTCCAAATGATATTTGGTATTCCAGTGCCTAAATCCATTGGTTTAGTCTTGGTTCTGTGAAGATTTCTACCTCCTCGTAATTTATGGAGAATTTTCGTAACTTGCTTATTTTTTTCTTGATGCACATGGCTTGTCTAAGAGTCTGTAAGCACCTGATGGCTGTGTAAAGGGAAATTACTGATTTAATAACAACAAAACAGCAGCGGACTCGGTCCCATCCTATATAATTAAGATCGATATATGATCATAAGGTGATTTCGTCATGGATACCTTTATAGATTTTGCTGCTGTGTTTCTTGCTGTCAAACTTTTCCAAGATGACGAACTGGTCGTTGACCACGTCGTTCTCTTTTAGATATTGCTGTTTAATCATGGATCAGATTAAGAATCCAGAATTAATTCAGAAAAGTTAGCCTAGGTAAGAATCTTATACACTTAATGAACACAGCCTCAAGGCTAATTCACTGAGTAAAGAATAATTAGCAGTCATTTTTGCAATCTAAAAAAAAAAATAAAATTGAGAGAATCAATGATTTAAGCTGAGCTACTTTGGCTAGTTTGAGGGAAGCTTAGTGTCAATGGAAGCTCAATCGAAAATTTGGGTGAAGAGAATGATCAGGGTAATATTTTTAAGAAACTTTAAAGAAGGAGAAGATATTTTTGCCTCCTAACAATAGACGCGCTCCAGGAGACCCGGAAAGATCCCATTTTTCTTATTTAGCTATTTATTTTTTTGAAGGATATAGACCTCTTTTGGGGCTTATTTTGCGGTAATGAAATTTTAAATTTTTTTTTTTATTTGCTATGAATAGATGCGAAAGTAATGAAAGTGAAAAATTTTTAAAATAAGAATATAATTGGTGAAATGTGAATCTACTCGCAGCGAATTGTGACTAGGGGCAGAATGAGATAGCTCTTTTACTCATATCTATTGAGTAGAATGGACAATAAGAGCGAAAATTAATTTTCTTATCAAAATCATCGATTATATCTTAATTTGATTTAGGTTTGTGAGACTGTGAGGATTTCCTTTGGATTGTGAGGAACTATGCTGAAAACAGAGGGATATTATGATTTCAATCAATACTTTAGAAAGTACGGAAACCATATGTAATTATTGGCGTCTTAGGATAATCGTAGTTCAAAGCAAGAGATCAAAATTAACTCATTTTTCGGTCTATAATACCGTAGTTAGAAAATTGCTAATATTTTATTAATCTTCACTTTGAATAACTATTTCAGTCGCTGCGAGTCATTTGCTATAAAACGTACTATATCGTATTTTAAGCTTCATCATTGATGTCATCTTCATATCAATTTGAGTTCCGTTCCTCCCAGCACTCATTAATTTTCATGGAAGACTATTCGTAAAGTTATTCCAAATTTAATCTGCTGTTTGTTCGAGAAACCTACCAAGTAAACCTTTGAATATAGAAAAGTTCACACAAGGTAAGAAGTCCTGACTCGTGTATCCCAAAGTCCAACAACACTTGGTTCTTTCATTAGATTAAACCTCTTCGTTTGGAATTATAATCCAATGCAAAGAATGCATTATTCTATGTCTTATTTCTTGGTGTATCAGTCTTCCGTTGTGAATTGTTAATCGTATTAAGTATATATTTTCTGTTAATTGAGCTTATGCTGTACCAGGAATTCTTCTCATTTAATTCAGATCCTTCGATTACTGATAAGATTAGAAATTTTATGTTCTTAAGAGCTCATAACAAGCAATTTAATTCAAAATTCCTATCAGTTCCGCTTCCTTCAGCACTGATTCTTGGAAATAAATCCATTCCAGTTGACTTCAAAGAAGCGTCTCTTGCATTCTATCTTCCGTCTTAATTACTAACAAGACAGAAAGATCTATTCTGCGAAAATCTTATTAGGAACATATTTCCCAGAGGGTTTTGGAATAACCGTCTCGACATGTGCCCAACTTCTTTGAAATTTGATTTTCGGATAGGGACAGTTGGATGAACGGAACCACTTAATTGATTCCTTATGTTTTTTCTTACGCTTTCCATTTAGAAGATTTAAAAATTTCTAAAAATTAATAGAAGGAAGCTTCTATCGCCGTTTATTTCATTTTACGAAAAACGTGATGAATTTTGAGTTTAATTCCATTGGAAAATCCCGTAATGGTACAACTTCATTTTTCAGCCATGACCTACCTGAAAATGCACTTAGACCCAGCTTTAATCTTTTATTTCTGACATATCGTAGATGATGCCAACTCTCAAAATTTAAAAATATATCGTAGTTTAGAAAATTTAATTGTTTGAACACTTCCTTAATTAATCGTCAACTTTCAGCGCTGGAAAATTTTTAAAAAGTGCGTTTTGATCTACAAAATTAAAGTCGATAAGCTCAATTTACTTATTCTGCGAGTCTTTCAACGTTTAATCGACAATTAAAGTGGGTTTAAAAGCAAACTGTAGATAAAGTGTGTATTCTCAAACTGCATTTTTAAATACGCATATCAGAATTGAATTATAATCGTTTAATTTAAAAGAAATAATTTCGTTCCTTTAGAACCAAACATAAATGAGTTATCTTCCTCAGAATCTCCTCATGGACTACCAAAGAATGAAAGCCGAGGCTTTTTCTGAACAATCTCAAAGCCGCTTCAGCAATTCAAAACCAGCTGGCTCAGCCCTCTCAAAAGGAACCGGCTGTGGAACCCACGCAAGATCTTAATTCTATGATACTTGCAATGAACGCTTTAAACGCGAGAATGAACCTCCAGCAAATGGTTGCAATGCAGCATCCTGAGCAGTTGCTGATCTCGCAGCTCACGATGCAAAATGAGATGCTTCAACAACAAGTGAAAACCCTGCTTGCTGAGAAGGAACGGCTAGCGAAAGAGTTAAAAGCGGCTGAAGAAAAATTGCAATCTATTGATGTGAAACCACCGACGGCTTTATCGGAAGGAAGTGAGAAGAAAAAAAGACATAGGAGAGCTGCGAAAGAGATCACGCGTGAGTTCCGGTGTCCAAAGTCGACATGTCTGAAGTCTTATGGGTCAGAAGGGTCTCTTAATCAGCATATTCGGCTTAAACACCCGGAGATTGAAATTCCGAAATCGAGTAATGCCCAGAATAAACAAACAATGCTTGCTGCTACTACCAGCGAAAAACGCACAGAGGCAGAGGGTAGTAGCGAGCCTGTGCAGAAGATGTAAATATGTAGGTAGGTAGATAGAATATAATGGGATGTAATTAGTTACTTAAACTAATATCGATAATATCTCTCAGCTAAATCAGCAGGAGTATGTAGCTTTTTTGTTGAAATTTTCATTTAATTATTTTATGTTATTATTCGTCTAGCACCTCAACCATGACTTTTTTTAGGAATAAATTAAAGCTAAAACCAAAATTTGTTCTTTAAGTTTCCCCTTAAAAAATATTTATTTGAAAAAAATTTGATTCGGTTCATATTTCTCTGTAATTTCATAAAAGTATTGCAATAAATCCTACAGGTTGGATATAAACTTACATGAAATAGAGGCTGTGCAGAACTTAATCAAGTGCTATCAATAATATATCCGAAATTGCCAGACACAAATATTTGTGCAGTAAACAGAAAGAAAAATATAGCGAATCGCCAGTCTACCTATTTGGATTACTGGAAATTAAAATCCACTATCAATACCTGATTTTTCTTTCTTTTTTTAGAGATGAAATTTTATTGATTCTTGTCGATTGGAATTTCGATCTTATTACCTATGTATTGCTTAAAGAAACACCAATTAGAAATTATGAGATATGTTTGTTCTCAAAGGTTGTACAGCATTTCAGGCACCAAGCTCCGATGTGCGAGCTTTTGTTGAGAAATACATAAGAATATAAATTGAGATAACGAAAAATTTTTAGGGAAAACGTTACAATACCCTTCGGTCTAGAATATGAATCAAATTGAATTTATTTAATTCATCATGAAGACAACGTTTTCCTTTTGAAGCTCAAATATTCAGAATCAACGTAATGGAATGATAATTTATTCAAAATGAAGATATTATAAGAAAGAGCTTCTCCGAAAAAATGAAAGAAAAATTTGGATGGAAAAAGTGTATGTTGACAGAATCTGGATTTTGGACATAGCAAGAAATTGTTTCATAAATATTCAAATATTCAGATATTCATACTAGTTAATGGTTCAGACTGCGAAAAAAATTTGTTACGTACACATTCGTTTTAGCTTTGACTCACAAGCATAGACGCAACGTTCACCTGTATTTTATGATACGCACCTCATCAGTATGTACCGATTTTTAGATGAAATAATTGAAGCTAAAATGCATACAATACTTAAAATAAATTGAAAAGAGGGAGGAGAAAGGGAGTATCATTCAAATGAGATTCGAATTAAGTTCTTGGGACTTAAATCTTGTTTGAGTCAGGAATGGCTCAATAAAGAGCTTACATTGTTTTGATGATTAATAATGCCTCATAGAAAACTTGAAATTTCAATTATAAAAAGAATAAGATTGCACTTAGTAAAGGAGAGTTCATGGGTGTAAAAACTAGGAATTCCGTACACAGGCAACCTGAAAAGATATATTATAGAAGAGGAAGGAAAAAACTTTTTTATTAAGACAAACTATGTCTATCCGATTTACAGTATCATCTTTATTTTTTGTTCAAACAAAAGAGAGGAAAAAAATTTTAAAAAGTTACGAATTTAAGTTTCCGGGGCTAAATATTGCGAAAAAATTAAAACTGCAGAAGGCTGGCAAGACTGCGGTCTGAGAGAGATTCTTGGCACGCGACACTGCATATGCACATTTAGAAATTTCAATAAATAGGATGATAAATGGCGATTCAATTATTGCAATGCAAAATTTATTAACTTCAGCAATCATCTAATAGTTTTGCAGTACAACCCTAATATTTGCCCGGATTGAGCGCATTAAACTTTTGTCGTCTAGATAAATCTAAAAAATCTTTCGTATCAGGATTATCGCGTTCATTGAAATGAGACTGCTGGGATTAGGAGCGATTGTCTATTAGTTCGGAGAAGAGAGCGATGGACTAAGAAACTGAGAATTGATACGACAAGCAAGGGTCTTTATTTTTTAAAAAACGAAGCAGTAACAGAGAAAAGACCCACCAATTAATTTAGAGTCTTTCCTCTCACTCTCACAGCCAATCACTGGATTTGAAAAGACAAACGTTTCCATTGAAAATTTCTTCCAAGCTCCTAATGGGAACATTTCATTAACTTCGAAGAACTCGACGCTCGCCATAAAATACTAACTGTGGCGACTCTCCAACAATGTAGCGGGGCTGCTAGCTATTAGCCAGCCAGCGTGAGGACTCAATCAACCCGAGCTCTCCGCGATACTTGCCCATAGGATTTGATGACATTGATCTTTGCGAACAAGATATTTCTTCTTTATTCTTACCCTCAGCCTATTTATGGCCCAAGCAGGCCACACGTCAGAGTATTCATTGCCGCCAACAAAATAATTGATAGTTTGAGCGGTGGTCGGATTTAGAGTCGAAATTTTCTTTGTTCTAAATGGGAGTACTAAAGATAGATCCTTCATAAAAATCCTCATTAATGAAAAATCGGCTTTGTGTTGGCACCTCAACGCCTCTATGCTTACTAACTATCCTCATGAGACTTAAGATCTGCTTATGAAAGGTTATCGAGCCGAGTCGAGTGAAAGTATGTTTTAATATCAATAATGCAAATTCAAAACCCAAGGTCTCTCCAATGATGAATTAAATCTGGTGTGAAACGAAATGGAATCCGATAGAAATCACAAGCCCGACAGCAAAAACTACTCCTCTGATGTTTTTCATAGGAATTTTAGTTGTTAAATAAGTTTTGCCTTGTTTAACGTCCATAGTTGCCGTAAAATTCGATATCAACGCATTCAAACTTTTACGGTCTGATCTCCTTGACCTATTAGAGATTCAAAGCCCTGATATAGCACTTGAATCAACAGTTTTTGTTTTTTTAGCGAGTTCAACTTTTTATTTATCTCATCTTTTGAAAAACTCAGAACCTCACCATGCGAATTTTGGGCCTACAACGACGTTTTCAAAAAGTTTTTGTATGCTCGCATGGTTTATCTCCATTATTCGGAGTGATTAGCCAATTTTTTTCTTTTGCATCATGCCTAAACTTATGGATATGACTTATTGTTGCCGTAATCTGCCTTCCATTTAGATCTCGAGTCGAGCTGATTAAATAAAATTTCTATAAAACACAATTTCTAAATTCTAACTTTTTTTAGTGCAGTCAGAATCGAGAGTAGCTAATATTAGGCTTGGATTTAAATCTCAGGGTAAAAAATAGCTCCTTAAATTTTTTTGTTCTCTTAACAACAAAAGCTCTGTAAACGCCTCAAAATCCTATCAAATGACCTAGTCATTCAGACTTCTGGGCCTCTCAGGGGATTCATGGCTGTTTTGAAGACCCGTGTTAATTGAAATCGGTTTGAATTTAAATCATGATTTGTAGCTTTCGGAGTTCTCAAAAAAATCGCCCAAAAGTTTCAAAACATCGGATTGTGCCTCCAGGTCAACGAGTCACTAATGAACCTTCCTACTGGAGGAAATAATCCAGGGATGTTAGTTATAAATTTACTAAATAAGGCTTTAATCATTGAGTGCGTTCGGAATTTATAATCGAAAAATTAGAAGGAGATTAAAAAATACCAGTCATAATGCATTTAAATAAGGAGAAATCCAGCTTACAAGAGTTTTCTTTCACGGTTATCGAAGGTAGATCCTACTTCTTGAAACTCACATCAAATATTTGCGATAGAGTCTGAAGGAACAGCAGCTGTTAAAATGCTAAAGTGCCCGTACGAGGACTGTGAAAAGACTTTTCGGTTCAATTCTGAGTACAAAAGACACATAGCTATCCATGAAAACCAAAGACCCTTCCAATGTCCCTATGAAGGGTGCAATAAGGGCTTTAAGAGGGCAGACATCTTATCGACCCACGTCAGAAAACATACTGGAGAGAAACCTTATGAATGTCCGGTCGGGTCCTGCAAACAAAGTTTTTCAACAAAGGCTGGTCTGAGGTACCATGTCCTCAAACACAAGAATGATAAAATGTTCGTATGCGACTTCCCAAGTATTTTAATTCAGTTCTTTCCCGATAATAATAAAATTCCTTACAGAGTGCGGCCAGTCCTTCCTCACACTCACACAGCTGAGACAACATAAGAGACGCCTGAGAGTCCACAAAAACCTTCCAAGCGGACCAATTACCCTTCAATATAACAACGAGCAGCAACAGTCTCCAAAAAAAAAAATCGAGCAAACAAGAGCTACAGGCCTCTACCAAGGACTCCTCAAGCTTGGAGCCACAAATGTCAAAGAGGCAGCGATCAGATCAACAAAAAGAGGCCATCTTGCCTCTCCAACAAGAGAATTTTCCTGAAAGCACTGAAGTCATTCAAAGACCACCAGAAATCATTGAAAACCGAATTATTTTTCCAGAAGCGCTTGTTGAGGGTCGACTAGGTTTGCCAGAGAATTTGGAGGCGTTGAACAATATAAACACTACTTTCAATCCATTTTACAATACAATTATGACCAACGTTGGTGTTGGAAACGACCAAGTTTTTTTGATGAAGAAGATTAGCAGCGTTTTAGATGAAAACCTAATTTTGAAGCAACATCTACAGATCTATCAACGAATGCTTGAAGTTTATATGGGAGGAGCGGATACTGCGCGTAATGCGAACTTGCTGGCACAAATGAAAGATGCTGCTAACCCCTTTCCAAATAATCTCAACAACCAGTTGTAGCAGCGTGGACAAGACTTCTATACTTTCAAAGTATTTTAGTGATGGATTGTAGATAGGCTACCTATTAGATGACTTTCTTTATCTTATAATTGTGAACATTTTATTGATATCTTCGATACTTCTAATAAAGTTACAAAAAAATTTTTTTGAGCGAGTCTGATAAGTTAGTTTAGGTGTTTGATGGATTTGGTATGCGAAATGCTGAGGAGAAGTGAGATACAGAGTGGAAATATTAGAAAAGCTTCGAATAAAAATTCCACCCCTAATTTAAAAAACTTCTCTGGGTTATTTCGAAAAAAAAAAAACTGAAGAAAGATGGATGGGAAACATGATGACTACACTTTTCTTAGCCTATAGTAAGACAGAAGGCAGTTGGAGCATGCTTCTCGGGAGCTCGAAATGATGCAAGAGCAATTCAGTTCAATGCTATGATATCGGTCTGAAAAACACCAGGATAGTTTAAAATTGAATGAAAAATTTTTTCTTCTAGGTGATTACTCCTCTGCTTCGAGGATGTTCCATATTTGAAGATATATACAGAAAAAAGTCGATTCTAATGTGCATAGCAATCAATGCTTGCTCAACTATGTGTCTCATTAGTTGCAGAAGAACAAGCAGACTGTCTTGAGCTTGCTTGTGGGAAAATAAGGCAAGTCAAGCGTCTCATTTTTGCCTTCAGAGATCAAATTATGATTAAAATGAGGGCAAAGCTGGGCTTTAGAGATGGAAAAAACGAAAGCAGACTCAAATAATCAATACAATAAGCCCTGATCGTTCATAGAAATGCATTCTATCGCAATCGAAGAAGAGTCTCAAATAAAGCTTCCGTTGAACATTTAGCCTTAAAAATTTGAAAAATTAAAATACTGAAGTCACTTTGTCGTGATTTGTCGTAATCTCTGTCAGTATCCATAATCCAAATAAATTTTCCGTCAACTCACAATGTTGTTTCGTCACGCTGCACTTTAATTAAAAATATCTTATTCGTGTCTTACAATTTCTGCTCCAATCGCTTATAAATCCCTAAGGCAATGAGGCAAGTCACGAAAACCCCGCCTAGGCACAATTGAACTATGCTTGAAAATTTTCTAATTTAGAGCCTCCCGCAAACAAATTAGAGACTATTAGCACCTCTGAAGCAAGAGGCCTGAGGTGTTACATTCTTGCTAACATGAAAGTAGTCTCTTCAATTCTTAGTTTTTCTCTTTAAAGCTATAATAAGATACTTCAGTTTTATTTTCTGTATCTTTTTAACCTTGGATTGCTTTCGCTTCCTAATAATGAAAATCTAAACTACTGTTGGAAATCATAATGGAATCCAGACATTAAGAGTACTAAAAGTTCTTTTAAATAAATCCAGCAACCATCTTATTTCTTCAAACTAAAAAAAAAAGGGAATAACAACAAATTATCGCTCTCACTAAGAAATTCACATATAAGGACACAGAGAAATAGAAATTAAACTATCTCCCTGTGACTAGAAGTAGTTGTAAGTAAACTCCATCAAAACAGAAGCAAAATTTGTAGCTTTAGAAAAACTACAGAGCTTCTTGATTTGAGAGATGAAGAAATCCGTTTCTTGTCTTGCTTGCTTAAGGAGCCTCAGAAAGTCGGAGGGTATTGCCTTGCAGTGGCAAACTTTGCATTTCCCACAGCACTCGAGGGCAAATTTCCCACTTCTATGGTTATAAAATGGAAAGTATTGTGGGTATAATGCCAGAACTAAGAAATTTCCGATCGTTTCCATCCTCCTCAAAGTCTCTCCCTTTGGAGAAGTATCTTGGAGAATTGAAACTAACGTTAAGGTACTGTTCGTGCAGAAGAGCATCCTTGCGAAAATTTCTCTGAACGTCTCATCCTTAAGAATCGCACGTAATTGCGAATCTTCACATGAATCAGCTCTTTTTATGCAGAGGTCTTTGATACGAGCAGTGGATACCTTTCTATCGAAAATAACGTTCCATTGCGTGATCTTCACGATGCATACTTTTTTGTTCTTGCTATAGGACATTTCGTCTTTGAACGCAGACCAGAGCTCCCGAAGGCAATAAAATTGAATGGCGTCTAGCACGAGGGAGTTATCAAGCTCCTCAAATCTAAGGATTCTCAAGAATTCTTTGAGGAGCTCCGTGTTGTAATGTATGACCTCGCTTACGAGTTTTGATTTGCATGCGAGGTCTTCCAGTGCTCGCGCTGAAATCCTTCGGCAGAATTTAAGGCAATCCTTGCTATGAGAGCTCTTTGAGCTCTCATCTTCTTTAAGTTCCTCGCGTTCTGGTTCGGTATTGGTTTCGGAGGGGTAATTAACTTCGAGGCACATTTGCATACCGTATGAAATGCAGGTAATTGGATCTGTCTTAGCAGGGTAAGGCTCGAACAACCCAAAGCCTTCTACAAGCTTGAGATCTTCGATTGGAGTAGCTGAGTCCGAGTGGTAGGATATAGAAGAGAATGCCATGGAGGTATTAGCTAATATTGCTATTTTTCTATTATAGCTAAACATTCAGGGTGAGGGTTTAAGGGCTGCTATTTTTCTTCTGGAATTTCTGTTGGAGTTTTGCGAATTTGCTTTTGAGTGAATCAATTGTTAGTTAAAATCGAAGACTGGCTATTATCATTGTTTACGTAACAAAATTTCCAAAATTTGTGATCAGAAATTTTTAAATTTGTGATTTGAGATTAAGTTTCATTCGAAGCTTCTCTGATAGAAGATTTTGCCCCGAAATGTAAAATTCGAAGAATTTAAGTGAACATTAGCTGGTCGAAAACAAGATGTCATGAAATGAAGAAATATATTTCAAAACCGAACAGTCGATTCTGATTTGGTAAGCAGCATTGGAAGTTTACTGCTTTCACTAATTTTTGGTATAAACTAGAAGAATCGATGCAACTCAAGGCTAGATCACACTACGGGTCGGATTACAATAGACTTCTCAGCTAAAATAAACACCAAACTCAAGTTAAAACAAAAAGAAACGCTACTTGATTTAGTATCTCGAAAGGAATCCGATTAAATAATCTCAGCGAATGAAATTGATTTAAATTGTTTATTTTCCAAAACATCAGCACTCAAGATAAAAACAGTCTGAGATAACTATTAAAAAATTTTCAGTAGGAGTTAAAAGAACGAAGCTACCACAAAACAGTTGTTTTTTGTTATTTTTTCTAATAGGGAGGGATCTGGTCCTAGCTGGTTGAAGGCATCATCCTCTTTTGTGAGAAGAGTTCAACATTCCACATTTTTTGTCCAAATCTATATCGGGCAGGCTTTTTAAGATAGGTAGTTGTGCAACCTAATTGAACTAAGGCTTAAGAATATAACAAGAAGTATGTGAGAATGAATTATAATGAAATTCTCAGGTTCTGGCGCTAACGATAGCAACTCGTCGCGATATGGCTAAGCGAATACAACCATTATGAATAATACCTAATAGGATTTGAATAAAATTTACGATAACTATTTTAATGAAATTTCACTAATTGACTGTTGAGGTGGAAGTAGAGTTCGTAGTAGGTGTCATCGATTCTACTACTTGCTCCGTTTTGGCTTTCTTTCGACTTCTAACAGCAGAAAAAGTTAGCACTTCTCTTTCGGACCGAGGCCGATTTCTTAGGAAATATATTTCATATTTCATTTCTTTTTCGTGCATCAGCCTAGTAAATAACATGTTATTAACAAGAGAAATCATCTCCTATTACTTCTCGAATTCAAAGTAATCGAGGTTCGCCAAGGTATGAGTTAAATTCTCCAAGAAAGTGACCGCTCCACGGAGATTTTCTATGTAGTAACCGCCTTGTTCTTGCAGCATCCTTTTGTAGTCATGCCGGAATCTGCTCGTAAAGCTAAAAGTAGTTAGGAGTTATCGGTCAGGAGTCAAGGGGTATGATAGAATCACTTTAAGTTGGAGTAGATTTTCTTTGGACACCAACGCACCATTGTATAGAGCACGATAGGCGTGAGGTCATCAGCGCCGAAATCAGTCTTCAGAGTAGCAAGATTAATCACATATGATATGGTGTTGAAAGCTTCCAAGATGGTGTTGATTTTGGAAATCGGCGTTAGCTTATAGTCGATCTCAGAAAACTCTGCAAGTAAATGAATTGTTTACATAAAAGCAAAATCGAAAAAATTACTCTGTGCAACATAATTCCATATTTCAGGGCACCGATTGGTTTCAGGAATGTCAAGATGGTTGAAACTCAACCATTCGAGAGTTTTGCATCGCATCCAAAAAGCTTCGTCTGCTCGATCATGTGAAGGGAAAATCCTAAGTTTGTTTCTAGTATTAGGTGTGAAATGTCTAAGAAAACATACTTAAGACACAGTTTTTTCCCCACATAATTTTCGATCTCTTCCAATGCAAGCTTTTTATCCTCATCTTTAAACTTTTGTAACTGATGGCTTGCGATATCGAATAGCAACTGGAGGAATTTGCTATAGGTATCACTCACGCTACCAAGCAAAATCAAATTCCATGATATGCGCAGAAAAAACTTAAAATACCCATTATGTTCACTGCCTTCCGGACCGAAACCCGTCACAGCTTCTCGCACAGCTGGAATCGATGAGAAATGCTCAATGAATCTAATCAAGTATTTGAAATATGTAATTAAGCTGTTATTTTCAAGTGCATTTTACGAGTCCAAATTAGTACAATGCTCATGGAAATCTGAGGAAGGATCTCGAGTAAGCTTTGTAATGAAAAAGACAAAATTTAGAGCCATTGCTTGCACAAACAATATTACAGTTGGAGAAGAAATAGGCTTTTTCTTCAGATCTGATTTTGGACTGGTGAGATTTACCACTGTAGAATCTAATCAGACAGCTATTGAGACCTCAAATCGAAGAAAAATTGATACTTGTTAGCTCATTAATAAAGGCCAATTTCCCAAAATAGCAGTCTTTGTCATGACAAATTTGAACTTTATCCTCAGCGCTTGGATGAGCCGGAGCTCGAAGACAGATGTGTAGCTTTACACTATTAAGAAAATCGCGAATTAGTGATCTGTGCACGTTCCTTATTTTCTTTAGCTCGACTTCCCTCAGCTGTTCGTTTCTTCGCTTCAACGAATCGATGCCGCGAAGGAGCTGAACCTTGTTGTTTTGGGCTTTCGTATAAATTTTTTCAACCTGCTCTGTCAACTCTTGAACCATTTCAGTAAACAATCTCTGGAAATTATGATTGCGATAGCTTGGGTCCAATTTCTTGATATATGTCAAGAGGAAACGCGAGGACAGGTGGACACTTGTGTGTCTTTTTCGTTTGATAAGCTTGGTTTCTTTTGTATTGATTCTCTATAGAGAATAAAATCAAACACAACCTCAATTCAAAGCACAAACCTCTTGAGAGAACATCAGAATATCCTCAATAGTAAGTTCATCATGTCCTGATACGATGCTGAGATCTTTTATATCTTCAATAGCAAGCAATATTTGCTTTAAAATATGTTTGCACTTTGCTACAAGCTGCATGAAGTTGGTTTTGAGTTAAATAATTTGCAGTCAGAGAGTTACCTTTTGGTCCTCAGGCATATCTTTATTATAATTTTGTATCTTTAAGAACTCTTCAACATAAGAAGTTGTGGTTGATTTAGGGAATTTGATATCGAAGTAGTTGACGTAGACTTGCTCAAGAGGAGTTTTTTGCATTGAAATCGGGAATTCTTTCTCATGGTCTAATATCCTTTATAGAGAACAGCAATTTATAGCCATTTGATCTCATAATTTTTACTGCTTCGCTAGCTTTGGAGCTTGGCTGTCAATCTCCTTGATTTTATTCTCGTTCGCAAGAATATTCTTTGATAAGGTTTTGATTTCCTCAACCGAGAGACACAAACTGCGAATGCTGATCTTCTTAGTGTTCTCTTTCAATGTATTATCGGTCTTGATCAGCTCTTGGATTGTATTGCAATTGATGTCAAGCAGAACTTCGAAATAGTTCTCAACGGAGGTCCTTTTCAATAGAAAAACAAAGATTAACAAAAAGAGGTGTTTTTCCATACTTAAAGAACTCGATGTAAGGGTTCAGCACTGCAAGGCTCTCTGTAGCATTGTATGTATCTTGAAAAATAACTCTCTGGAATAGTCTGGTCGCCTCTGATATTGTGAAACGACATTTTGAAGATTCATCAATAATCTCATAGACTTCAGGGTTAAGCAGCTGTGGGACAATCCAATTCGTGCACAGCACTTTTGCAATGATTTGATGATGATCTTTCTGCTTAATCGTGGGATACTGCCCAAAAAAAAATGTTAGGAAATATAACTTGAGTCTTTTTATCTACCTTTTCTAGCACAAGAGTCGATATCAACTTGCATACGATCCTCATGCCCATTGGCATCTGATACAAGTTATCAAAGATAGAGCGGAGAAGCCCATTGACATAAGAAGTCAGCTTTAGTAAGTTCTTGCTCCAAACTCTATAAGATTCTCCTCCCTGAGCTAAATCCTCAAGGGCTTTGATAATCCTAAGACATCAAGCTTAATGTTGTTCTTTCAATGGAAATAGCTTACTTGTGAGACTCAGCTTCTTTTTTCTCGTCAATGACGAAAGTGTTTGCTCTGCGAATAGAAGTTGCCGTAAATCTCTTTTTATTATTGCGCTCAGTTTTTTGAAACACAGGAAAGTCTATTCAATTGAAAAGTTGTTGATGGGTTGAGGAGAAAAGATGTTTTCGTACCTTTTGAGTTATCAATGATTTTCTTTTCTTGATCGCTAAGCAAATCTGAGTAATGAATTGTTTTTGTACTTCTCGCATCTTTGCCAGAAGGAGCATTTTTTTGGGTTTCTTGATAGAACGAATTCAGCATTTTCGCATAATCGAGGCTGGTTTTTGAATAAGAGCGAGGCAGATCGGTCTCTATTGAAGTGTCTAATGCTTTCAAGCTCACAGTTCCGCTATGATGTCGCGCAGTATTGGCTCGTCTAATCCCTGGATCGGCTTGAGAGCTTTTGCTTAAATGCTTTGAGGGGTCTACTTTCGTGGATTTCTTTCCATTTGTCAACTGCCTTGCTATTCTATTTCACCACCAAATTATTTCTGTCATCAGCAATAACAATTTCATACTCCTGATGATCAATGACAAAATTTAATCCCTCTCGCATAATTCTGATGAGTGGGTTCTTTAAAAGGACTTTCCCGTATTTTCTGCAGTCGTTGCGGTCGAAAAAAACGTCGAGCATCCTGATACTGAATCCTTCATCTGCAAATATGCTGTTTTGGGAGGTGGAGTCTAAAATTTCCAGCTATGTTTCGAAATCAAAGTCAATAAAATAATAACAGAATTATCCCCTCACCTTGAGAGCCTCCGCCAAGACACGAAGCAAATCGTATTCATACTTCCCATTATCAATAAGATTCACATAGAACTGATTGCACAAGCTATATTCCAGCGCTTTTTGAGCTGGCGAATCTGCAGCATTCCGATTTGCCCATACAACGATTCTTGGATTCTCATAAACCTTGTCGAGGAGTTTTCGAACATTGAATGACGGTTCTCCCAGGACTTCGTAAGGGTCTGGCATAAGCATTTTGTGTATCTCTTCTCGCTAGCAAATCATATGAATGTGACATACAAGTGACTTCTCTTATTACCTCTCTACATTTCACTCGAAGGAGTTCAGTCTGATGCCTGATCTTCAGATGGTAGTTCAAATATTCGGTCGTAAGGGTTTTGATTTGTTCAATGAAATCCTCTTTTAACGTGTACTCTGTCAAATCCATACAAATTATAGGATGCGATAATGCCTTCAGAACAACCTGTTTTGATGATATTGTATCTATCTTTCAGCTCTCGTTGGAACTGGGACCAGTTCAAGATACTAAGGTCGTCTTCAGGAACGTCGTCGGTCGAAAACGAGTTAGCTTCTTCCATATAGTCGTCAATTTCAAAGCTGTTGACTGTGTTGAATGAAGAAATGGGTGTTATCAGTGTAAGTCTTTTCTCAAAGTTACTTCTCAAAAATATCGAGTTTTTTGGATCCATATGTCCATGAGGAGATGGCACTCCTCTCCAATACTCAAAAGCAGATGACCTCCGGTCTAAAAAAACCAAAGGTTATCTCATTATCAAATCAGTATTGCGCTCATACATGAATCTCCGTCTTGTGTTCTATCTGAAACAGATCGAGAGCTGGGTCTTTGTTTATCTGTGGCTAAACTGGCAGTTCGAATCACCGGAGACGTAAGATCTAAATCGGCGGGGATAAAATTGTAATTTCTTCTCTGAATTTGACTGAGTTTTTACTCGGTTCTGAAGTGATTGAGCTTGCAGAGCCCATTTTAACAAAGTGTGGCCGGATAATGCCCGTTTCGGTATTGCTGCTGGTTCTGTTTGAGCTCATTGGAGAATCAAAACTGCTGGCATCTGAAATCCGCATTGAATTTTGCTGACTGGAATCCGAGTTCAGAGAGTGTTCTGAGTGGGCCCGGTACTGAGTCGAACGAAAATTTTTCTCAATTGATTCTTTCTCAGCTCCTAAAATCAAGTCAAAAAGCAGTATAAACTTGAGGAGTACCGTGGGATTCCATTCCATTCGAAAGTTCGTACCTGCTGTTCCTAATCTGGCTCTCTGTAACAGGTGACGCTGAAAGAACGGAGTCTTTATGCTCAGCATCTTCTTCTTTCACGATATCAAGGCCTTTAATTTCTACAAAAATCCAAAGAATAGAGTCCTTTGGAAACTCCGAGCATGTTTACCTCCTGGTCTATTATTTGATTGAGTTTTAGAGCCCAAGACCAGATCACCAGTGGTGATATCTTGAGGAATGACTACAAAATGATTAAAAATGCTGGAATAATTTAGTAGTACGGTCTCGATCTTCGATGGTGTGATATTCCATCTCTTGCTCATCAATGATCAAATTGCTGGGTTTTCCTTTCATTCGAAGTGAATCCATTTGAGTGAATCACGAATCGTGAATACTGACTATGAGCTTGATGAATTTATTCAATAATTAAAGTCTAATTCAGAGCTGCATTTCCTTAGTTACTTAAGCTCAACAAGAAATAGAGTTAAACAAAAAAAATACGAGAAATGATAACTGTTTCTCAAAACTATTCTCGTTTAAGCATTTTATTATATTATTTGCTCCTGAAGAGCCTACCTTTCTAAGGGGACGTATCTCAGAATATATATTATATTATGATACAATGCATATCAATACAAAGGAATTTGATAGCGCTATCATTGTGTTATGTAATTATCCAATAAAATTAATATAAATCCCATAGAGGGATTTCCTATGAAATCCAAACTCAAAGGTATGCATTTGTGGATATACTAGAATTTTTTTTATCATTGACGAAATTTGCTTCACGATCGATGGCATGCAATTCCTCTCATCACTGAACTATTTATTGACCTTGAGGTCGCTCATTCACGGCTTTTTTTACATCAACGGCCAGCAACCTACAGCCTTGGAGGCACTTTCGAAGAAGCTGAATTATTAGTATTGGTACGAAGCCGACCAACGATGCTACTAACATGAACACAAAAATTCCACGTATGGTTATCAGTTGATTTTCAATCAAATCTGAAAGGCTTGCAACTACCGCCTGCGGTCCGCTATCAATGAAGCAAGCTCCCGCCATCTTTATTTCATTCTCATATAAATCCACGATATTCCCCCCGGCGTAGTTGATAGAGATAAAGCTCCCTATCACCGTCACTACAACGATAAACATCCAATGAGTGATCACAACACCAATCTTTTTCGCTCTATCTTCTTCATTTTTCTTTGGATCAGCAAGTAAGGTCACTCTGCTACCGTGAGCAATATCGCGGATGAAGAGCATCAGTATAGCTAGGTCAAATGTGGCAATGAAAAAGATTACGGCCCAAGCTGAAGCATTCACTCTCCCAACAAAATTGTCGAATTTATTTTGAGCGTCAAGAAACGCTTGCTGACTGAAGGTAGTGCAATTAGCAGTTAATGCAAAGTAGTTAACCTGCACTAACTCCATCTCGTTTGACATATACTCTGCTATTTTAGGTAGCTTGCTTACGGTCTCCCACCAGCTCTGATTCTTAAACAATTCCAGCTGATCTACATCGCTATCAATTTGATAAGTATTAGTTGCAGTGCTATATGCCCCGCACCCACCATCTTGCACATTCAAGGCGGGATAGCGAGTAACAGCTGGCTGTTCATGGTCCGCCAGGCATATCTGTTTATTTATCGTCAGGTTAAAATCTGCAAGCGCTCCTGAGGCACCCCCGACGTCTCTAATGAATGAGAGGTAACGCCCATCTGGAAGTGGTACAGCGCTAGTCGAATTATCTGTGATTGTGACCAGCGTGATTGGGCAAACAGTAGAACTAACGCAAAAGCTATTCTCACATTTCAGAAAACCGTTTGGGCAGGTTTCTGCTATAGTGTAATTTGCTCTTGTGAAACAGAATTTCATTCCTTGCCAAGAATCAAAGTATTGGAAAAACCCTTCCTGATACTGCTGGCAATTGAATCGACATTCTGTCATATCGCAAATGCCCAATGAGATCTCATCAAGAGCTGGATTGTAGCAAAACCGTTGGATTCCTGGCCATGTTCCGATGTAATTGTCTGTGCCACTTGGACATTCAGATCCAGCAGGAACAGCGGAAATATCAGTAATAGGCAGCTTCTGGTACAGGTAGCCGATACCCAAGAGACCTCGGGCAACGGCTGCTGCTTTCGTATTGAAGCTTCCGGATGATCCTGCTCTTATCACGATCGCTGAAATAAGTACAGTGATCATGAACCAGAATAACAAGATGCAATGGATAATTGACATTGTCTGGTACATGCAGCTTCGCTGCTCACCCTGATCGGGGTTTTTAGCCTCCCCTTCTTCTTCGGCAATCGGGTCAAGATATTTTTGGCTAGAATCACCCTGTTTGGAAAAAATAGATTTTTTGCTTGAATTTCTTTCGGTAATTAAATTTGTGTCAGTTTCTTGGATAGCAACAGGACTGTCATTTGGATTTGTTTGAGTATCATCTTTCGCGCCACGAGGAGATTGAACATTTAAAATTCTATCCTGACTGGTTAGTGGCTGATCAAATGATACCAGATCTGACCTAATTTCTTCGAGTTCTGTCGCCTGTTTCGAATTAGGATCGATCTCTAATTTAACATCCTCGGAATTTTGAATCTCATCCTCCACGTGTACGTTTCCTACGATTGAATCTTGAAAATTTTGAGGCTTTTCTTGAGTTGGTTGTTGATCGAGTTCGTTCTGCACAATAGGCTGCTCTCTTTCTGCATTGTCCTTAATGCTAGTCTTCGAGACATCTAATTGCCCCCTGTCTGAATGAAGTACATTATCATTCTTTAAATTGGCCTCTGGTTCGTCTCTCAGCGTCCCATCGTTGCTGTTGTAAAAAGGAAGAACATCTTCTACTTTTGTGAGGGCATTCAATAATTGCTCGGGACTTAATTTCAATCTTGGAAGATATTCCTTAAGTACTTCGATTCCACTGAGGAGATCTTCTATGGAATTTCTTTGATTTGTGTAAGGCAGCAAGCAGTTCAGAAGCATCTTCGCCGTGTAGCTAATCAGAGAGTTTTCATCAAAATTATCATCTGATGAAAGCTTTGGGAGCTCGAAACGATCTTTTTTATTGAGAGATGACCTTATACCATTTAAATCATTAAAAGGGATTCCAAAGGCCTCCAACGCGCTGAATACAAGTGCGTAAACATCTAACCTATCCAACTCTTCTTGGACATGCTCATGCCTTTCATCAGGCGCTCGGTACCCTCCATACGCGTCAATAAATCCCGCTTCAATAAATTGTCTAACACCCCAATGTGTAAGTGAATAAGTCCGACTCTCTTCTCCATTCGATATAAATACGATCGAATTCGGACTAATTTCCAAATGATTGACCTTATGCTGTTTGAAAGCGAAAAGCGAGTTGCATATTTCTTCTAGGAGCTTGACCATCTCACTAAAACTGATGAAAGTTTCTGACTGTATTAAACTCTCTAATGTATCATCTGGAGCGTCTGAGATGACGGAGACTGCAGTATATTGGTTATTCTCAATCACTAATTCATCGATCAACACTGCCTGATAGGGCAATGTAGTTCGTTTGTTCAATATATCTAAAAAATTAAGGAATTTCAGACGAGCTTGCGCTTGGGCTTCCACAACTTCAAATTTGAATTTCTTTGGAAGGAAATACTCTTCAACAGCAAATTTTCTCCCTTCAAATTTACTCTTGATTCCAAGGATGCGCGAAAAAGGTAGGGAAGAACAGTTTAGAGTTTCTTTTTTGTCCCAGTTAAAGAATTCGCCTCCTTGATTGTGCAAGAAGAGGATTTTGCTGTCATCTTTGATAACTTTATCCTCAGTCTCGCCGTTATAACCAACTTTTTCTTCATGACCATCCATAACTATGTATTGTACTGGGTTTGGTTGTTATATCTTTGATGTGCTATTTTTTGATATCTGTTGAATTAAAATTATTAATTTGCCATTCATCGTTATCCATTTAATTCATGGAATGGGCAACCCGAAGTCTAACCATACAGGTTTGGACTACGTTAGAGAATTTTACCCAACGAAATTATCTTTTTATCCAAGGTTTAAGGAGATGTATATACTTTACTGATCTTTGAATATTTCCCAAAGTTTGCTTAAAGAGTATTATTTGAGGCCGTGTTTTCTTTGTTCAGTCTTGTACAGTATCATTTGACCTCTGCTCAACTAGAAATGAGAGCAATCCTCATTCAGAAATTACGTTTCATTTCATTCTTTCGATGGTGAACTAGTCTCATCTGTTCTATAAAGAAATCGAATTCCACCTCTAAGAAATGATACTTGCCTCTTTTTGTTCTATGAAAACCTTTCTCGACCGAAAAATAGGGTTGTTGTAATATCAAATGGATTTATACCTCTCAAGAATCAGCCCTAACCGCATTGAAAAGTTTTTGAGCATTTCTATCATTAAAGTTTGAATCTATTTAGTTACAATTAATAGCTGTTTATTAATTAAAGTTAAGACAATCATCTAGTCAACACTGGCAAAATTTTGCGGAATCCGCTTCTTTTGGGTATTGGTAAACATGAAACTGAAAACTAAACGCTTTTCATTTATATAGATATCACTTGACCAATCGTACAAATCTTCACTCTTCATGATGCCGAGTTATACTAATTCTGCTACGGAGTCGTATTGAATCTATTTTGTCCAGGCTAAGAGGAAAAAAACCAGCTTATTTCATCCCTAAAAGGATTTATTTTATTCTTTACATTGCCTTTGATTGCGTTTACCGCTTTCATGTTTTCTTCCAACCTAATTTGTATTGGGAGAGTTATCTCAATATTCAAATCCAGAATTATTTTTACGTTTAAAATTCAAGGGAAGTATTGTCATGGCAAAGGATAGTCTCTTCAAAGAGTTTCTCAATGGACGTGTCACGGACATGCTGAGCGACTATATCAAAGAACTTGATTTCGATATAAAATCGGTGCGCAATATCAACCAATTCTAACAAAAATCATGTCTAATCGTCTAATTTTTCCAGTTAGGCGATTTTTTATTCGAAAACCTTGAAATTCGAGAGGATTTGCTATTGTTAAACGATCTCCCTCTCATAATACAATACGGCAAAATCGGGCGAATCAAAGTTCAGGTGAGTTCACAAATGAGCGCAAATGGATAAATTAAAATTCGATTCCCATAGTTTTCTCTGCTGAGCTTCAAATCAAATCCTTGCAAAATAGAAATCGATAATGTTGAGATCCGCATAAGATTGCTGGTTGAGCAGAGAAATTTGTTCAAGAAGAAAGAAGCTGATTCGACCTCACAAATCAAACTTCTCGACACGATCGTAAGCAACCGGTTAATTATAAGTTGTTTAGCTTTTTTCTCTCTCAGGAAAACTTCAAGAAGAAAAAGCTGGAGAGCTGGGAAGCCAAAATCAAAAAATATTTTAAAAGTATATCAATTCCGTGACTTATGACTAACGGCAATTGTAGCGCTGTCTCCTCCGAGTTGGATCAAGCAGAAGATAGACCACGTAATAAAGAACATGGTTGTGAAAGTGAACAATTTTAACCTCTATTATGAAGTAATCAACCAATAACTGCGTTCCTCTTCCCGCTTATCTCTTCGAAACTAAATAGAGCACATCGATAATGGGAGTACCTGCTGTTATGAAGATAAGGTTTAAGGAACTGTCGATTTATCCAACAGATCACGAGGGAAATATCTCTTATAATACAGACAATATGCAAGCGAATCGATGCATCCAACTGTTCAGATTCTATATCGCCGTGAATATTGCACCGTATGAGAACCATAAAGAATACCTTAAGGAAAAACGAAAACTTCAAAAAGAAGCTACAGGAATAAGAGATCGGTACTCAACAACGGAGCTCAAAAACAGCCCATCGAAGGATCGAGCACTTGCTGAGGCTGACTTGGACAGTGAGTATGAGCGGCTTAAGGATGCAGATTTCTACTTTCTATTTCCGTTGGACGCAACGTTTTACATGAGAACCGTGCACGATTTCAACCGAAATTTTTTTGAGAAACCTCAACGCTTCATCAGAATACACCTAACTGATCCTTTGATCATCCTCGCGAATAACCGAATCACGGAATACCTAACATCTTTAAATCATCATCTGAAAGTGATGAAAGTAGCGCAGGAAAATTTACATCTGAGACCATTGGAGGCTCCCAGCGAGAACCTTAGAGGTTGGTGGAAATACGCAATCCGCGCAATTAATGAAGATATCAAAAGAAATAAGAGCTTTACGCAGTCATCAGCTCAAAATTGGGTTGCGATGATGAACTACGTGAGTCTTTATAAAAGAAAGCAGGAAATTGTACAGAGTTTCATATTATATCCCTGAGCTAATTAATTTTCTCATTAGATTCACGTTCCTTGGCTCCCAAAACTGACCCCCAAGCAAGAAAAAGATATTGAAGCGTACGAAGAAGAGATTCCTCTTCGCTTGCTGATCGTGTACCGTGAATGGGCTCTCATCGAGATCAGAGTCGAAGCCAAACGATTTTTTGCAGCAAAGTACATAAACCATTTCTCCTTGAAACTTTAACGTAAATAGCAAAGACGTTCAAGGCATGAAGCCGCTGATGGATATCTGGGCGAACGCGCTAAACAATGAAGATGCCTTTACCTCAGACCAACGTACTAATGAAAAAAAAATCTCTGCATTAAATGTCCGTCTCACGAAATCCGAACGTATTGATTTGTACGAGATCTTAGCCAGAGATACAGTAAATGACATGAAATTAAGACTTGCTAACTAATTCTCAGTCCAAAGTAATGGAATCCTTTCTCAAAGGTGAAAGCAACGATCCGCAGGAAATTTTGAATCAAATATCGTTTCGCATTGAAGGTGTATACGTCATTTTCTCTGAGCAGAACCCCCCTGAAATGCTCGTGAGACATTTGCCTCAGTATGACGACTCTAAATACATAATCAACGAGTTTATACCTGACCCGGAAACGAGAGGGCTGATAGATCAATTTGATGCTGAGGAGAAAAAAAATGAAGAGGAAGAGAAAGGCTCCATAGACCTGGGAGATGGGAATAACGTATTGCAGGACGACCGTAATTCTCCTAACGACACATTCCAGTCCGCTTTTGGAGACCTTCCTGGAGATGACTCAGGCGGGGCTACTATAGAATCTGACGATGACATCCCTATACATGACAGCCAAATCAACTATAGCCATGGAAATGATAGCTTTGAGAAACATATTCAGGACGTGATGGACGAATCCAAAACTAAAACGATGCTTCAAGCGAGGAATGAAAACCGAAGAAGAGGAGGGACGTTACCGGTAAGGCATGAGCCACAAAAGCTGGACAGTTGGTGGGATCAGAAATTATTGCTGCTCATCGAGATACTGGGAATACGAGGAGGGTTTGTTGGCTACCGCAATGGAAAGATAAAAACAATAGACGACTTTCCGGTCCGAATCAAGAGTATTATGGTATCAACGGCAATGAGTCTGTACGATGCGAACAGAGAGAGAACAGAGAGCGTCCAAGAAGACCCTACTGAGAAGTTCGCCCAACTTAGTAACCCTAATGAGAAAAAGAAGCAGTACTCACCTTATGAGAGGATCAGCTTTTTGAATTACAGCGACATCGTCGCAAATATTTTGACCTGTGATTTCAAAGAGGTAGGAAAAGACAAGAATCCCCTCATTGATTTCCTGGAGACCAAGAAATGTGAGTATATGGCTGATTTTCTGCTCACTTACCTGAGGTATCTATTGCTTTCACCTATAAGCAATTTCTAACCTACCTGCTTAATGCCAGAGATAAACCCGTTGGCACCGAGGTCGAGTACTTTACCAATTTGAAACAATACGTGCCGTTTTACCATCGATACAGTGAAAAATTTTTGGGAGTCAATAGGGATTTGATCAAACAATTTTTTAAGCTCTATCGTACTACCACACTGCTCTTATGTCATATGGATTAATAACATTTTAGTTGGCAAGAGGAAGACAAATAAAGACAGTCGAGACAACGAGCACGTTATCACAAAGACATATAAAACTATCAGAAACCATTTCAATAAAAACATTATTCCCGTCTTTTTGTTACATTTTGGAGTGCTGGTCCTACCAATTTTGCTTCCAAGGAGAATCCTTCAAGAAGATGATGAAGATGAAGCCAAACGTGAACAAAATCTCTTCAATTCCCTCAAGACAGTCAGCCAATCCATGCTTAGACGGCTGCCTACGAGCGTAATTTCTAAGATGAGCCAGATGCAAAAGTAACACATAATAAGCCTTAAGTTTGTTTGACACAATACCTTAACTAATGTATTAGTATCTCGTCAGACCTAGGCAACAGAAAAACAAAGGAATCACACCTCGAGCTTAATATCGAAACGTTTGGCCGAGGCTCGGAGTTTACAATCAAACGGATTGCCCAGGAAATGAGAGCGCATAGTCGTAGAAAATATAGAAACCTTCGCACGCCGTTGTCTTTTCGTGACAACCATGATGATACTACCGATACAATCCCCACCAAAAGAATCCATTTAACGATGAAGCATTTCACGATATTCCTCTCGACAGAGTCACTTGTCCCTCTGGCTACTTTCCTACAGAAACTCTCATTCCAAGTTTCTCCTCCGATAAAATATCAGATTGTGAATGAGAACAAAACGCATTTCAAAACCTCAAAATCTTACAACATCCCCATGGAGATGGACATTCAAACGACCAAAGATGCCATGAGCAAAAGCCCCATGAACAAAAGCCCTACAAAAGGTACAAAAAAAGCAGAGCCACCGGTCTTCGGAGAAAACAAAACGATCACTGTTGACGAATACCACGATCTCATGGATATAATAACAAACAAGAATCTCAAAAATAAAAAGAAAATCGGGTAAAATACACTGTCAAACCGAAAATATTGATTTGTTTAATTTGTTTTCACGGAATATTAGGACGTACAATCCTGATTATTTCTTGGACATAGACAGCATCAAAGTTGTTTTCAAAAATAAAATCTCCTTGTATCGGGAAGATAAAAAATTAGAATTCAAACTCGATAAGATCGTCGCAAAGGTCAGAGGTCCGGACATCACAAGTAAATTTTGCTAGCATTGATAGAGATACTTACTCGACCTTTTAATAGATGAGCAAGATGAAGATGAAGACTATCATAGAACCGCATATAATCGGACGAGTCTCTTCATCAGAAATATCAGCCTCGTGGAGAAAGAAGTGGATGAGGAAAACGAGAGAGATAGGTTTGAGAAGAAAGATTTCACCGAACCGACACCAATTCTCAACACGCAGCTATCGGTGAACATTTACGACGTGATTTACGAACACCACCCTTTCCACGCAGAGCAGAAGATTCATGTTCTCGTTCCTTTTATCGAAGTCAACATTCACAACCATCTGTTCGTCTTATTGGAAGTCCTCGAGGCTTTTAACGCCGTCGGGAAGGACAACCCCCAAAAAGACGAAAAGAAAAACAAGTCTGTAATACGCCCAGTTTTCATCGCAAGTGATAACCAAGGTAACGATAGCTTGGCTCCCGATACAAATTAATTTAATTAATACTCTCTTAGTGAACGAGCTTCGTGAGGAATTGCAGAACCTCAAGGGTGATCACACGAAAAAAGGCGTAAAGACTTGCCGTCATTGCATTCTGAGATACAAAAAATCGAAGAAAATTTTGAATATTTTTATTGGGGATCTCAATTTGGTGAGTGGCAACTTCGAGCAGAGCACCTTTGCAGAGTTATACGAAAACTGGCCTAGAATGATGCTCGACCAGAAAAAATCAGGAATTTCTTTTTCAATTCAGCATTATGTTGATAGACAAGCCAGTGGAGTCGGAGATATTTGCGGCAAGATTACTTTTCTCAGCATAACGCAAGACGTCGGAATTTTTAAGAATAACATCATGGTACATATGTGTCCAAGTTTTCCAGAAAACACAGAAAACGACAACTCTCAAAGCAATATCCATGGTAACGCCCAAAGCTTCCTGGAGTTTTACCCGACGATTCCCGCGGATAACAATTTCTTGATGAATCTTGATGATAATTTTTGGAAGTATTTCCGAGAGCAAGAAAAGAAACATTTCGAAGCGCCAGACTACTTTGACTCGAAATCAGATCTTTCAATAAAGAAAGAAAGTCAAATAGAGCAGGAAAGCCAGTCATTCGATAAGATGAAAGCTTACATACTCTTGATGCGCAAGAAGAACACTCTAAAAGAGCTCCTCAAAGATTTTGAAGTCGGAACAGGAGCGAGAGACTACGAAATCAATAGATTCCTCCTAAAGGCGAATGAAATCTCAATCAATCTCCCCACGCCGCGAGACATTACAACGATACTGAATGTAAGTATTCATTAGCTTCTTCTTTATCTGAAGGCTTATATTTAATGGTAGACGATAAATATTTTGAGCTACCTCAATGAGTGGTTTACTCAATTTAGAGAATATCAGAATTCACAGGCTGGGCTATTTGTCCCTCATGACCGGGGCTACAACGAACTTCCCAAGCGTCGTCCGATTAAATTAGACATTAATGATCTCGTGAGATGCGAGTACGTGGTCATCGTGATCCAGAAAATGTCCTTTGCGGTCTCGACCAATGAGCTGTTTTCTATCACTGTAGAGGACATTCGTTGCGAAAACCTCAAAAGCGTCCCGAAAAGAGTCGTGAGTCTGGTCAGATTCTCGAAATCGAAGGAACCAGTTTCACTGATATCGATCGCAGGTATCAATTACAGCATCAAAGACATTGCGAATGGGTCGCTTGATGGACTAGGATTCAGCTACGAGCCAGCAGGGAACTGCCTTACGTTCTTTATTAGAAATTTCTCCTACGAATCTGTTCGGAGAGGAGGAAGCGTGATGGACGATGATCTTTTCCCGTCGAATAACGTATACGATCCTTTTAGATATATTCGGTGCCGCACAGCAATTCATATCCCTGACCTTGGATTCGAGGATAACCCTCTGAAAAAAAATCCGAATTACCTGATTAAAGAAGACATTGTAGGCCTGACGTTTACTCTGGTGTTCAACCCTGAAACTCATAGTTTGGAGAAAATAACGGCAATGGTAGGAAAAATCGGAGTTACAATCTCAGGAACCGACATCTCGGAGCTGTTCAAATTGATTGGGGAGTTAGGCACTCTTTATTCGGATGAGAAGAAGCGCATGATGTCTGAGCTGAAACATAATATCTTCGTGGAGCAGCGGTTCAATGAAATAGATAACTTGATCAAGCATATGAAAATCGAAAGACCTCATAGCAAGAATACGCTGGGCTCAATCAGGAATCTAAAAGCCTTTGAGGAAGAAGATGACACGTCGAGTCACGAAGGGAAACAACCTTATCCCCGCTATCGTCGCAATAACAAGACCATTTTTAGTACTTCGATACAAGGGATTGGATTAAGCTTAGCAAAGAACCAGGAGGTGAAATTATCCTTATTGCCGGCATGAATAAAATTAATTGACCATTAGATATTTTTGCAATTTGGACTATTAGGGATAACAGGAACTAACGAAGGACAGAAGAACGGCGAGTTGCTGATTGAGATGGAGTCAGTGCATTTAAATCCGAGCGTTGGGAAAGTCCCTGAGATGGTTCAGCCGGTCTCTACGACATCACATCCTTCATATTCAATTCGATTGACAAAAGATCGGCCTATTTTGAAAATAAAAAACGCGAAGATCATCTTCATTAACAGAGTCATTGCAGAGCTGCAGCATTTCCAGAAAGAAATCAAATTGAAGATCAAGAAACTTAAGGAAAGCATGGGAGATCTCAATGAGAGCCTGGAATTAGTAAAGCACTTTGAAAACCTTAATATTCTAAAAATGATGATTATTTAGGTACAGCCTGACTTGGATGACTTGGCAGAATTGGAAGATAAGCATTTAATGACGATAGAGCTGGACAATTGCCGAATTTGGGTTCCGAGAAACAGCTGCAGCTTTGACAAATTAGACATTATAGCCAGCAGCGGTACAATCGAGTTGTGTAATGAAAAATTATTACTTTTTCCAAAACCTCTGATTTTTCGTAATCATTAGCTTCTGGAAGAGAAAAAGTTGAGTTTCCAAACAGGCTGAACCCAACGAATTTCAAAATTTTCGGGAAGAAGCAAAAATCAATTATAGATTTTGATAGTGAGGCAGGGAAAGATCCTCAAACAAAAGAAATGAAAGTGATGAAGGTTAAAATAATGCTCAAAGAAATCTCAGCGGACTACTTTATTTGTGAGGAACCTAAGGGCTCTCAAAAGGTATTGCCAGATGAAGAGCATGATCATTTGCGAAATCGACATTCAAGTTTCTTCAGCGCTGAGGAACTTGAAATAAATGTCACGGCCCCTGATGGTCAGACGGAAGTAACTGACTGGAATTTGGACACGAAAGTGAAAATCTTTCCTTCCAAGCTCGCGTTAGATTGTAATTTGGTAAGAAAATTATATCGTCACTGTGATTGAACTGTTTGAAAAACTTATTTTAGGCAACATTAGATGAAATAAAACTATTAACAGACGGAAATCTTGGAGAGAAATCTCACCTCTATGAGTTAAAATCAGGGTCATTGGAAAAAGTCCATTTTGAGTTGAAGGGAGACATAAAAGCCTTTATTACTAAGTTTGTGATAAAAAAAGAGAATAGACCCAAGTTTATACCTTAGTTGAGCAATTACAAATGTTATCTATTTTATTGTTTCTATTGATATCGCCAAAGGTGGTAAATACTAATGAAGAACTGATTCTTCCACTCCCTTAATTTCTGTACCAATTTAACTCCAATTTATATTTTCGAGATAACTGCACTCGTGATCAAAGCATTAACCTTTATGATATCAATCAAGTTATGATTATGAGGAGCATCTCCGATGATACTTCAAAGGAATCAAAATAACTTAGCTCTCATAAAGGTCGATAGATTAGTTGGCACTAATGATTGGCTTCAAGTTTCCAAGAAAATTATTATTACTCACAATCAAACAAGGTCTATTATTATGTTGTTGCTATGGATTATAAATGTATGAGGAACATTTATCAATATATATATGTATCTATAGATAATTAAAATTGCAAGGGACGAGCGAGAAAGAGTTCAAATCACTCATTAAGATTTATAACAAGCTTGAGCTTTCTCTATAGCTTCTTTACAATCCTTATCAGCATGTGGAGATTTCAAACACCACTTAAGAATATCTCTCAAATGCTGAATATCACCATGTAAGCTATCTTCAATTATTTTTTTATGAGGCTCTTTCTGTAGCGCACCAGCAAGAATTTGCATTTGTTCTCTGCTGTCTGCATCATTTATCTTCAGCGGCATTTTATTCACCCAAGTCTTCACCATATCAGCATTGGCTTTTTCTGGGTAGCTCTGGAAGGTCTTTCCAATCGCCCATATTATCGCTTCATAGCATTCGTCATCATCTTCTGTAGAATCCTGCTGTTTGAGCTTCTTTTCAAGGAAATGCAGCAGGTCCGTCAGTTTTTTATAAATATCCTCAGCAAAAGCTTCGGAGTGAGGTCTTAACCGCCCCGCAAAGTAGCCAAGAATGCAAACAATGTTTTGAATTGACTCCACATCGTCGTCGAAATCCTTGGATTTCAAGAGGTGAGCGAATAAAGTCACAAAAGGCTGAGGCAATTGATTTGCATCGAAAGTTTCAGCTATTTTGGCCAAAGTTATTAGAGTAAACGAGATTATCACGGTTCCTGACTCTGCTTCAATGTATTTGACAAGGTACTCATTTGCGAGCTTTGTTAAGAACTCTTGGCATTCTTTGAGCGGTAAACGTCTTAAAGGATCCACGAAGAGGGCTAGATCTTCTAGCATTCCTGCTTCTGTTGATTCTAATGGAACATAAGGAATATCTTTTCTTAGCCGCAATGGAGACTCTTCTTTAGATTCTTCCCCTTCTTTGGATTCTTCTCCTTCCTTATCAGTAGATGTTGCCTTGGGTTTGGTTAACAACTCCAAGAGCATCCAGAAATACTTCATGACACTAGCTAAGTCCTCCGTACTGAGGTTGCTATCTGTGTCAATAAGGAGGTCTTTAAGCCCTTCTAAATAGCTCGGAGACACATCATTCACTAACTCAATCTGGCTGATGTAGAACCCGAATATTCCAGCCTTCAGCTTTTGGCAAAGCGCTTTACCTTCTGGAATGCTCTCATATTCGATCTCTTGCTTAGAATACGCTTTAAATTCATCATTCAAGGTTTTAGTCAAGTCCTGCACGAATTTTGGATGTAATTTGTGAGTTTTTTTCAAGATGTTCTCTATTTTGGTATGGAAATCCAAGATATCAGTGATTATTTTCTGACACTCTCCAGCCTTCACACTCTGTGGGACTTGACTCAACAACCCGAATATGTTGCTTATTTTTGACTCTAGCTCCCTAACATTCGGACCGATGCTTTCAAGCTCTAAGTCTATCAATCCTTTAAGAGCACTCCACATCGTTTCAATTCGCTTTAAGCTGCTTTCAGGAAAAACTTTGAGATATAACTTCACGGCATCAAATAGTATTTGAGGCGAATCAGCTTCTAATTCCGCTGGAGGTAATGATGTCACCTCATCAAATGCCTTGCAACACTCTCTATTGCTTTCTTCGAGGCAAATAATATCTGGACTTTGAGCTGAAACCCACAGCACAAGCCATGCTAATTTGATACGAGCCTCAGGCTCTTGCTTCTTTGCTTCAAGCTCCTTGCTGGCTGTTTTGAATAAACTTTCGAGTTCCTCCTTGGGAATTATAACTTCACTGCTTGAGAATCGATTTAACAGATCGAGTTCAAACAGATTTGCGAACAACTCTTCCGTTGAGATAGAAGCACGTAAGAGCTCGAGGTATTTGAGCGTGAACGCTTCTAAGACTTCGGGGTCCATTTCCTCTTCACGGAAGATCTCTTTCGCTATTTCCTGTATGTACTTTACGTTTCTTGGGTGCGTTGCTTTATTGAGAACGAGAGCTAAGGTACTCAGGATAACTTCGCTGCGATCAGCAATGATATGCTCCTTGGTTGCATACAACCCCAAAAAGAGCTCTAAGCCGGCGAGTTTCACTTTCTCGTGCGCCTGCTCAATTATCGCGAGCACCTGATCAATAGATTCGAGAATCACTGACCTCTGATTCGTCTGTCCGATGACCGGCAAGAAAAATGTAATCGCAGCGAACTGCCTAACCCACTCTTTATCTTTCAACAATTTGCAGAGCTGCCTGATGACATCTCCAATAAACCCTTTGGTTTTTATCGAGCCTTCCTCCACTATTTCAGCGACCAAATCCCTGATCAAAGTAAGCTCTTTCGAATCGAGCTCCTCTCCTGTTTGGTGATGCATGATCTCTTCCTTTGTTTGATTAGCTATTGCTCCGACACAGTCTTCGATGAGAGTTTTAAATATTTCGGTGTCGTTCCTTCCAATTTCTGTTTTCAGCTCTGTGAGTACGTTCACGATATGGTCAATGAGCTCGAATTTCCTTTTGAAATCAGGACTCGAGTCCCTTAGAGTCGCGCCTAGGAGCGTAAACAAATCTTTCGCGAAGCTTGTTAGTTTCTTTTTCTCATCAGAGTTCAGGATGTCTTCAATGAAAGACACACATTCCACAGTTGTATCGTTCCCGGCAGTGAGCACCAATTGCAAAGCCTGTAAAAAGACCTTTTTATTCTCTTTTTCAAAGATTGGGGAGGCAATCTGCGAAACTTCCATCTGAAGAGCCAGATTAATAGTTGTAGTGACGACCTCTTTCGAATCGGAGCTCGCGAACTCTTTGAAATTCTTTTTGAAGTACTGAAGAATCTTTTCGGGTATTGGGAGCTCGTTAGTTAATAGGTTTGTGAAGAAATCGAAAACTCTGAGAGGGTCTTTGGAGCCAGGATTCGCTTGCAATTTGTTGATGAGTTCGGTTTGAAGCAGGTCTTTGAGAGTCTTGTCATAGTCAGCAGGCTCGTCTTCCCAGAGAGCAATCAGATGTAGCAAGCTATTAGAATAAACTTCTATGAGAGAAGCATCTGAGGTGACGAGGCGATCGGTAAACATCTGGATTAACTTGGTTTTGGCATCAGATTCTTGAGGTTTATAAAGATCTAATTCGTTCAAGGCTTTCAACATCAGCTTTGAAGCTTGCTTTTCGTTTTCGAGGCTTTCAATGGAACTGATTAGGTGTTCAAGGAGGATTTTAAAGGCTTTTTTAGGTTGCTCCTTAGTAGCCTTGGTGAGTTCTTTGCGGGCTGCATGTTGTGCCTCAACGTCATCGGAGATAAGGGGAAGGAAGCTTTGGATATTGAATTCCATGTTAAAAAATTGAAATATTCGAGGTAGTTTGGTTGCTATTATAAAGATTCCAAATTGCGCGCTTTAAATAAATTGACCGATGTATCAGAACGAAACTATCAAGAGCGGATATCTCTAAAATAGCTTGAGATTGTTTTCCTGAGATTGAATTCACTTCAAAGCAAGGAAGGTTTTCAGAGTATGACCATAGCGGGCAGAGAGTTAGGCCATTTATTGACAGTTTTGGAGGAAAAATAGTTTTGAATGGAAATACTACTTCAATCAAATGAACAAATTCAATTTATTCTTCTCTTGTCTTGAACCAATGAGCGGCCAGTTGCCGATCTACACCTCTCCTCCAAAGAGTTGATTTAAGCTGCTTGTATCAGCGCAGCTAATTTCAACTTGAGCGTAAGAAAAATATTACTACTACATAATTGACCATTGTTATGAAAAAATATAGATTCAAGGGATATCAAACGGAGAAATTTTGAGAAAGATTAGCTTTTCATTTGCTTGAGAGTGTACAATCATAATAAGGATCTATCTAAAATCGATAATGGTATAGATTCACAATAAGTTGATAAGTAGGAAATCTGATCAAATCTTCCGCGAGCAGCAAGCCAAATTTCTTTCAAACTTGAAATGAATTATGGTTCAGCATCATTACAGACTTTTAACAGATTACAAAATGTCATACAAAAGATGCAATAAAAAGGTTTAAAAATAGTTAAAATGAGCAATTGATGTAAATTATCTACAGCGGCTAAATGTCACTTAAGACCTTGCATAAAATCAATAACAAACATATTAGAAAGGTAAACAATCAATTGGTAAACTGAGAGGATTGCTCCGACCACCGTAAAAAGCAATTTATCTCCATATACGCAGAACAAGCTGTTAAAAACATCCAAAGCAGCAGCCGGATTCTTCAAACAACTCATTGAATTCATTTTAAATAGATTCATTTGAAAGTCTGATAGTGCACTTTTCCCTTTGAGCATGAGAAGCACAGCAACCATTTCAAGAACACATGCAATGAGTGGGAAAACCCACAGCCATGTACTTGAATATCGCTTCTTCAAATTTTCTAACGCCAGTCTGAGTCCATAGTTCGTTATCGAAAGTACTAAAGCAGTGATTGACAGTGCGGTTAGTGCAGGTCCTTGGATATAGTTGATGTCCTTCATAAACTTTGCTGGATCGACTTCAGCACACAACGCCTCACCAACGATCTCAATACTTGAAAGATTTGAATTGTCAAGGCCAAATTTTGTCATGATAGAAAAGACGCTAAATATCCCCAAAGCAATGACCACACCGAGTGAAGAGACGTGGATTGAGTATTTAATCATTTTTGACACTTTTGACTGAATACCCTGTGCAAAATTTGATTTGGGAGGTAGAAAACGTGGACTGTCTAGGCTTTCTCTTAGAGTAGTAGCCGCAGGACTCGTAGGTTGGGGAACCTTATTCCGTTCGTCTTCAGAAATTGGTTCCCCAATAGAAATGACGCTGCAATCCTGCTTAAGAGCTCTTGTTACCACTTCTAATTTATTCCCTAAAAGGTGTTTGGCTGATAAAGAAGAGAATAGACGTTATAATTACTTTTCAAAGCGGTTGGTTGCTGGGGCTGATGTTGTTCCATCTCCTCCTCAACGATTTCGAAGAAAGTGGAGGCTCTTAGCATCGGGCTATGTGGGGTGGAAGACCCAAGTCTTCGTCTAAGACCTGGTGGTGAGTCTAAAAGTGACTGTATCACAGATTGTGATTTCGCTATGACTTTCTGCAGCTCTAGAGGATCTCTTGTTAGTGCTTTAAGAAAACCACAATAAAATTTACGTTTTTTTGATTCTCTCAATTTATACTCCAATTCCTCGACTCTACTCTGGTTATCTATGGCAAGCACTCTGTGACAGTTAGCAGCATTTTCCTTTGCTCTCTCTTCCAAAATGTACTCTTGAAAAGGCGAGAGCAGAAGTTCAGCTGCTGTATATTCGGAACCATTGACAGACAGTGAGAACGAATCCTTGGATCGAGTTATTTGGATGTCTGTCCCAAGCTTGACTGAGCCATTCACTCTGCACAGGAATTCGAGACAGCTTTCAAAGGCAGGTTTGCTGTCGATGCGTAATAAAGACTGAAAATAGCTGTCTGAGAGCTTTTTGGCTATGTCTTTCAGATCTATAGCAGGATTTTGGTTCAAATCTCTGAGCATTTCTAAAATTTGAGAATACGTGAGTTCTAGGCCTGAAAGGTTGAGACTTTTTTACCTTCGTTTGGGTTCTGAGAGTTTTTCATTTCCGAAATATTTTTTTTAAAGTCAGGGATTGCTTAAATTTAAGTTAGTGGATTTTTGATGATGTATATATGTCTTAAAACGGATTTTAAACAGATATTCCTTTAATCTCGACTCATTGTAAAATTAGAGGAATTTATAAATTCGTCAAAGCGACAAGAAATCAGAAAACCTTTTTTTATATGTTATTTTTGCTGTCTCGGTTGGCTTAAAGACCGACCCAGAGAAGCAATATCAGGACTCTTCTCCGTAACAAGAATCAAAGGAGCTTAGCGAATCGAAAATCTGTGAATTTTTTAATTGTATTTGCAATTTCGTTTTCAGGTTTCTATATCCACTACAGCGGCGTATCCGCTCTCTATGTTGTTATCAATAGGACAAGGAAATCATTATTCAAATCGCATTCTCGTATGATAAAATTCTGTACAAAATAAGTATTCTAACAATGAGCAGAGGGCTGCTCTTGCTCCTGCTTCTGCTTCTGCTTCTGGTCATGATAGGTGCTAAGATGGGTGACCTTTCTGCTGAGAATCAGTTCGGAGGTATGAATGGTAAGAAGGGTTAGCAATTAATAAAAAAAGCTTAGAAAGGCAAACTTAAAGACAAGCGGCTAATTTAAATTTGTAAAAATTTTATTATGTTTCGATTATATATCGATTTTCTATTGGTTGTTTCGAGTTTATGAAATGCCTCGATTTAATTTTGAAAATCTTGCTCCATGTACCCAGAATATCCGCTGCTCTAAAAGCAAGAATGCCAAGATCCTGCCCTTCTTCGGATGAACCTATTTGCGAGAAGAGAAGTTGGATTTCAAAATCGAATTGGAAATAAAAAGAGCCAATCTCCGCTTCATTATTGAAAATTAGCAAAATTGGAATTTGAATAAATTCATTTTTCTCTTCTCAGGCAGCAAGCTCCTTTCTGTTTAAAGACTTTGATAGGAGGACGCAACTTCTCAATGTTTGTTAAATAAGACCGAATTTGATAAGATTTACACAATATAAATCAACATAACTCCGCCTTGGTTACACAACCAAAGTCCTAAAGTTGACACAAAAAATATATTTTGGTTCTTTGAAATATGAAATTGTAACACCGCAATAACTAATGACAAAGTTTATTAAACAATTCGACTTCATTCGAGCCTCACTCATTCATTTTAGGTTAACAAATTGTAATCATTCCCCGTGTCGAGTCTCTTCATTGCATTCTTTAATGCGTAGGTCACGTTTATCGTCTCATCGACTCGAGCGACATGAGACGTCATCGAAGCGAACAGCTTAATTAGATTTCTCACGTTATTCTACATTAATTGTGAACAAATTGCCTTCATTGATCTCAACAATCAGAAAATATACCTCATCCTCTTCTCGTACAGGTTTTCCATCGTTCTTGTTCACCACCTGCAGGATTCCAACCTTCTGATCCGCGTCATCCCTCAGCAAAGCTATTGATCAACAGAAAAATATACGGACAATAACTCTAAGCAATGCATTTGTACCAAGTATCATGTTTTTAACAGCGGGTGCACCAGCAACGTTATCAATCTCAGGTTGAAAGGCTTTGTGCTGTCTGGGCTCATTGGAACTAATTAATTCCACGTCATTTTGGAACAAATAATTTGATATTCCCATTTTCATAGGGTATTTAACGGGATAGGCCGAATAAAACTTCCCTTCAATAGTTTTTTGTACATCATAAGTGTAAAAAATATGCTCTTTATTTCAAATACGTCAGATAAGCATCTCGGCTGAATGTATCGAACACATACCTGTCTTATTGTGGAAAAGAATGCCGATGTGATCAAACCCAAGCAACTTGGGTGCGTTGACCTTCACTGTATAAAGGAACTCTTGCAAATTTCTATTGCCGCTCATTTCTCTCACTAGTGTTTACAGGTACTCATCAAAGAAAGTGAAGAACTTTGAATTACTTGAATCGATGAAATGCTGATATTTGTCATTGTGCTCCTGGAGTTTCTCGTTCAAGAAATGCAGGTCCAACACCACTGAAATAAGGCTGGAGACGAATACCATGGTTTTCTCATCCCGAGCTGTGAATAAACGACGTTTTTTAACCTTTTGCTTTCGATTGGTTCCTTCCTCAAAGTTTCGAAACAGCGGATCGGTGATTTGCAGCACACAGTAAACATCTTCTCTTTTATCCTTTATTGGCTGAATGGGAATTGAGATCAGCTTTCCTTCAGTCGATATGAATCTCTTCAGCGCGTCAGAACTTTCGGCGCTCTGAAGTACACGTTCTTCGATATTTTTGGACTCTTGATGCTTTAGGACAGGATACTCGTTTATGCTGGTCATAACTTTGTCGTTAAATATGCTAATGCAAAGAGAGCCGTGAATCAATAATTCTGTATAAAAGGGCGGTACTCTTGGCATAGCAATTGAAGTCTTTGATCGACTGCAATAATTCTCGCATAGCCGCACTCGAATATCTGCGTTGAATCCTGCATGAACTTTCTAATGAAGCCTGAAATGCTTTTCGCTGAATGGAGCGAGCGCATCAGCGTAGCAAGTTTATCGACAATGTTATCTTCAAGCTTTATCTCATCCTAGCAAGAAAATTCAATTAGCTGAAAAATCAATTATAGAGCCTACTCCAGTTTCTGCGTTCTGATCGTTTCGCTTCTCGTTTTTTTCGCTAATTTTGATTCTATGTAAAAATTACCAATCGTTTAATTCCTTACTTCAAATGTCTATTGACCGCAAGGGAGCGGTATAGATCCAACGAACTTCTCAACTCCTGGTTTTCTATCAAGATTATCAATGAAGCAATGCGTTTATTATTTCGAGTCCTACCTTTCTCCAAAGCCTGAATCTTTTTATCTTTCATGCTCAGATTTATCCTCAAATCAGATATCTTCTGCTGCAAGTCTTGAATCTTATTCAGACACATTACAAAAATGCATCATTTCGCTTTCGATTGCTATTACCTCTGCTTTATAGTCCTCAATAAACAATAATTGATACATCGAATGCAGATCGTCTCGACTAAATTGATCAGGCGTTTCCCTTTCACTCAGTAGCTTTTTATTCATTTCCTTCAGAGTTTCAACTTGATGTCGAAGCTCTTCAAGTTCTCTGTTAAACTTATGGAGCGAAGTATTGGTCAGGTGGTCATCAGTCCGGTCAATTTTCACTGGATAACTCAAAAATTTTCGAGGTGTCACCTTGTTCGATTGGCTTGCTATGAAACTAAGAGCGTCAGTTCTCTTTGTTATGGAATTTTGCCGCACAGCTGAATGAAACTCTTGCTCTTCATCGATCATTTTAACTGCAAGCAGCATATGAATATTGAAACTAACAAATCGCAATTACTTTTTTTAGGGCTAAGGTCAGCTTGCGACCCGCGATTAGAATTGCCCAAAGACGGCGAAAGAGTTCCTTTAGACCCGCGATTGATAATTAGAGGAGTTGAAACTTCCTCAAGAGAACGCTGAAATGCCTCTCGCCTATAAATCGATCGCGTTATATGAGTGGATGATTCTCATGTAGTTACAAGCGCAGTTTGACAGGACTGTTTGGCTGACTGAAATCACGATGACTGGGTGAAGGGAGGTTTAAATGTAAATGTGATTGCGCTTTGTGCGCGAGAGATCTGGTTCGTTGGGCTTTAGGTCCGATATTTGGGAGTCGAAGATCGCTTTGAGGCAGAGTTATCTCATGCAAGGAGACCTTTGTGACACTTCCCGGATGCGAATTTTGGTAGTCTTGTAATGAGCCGACGCTTGAGCTTTTATTCATCTGTGTGACTATTTTTCTTGAAAATTATTCGATTAAAACCAGAAATAACCAAAAAAAAAAACAAAAAAACCATGGCACAAGTATTTCATTATCAGGATCCATCTTTCTGAATGCAGTGATCAAATAGCTCAAACCCAAGAAACCTGTGTAGTTAGAGCTTTATCACAGCAATTAACTAAATTTTTTAAAGTGATTGTTATGCTTTTCATACGGAAATCATCTACATATACCGAAATTTCCAAGTAATGGCTTTACCAAGGCATTGCCCTGTTTTCGAAATTAGAGAAAGAATAGTATCTTCGCTTTTTTTTCTTCCTTTCGTTCTCAATATTTCACGTAACAGATACGTGAGATTGAGTTTTTATTTTGGTTCGAATAATAAGCTCATTTCGAGATACATTTAATTGTTTTGTCAATTGTAGCTATGACTCCATTATTTTTTGCAATCTTTTTTCTCTGCGCAATCAGCTCAACAACAGCAAATGAATTTCTTAAACTCCAAGAGTCCTTATCGCCCTCACTCAATTCAACAGAACTGGACCGGATTTCATCATCTCCTAGCGATGTTTACCTTGTCATGATATACAACAGCTCGAATCGCTACAGCAATCGCCATCATATGACCTGGTATAAGGTTAGTGTCTTCTTCCAGCGGAGATTGAAAGTTGCCAAATACGATCTGGCCCACAACCCAACCAATCAATGGATAGAAGAGGAATATGACCCCAAAATCGAGATTTTGGTCAAAATGTTTACACCTCTCACGAAAAATTTTGGAGAAGCAGAAACTTTCTATGGGAAAAATGATGAGGTCTCTATCGAGCTCTGGGCAGCGGTTACCAATGAAGATTTTCAGAAAAACAGAACGATAAAGTATATTAAACATCGCAGTCAATTGCAAGAGAGTTGCATTCAGTCTAAAAGTAACTTGCTTTCTAAAAGGGCTGTAATATTTCAATACTCTCAAAGGCTTTTGCATGGTGATTTTCAACGAAAGACCGAATCGAGAAAATTCTAAGGCCGTTGCCCTTTATAATAATGTGAAAACAGTAAAAAGCGATTTGTAGAAACATGAAGAATTTACTTTGATTTTGGTATTTAGGCAGCTCGGACCATTGGAGACAAATATATGAATAAATCACTGGAGTACTTTTGGATTGATGAAGGGAGATTGCTTGCATTGGAGGAGTTATTTAGGATAAATAAGTCGTATCCTTCTGTGGTTATTGTCGACGGAGAAATGAAAAGTTGGGGGAGAATACTGGGGAATTTTGATGCCAAGTCGCTCATCGAGTTTTGGGAAGGAGTTCTATCGAGAAGATGGGGAATGGCAAGATTGGATCTTGAAGACACTAGTGTTCCAGCAGTACAGCGAATTGAACTACCTGCATTTTCTTTCGGAAAAGCGTGTAATATAATGGCTGTTGTATTCGGGATATGTGTATTAGTTGTAGTGGTTTCTGAGAGGGTTTTGCAAGCTCCATTGTTTAGCAATATTATTCCTTGAGTGGTGTATATAAAGTAGCAAATTGTATATGAATTTCAGTAATTGGCAACGTGATTTCCATATTTAGGACAGAAGGAATCAGAATTTGACTTGATGAGTTTTACGTTTTAATTTTTTTGAAAAAGAAAGGTTTAACAGCCATGAAAGAGTGTAGTTATGTTGCTACGAAAACACAGAAGATAAGAATTGTATTTCTCGCCGAATCGCAAAAGCTATCCCTTTATTAGATTTTAGATAAACATCATTTTTCTACATACTTAAATGCTTTGGAGCTAAATTAGATAAGTTAATTTTCCTTCCTTTAATAATCCACCTCAAAGTCAAATTTTGAAGAGAGGCTGATTTTTATTCCTTGTTATTCTTTGTATGATATGATAATAACTTTTTTTGTTGTTTGCCATGACTATATTACACCCAACTACACAAACTTCTATCCCATTTTATCTATTACTAGCAGATATTCTCTCTGCAGCGATTCAAGGACTAATTTCCTAACTGATAGCTAATATTGGTGCAAATTCGAAGATGCTTATTAAAATAACCACCAGTTTCTCTGAGCCACCTAATACCGACGAATTACTGCATTTTCAAACCAAATTTATTGATAGTAGCGGTCCATTTCTTTTCCTATATTGTAGTAGCACCCAAAGAAAAACGTTTGGGTGACAACTAATAAAATTTTCTTTTACTTGAAGCATTCCATCAAGCGGACTTTTTGCAGGTTATAAAAGTTATTTTTATGTTCTCATCGAATAATTTCGTATTTCAGTGATAATTTCGAAGCAGTAAAATCGGATTATAAGAGATGCTATTAAATTCCAACAATTTGCAGCGGTTTATTAAAAAAGCTTCTTTACAAATTCTTGTATTCCAGACTTAAGTTACCATCTGATAGGCATATATTTGATTGAGATGCTTGTGCTTGCTCTCTCGGCTACATCATGGCATATATAGCCAAGAACTTCGCACAAAAACCTGTTTAATTTTCCATTATTAAAACATTCGACAAATCACTTTGCTGAGCCATTAAGTCGCCAAAGGATCTCATGAAGTAGCTTAGTCAAAATACAGTAGAAAAAATACGTGTGTTTAACGTTAAAGTAATAACCATGTTAATTGAAATTCACGGTGATTCTTGATAATACGATGAACTCAGACAGCATCAAAAGATGCTGAGAACAGCGGATTCCAGTTAACCTTCTGGGTATCTAATCAGAAGCAACTCAATTTTGGAAATCTACCGCTTTCCAGAATTGTAGGGAGGCCATTCGATGCAAAAACTCATTTCTTCAGAGATTGAAGGAAAACGCTTCAAATTTCATCTAAATTCCCTTTGGAGATGATGCGCCTAGCGAATTTAGCTCGTAGTTCTGTCCGCTTGAGTCGAGCAGTATGAAAGCCGATTTAGCAACTGCAAATCGAAGGAATGCATTTAAGACTTCGAATTCATGAGAATCAATGAATGTTCTGAAATTAATAAGATTTATTTCTGCCTATCAGTTCATTTATATTCAGCACTGAGAAGTGTTCTAATAATTAGATGAGAGATTTTCAATTTTCAATATTCCTTATTTGAATACATTTTTAGTTAATCCTCTTCCATTTCTGGTTAAGCTGGATGCCAAAGGACCTCACTCAGTTCTACAAAGCAAAGACTCTCACAGGGCTTTCTAACATCAGCGATTTTGAAGTACTTGAAGAATACTCTCTCCTTATTGCTCTTACCAACTCTCTGGGACGAGTTGAGGTCTTCAACATGAAGACGCTGAAATGCCTTAGAGTCCTAAACTTCCACACTACGAATATCACGTCATATCATTTCAATAAACTGGTAGTACACAAGTCCTCTGTCACTTTCTGTAGTTTACAAGCACCTAAACTGTTCCAATCGAACGTTTTTGTTGGGAATTTCAGAAAGAACCATGGGTTTTCAATTCCTTTCGAGTACTCGAATTCAACAAAAACAATTGCTTTGATGCAAGACGTGCTTATCACGGCTGGTGTCTCCAGTAGAATCCGATTTTGGGATATTCATAATGGAAGTTTTGTCGACGAGATTTGCTTTCCTCAGAATTCGACGTGTATAACTAATATCACGCCTGTTGAAGAGAAATACATGCTAATCTGCGCTGAAGAGACGACCAGTTCGCTGTGGCTTGTGAGTCTTCAAAGCAAAAAACTACTCAGGTCCATCCCATTAGATGGAGGCCAAAATGCTATCACAACCCTATGTAATGGGAAGTTAGCGTGTTTGAGCCACAGCAAGAAGCTCCTCAGCTTCTGGAGTATTCTACAGAAAGGGTTTGAGAAATACGATCTGCAGATGCTCAATAAAATATCATTAGATTGCTCAGGGAATTTCCTTTTGATCAGTAAGGATAACGGTGCTAAGCAAGATCTGATCGCGTATGCGACGATAGATGGAGTTAAATTCAAGGATCCATCGACTCATCAAACGGTTGGTATAATGACGATTAACTTGAGGGAAAAAAAGTTGAAGAAACTCCCAATGAGGCTGTTCGAGATAAGAGGCAATGCGAAACAATCCAGAATGATGCTTCTTCATGATGGAACAAAAATCTCGGCTATTAGCGTATCTGAGGAGTTTTTTAATTTTGGTTTTGAGTCTGACGAATAAATTTACTCATTTCAGTTTTAGGACAGAAGTATCAAGGCGTGAAATTATAGTTTTGAGCTATTGGGAGGTAATTTTTGAGTTTGCTAAGAAAGACGATGATAGAGTTGCTTATTAGTCAGTTGCTGGTAACTAAACATGTTGATATTTTTCAATATATATATTTCCAAGACCTGCAAACCTCCTGTATAATACCCATTTTCATTAATTCAAATGAATCTCGATAGCGTTTTAATGAAAGTACTTGCTAAAGTTGGCTCTTAGAAGAATTTTTCAACATTTATGAGCTTAGTTGATTTTAAATAAAGAGTACAATCCTTAACAAAACAGTATTCAGAATACTGACTAGAACCAACTTTTTTTTTAACAAAAAAACCTGTGCTTCCAACTTACTGGATATCAGCAATCACATCTGGACTGACGTAAAATGCGTAAAATGCAGAGGACCAAACATTGAAGCCAAAAAAGACTTCTAAACTTGACCGCCATTGACGAAAAGAGTTGTAAGGATTTCTAGAAGCCGGAATCATATTGACAACACTTATAATTCGTTATATGACTCTCATGATTTGTCCACAAAGGCTCTTACAAAAACTCGCTGTGCAAGAATTGGTTAAGTTATTCAGCCTTGAACCCTTGTCGGATTGCTGTAAAGTTATGTCTATACAGTTTTCATGGGTATTAAATTACAAAGTTTAATATGTAGTTTTACATTAACATGATTTCATAACAAAATGTCTTCTAACCAAGTTTTTAACGACTAAGTTGTTTAAACATTAGCTCATTGTAAATCGAAAAGCCGTTCAGTTGATATCGCTTTTCTGAGAAAATTTCTTATTGAATGCCATGTTATTTCGAGCCATGGTCATTTTCGGTTCCAATTTATAGGAAACGGTCAAATGTGCCTGATTTTCTTCGTCATCATCGAGATCCGAATTCTCCATAGAAACGAATTCGCAACCAGCCTTTTTAGGATTTTTGCCACTCTGAAGTCCTGTGCTAATGCAATTTTCCACATCTCCTTTGATTCCCATTGGAGACTTCGTTGTTGTTTGCTTGAGCGAGGGCTTTGACAAGAGTGATTTTCCTGAACGTAGCGTAACAGAAATACTGGAAAATTTGCGAAATTCCGCTTTAGAAGTGACATTTCTCAAGGGTACAGTGGTTTTCCTTCGTCCCATCGCATGAAATGGCTCATCAATCAATTTCGCCGCCGTTTTATCTTCGTTTTCCTCAGTGGCGAAATCGAAGAATAATAAGGTAGAAAAAGCATCATCTTGCTCCTCAAAATTATCCAAAAGATCAAGAGCACCACTGACTGGCATGAGATCCGGTTCAAACAAGAGTTCTAAGACCTCAAGCGGTGGGGGAATCATCTTAGCTGCGACTTTTTCAAAATTAATTCCTTTTAGCCATGGATGGCTTTGAATTTCCTGGATTCCTTGCTCAGCTCCGAGTCTGATGCTGGCATCTTTGCAAAGAAGACCCTGGATGAAATCCTCCATTTCTGCCGAGATTTCCTCGGGAAATATTGGCTCTTCGTTCATGATTCGTTGAAAAAGCTGATGAATATCTCCACCAATTCTCTTGAAAGGTGGACTGCCTGTTATCAGTTCATAAGCTAGTATTCCAAGGCTGTAGTAGTCAGCCATGGCGTTGTAGCCTTTTCCCGAAACCATTTCTGGGGAGAAAACTCTATATGAATGGATAAAGGTTCGTAAGCACAAATAATAATGATCTTTTTTTACTCAGGCGTTCCACAAATTGTATAATTTAGATCAAATTTTGTCGAAACTCTCTTTGCTATCCCAAAATCACAGAATTTTATATGACCATCCTCGTCAATCAAAATATTTTCCACCTAGCACAGCAATATAATGTCTATTTTCCAAAAATTTGGAAGTTTGCTACATACCTTTAAGTCACGGTAAACGAATCCAGCCTTATGTATAATGTCCAGCCCAACGATTATCTCAGCAATGTAAAATTTCGCTTCTTCTTCTGAAAAAACGCCTCTATGATGCAGAATCTGCCCAAGACTCCGACCAGGCACATAATCCATAACAAAATAAAAACAATATTCCTATGAGAGAGAGAAAAGAAATGTTGCTTGGTTCAGGCGAATTCAATTGAATGCTTACGGTTTGAAACGTGTAGCGTAGATTAACCATGAAAGGTTTTCGTAGAGCGATTGAATTATTCCTCTCAGCATAAAGGAGCTTTTTTTCAACCTTAGGGTTTTGAATTGCTCCTTTCTTGATCTGCTTCATTGCAAAAAATTCGCCGGTTGATTTCTTCCTGACTGTAAAATGAGCATGATTCAACGACTGAAAGGCAGAGGAAATTTATACCGAGATACACTACAGAGAAACCGCCTCTTCCAATCTTAGAAAGGATATCAAAATCGTCCAAACTTATTGCTTTGTCCTCATCATCATCAATTGAGGTGAAGTGCTTTGACTGTGGCTCTCTTGCGATGAGCGTTTGTCCGTCTTGGAGCAAAAAAATTGATTTTTTTGGAAGAGAAAGCCAATAATCCAACATAATGTTAGATGGAACCGCCTCGAAATTAAGCTGAGTGACTCTCCGCATTTCTGATGGATGATTTCTGAGCTCATTGTTGATTTTTATGAGTGCTTCTCGGTGAAACCAATCGCAGGTGAGGTTTTTTTCTTCGCTTCGGAAAATAGTGACCTCGACTTCGATGAAATCTTCAAATAAGATCTTGACTTTTTTGAAGTGAGCTGAGAGGGCGCATTTTGCGTTGTTTCTGTAAGGGCTGCAGTCAGATAGGTCAGATTCTGTTTGGATATAAGACTTGACGTTCATTGAGATCTGATTAACTCTTCCAAAATAATTTGTGATTTATTTGTACTAAGAACTCTACGCTTGCTAAGGGTCAGTTTTATTTCTCTTTTAATTCAAAGCATTGAGTACCACGACACGATAATGAGCTATCAAGTATTAATTCAAATGCGGTATTTATAGCTTAAGTTTTCGCTGTTATGCAGTATTCGTAAAATCAGTAATATGAACGTGTCTTCGCTCTAAACGAGAACGTAAGATAGTCGTACATTTCGTCTACTCTCTTTAAACAACCGTTTTGATGATACCTCAAAACAACGGCACTCTATAACTATGGAACATAGACGTGATCGCAGAATAGACAGATTTGAATATGATTACATCTGACAGTAATTCTGGATCTTGTGTGCATGTGTTTATTGGTTTCAGAAGTGGTAAACTAAAGTCTGTGGAGGATGTTTAAATTGATGTGGAGCTTACAAAAATATAGACGCTTAACTCATTTTCACGGTTTTGAGAATGGTTATGAAGCATCCTGCGATTTTCGCTCCTTAGTCCTCCGAAAAGAGAGCGAGCTATGTTCGTGAAAATGACAACCCAAAATATTCAATCCAAAATTCCTATGTATAAGCAACCTTTCGCAATCCCTTTCTATAGATGAACTGCAATCTGAATCATACCAAAAAATTTCTTGTGTTCTCATTTTCTTTGGTTGTATATTTATTTTCTTTATTAGATCTGGCTTCTGACCCAAGTGCAGCCATTCTTTTAACAACATCTGAAGGCGTGTTTAATGGAGAGAAATATTTCAAAAAGTTTTTCATTTCATAGCCTTCAGCCGAATTTGCCTTTTAAGTTCCTTCAAGGATACATTTCATATTTTAGACCTTATTCAGAGTGCCACTAGAGACGGCTACACAAAGATTTAACAGAGGATGCTGCTGAAAATACATATTTTAGTTCCGTATCATCTTTAATATAACTCACTTAGCATGCTTATGATATTTTTGCGTAACTAAGAATTGACTGGCAAATCTCGTAAGAGAAGCACACAAAGAGCAAAATTCGGAATTTCAGATAGATACGCATGAAGCTGAGTGTTAAGGCACAATTTTAGGATATTGTAGAATTTCGGCAACAATTGCGAGAGCATTCCGCGAAACTTTTCTTCAAAATAATATTTTTTGAGAATAGAACGAACTTGCGACTTAATCGAACAATTTTACTGAATAATTTTATTCAACAATCCTCTCTGTTCAAAGGCTTCACCAATTATTTGCAGACCGCTCTAAATCGCTCTCTAAAGCGATACTGTGATATCCCAGGTCTACTATGGAAATAGAAATGTAAAAAAAAAATTAAAAAATATAGAGGCACATGTAAGAAAATAGAACCGAACGTGCTTTAATTTGACTATTCATCTATTTGCTAGAACAGGGATATAGCGAAAGTCATCTTGAGCGCCTATATTCTCATCGTCTGATGCAAATTAAGAAAGTTTAAATGCTTTTAGGCTTAAAATGAAGAAATGTATTCTCTTTTGAGTGAAATCCAGGCGAAATTTTATTACTGATGAAATAACGTATCTCAGCAGTAATTTTGGCAACTTCACAATTGTTTACTCAAGACCCTTCCTCGTTAGAGCTCTCAGTGAAAATACGATGGCCACCTTTCCATGTGGCACGCAATTCCGAGTGGAGCTTGGATACTCGCATCTAACTGGTTTTCTAGATTTTTCTCGAAGACAAAATTCTTCTTAAATAATATCTATTTGTTCAATCGGCTTCTTTAAGTTTAATTCTATTGCAGCAGGTTGCTTTTGAAAGCTGTCAGCAAGCGAGACCTACTGAAAATTTAAGAAAAAATTGTTTACAGACCGCATCTTAAGTAGTTTATTAGAAACTAACGAAATTCTCCTAAAATTTCCATCGTTAGTTTCCAATTATTGCCTGGAGTTCTTGAAAATTCCATCATTCCCTTATGATTAAGAGAAGAGAATTGTATTAGTCGCATGGCAGCTCGGATATATCATCGTATAAATTGTAACAAATCATCGTTCTGATGATGATTTTTTCTTCTGCAATTCTTCAACTATAGTAATATATTATCCTTGTTCTGTTCTTCAAGATTCTTCAATCTGCTATTCTGAAGTATGAACTAGTTATAAATACTCATCCGATGAGACTCAATACAAAATATTATGTAGCAGGCATTAACTGAGGATGCTGTCCTTCTCACTGAAAAATTTAGAAACAGTAATGTTGGGTTTATCCTTAGATCCACCTATTGGTGTTCATCCTTGGACCCACCTATCGGTATTCTATACCATTCGATCCCACAAGAACTCTATTAGTCTTCGGAACGGTTAGCAGACAATTTAAGGACGGTTCGGCAAGCACCTGCAGCAAGGCTCTATAAAAATATAGAACGGACGGGTGGTTCAGAGGAATCGAACATTCCAGGGACCTTTTCTCATATTTTACGGAGTTTAGCTCCAAATCTTTTTATAACCGAAATACCCCTCTGCTGACTATCTCTTAGAATTTATACCGAATTTCTCACAGGAAAAGGTTTCTCTTGCAACTAAGCTCAGAAGTCTTCGTAACAGTATGATAACACATCCTTTTCAGAAAGATGTAGTCCCTAAGGGCTGATGCACAGACGATATTCTAGAACGAAAATTATAAAGAAAACCACATAATCCATCATTCGGAATCTAATAACGTGCTCACCTAGCGGCTTCTTCCTCTGCTTACAATATTTTGCACATTAACACTCAGTGCATTGTTTACGACAGTTGGAATTGACTTTAATTTCTTACTGCTACCTTTTATTGCCTACTGAAAACTTTTTAATTTACAGAAAATCAATATACCACAACAGTATATTAAGACGCTATTCAGTGAATATTCAGTATTATATATATCTCAATAATTAGCAAATCAGTTTTCTCAATCTTTCTAAGAAGGTTGTTCGAGAAACCGTGAAATTGATCTTTCTCGACTATCTCACTGGATTCTCTCTTTCCGTCGCTAAATCACATCCTTTTAGTCCCTTTCACACCTGCTCCATCTATCAACTTCTCTTCCTTTTGGATTTCCCACCGAAGAGGGAACTAGACGTTTAGAAACAGACGTTTTGAAAAGAGGGAGAATTTGTTAGACAAAAATTTTAGCTGACGTAAATTCCGTGAAATTTTGGAAAAGTCTCCGGAATACCTCTCTTCGCGTTGGATTAGTCGCGATTTCGTACTAATTGTCATTAGATTCTAAATTAACAGACGAAATCAGTAAGATTAAATTAAATGGAACACAGCGTTATACCCATATTAAAAATTTATCATCATTAGTTACCGAAGGAATCTCTTCGTACAGTAGTCGTAAGGTTCTTATAGCGCCCGAATCTCATGATTTTAATAATTTATTTCTCCGAAAACAATTTCGAGGAGACTCATCCGCATCCATATCTACAAATACACATACTTTCGCCCAAAATGACTGACATGACCATGTTCCGAAACAAAGTCACCCAAAACAAACAAGCTGCTGAACGCGTGCCTAAGTTCATCGGTATCATTTACCAGATGATCGAAGACCCCAGATACCAAGAATACGTCAGCTGGAGCAACGACGGATGCGCTATGCTCATTAAAAAACCAACCGAATTTGCTGAATACGTCCTGCCAATCTTTTTCAAACATAACAATTTTTCTTCTTTCGTTAGACAGGTAACCTTTACTTTTCACGATTTTCCCTTACCAATTTTAATCAATAGCTGAACTTATACAGCTTCAGAAAGAAAAAACACTACCCTTATGACAACGCCTTTGTTCATGGAATGTTCAAGAAAGGTCAAAAGGGACTTCTCAAGTATATCAAGAGAAAAGGAAGTGACAAATTCCCACTCTCCCAACAAGACTCAACTGTTGTTCCATTCTATGGACAAGAGGAAGACCCTAGCTACGAGGAACTCATCAGACAGAACACCTATCTCAAGAAGGTTCACCAAGACCTTTCTGAGCACGTACAAAACGTTGAAAAGAACATCATGGACTTGACTCAACAGAACAAATACCTCCGATCCAAATACGAAAAGAAGAGTCAAAACGAAGAGCTCTTGAAGAAGATCGTTAAGAGACTCTCTGCTGTCTATGGCGATGAGAGCATCAAGGCCATCTTCCAATCTGTGTTGCAAGAAATTCGAGCTCCTCAAGCCGAATGCAAGGGCTTTTCCATCCATGAACCTGAATTACAACCAGAAATGGAACTTCAGGCACCTTATTCGGAGCTTCCTCAGAGAAACGTAAGCTACACTTCCGCTTCCACTGAGCCATACATGTTCTCTGAATCCACTGGAGACCAACGAACGATCAACACCTGCTTTGAAGAGAAATACGAGACTGAGAACTCAACTCCAACGAATGAGGTGACAAACGATAAGATCGATTTTGAGGAAATGATCGGTGGATTAACCCCAAAGAGAATAAACACTAATTTTTCAAACTGGAGCTTTGGTGGAAAGCCACAGCTCGCTGAGTCTCACGACTTCTTCGATGGGATTTTTAACCCTTTCGACCAGAACTTGAACGGAATCCCAATCTAAAAGGTGTGGTAGCAGCAAGTGCAATTGCTGAGACTGCCTTTTTTGTGAATGTGAGGGCAATTCCAGTTCTATAATTCATTAGCATTATAATTCATTGCTCATTTGTGTATTGTTTTAAGATATTAAGAAACTTTTACAGAGTTTAAAATCGGAATGCATCTGATTTTTTTATATAATTCGTATATGCATGCTATCATTGCCTATAGTTGTCCATATTTAACGGCCTATTTGTGTATCTGTTGTATTGCGAAAAATGCGTTAAGAAAATTGTGGATGAATCCAAACCCTTAATCAAATTCTCTTCTTTTTCATTAATTTTTTATGGCTATTTCTGCAAAAAGGCAAAGAAGCCTTGAAATATGAAAAAAACACACGAAGAAACTACTTAATAATAGTTTCACAGATTAATCAGAAAGTTTGCTGGCAATTCCATAAATGATCATTAATATCATTTCCACAACTAACATGATGAGTGCTGCTGTTGAAAGTTTAGCAACCAATGAAAGAGACTGCGCTATGTACTCGGGAAGTGCGCTTGATAGCTCATTTATCGCACCGGAGATCGCGGTATTAGTAAAACATTTTTTGTTTGCGAGATTGGTCATGGAATCGCTCAATGGCTGCGCGGTTGTTTGCTCTGTTTGTAAGGAAGTGTTGAAAACATAGAGCAATCCAGCCTGCAAACCAACCAGGAGAAGTAATCCCGCAATTGCGATCGGAGTCCATTGCTTCCATTGCTCACTACAGAATAGAAATACTATGGCAATTTCAAGAATGGCTAAGAAGGCAGTCAAAGCAAGGAAGATGACATTTGTAGAAATTAATGAGTCTGCTTTGCTTGATATGGTGTCAGAATCAGAGAGGTCGAGCTGGAAACACGAAGTAGAGGGATTGAGCCGAACCCTGGGTCTTACGCTCAATATCTCGATATTGTTAGCAATGAAATCAGTGTACTCAGGCAGAGTTTCGATGTGGTTGGTCATTCCGTTTTCAATATAGAGTTCTTCCTCCTGTAGTGTATCCAATATCATGGAGTCTTTATCGATTCCGTAGGTTCCGCATCCAGTTGGTTTGCTGTTCAGCAGAGGATACACCAAGCTCGAGTTCGGCATGGGATCACGATTGCTTGCTAAGCAAGGTAAGTTGTCGGTTGTGATAGCAAAGCCAGTGATGGGACTGACACCGACTCGTCTAAAGAATCTGAGCTGATTCTTTGAATCGATCGTGATGCTGGTCCTCAAACCATTGCTGCCCTTAGTTTCGTAAGGCCCAAAGGTCTTAGTTGAATTTGAAGTAACGGTATTTGATGGCGCTCTGCTGTTAGTTTGGAGGTACGCTGAGCTTTCAAAACTTGTTTGAGATGTACTTTCATGAGCAAGCATTCTACGATATCTAGGATCGGGAGATTCAGCTGAAGTTCCGCGAATATCAGGGGAATTTGAAGTTGAAGACGCTCTGAAAGTGTCAGGTGAATTGGCAGAAAGGGCCTGAGGGACATCGGGTGAGTTTGAAGAGAGGTCATTGCTGGTGATTTGGAATACATCGGGGGAGTTTGAGCCAAAATTGGAAGCAAAATCAGGTGAATTAGCAGAATTCAAGCTGGTCTGCGTTGTAAAGCCTTGATCAGGAGAACCGGCGCTAGTAAACGACTGCGATGAAAATGATGGAGTGGACCAGCTGAAACCATACGGGTCTGGTGAATTTGCCGTGTTCCAGGGAAGATCAGGCGACGAACTTGTGATTGTGCTCCAAATATCAGGTTTAGAAGGTGCACTGGTAGGTTTGGGAGTCTCAGCCTGATTAGTAGTTGCGTTGGTTGTAGCGTTCGCGCTTGTTAAATTAGTTTGATTTTCTCCGCTGACAGTGACGCTTGTTTCCTTAGGTGTGTCAGTTTGATTACTTGCTGAAGCTGTGCTGGTCCCTTCCGGAGCAATATCAGTGGCCTCCACAGGTTTAAGGTTATCTGAGCCCTTCGGAGACCTCATCACTATATCTGTTATGTAACACTCCTCGTTTGAACGGACACAAATATCTCTATAGCATTTTTTATACCCTGGTTGGCATGAGGCACCTGATGTATAAGTCACTTGTGAGGACCTTTTCGCACACAAGCTGATACCGCGCCACACGCTAAGCTTGACTGGATTTTCCGAGTAAACTTCACGACACATTGTCTGGCTGTCGCCGCACGCTCCAGCTGTAATATCGCCATCTCCACAATCACATCCTCGTTCCGTTCCAGGCCAAGTGCCAAAATTTATGATATCATATCCAGCCGGACAAACTCCATCTGTTGCTAGAGCAACGTCAATAATCAAAGATGACTTCAAGCTCGTGCTTGCGTACCTTAATACTCCTGCGCCATCGTTCATAGTCACGTATTTGTCACCGAAAGCTGTGAAAAATCCTGATACAGCAGTAATAAGCGAAAAACCAGCAAAACCAATTGTAACTAAAATAATGAGAATTGGACAAGCTTGCGCAATCGCCTTCGCTGTTTGGCTCGGCGGCCTTGGAAAGCTTTCTGGGTTGGCCTGTTGCTCGAGTGCGTTTTGGTAAGGTTGCTGCTGCTGTCCGAGGAATGGAGCATTATCATCTGGTAAATTATTTGGATAGTAGTCATTTGCATTGTGATCATCAGGGTTTCCACCGAAATTGTTGCCAGGCTGATTGCCAGCTTGATGGACACCGAGCTGATAATTGAAAGGCGGTTCGATTGGGTTGTTGCTCATGTAAAAACGATAATAGAAGCGGCTGTCTAATTATAAATATGCTAAATCAAATTATCGTTCCTTCGGGAAAAAAACAACGGTAAGCGAATTCGTTTTTTTATTTTTTTCAATTTGGAAAAGATTAGCAAACTCATATTCGAGAGAACGAGGTCGCTAGAGACTTCGACTCAGATAAGAAAGCACTTCCCTCGTTGTAGCATATGTGTATATAGGAGAGAAAAGTTAAAAATACATCGTTTAAGTAGAGCTAAAGTGCATGAGACGTCACACCGAATACACCGTTTAATTAAAAACCGATATTTCTTTAAATGCAAGCCTAAGGAATCTGCTAGAGTACATTAGCAAGCACAACCTTCATGCATAAAAAGAAAAAGAATAGAGTATTTCTTTTCTCTTCCTCATATGAATAGTATATGAATAGTGAGTTGTTCTTCATTTTCATAATCAGAAACAAAATTATGATGTGAAATCTGAAATATTGAATGATAAAGTTAAGGGAGAGATCAAAGAAAGGACTCATTTTTCTGAATAGTTGCTTCTATTAGAAAAGTCTGCCACAATGCTTGCTTGTGGTTATCACCACATAGAATTTATCAATACAAGATATCAGGTAAATCATGTGAAAGCTGATAAATCATGATGAATTGATAATTACATTAATCCCTCAAACTATAACTGCGATATCCTTTTCAGGAGCACCTACTCAATTCTGCTTTACTATAATATGAAATTATGAAATTTTAACTCCAAGCATCATAAGCATCAGCTCTAGCTGGCATTGGTAGGGTGATTTTCAGTAACCATTGTCAAATGTCATTGAGATCGCTATATGCAGGGTCTTTGTGCGGGTTCAATTTTTTATCAACACGGTCAATACACATGCAGCATCTTTCTTTGATGGGATACCAACAAAACGTGAAACAAGCTCCTATGGCATGCAGGATCGTCACTATAACAGCGTATATCATCTTGTACAACGTTATTAGACATCAAAAAACGAAGCAATACCGAGAAAAAATCTTTCACATGCTCTGAAAAAGTCTTTGGTCTTTGAGTTCTTTTGCCATCATGTTTCCCATCTGGGCTTTGTGAGCTATTTGGGTTCTTGGGATCAATGAGAGATTTATTTTCCTCATCTGCAGATCTTTTTCCGGTTTCAACGTCTGCCATAGATTCTCTTGTTTTGTTTTTTATTATTACCGTTTATCCGGAAGCTCTCCAATCAAAGAGGAACGAAGTTACAAAATTTTATTGCATTAGCTACCGAGCATCAGTAATGAGTCTAGTAAGACTATTTAGTCGAAAGCGCATAAAAATAGGAATAGGAGCAAGAAGAGAGCCTGGGTATTTTTAGCAGAGAGCTGTCTCGTTGAAGCTGATGGCTTTTTAATTCTGTCCGTTTTTATTATGGACGGCTAGCTTGGACGCAATGAATCCGATCTAACTGCAAAAATTCAAGTACAATTAGCGATGAGGGTCTAGAAAATGAAATAATAAAGAGAGTTATTTAGATTTTCACCCTCTTGTATCTGGAATGCATCCTCATTCCCAATGATAAGAATAGATATGTGAATCTAAATTGATTAATTCGTATTGTTGAAATTTTCATTCACTACAGCCCGCATGAAGAATTCTACATGATCATATATACGAGTAAGCTAATTTCTGTCTCTTGGCAATTCGCTTTGATCCCATCTTAAAAATTTAATTCGGAGATTTCAAAATAAATAACAAATGTGATAAATCAGAGTTAAACACTGAGTTAATAAAGATGAAGGCATTAAAAATTAATTAATCGTTTACAAAAATGTCAATTGCTAGAATTCTGTTGGACAGTATTGGAAAGGAATGCGAGTAAAACTTCTTGGAGAGAGACTCTAACAGAATTTATCACACTAGCTATCTAATAGACTGAAACAAAGAGTAATGATAATATGAATACATTGAGACGGGTAAGATCTTACCCCATTTAGTTACGATGCTGATATTGAAATTTGCAAGCTAACCTTTAATTTTTCACTTAGTTTGTTTTGAAGAAAATAAATTTTTGCTTTGTGTGAGTTTTAACGATGATGAAATTTATCTAATCCACTGACACTCAATTAAAAAAATTGAGACACATGTCTATAGAGTCAAAACGCAAAATTACCTTTCGTAACAATATCCAGACTTTATGGAAGACAAAGCGAGATTAGGTCCAAACATTCGATAGGGTCTTCACCGATTCACTCAATAGTTTCAATTGAATAAGGGACTACTTTCTCTCTCTCTCAATTAGATCTATTTAAGATCTGAGCTAGTGATACTCTGAGTAGCTTTCTATCTCGATAGCGAGGAGGTTTTTTCGATCTCTATCGAGATTTAAATTCGTTTAACTGTGTTATTGAGATTTACGAAGGCAAGTAATCATGTAAGTCAAAATCTCATGTAAATTCGATAAATCTATCCTCTTAGAGTAATTATCGGAATCCGAGGGTCTTTCCGTCGAAGTAAAGGTTAGTACCACCGGCGTTTCCACCATAAATACCAACCCAGTATCTGTCAGCGCCAGAAATGACGCAAAGGTCGTACCAGACAGCTTCGAACTTCCTTCTGCCTTCGGATTTAGGAGCAACACCCCAGTCACCGACCTTGAAGCCTCTTCCCTTGGTCCAGACTTCAACCATGATGCCTTGGCCGCTTCTATTTTCAACAGAGACGTCAGTTCCCATTATTCTTGATTTTGGTTAACAGAGAGTGATAGATTTTATTTATTATAATATCGAATCGCTTTTTTTTTAAATAGGAGGAATGCTCACTCTCATGAGTCCAATTTTAATAAAATTATTCCTTTAATACTCAAGCATGAAATTAATCATTGACGTCATTCATTCATGGATGTTGTCATCAGGTCGTACTTTAGGCAATTCAGTTGGAGGTCATTTTTCCCCTTACAGAGTTCAGAGCGAACATTCTCTCGTCACGTGAACAATTGTATGTGACTTTTTCAGGAGGAAATTGGGACTCACGTTTATTTCTCAAGAAAATATACAAAAGAAGCATCATGAGATGCTCTTCAAAGTAGTTTCTTCTAAAAATCAAGATGATAATTGAGTTTCTTTTCAATTTGCCAGTAAATAGCGCCTTCAAATTCATAAGATTGAGATAAAAAAGAATTGCAATAAATTTCCATATGAGGTGCTGTTACAGCACTCTCTAGTCCTCAAACCATTAGCAGAAATAATGCTAATTAAAGGTACAATGAGTGAATTATTCCTCGGTTTATGAGCTTAATTTTTTTCTGCTGAAAACTTTTTTTTAAACCTTTCTCATCAGCTAAAATAGCGGCTAAATCTATCAACTTCATACGCGTGAGCAAAAAATCCAGGATTTGATGCGATACTCTATCCACTACGAGTCACTTTTAAATCTTCTTATGCAGGAAAAGTTGCGGACACTTAGAGAAATCCAAAATGTTTTCGAAAAGCAAAATGCTCTTTAGGGGTGGAGATAGTTTGTCGCCACCTAATCTGAGCAAGAGTAATATGAATTCCGCCTCACCTTTAAGGTCTGTTCATAAAGTTATGCAAACTCCAAAAAAAGGATCCAAATATTTTTGCTTTGAAAAAGTAAAACTCGAAATCGTAATGAAGCCACTCAAGAGGCACGAAATTGTTCGAAATTTGTTGAAACGAATGCTCTCTCTCTCTAATTCGTTCAAATTTATCGTGAGTTCAATCCAAAGCACTCCACTTGGCAGCGCCAGAAAAGGATGGAGAAAGCTTCTTGAAATATAACAGTGAAGCTTTGATTAGTCCCTCTAATCCGAAAAATATATCTTTTTTACGTTTCACACAATTCGCTATAATGATTGAAAGGCTGCTTCGAATCACATGTGAAGCGAGCTAGCGGTGAATCTTGCTTTTCAGACTTCTCGATCTCAAGATAATAAATTACTGAGCTTGAGCACTAATACTTTCAGAAAGAGAAAACTGTTGAGGGAAAGCGATTTCTGATTATTAATTTCTCAATTTCCTTGTAAATGTTTACTGAAATCGATCTTGAATATATAAGTCTCTAAATCTTAATTCAATCAATCTCAACCCACAGCAAACATATCGAATATATCAATTATCGGAATCCTAGTCTGTTTCCGTCGAAGAAAAGGTTGGTGCCACCGGCATTTCCACCATAGATATCAATCCAGTATCTGTCAGCGCCAGAAATGACGCAAAGGTCGTACCAGACAGCTTCGAACTTCCTTCTGCCTTCGGATTTAGGAGCAACACCCCAGTCACCGACCTTGAAGCCTCTTCCCTTGGTCCAGACTTCAACCATGATGCCTTGGCCGCTTCTATTTTCAACAGAGATATCAGTACCCATTCTTCTTCTTTAAGTTTTTTGCTTTGATAATCAATTTTTTTTATAATTTCTGCCTTGACGTCAGCTTAAATATCGATTATAGCTCATTCTTGAGCCATTTATCAGAGATATGAAATAATTAACTCATTAGGCTTGGATGAGCTCCTGAAGCTTTGAAAAAGCCTTAGGAGGACTTTCTCGGTGAACTCGAATTCCTGGAAAAACTATTTCATCTTTTGCTCATATCATGAAAAACTAGGACCGGCAATGTGTTAATTAAATTGGTGATCCATATTGTCTACTCAGCACCATTTTGGAGACCCAAACGTAAAATAATCTAGATTTGTAGGTGTTGTCATTGCTCGAAATTAATAAACTTCATATTGCAATTAAAATAGAAAGAGAGAGAGCGGCAAAGTAAAAGAAGAACCCCAGACTCAAAATTTATTTTTGGTTGTGAATTTATAAGTAGTTAAGCCAGGAAAGCTCGTTCTCTTGGTCATACCCCAGTTAATGCTTTATTTTCGTTCGAGCTTTTGCCAACTTACGATAAATTGCTAATGGAAAATTTTTTCTTCCGAATGGAAATCAAAGCAATGCTCAGAACGATAATTTTGTGATTTCTAAAAAAGGAGTAGTATTGGAATATTTAGACAGCTGTTTCATTAGGCCACCCGAGGTCCCGTTATACCAACCGCGTCAGACACAGGAAGCAAATTTGAGATATTTTCTAATTTGAATATTCGAAAGTATATGAACAATAATTCACGAAGCAATCCATGAGTCCCCGAACATTGGTCTTTGACAATTTAGATTGATACTACAACAGCATATTTTAACGAAGTCAGAACTATTAATCTTATTCTTAAAGGGATCCTATTATGGTCTCTACTGATCCGTCGTGTAAAAATAATTCTTTTTCTATTATTGGAGAACCAATTCCTTACAGCTCTTAACTCGAGTTCATCTATAATCCTGTAGGGATATTTCCTTATTCTGCATTTCTATAAATGTTTCAAAGCTAATTTCTTCCATATTTTATCAAGCAATTCGTAATAAGATTCTCAAGTACTTCAAAACCTCAATTTTCTAAAATCAACTATCATGAAAATACGTCAAGGTAGAGGTGAATGGTTCTGGTCTTCCATCATCTACTTCAAGCTATCATTGTTGATCCCACAAACTTCACATCAACTTCTCTAGTAATAGCCGACAGATCGTAACCGAATTTGAAAACTCTTCTCTGAGTTCAACGCCAATTATAATAACATTTGCCATATATCATCCAAATCACCAATTATATGATAAGACCAAAAATTCTGAATTGCAAGTTGTATTGAAATAAATTCATGGAAGGCCCAAATACCCTCTCTGTTTGCTGCCTTTACACCATTACACTCTTTTAAGCCGCCAAAATGTCAGCCTCGAAATAATTTAGAAGATTCGAATTCTATATCTGCGAATTGTATCTTACAATCTTTTAAGTTCAAAAAAAGAAGGACTCAATGAGAGGTGTTAAACAGCTATCATTCAACTACAGACTCCTTCAGATTTTTCCCCTCTCTTTCTCTTCTCTTCAATTTCACCTAAAATATTTCAAAATAGTATTCATCGAAAATCTGCGCATTCTGATTGCTGTATAATAGAGGAAAATATCATGCTACTAACCAAATCTCACACAAATACGCTGTTTTGTCACTGTACTGATCCTATATTATATCTTGTCTGTATCTTCAATTGAATTTAAGTCTCGCCTTAAAAATTAATCAGGAAAAGATTAATTATTCAAAGAATTATCGTCTTCATCCTATAGATGGTGAAGTCGGTTACTTTCTCATTAATACTCTTCTTCTCCTTGATAAAAGATCTCTGCTCAATGGATCTAGTCATCGATGGTGATTCGAAGACTGTGCAAGGAGATTTTTATCCCTTTCCAAGCAAAAATACCATTCACGACACCTCAAATACCCCTTCTGCCTCAAAACGAGCCTTAGCGAGTACTACTACACGTATTGGCCGGATCTCTATCAAACAAAATAACTTTTCGAAAGTTGCTGCTGCAAATGGAGGAATAATCTACGAAAGCACACCAAATAATTCCTTATCATTCACGGTGCAATCGAATAATTTCGAAAGTATCTCTGCAGAAACTCGTGGAGGAGCCTTCTATTTCTCAAACCCAAACGTCTCAATTAGCAACAACTCTTTTTCCGAAATATCAGCAGGATTCGCTGGTCCTATCCTATATGCAGCTGGAGATAAGCTGAATCTCACTGATTTTGCATTTGCCAACAACTTCTCATCAGAGCTATTAAATGCTTCGTTATTTGCTCTAGCTCCAACGAATCTCGATGTTAAATTTATTCCTGTGGCCAGCAATGCCACTCAAACGGTCTATGTATCGGATGAAGATATTCCACCCTACAATCCGACTTTTTCAAATTTAACTTCCTACTCGTTTGCCACTGATTATTACATGTCCTTCACACTCATATACAGAGGACCGCTCGGAACTCAAACCGTGCGAGATAAAGATCCAAAGGAAACCGGCATCAGTACTTCAGTAACTTTGAATTTTGCTAATCAAGGTGTACCTTATGTGACTACAGAGTGTGAAACTTCCACTTGCATTGCTCGTCCTAGTAATGTATTACTTAAGGGTAAAGCAGGTGATGTCATCAAAGTAACTGCTACTTATCAATCAGCCACATATACACAATACCAAGATTTCTATATCAAAGTTCGCCAGTGCCTTCCTGGAGAGCTCAATCAAACCGATTCATGCTTATTGTGTGAGAAAGACACTTATTCTCTCAACCCAAATGATACAAAATGCCTCGAATGTCCACCAGGAGCCACCTGCCAAGGTGGATCGATAATCTACGTAGAGCCTGGATACTGGCGAACTCCTATCAATGATGACAACCTCACACTCGTTAACTGCAACGATAGTCAGACGCGGTGTCTGGGAGGATATCTCAATCTCTCACTGAGAAATCAGTCATTTTGCAGTAAAGAATTTGATGGGGTTCGCTGCTCTCAATGCAACATTCAAAATAACTTTCTACCTGTTGGAGACACTAAATGCACAGAATGTGCCTCAAAAAAAGAGCTGATCATCGCTGGAGTGCTGCTTCTCATCGCTTCTCTTGCTTTGCAGGCTATAATCATCATATCAACTTGGAGGAGTAACATGAAAATTTATACCACTACCAGACAGTCAGAGGGTGCGTATACTCTAACAGCCGGAGCATTCATGGTTATTGTGACCACATTTACTCAGATTTTGTCTATCATCTCTTCATTCCAAACGGGCTATTTCACTGAGATAGTAGGGCTGTCAATAAACGTTGGTAATCCAAATAAAAAAGTGCTATTTTCGATGAGATGCCTATTTTATGCCATCTACAACGATCCTTTTGAAGCTCTAAAGTTTGAAACGTATATTTTCGTTTTCTCTCCCTGTATCAAGCTGGTCGGGTACCTGATCTTCGAGATTCTGATATACTTTGTGAGAGGCAAGAAAAAAGGCGTGGAGAATAGAGATCTCGCTAATGAGAGCGCAATTGCGATCGCCAATAACAGCAGCAGCAGAATCGAACACAACGAAATCGTGACTCGAAAGGTTCCAGTAACCGAAAACACTCGAGATGACTCTCAAGCTAATAGAAGAAGGAACATATGGATCAGATTAGGAGCAGTTGCCGTCGGTTTGATAGTGCTAGAGCAGCCAGGTATAGTCGGAAACCTCTGCGATTACCTTGTTTGCACTAACCTTGATCCTTACGATGAAGCCAGATATATCAAAAGCTTCAACACAATCCAGTGCGAATCTGATTCTTATATTCGCTTTAGAAACACAATGATCATTCCTGCGCTGACCATCTGGGCTTTTATCGTTCCTGCCGCTATCTATGGAGTTCTTCGCTATAACCAGAAGAAGCTCTACCGTTCTAAGGAGCATCGACTTGTGTTTGGTACATTCTATAATAACTACTCAAAGAAGACTTACTATTGGGGCGTGCTTCTAATTATCTACAAAACAACGATTTTCGTGTTCGATTCTGTGCTCGATATGACGGTTGGAGCGAAGGCTCTGCTGCTAATGCTTTTCGCATACGCGTACTATGTACTGTTGAAGGCAGCGATGCCTCATAATCATAAAAAATTACATGATGCTGATCAGATTTGTACAATGGCAATTATATTCACTCTCGTCATATTGAGCTTGAGGTTAAACACCCAAAGTGAGACGTTCCATAGATTTATGGACTTTGTCGTGGTAGTGCTCATGGTGTTCTCAGGAGGGAATCTTCTGTGGAATTTACTTTGGGTTTATACTAAAGCAGCACGGGAGGTCTTGATTAGGGTTCGAGATAAAATTCTGAAGCGAAAAACCGCAACCACGATTGATCTCTCAGCTTCTCAAGTCATTGTGAAGAAGAATAAAAAGGCTGACACTTTTGGAAATGAGCCCGCTAAAATTCGGTAATGATCTTTGAATATATCAATTTTTAACATCTGTTCAATTAAGTCAAAGTCAGAATGAAAGGATAATTACACGAAAGAAGAAGGCATCGTACCATTTGACCGAATCAGGTATATCTCAAAGATTTTTTGATAGTTAATGAAGTCGTCCTAGATGCTGAGACAATAAGTTCTCCTGTGAAGATTTCTCGAGGTGGCTCAGAAAAGCCAACCGGTATTGTTCCTAACAGCCTTGTGGCCCTCAGGACTAACACTCAGAACATCACAAATATATTTGATCCTTACGAAGGAAAATCATCGAATGATAAGAATGATGAGGATGCTTCGGAATCAAATGGCTCGAGTAATTTTACAGAACTCATGTATTAATATCATAACCGTTTGCACTTTTCATAGGCAATAGCATGTCGAAAAGCTCTAGCAGCTTGATGCAAAAGTACGAAGAAGGCTCTAAAATTTCCTTTTCTATTGACCGTCTTGTGGGTCAATAAAACGATTTCGTTTTATTTGAAAGAACAAGGGAATTAGTCATCAGTTCATATGAATGAACTTAGAAAGAATTACCAGAGATATATTGATTTTTAATGATATACAACCAGAGTCGAATCAATTCATAATTAAGCTTTGATAAATTCACAAAAAGTGCCTGTTTTGTGTCATCGCTGGATCTTCATATATCAAATTCAATGGTAATCTAAGGAATCGAGACAAATTCCATTCTTTCCTGGGATAAGAATTAAGCTTACAAATTCCATTGTAAGAGCCCATGATCGCTCTTGGAAGAAAAAAAAATGATATAATTTATCCTCTAAAACTCAAATAAATTTTCAATTTAGTTTAATTCAAGTGGCACAGATAGAATCAACAAGTAAGCATATGTAGTCCCTGCACTTCACTGCAGGTTGTCTAATATTTCTAAATTTCTTGAATTAGCCATAAAGTAATAAGTTTTAATAACGTATACTGTTCAATTAAAGCTAGCTCACGTTATTCAGGTGACTCAATGCTCACATCAATCAGCTAGCAACTTACGAGCACATCGTTAATTTATGCGTGTGCAATTCTTTCCTTGGAATATATTCCTTACAACCATTACAAAGCTCGTATCCATCCGCGCAGTCTTTTATATGATGATCCTTGATCCTCTCCGATAACAAGCGAAAACAGTATTCGCATACAGTTTTTTTGCACTTACAATGAATGTCAATTGAAAAGTAATTATCCTTGGAAACTGGCGTTTTGCAGAGTTTGCAAGGGACTTTTATTTCCAGCTTTTGAGATCCAGGCTTTTTAATTTGAGTATCCATCGGTTCAACCTTCATTTTCTTTTCAAAAAGCGCGAATTGACCTGTGAACAGCTCAATTAGTTCTTCGAGCAAGCAGTTTTTGGGAACAGATTTGATATCAATGTCTATTTTCTTACGACAGGTTGGGCAGGCCGGGGTTTTAAACTCCTTTCTCTGGAATTCAGTGTGTGTGCTAATACACTCTTTGCAATAGCTGTGCTGGCATGACAGCGTGATTGGATTTTTCATGGTATAGCAGCATACAGCGCAGTTTACCGTCTCCATGAGATCAGAAATTGTTTTAGATTATTCTATTTTTAATTTGCCTCATATGATTTGGTATAAAGCCGAGTAATTCATTCATTGGAAATGAACTCAGATATTAGTATCAGACTAACTCAGGTCCAAGTTCTTTATTCTCTAGGTATTTGCAAACATTCTACACGACTCGAGTGAAATTATTCAACAATTTGACTCCAAATGTTTCGGTTTCTTCTCAAACTCCCAGAAAGTTTACTTTACTAGGAAGACTCCACACTAAGAATTTCCAATGAGGCTTTAAGAAGTGAGTCTTCGTGAAAAAGATTACAAATTTTCTCTTCTTTCATTGATAGTCTTAACTCTAGGCTTTTGTTCATATATACTGTCTGACATATATGTTTAGAGATCCAAATATATATGTGCATCTACGTAAGATTAACTTCTCTTTGATTTTTAGTCTGCAATATGAATAACCACGAGTACAAAGGACCCTACCTTCGATGAAGTTTACATCAAAGTTATGCATGTACATTAGTGTAGCTTCTAGCATACATTTTGTCTTGCAACCTCTTTGTTGCATTTTGGACAGATGAACGTGTTGTCTTTGCAACTGTCCATCACAAAAGGCAACCAGAACAGTGGCCAGTAAATAATGAAGATGACAATGCACCAGATCCAAGTTCCTGATCCGGTGACAAGGTAGCTATTAGCGGGCCCACTATATCCACAATTACAAGTTATACTTCGGTTCTGTCCTTCAACAACCACTTGGTATGTAGTAGTGTTTGTGTACGTAGTCTGCTGTTGAGGAAGCTCGACCACGATTGGACGTTGTTGTTGATAAATGATTCCTGGTTGTTGTTGCTGTTGATAAGCGATTCCTGGTTGTTGCTGGTGATACATCATCGCTTGCTGCTGCTGATAGAACTCGTCAGGTTGTTTTGCCATGGGTCTGCCATATGGATCAGGTTGGAACTGAGGCTGTTGCTGCATTTTTTTAAATTGAAAATTATTTAGTTCTAATTTCTTTATACTTTCCAGTGCGATTAAATGACTTTAGTCATACCGAAGCTTATCGACAAAAGCCTATCAACTACCCCTGATTGCCTGAAAAAAATTAACTGGTCTTTTTGATTGAATTTTTTTTTTTTTCATTTCTTTATCTCTCGATAATGCTAATGTCCCGAAGCCTTCCTCTGCTTGTTAAATGATAAGCTAATTCGATTCACGTTACTCCAATTTATTTCGCGGAGGTCAGATTCAAAAATTAGAAAATTTACATTTGAAATGAAGCAGAGAATTTTCTATTCGTTTAGTTTCAAACATAAAGCTTTTATTCTATAGTAAAGACTCTTTCTCTGTGCGACTTCAATAACATATTGAAGATTATTCCTTTGATTCTGATAATGCTTTATGATCTGAATAACATATCGGATGACGAAACTTCGGCTAGGTTCTCTCGATAATCTATAGAACTATTGATTCAAGGCAAAGTGGTATTACTAATCAGAAGAGTTTAATCTCAGCTTATTCATTTTCCCGTCAAGCTTTAAACCAGGTTTTATTTTTTAGGATAAATTTTACCTCCCAATGCATAAAAGCAACAAAAATTCAGAGAAGTTAACATTTTTTTCAGATGGTAGATGATAATTACCACAATTGAGAGCAAGTTAGACTCATATAGTGTAGTTTCTATACTAAAAAGTGAGATATCATCTTCATGATAATAATGAAAATGTTGAAGGAGGCGTAATAGTTCAATTTTTTGTATTCTGAAGATCTCCTGAAGAATTAACATGATAAAAGAGAGTTCATAATGTAGTGATTCTGTTATAATGATCACGTGTCACCACGGTTTTGCTAGTTTTCTCGTAAATCTTTCCTCTGAAAACATCAATTTTTCACCTTACAATCCTTTATTAGACAACTCATCTTTATATGTATCTATAATAGGTGACCCTTGCAGCTGGATAGAGGAAAAAGAAGTCAGACCGATGATTAATAAATATCATCATTCATAATGTAATATCAGGTCCTTTTGACAGGTGACTGCTTTGTCTATCCTGGCTATGATAGAATTAAGGTTGCTGGCATAATTGTTTCAGGTTTCGTTGCTTGAAACCACATTTTATTGGTAAAAATCGCTCGACTTTTAGGACGATTTAGAACTTCAATACTGTCACTTTACAGATTAAATTAGACGAGGATTTTCCAGAAAACTCTCTTACAAATTTGAATTTCTTTCGTAGAATCATAAACTTTCAAAGTATTTCACGACATAGATTTTCCTCTCCCGTAGAATTTGGCATAAAACTTTCCTGCCAAATGGCGTATGAGTATCTTGAGTTAAAACGACTTCACGCATAGAACTTTTCATAGATGATTTCTATTGGATTGTTGTTCGCTTTTATCCTTGATTATTTATAAAATTATCATGCTTGTCTCATCGAAGCTCAATTTTCACAAGAATCCAACATCTTCGTCCTTAACCCTATAAAAAAAGTACTGCGGTTTCTAAAATTTTAATTTTTATTCCTTCTCTCTTCCACGAGAAACTAGCGAAACACAATATTGCAGGAACGGTCTGCCGATTTCATCCTTCTTTGTGATCTAAATTGTTGCTCATTAATCATTTGAACTTACTTTTCTAACCCCTTTGAACTCGCCTTTGTTTCAACAATCCATAAATAGAATTTTCAAATCATAGCATGGGATGCAACTGAGAATTTTGCATCCAAAAATATAGTGGACTCTCATCTTCCTCTTTAGCAAGAGAAATAAATTCTCCTTCTCATCTCCAAGCATCCTTGATTATGTAGATTACTGAAGTATTATCTCCTAGCCCATTTCTCTGATAACGCTTCAGAATCGAGAAACGTTTTGCTCTGATGAGAAGTTTATAGCATTAGCTTCAAAGAGAAATAACAGAAACAAGTTTTATCCTTCGACTGGTAAAATTTTAATTCTGCTATTTTGACTGCGCTGTTGCGAGCTATTTCTTCTGAACGGATATTTTTCAAATTCTTTCATGCATTTCTCATGTTGATTGCCATCAAAGCCAGCTCAAATACCAATTTACAGAAGCTATGGAGAGAAATACAACAACCTATTCAAGTATTCACAAAATTCGATAATAACTTCCGTCAAAATTTCAAATCTCTTGAATATCTTCGGACTAATAACCAGAACTAAGCGATTACGTCCATTCAGAACACCAAGAAATGAAGAATGATTTTTTATCAAACTGCATCAGACTGCATTAGACAGATAATTTTTATATTTTGTGATTTTATTTAAAAAAATAAATTTTCAAATTTTTATAAAAAATGACTGGCATATTTCTGAGATAAATCGTTCTGAATAGAGTTATTTCGGCGATTTGTTCATATAAATTTTAAAGACAAGAATAAAAATTGATTTCACAATTTAGGATTGTTTGTTTCGGTCCTATACACCCATTCGGATAAGAACCTGTAAAAAAAATATACAATCTTGAATGTGAAACTTAAACTTATGTTGTTTCCTTTCGGAGTATGAAAAAAGAGACGACTCTGGTGGGCCTTCTCTTTACTTAGATTAAGGCTTTTCTTAATGAAAAAAATGAGATCAGCATATCTTGGCTCTCTGATTCTCTTTTTTGCATCTTGGACAAACGTAGCTGGTGTCTTTGCAGGTGTTCAGACAGAAAGGGAGGCAGAAAAGAGGCCAATATGCAATAAAGATGACGACACACCAGATATAGGTTCCTGTTCCTGTTACAAAACGGAGGTTAGCAGGTCCTTGGTAGCCGCAAGGACATTGGATATCAAGAGGCTCTCTTGGGCTCGTCACTATAAAAGTGTCACTTCTTTGCTCTTGTCTCCGTTGTGGTCGAGATATTTCGATTTCAATTGCCTGATCTTGTGCAGGGGTAACTTCCTGAATTATCATATCTGGTTTCTCTTGGATCAGCATTCCTGGCTGCTGTTGGAGAGAGAGCATTTGCCCTGGTTGCTGTTGTTGACCAGAGGCGCCTGGAATAACTGGCGGTTGATGTTGCATGACAATTATTAATTACAAATTTGGATCAATGATTGAATTTATAGGATGTTTAAATCAAGAAAGGGAAATTTTAGGTATATTTTTTTCATACTACCAGTATTAAAAGTTAGACAATTATAACGGGTTAAAACCAAAACGTGATTATCCGAAGGAAGATTTTAAAAGTAGATCTTTCGATGATGAATTGGCTAATGGCAAAATCTCTTTCTTTCCACGAGGATCAAAATAACTCTCTTGGGAAATCACTGCAGTCTGGATTCAGTGTGATAGATCTCCTTTGGCTAACTTGAAAAGCAATTGCAATATTTCCGATTCATGGTTAAGTAACTGATATAATTTAACTTGGGTTAATGGTTAATATAGCTTTCATAAACTGCAAACCAATCGCACTTATAAATTGAGGCTGTTAAGCTAATAAATTTTTAATTCAGATTGATATCTTGCGTTGCCAAATGCGGTTCCCCTTAGCATTGGCAATTTTAGGAATATTCGAGCGAGATAGTTGGTTTGCCAATTAATATTGTGCAATTACAGCAGAGCCGGTCAATTATAGCTTTTATTGTCTTAATGGAGAAGATCGCGCCCAATTTTGTTTTAATCCTTTCCTGTATGTAGCTTTTCAAATTCGAAGTTTAACAAGGCGAAAAATCCACTCGATACTCTTTCTTTCTCTCTAATTAATTGGACTTGCGCATCGAATTATTTTAGGTTCCTTAACCAACTAATGTGGACATTTTAAGGAGAGAGTCAAAAAGTATGCTAATGAAAATAATTTTTTCCCATTTTCGAGGAATCAAAAAATCGCTATGAAAGGAAGAGGACATCCCCAGAACATCCACAACATCTTCGAAGAATTCATAAAAATAAGTTTTTTTGTAGCTAAACTGAAATTTTCAAGGAAAACACTGGGAAAATCCATTCAACGATTGATTGATTTTCTCTGGCTACCCCAAGAATCAAAGAGCTTTTACTATCTATCACCGTTTAAGATGAGATAGCATTCATATGGCCAATAATGTATTCTCATTCTTTTTTCGAAATATTTTATTATTTCTTGCCTTTGTTGATGCGAATTCATTCTCATCAAAGTTTCGAAAAGACTCAACCCGGCACTTTCAAATGATATTTTAGAGCCTGAAGATTTCGTTGAAAAGAAAAAAATTTTTTCAAATTATCAATAAGAGAGAAATCCAAAAACCCTTATAAATTCAATTCCAACTTTTATGGTGTTTTCTCATGTTGTTGCAATGGCAATTTCTCCATGCTATGAAGGAATAAACAGGTATGATACAGTTTTGAGGTTACTCATCATGTATCAAAACTTTTCTCATGGAATTGCTTTCTCTGAGAGTTTTGAAACGATTGAATTAGATATTTTAACGAGATTTATTTGCGAAAATAACCGATTTCATCATATCTTGTCATTTCAGCACATTTGAAACATCAATCTGCTTGACTTCAATTGTTCAAGGGTTTTCCAATTGACGTTTTGGGTTTAATTGTGTCGTATCTAGCGACTAATTTTAAGCCCACATATCAGAAGTAGGCCTTTAGAAAGTAGATGAGCAGGCCTATGCTTTAGCATTGCAGGTTTAAATCAGAGGAAATTACATGCCAGAACTCAATTTTTTATATAAGAAAACAAATATGGAAACATTAATATTTATTCTTTTGGTTAATTAAAGAGGTCTTGCGACCGTACAAAAATTGGGTTAGGCGGAGCCTAACCACTTATTGGAGTAGTTTTCAATTAGCAATCATCGCGCATCAGCTAGGCGTCACTTGCTGCGATATTGCCCCTTGAGCAAAGATACTATTCACACACAACCCGCTCTATTTAAAATCAATTAATCAAATTTTGTTATGGGTCTCCAATTTGTTATTAATTTCATTAAAAAGAACCTTCTTAAGTGAAATACGAAATGTTTTGTTATTCTTTTTGAATTCTAAACCTGAATCAGAAACAATATTACCAACTACTCTCTCAGCCCGGTAGCTTGTCCACGTGACGTTCAGCTCTCTGCAAGCTCAGATTCAAAGCGAAGTTTTTTCGTTATTCAGGTGGCATTTTGGATTCTATGGTTCACTTTCTCGAAAAAACTATTTCAGATACGTTCAAGGCGTTGAAAATTGGTTTCCTTAGGGCAAAGAGATGAGAATGCGGGAAAACTTTGGGCTACATTCAGGACACTTTTTAAATAGAGAACGGTTCAATGAGAAATGAGGCAAAAAAAATGGATATCATTGGATAAGAACAAAAATGATTAGTAAATCGACTTCCATTCTTATCAGGCTATGAGTATGAGGCTAGTAGCTGATGTTATTGTTCATTTACTGATTTCTATTCGGATCAATCATTGCATTTACATATATTTCTTGGTTATGTTTATGAAATCTAACCAGCTGAGGCGTTCAACAGGCAATATTGAAGCATTTCTGGGTGAATTCGAACTCTTGAAGGCGAGTTACTGAAAAATGAATACACACATAATCCAAAATATGATGCAAGAGATTTGTTTCCGTCTTCAAGAGCATTCAAGCATTCAGGCTGTATGATCTATTATTGCCTTTAGCGTTATCAGCTTCCATTTTTTTGAATACAGGAGGTTTTCGATTTATTAGAAGATGAAGATTTTATCCTATCAGATTTCAAGATACGGGGTGAAAATCACTCCACTGATAGTCTCCTGGTGCATCTATTAAATGTTTTTCTGCAAATTGCAATGTCTGTGAACCCTCTATGAACCATTTCAGTCATTCTTTGAATCATTGCAGATGATGCTGAACATTGAAAGTTCCGCTTTTTTATGGCACCAGAATTCATAATAAAGTTCTTTGCACCAGCTATAATAGGAAGGATCCAATTTTCATTTATAATTCCATAATGATAATGATTCTTGCGTAACTAATTCCACGTAGCTAAGATGTCCTGCATTTCCTTTTGGAGGCAAGGCGTGCAAGTTGGGAGGTATCATGGATAATAATGTCAAATAATGGATTTCTCCCTTGAAATCCTTGAAATCGTTAAGTAGTGCCACAAGTCCTTGTTAATTTGAAAAACATTGACGTCGTTGATGTCTTGAGTGTCTTGCAGAATCCAATTTATATTTCAAATAAAAGGGCGTCAATAGCTATGGATTTCGAGTTTTTTTTTGTCGATAGCAAGCATTGAATAACGCAATTAGCCTCCACTTTGTCTTTAGCTGAAAAACCCAATTTACCTTTAAAATCTGGTCAGTATCCGCATGTGCAAATACAGAGAGTTTAACTTTCTTCTAAAGAATATATTCATTCGAAAGAGAAAAATGCTTCTATGGAAGCATGTACGAGAACAACGAATTTTGGAACTCAAATCAAGAAGCATTCTCAGAATTCTACTCACCAAAGAAGGTTAAAATTATTTTCAAATGCTGTTCCAATTTGCTTAGAATCAAGACAGCTGTACGGGAATTGAGTTCTATGAAAAGGAATCACAATGTAACTACTCCCAAAATAAAGTCTCTCTTCCATTACTGAAACCATTTTCAGAACAAGCGCACAATTAGCTCACAAAAAATTCATCTCTGTATAACCCGGTCATCAGATACAACTCTAAATTCAAACCTAACCTTATCTGAGAGGGGACCAGATGAAGCATGATCTGTACAGCAGCATCCGTTTGCAATTTCTATGGCCAGGCCTGACAGTATAAAGAGGGTATGTTCAAGTGTAGAGATTCTTTTCAGTGATTACAGTCAAAACGAGCTGATTAAAAAAAATTATTGCGAACCGTACTTAGATCTATTCCTTATTCTTACGAACAATTCATCGAAGCATCCATGCAATAATATTAGTTCCAAAATTGATTCTTGTCGATAATAAAAAATAATCTTTTCCAATTGATTGATAGAAGGAACACGTGAAATTCCAAAGATCAGAAATCATTATTTCCTTGAAATTTTCAGACCAAGTTATAAATAATTGTCAAAAATTTACCGATGATCATGGATAACCCTGACACGTATCCGATCAAGTCAAAACTTATGAAAAGCCGTATGGTATTCAACGGAAGACTGAATCAACGTTTTCTGACCAAGCTTCATGAAGTCCTCAATGTAAAACAAGCCACTCTTGGTTATTAAACAGCATTTTCTGATTAGAATTCGAATTACAATGCTGTACTCGCTTGGGGTGACGCCCACAGGACAGTTGTAGTCAAAGATGAAAATAAACTTGCCTTAGAAGTACTTCCACTCTTTGAACGCTGCAAGTCTCTTCCTAACTTCTATCAACAAGTAAAGTAATTGAACTAAAAACAATACTGAGTTGATGATTAGCTTGGAAATTGTGGGTTTTGCCAAATTCAGGACACAAATTCTCCGTATCCAAGAACTTATGGCCGACGTTCAAAACTTGGCCATGAGAAAATACCTTTGACCAGGAAAAAGACGGAGAAGAAAAAACAGGAAACAACACCAATACTCGTTCAGGAGGAAAGAGAAGCCATGGACTCTTTTAGTTATCCCGCTAAAGTTCAAAAGCAGGAAGTAATTTCCATTTTTCAGGAAATTAAGATGCATTACTAATTATAATTAGGATGGTGCAATAAATAGTTTGATACAATTCAGGCAACAACTTCAAAATAAAATCGAATTTGATTTGGAAACTGTGAGAAATCACATTACATTACTTGAATTCGACCTGAGTATCGCAAAGTAAAGTCTAAATATAAATTCATTGTTGATAACTTTTGATAGGTAACTGAGGTCGTTGATTGAGCATGCAACTTTGGACTTAAATTATCACCTCAAAAAGTAGTTTGTGTATAAATTTTTCCTTCCTAGAGTTTGGTACTGTATCTTGTATATATCACTTGAAAAATATCTTCATTCGTGGTATAAGGCGCCAGCGCATGATTTTTTATATATACTTTTTTTGTATGTAAGTTGTTAATGAATGAAAGTTTTGTAGTATTTATGGAATAAATTACGACAGTAGTTCTTATTCAGCTCTGAATTATACTATTACATTAGATTCGGTTGAATCTTGTTGCTTAGAACGTAAAAATAAAAATCGTAAATATTTATTTCTTTTAATCAATAGGAACATTTTTCACTTGTTAATTTCCAGATGAAGATTCTCGAAGTTCTACTTTGAGAGCTGCATTTCTAATATACACTGTTTGATATGGGAATTGATAATAATACAAAATTAGAGAATCAAGCCGCCAAATGAATTTTTTCTGCTGAGTAATCTCAGCGCTCATTGAAGAACGCCTGAAGTAGTTCAAATAGCAGCTTTGTCACGATGTTACATTGTCAAAATTTGCGTTATAAACTTTATCTTCTCAAATCTTTCCAGTAGACAGTATTCTGAAAAGAATAAAAAAAGTACCGAATTTCACAATTAATGTGTTGTATGACGAATTCTTGAATGATATTTGAACAAACATTGTATTAATTTAATTAATGATGTATAGTAGTATATGACTTTGGTTGGTTTCTGAAACTTTTTTTTCCCCTTTGAAATTTCTTCGTAAGAAAACCAACTCAACGAACTGGTATCAGATAAATTTCCCACTTAAATATATGAAAATTTGTTATCGAAATCCTTATTTGGATTGATATTCCAAAAAAAATTTCAAATCCTTCAAACATATACGATTTGTTTCTCTGTTACTCACTGTATTATAGACCCACTCATACCAACAACATCTTTGAAGGATTAAATTTCTCATAATTAGATGATTAAGCGACTCCTTTAATAGATTCGTATTTTTATTTATCATTTTCAATTAAAATGATGAAAACCCCTCTCCAGATTTCGATACTTCTGTACGTATTAAGTGTCATTTCCAAATGCTCGCAAATTCTGTGGGTAAACGGTACCTATACAGGCAGCATCCACACAGGCTCCCAATCTCAGCCTTTCTCATCACTTGACGAAGCCTTGAATTCTGTTGTGCAGTTTTCTTCTCCGTATGAAATTCAAATCTTAATTGACGGCGATATGCCTTCGAACTATTCTCTGGGGCAGCACAATATCGCAAGCTTCCAAGGAAACTTCCTAACAATCAAAAATTCAAATTTATTGGCGGGATTATTAACGAATAGCATTGAGCCTTGCGACACTCTTCCTCAGATACTCATCAATGATCAATCTCAATTAGTTTATGGATCTGATAACAATCCTTCAAATACAGGATTAACAAATATGATCTCTTTTGAAGGAGTCAAGCTGGTTTTTTTGGGAACCGCACCGATATCAAATTATTTTAATTTTGCAAATGTGATGAATGTGGCCTTCCATTCAGTTTGCTTTGGCGGAAATTTTGCTTATTTGTCTCCAGACAGCGTAGATGCAGGCCTTGAAGCAATTACTATCATCGCAAGTAGTTCTATCGAATTCTCAGATATCATATTTAAGGTTGATGGTGATTTCAGCATCTCTATTTCCAATAATGAAGATCCAAACAATAGTTCCGCTCCCTCGGAGTTAGCAGTGGGGTGTAACAATATAAACTATGTTTTAACATCAACAGAGCCACCAATTCAAACCCTCTTTACCGTTGTAAGAGCTTCCGAGCTCAATATTTCGAATTTTTATCTGCTTTCTTCTGGCAATCAGACCTACGAACCTTATGTGCCCCAGCTGTATTCTACAGCTAATGTCGGTCGTCTCAACGTCACGAATTTCGTGATTCAGAACTGCACATTTATGCTAAATCAGAGTTTTATTGAGTTCCGAGCAGTGAGCTCCATTTTTATTCAAGGTGTTCGAATTATCGATTCGAGAGTGGATATAGCAATCTATTGGTGGAAAAATTTATCTTTTATCTATCTCGAAACCAGTCCCTCCTTGAATCATATTCAGTCACCATCAATTGCAATCGACGAATTTATTATATTGGGTTCGACGCTGGCAACCAACTTTTCGCAAATATCTCTATTATATGGCTCAGAATTTCAGCTGTTAAATTTAAATTTCATGGAGCTCGACCCGAATGTAACTATAACAAATGTAGTTGTCGATTCGTCCGCCTTAGCAGTCTCACTTATGCTACTAAACTCCTCAGCGACTCATGTCACGAATTTTTTGCTTAGAAACTTGACGATAATGAACTCTGACATCACGTGCTTATTTATCATAGTGCATTATTATTTCACGGGATCCTTGCTGTATTTTGATGAAGCTATCAATTGGAAGAACATCGAAAATGTAACAGTTGCGAACTCTATCTTCACAGGCACTACTTTATTCAACTTTATCTACGGAGTGCTTGGACTCGCCAGTGTGCCATTAGTGAACACCTTCGACTATGAATATTTCAAAATTTCCAACATGATCATCCGAAACAATACTTTTCAACGAGATGCCGACGGATATGGGTACGCAATCATTGGAGGCGTATCTATCTTCTACAGTGTTCAAAATGCCGTTTTTATTCATAATCAACTGCTAGCCATTCCAGCATTCAATCTCGCTGTGTTACCTGGTCATCTCTTCATTCAAAATAGTATTGTGAAAGATAATGCTTTGTCAGGGGACACTGGATTCATTATCGATCAAGTACTAACTAATTCTCTCCAGACTGTAAGCATGCTAGGTGATGATTTTTATATGGGCTACACTACGGAATTTACTCGAGGGATCTTCCTTTCCAGCACTACGTTTGAGAGAAACGTAATCAGCGAAAAATTCAAGTTGATTATGGTAGCCTCGCCTTTTTTCTATGTAACGAATGTCAAATTTACCAACAATATTGTGATGGCGAATTCGTCTCTTCTTGCGTGTGTGAATTTTAATCCTTTTGATCTTGGATTAATGGGAGTTGTGATGGGCCGGCAATATGCATGGGTTCTAGAAACTTTGTATGCTGAATTTCCTCTATTTTTAAACTTCAGGCTGAATCAAACTGTAGGGACGGCGAGAATTCCAGAAGAGCAGCTTTACTATTACCTAATAGAGAACTCAGAGTTCCAGGGAAATCGTGCGTTTTCTCCGAATTATTTCATTGGAGTTGGAAGTAATCAAGCAGATTATTTTGGATTTCATTTGTATGGGTGCGTGTTCGACAATATTCAAACAGAAGGAACCTCTTGGTATCCTGGCTTCATCAATTTCTTCCTCCTCAACAACGTTCGAATCGAGGGAAATATTTTTAGAGGCTTTAATGGTGACGCTTTCATTATATACGTCAATGATCTCTACTCTCCGGCGTCATTTTCCTTCACAAACAACACCTTTGATACCATTCAAAACAGCGGGCTACTGGCAGTGCATTCCGGATTCGTAGACGCGTTAAGTGTCAAAGATATCATTCTTCAAAACCTATACATCAGCAGTATTGGGATAGATCTCGAAGTGAATCAAATTTCCTCTCAATTCGAATTTACAGACATAACGGCAACAAATGTCACACTTCTATTGGTCGAAGGTGAAACCCGGCAATTAAATTTGCTCCACGTCGCTGTTGTAAACGTAAGCAGCTCGCTGAATCTACAAATAAATCACCTCATTATAAACTCAGTAACTTTAATTGACAATGGAGGCCTTTCTTTATTTGGAAATTCTCTCGTATTCATGAGCATTAACACAGACGTTCTGCTTCAAAATTCTTTATTGAAAGGCATAAATGTGCAATCAGAAAACAGTTTATTCGCCTTGTCGGCTAACACTGTCACAATCTCCAATTGCAGCTTTGACTCTATCGAAATGAATAACACTCAGACGATGTTTATTGTCATTTCGAAAACTTTTAACGTCATGTCGAGCTCATTTTTGAACTATGTAGGGTCATCGTCTTCAGTTGGGTCAATCTTCAAAATTAATCATCCGAGGAAAGGCAATCAGAGGGATCCTTTGGTGATTAATATAGTAGCCTCAATGTTCAGCAATAGTTCAGCATTTCAAGCAACGATTTTGCAGCTCTCGAAAACACAGCTTAATCTGACTCTTCAGAATAATAATATCGCAGGAATTAGCACTAGCCAGAGAGGAGCGTTTATTTTTGAAGCGTGTAATTTTACAAATATCAGCATTGATTCAAATCAGCTAACGCTAGTGAAAAATAAACAGAACTATGTAAGTAGCCTCTTTGAATTTTCAAACTGCAGCGCGATTCAGCTCCCAAAATCGCTTTTTCAAATCTCAAATACGGAATTAAAACTTGCTGGACTGGCAAGTGGGACTTTATTAACTGTTTCTTCCTGCAAGGAATTGCCTTTTAAAATTGTAAATTTGTCTAAAGTCTATAACGAAGCGAACGTCAATGGTGTTCTGAGGCAAAGGATGCTATCAACGTCCTCTATCACTTTTGGGAGGACAGGTTATTCGCTTATTGCAGTCGATTCAGCTGATATTTCATTTAAAAACGTAACGATTGCTAATATTCAATACGTTGGAATACCATTAATTAGCGTAGAATGCTCACGGACAAGAGAAAATACGAACTTGGTGATTGGTGAATCATCGTTTTCAAATCTCAGTTTGAGTAATGGAAATAGCAATATAATACAAATATTGCCGTCTTCTTCCTCCGTATTTTGTGGGCATCATATCACGATAAAGCATTCAAATTTCACTTCACTCAGTTCGGACAGCCCAGGAACAGTCATTTACGATCAACAAACCGTTGACTCTTCCCAGAAAGGACTTGTAGGCAGCAACATTGAGTCAGTTTATCTGATTAACAACGCATTTCAAGATATTATAAACTCGAAAGACGGAGGAATATTCTACAGTAACATTAGACTCGCAACAGCCCTAGATTGCTGGATTATTTCTTCAAATTTCACGAATATCTCTGCTTTCGGTCGAGGCGGATCGTTTTGGTTCAACACTTCCTCTCTCCATGCTATTAACTCGATATTTAGCACGAATAACGCTCTCAGGGGCCCTGCAGTCTGGACAGAAAACCCAGCTACTATTACGCCAGAAATACTTAGCAATCTTACAAAGGCGAATCCAGATTCCCAGAATTTAATCGATGTAGGACCGAACGTCCTTTTGTTAGAGCTAGAATCCTCGTCTTCTCTTGATTTAGTGAGTTATGACAACAGCAACTACGGTATTAGCAATGTGACATCTTATTCCTTTCAAAACGTTATAATCGATCTCACTCTCGCTGCGAAACTCCAAGACGGATCGATTCACTCTGTTTTTGATAACTCCGAGCAGGCTATCATCACTTTTTATTTCTATCTACCCCAAGGAGTAAACTATACTTTATCTTCGCTTTGCCAGCCTCCTTCTCCCTGTTCGATCAAAGGAATTGCAGCTACTCTGCCAGCTGATGGAGGAGAGTACGGTACCTTGAATATCAGCTACAATTCTCCCAGATTCAGTCAAAGAGCATCTGCGCTGTTAAAATTTAGAGATTGCGTTCCTGGCGAGGTTAAAGATGAGTCGAAAAAACTTTGTCGGCTCTGTGATCCAAACCAGTATTCGCTCCTCCCGAGCAAGCAATGCCAAGCTTGTCCTCAAAACGCAGAATGTCCAGGAGGGTCAATTATAAATGTTCACCCAGGCTACTGGAGACCAGGTGTCCTTTCTGAGAATATCTATTCTTGTGATGATGAAAAAACCCCCAGGTGTTTAGGAGGGTCTCCAGGCACCTCATGCAATGAAGGATACATGGGCCAGCTTTGTCTTCAATGCGATACTGGTCTTCTATATACAGCTGATACCACCGATATCACCTCATGTACTCAGTGCGACAATGGAGACCACGCCGTCCTAATGGCCACGCTTTATCTTCTCGGCACTGTGATTTACCAAGGAATATTATTCTACACCAGCTATCAAGGAGGAAAACAGTCATTTGAGAAATACATAGCAAACAATGAATTCGGCAAACCTAATTTAGACGCATATATCAGGGTAATAAATTTCTATTTTCAGCTTCTAAGCGTTGTGGGTCTGATCGCGAGCACTGTATATGAATACGTAAAAGTCGGTCAAGTGGTCGCTCTCCCATCAGTGAAATCGATATCTTCTCTGGATTGCATCCTACTTGAAGAAGGCTACGGCCCTGAAAAAATGTATAGGCTCAAGGTTGCCCTGTATTTGCTCTCTCCTCTGATAAAGCTCGCGCTTTGTATTATTGCGCTATTTATGCTTTACGCTGTAAACAAATCCGTGCTACTGAGAAATGAATATTCTTCGAAAGTTTTAATTTCTTGGCTCTCAGTGGGACTCTGCGTGCTCATCAATCTCGAACAACCTGGGATTATCTCAATCCTGACGAGTTATCTGTCCTGCCAGAAATTGTATAAAGATGCTGAAGGCACTTTCCTCGTCTCCAATCGAAATATATCTTGTGATACTGAAGAGTATATTTGGTTTCGGAACGTAGTAGTCGTGCCTTCATTGCTATTCTGGGGTCTTCTTCTTCCATTGGCAATCTTTTTAATCATGAGGAAAAATAAGCACGATTTGTACACGAACAAGGTGATGATAATGTCACTTGGGTCGATATTCTTGGATTATAAGCCGAGCCGCTACTACTGGGGTCTGATCACCATGGTATTCAAAAACGTGGTTTTTATCACTAATTCATCGCTCAAAATCGACGTAGCGACAAAAGGCTTGACGTTAGCTCAAGTTTTCTGCTTTTATATCTTGCTAGTGTCGCTTACGGGCAACCCTTATAACGACAAAAACCTATACAAAGGAGAAAAACTGATAATGTCAGCAAGCATGATCACTCTATTCTTCAGCATTTACTTTTTGGGAGCTGACACATACCGCGGGCTGCAGGTTTGGAGCTTGCTCATTATTTTCACTACGAATTTAGTCGCGTTGGCGTATCTGGCCTTTCAGATGCTAAGAGTGCTAACGAAGAATTTATTGGAAGAGTATCATGTGAATCAACTGAAAAAAGCAAAGCCACAAGCTTTAGGAGGATTAATTTTACAAAATCTGAATGGCGTCTGTCCTTCAATAGACAAAAAGAATTTTATTAGCATTGTTTATCCTGGTGAAACAAAGAGTTCCATGAGATATGCGAAGATTCTAAAATTTTTGGAGCGTGTTTTGCGAATAGAAACCTCGCCGAGTACTATCAAGAAACGGATCGAAAATCGGCGAAAAAAACATTGAGAAAGAGAACGAAAAAGATTTTGTTGTATCCATGCCTGAAAGCGTGGATGATAGTTCAGCAGATTTAATTGTCCAGCCTCCGGTTCAACTGGCGAAGAAACCAAGAATGAATAGAACATTTTACATACAAAAGCCGAGCCTTGCGAAGAGTAAGAAGAGCTATTGAGGTTAACGAGGTTACAAGAATGTGTGACTACCAGAGGGCAACTTAGAGTATCCGATTATTTTAAAAGCAAGTTAGTGATAGTGATCTTTATGAGTGAGGTTTTTTATTAGAGTGGGTGATATTTTTTATTGAAGAAACAGTGTCCTCATTCAATATAATTTTGTAATATATTATTCATTGACGAATAATGCTTCAATTAATGTTGGTAGCTAGTACTTTGCAAACCTGATGATCCAAAATTTTATCTCTGTTAAGACTCAGTGATTTGTCAAGCAAACTTAGAAATTCATGAAGAAAAAACCGATAGTTTGTCGCTCGACAACAAAAAGAAGTGAACTCAAAAGTCCTGCCTTTCTAGCAGCTCAGCAACTGACTATTATAATTTCATTTTCATCATATCATTCTTCCAAACGATTTAACATGAGTATCGGCCCGATCGAGGAAAGAATACAACAACATAAATAATATATATGCCAATAAACAATTTATTATTTTTTGAGAGATTTAATGTACTCATGGTATTTTTCGACTTCTCCAAGCTCTTGCATTGTAGAAAGTAGGGCATCTAAGGCGTATTTGCTTTTTGAATGGTCAAAAGAATAATGTTTTATGAGAACTTCGATAGCTTTCATGAGATAACTCTTGGCTTCCGAGTATCTTTTCATACGATATAGTAGAACACCGATATTACTTCCGGATTCTGCGATTACAAGATGATCTTTAGGATACAACTTCAGGTTCATTTCATATGCCTGCAGATAGCAGTCAAGACTTTCTTCAGGCCTCTTAAGACCGGCTAGTAGAGTACCCATGGAGTTCAGCTTAGTCACGATTTTATCATGAGGGCTTTGATAGACCTTTTTTGCTATTTCAAGTGATTGTGTCAGCAAATTCAATGCCTCTTGATATTTTCTGCGGGAAAACAATGAGCCACCCATCACATACAAAGCCTCTGAGCTTGTAGCGCTATCACCTAGATTGAGTCTTTGTGCCATTTCTAAGGCTTGCTTTGAATACTCAAATGCGCTCTCGAAATTCTGCTGGTTGGAGTAAGCATTACCTACTTTTAATAGCATTGTAGCAATCGTTGGATTCTCTACCTTTAATCGTGTTGACATGTTCAAGCCTTGTAGTAGATAATCTAAGCCTTCTGACTTTCTTTTGAGGAGTACCAACAAAAGCCCCACATTACATAATAAATCTGCAAGCTCAATGTGATCCTGGGGGCGGAGTTTTTTTCTCATGGTTATAGCTTGAAGTTGAAAATCGAGAGCTTCTGGCAATTTTCCGAGCTGGCTGAGGGCACCTCCAATATAGCCCAAATAGGTTGCTCGGTTCTCATTATCATCTTTAGATAATCTTTTATTCATTTCAAGAGCTTTATTAAGATGATCGAGAGATTCATGAGGTTTCCCTTGTGTGAAGAAGATGAAACCAATCTGATATAGAGCAGCTTCTATTAAAAAATGGTCTCCTTCAAAGATTCTTTTTGCAGTTTCAAGGGATTCTTTCAAATAAGAGAGTGCTTCTTCCGATTTCCCGAGGTCAATAAGGAGAGCACCTATATTATTCAAATATGAAGCGCGAAGTCCATTATCTTGGTCCGATAAACTTTTATTCATTTCCAGAGCTTCCTTTAGATGGTAGACACCTTCTTGAGGTTTTCCAAGACTTTTCAACGTTAACCCTATATGTAGCAAAGTTTCCTCGATTTCTTTGTGATTTCCTTGATATGCCCTTCTTCTGATTTCAAGAGATTGCTTGAAATGAGTCAAAGCTTCCTTGAGGTATCCTTTTTCTGCTAAAGCGCGCCCCTCGTTGTATAAATAGGTCGCATATCCGGGATCTCTGTCTTTATCATATGCCTCTTTTTGAACAGAGCTAAAATTCAGCCCAGTAATGTGATAAAGAGTAGCAGATCGAGCAATTAAGTTCATTTCTTTCTTTGAAGTCATATTCAAAGGTCTTCTTGAGACAAAGGTAATGGGCGCGAGATTGAGTTCAAAGAGCAAGTTCATTCTCCTTTCATGCGAAGCGAGCGTTGTAAACGCTCGTGATAGTTTTTGAAGATGATTCATTTTTCTTGACACGAGTCAGATATCTAATAAATTTTATTGTTTTAATAAAATATTCTGACACGTAATTTGATCTTGACTTTAAATATCGGATCTTTTATTTGGGGGGGAGGGGGGGGAGGTTCAATGAGTCATTCTTATTGAAATATTTTTCCATTTCAAATTTGTACCTTTTTTTCTCCTCGCATGGACAGATTAATGGCTGTTTCCCTCAAATAGTATACAACAGATCGGAATAGTGGATGTTGACTTGACAATCTCAAGCAATTGATAATCAGGATGGAGTCAGTCCGATGAATGAGGCTTACAAAAAAAAAGAGAGCACAAATCTAAATGAATTCTCATCATTCTGATGATGTCTAACGTCTAGAATTACGTTGGATGTGTCTTTTTTTGGCTGAGTTCAAGTTATCAAGCAGAAATCTGATGTGAATAAAATTAATTTTGCATCATTGTAACACTGACGTCGAGTGTATCTTTGATCATGAAGTGTATTACTGTGAAATCTTTGACTCACTGCTACTCTCAGCAAGCACAGGCTTGAGTTAGAGTTCAAAAAAAAATTAAAAAAATTACCAAAACTACTCCAATCACAGCACCAAATGTTCGTTAAGTTCGAGGAAAATATGGTTGTGGATCCTCCTGAACTTAACAGTCGCTTTTATGCCGAACTTTTCCTTTGAAGAGGCCTGGAGATGATGAAAATCAGTTTGATTTGATCTCAACGTCGCTTTTGGTTGGCATTCTGATCAAAGCGAAAAAGAACGAGAGCGCTACATAGAAGCTGTGGCTTACAGAGAGGCACTTTATTTCGGAGGAGCTAATCTTGTTTTTTGAAACGTTGTTACTGGGACAAATAGTTTAATTTTATACCGATTTTAGAGAAATACAACACTTCTAACGATTGTTTTATCTTTCATGATTAATAATAAAATATATCTTCTATATTTTTTGGTGCAAAATTATCTCTCTCTGTATTTAATTGTGGGAGAGACCATTTTGTCATCCTAAGGTTTTGAATCTCTTACATTTGATATTTCGTTCCCTTTTGCATCGATCTGTTTTGCGATTTGAAGTATTTGGCAGGTATGATAGTCAAGCTTCGTGCAAGTGAGATACTAGGGGTGGTGGGATTGAGGGCGGAAAGTACATTTTTCGCCCTCAATCCTACCACCGGATAATGTCAGCAAACATGATCACATTTTTTTCAGAATTTATTCTAAGGAGCTGATACGTACCGCGGGTTGCAAGTTTGGAGCTTGCTTATTATTTTCGCACGAATTTAATCGTGTTGGCTTATCTGGCTTTTCAGATGCTAAGAGTACTCACAAGGAATTTATTGGAGCTTGTTTTGCGAATAGAAACCTCACCGAGTACTATCAAGAGACGGATCGCAAATAGGCAAAAATAATTGATAACGAGAACGAAAAAGATTTTATTGTGGCCATACCCGAGAGCGTGGATGATAGTACAGCCGATTTAATTGTACAGCCTCTAAAGAAGCCACGAATGAATCGAATCTTCTACATAAAAAAGCCGAGCCTTGCAAAGAGTAAGAAATGTGTGACTAGCAGAGTACAGATTAGAGTATTCGATTATTTGGAAAGCAAGTTAGTGATGATGATCTTTATGATTGAGGGTTTTGTTTTTTAGAGTAGTGATACTTTATGTTGAAGAAACAGTGTCGTCATTTAATATAATTTGTAAGATATTATTCATTGACGAATAACGTCTCTATTAATGTTGATAACGATTACTTTTGCGAAACTGATGATCCAAAATTTTATCTCTGTTAATGATTTGTCAGGCAAACTTTCAAATTCATTAAAATAAACCGATAACTTGTCGCTCAAAGCAAATCCTCAACAAAAAAAAGTGAACTCAAAGTCCTACCTTTCTAGCAGCTCAACAACTGACTATTTTAATTTCATTTTCATCATAACATTTAATCATTTAATGATAGGTCAATCTAAACAATTTAACATGAGTATCGGCCCGGTCGAGGAAAGAATACAACAACATAAATAATATATATGCCAATAAACAATTTATTATTTTTTGAGAGATTTAATGTAC